>Ga0075475_10000509_pt1 | contig 18226 bp, 15 predicted proteins | sample DEB08_DNA_10_FD_76342 | JGI IMG/M metagenome (GOLD analysis project Ga0075475, IMG submission 76342) | Aqueous microbial communities from the Delaware River and Bay under freshwater to marine salinity gradient to study organic matter... | ecosystem: Environmental > Aquatic > Marine > Coastal ... | reverse complement strand
TGCGACCTCTAACTCGTCTCCTAATTGTACTTCTTGTTCTTTATCGCCAGCCACAATCTCTGTATCAACACTGAGGCCGCTTTTATCTGAACCTAACCCTATGGCACCCAGAGCTGCATCCGTTGCCATTCCTGACAATCCTGAGCAGCCCGTTAGTGTCAGGCATAGGATGAGTAAAACTTTCTTCATCTTATCGCCTTACATCTCGCTAATGAACCATGTCTACGTTTATGGCCTCGACCACCTTTCTTAATACCCGGTGCTCCCCATTCAGCCATAATGTCATCGACTTCTTTATCAAGCTTACGTTCAGCCATTTTACGTTCGTCTTGGACAACTGATTCGGCCCAGTACCCACAAGCACCAGCCAAAGCATCTAATCTATCGTCATGAGATAGTGAAGCTTTGTCACGAGTTATCTTTCTCATCTGATGCCATAGACTGTAGATACGCTTCCTCTCAGCCGGATAGTGGCGTGATAGGTGTGCATCCTTCTCAATCATGTCGACATTGATGATTAATTGGTGACGACGCATTAGAGGCTCTAACGTGTCAATGATACGTAGTTCCTTCTGACCTGCGGCCCAAGAAGTTTCGATAGAAGGCCCACCCTTAGCTTTAGCAATCTCCATATGAGCTTTATGCGCTGCCGGGTCAGATTTCTCCATCTCTTCGTAGTACAGGTTAATTTCTTTCTTGATAGCACTAGCTAACATTTCACCACCGAAGTTACGTTCAATCTCAATATGATTGACTCTGTGCTTATATGCTAGTGAAGCAAGCTTACGGTATTCGCCTTCTGCTTCATCAGGATTAGGAACGAATGCTTCCATATCCATGAAGAAGACCATACCATTCAAGAAGTATGTCACTACACCTACCATTTCATCGGCACCTTTGGCACCAGCGTTCTGACCACCACCCGCTGTATCAATGAACATCATTCGCCCAGTATAAGGCAATTGCTCATCTTCGACTTTGGCTGCATAATGGAACTCATAGTTTTCTGAACCTACGCCCAGAGTAACACGAGTATCGTTAGTTGGTTGCCATAAATAACCGACTGAGGTTTGGTCTTCTGACAGGTTTGCAAAGATAGCATGTTTCTCACGTAAGGGATAACGTGCAGCATCCATCAATGCAGTATCAAGCATGTGCTGTAACTGAAAGTAAGCCGGGCCTTGGTCAATTTCCTTGGCCACAAGAATCTCTTCCGGTACTAAGATAGGGTCAACTGCATGACCTCTGTCTGATAAAACTCCTGCCCCTGTTCTTAACTCAGGGTGCTCATTCAACATATTCTTAATGAATGGTGCTAAGTGAGTACCGTAGTTCTTCTCTTCCTTCTCAGTAGGGAATCTACCCGGCCAGATACGAATATCAAATCCACGTCCCGGTAATGTGTTATATACAGAATCAGTAGACTGAGGTGTACCTAAATAGATGATGTCACCTTTCTGGTTGATAGAGGTAAAGTCACGAGACTTATGTAAGAGCAAGTCACGTTGAGTCTCTGTAAGGGCATTCTTAGATGATTCGATATCGTCAGCTATTAGTACTGAGGCACGACGCCCCTGCATGTTTGCTGTGATACCCATACACGCCACGGAAGGAGATTTGTTATATCCTTTAAGCTGTTTATGTACGTCATAGGCTTTAGTCGATTGGCGGTCATCTGCTGCTGGACGTAAACATTCAAGTATGTCCCAGTCACCGATGATGTCAATGATACCATTCGATATCTCGTTAGCCATATCACCACCAGCCGAGAAGATTAAGATAATCTCTGAGGGGTCATGAATTAAACGCCATACAGCGTAGAAAGATGTTATAGTAGTTTTAGCTTGTGAACGTTGAGCCTGTATCATTCTGTACTTCGGCCCATACTGCAAGTAATTACCTATATCCAACTGAACGTCAGTACAGGTAAAGCCCATAAGTTCTTCTATTCCTTCTGCGAGAAATTCTTCAAACACGGGATACATTTCTTGTAACTGTTCTAGCCTCGTCCATCGGTCGAGTGCTTCTGCTGCATTACTCATAATATTAACTCCAATGATTAATCAAGAGCCTTCGTAAAGACTCTTTGTTAATTACTGTTGCTTCACTTTGTCCATAGCCTCTTGGCGTGCTGCCGCCATTTTAGCCTTACGTGCTTTGTTAGCTTCACGCTTCTTAGCTACTTCATCTTCAAGGTTCGCTACCTCTACCGATTGTTCGGCAGTCGCGGTAATCTCATTATCCTTGAGGAATTTTATTGCTGTTGCTAAGAGCTGAGGTGATGCGTCATACTCTTCGATTAGAATAGGATTACCGTCATCATCTAAAAGCACTTCACCGTCATGGTCGAACTGAGGTAACATTACCGTATGCCCAACCTGCGCTGATAAAACTTGTGCTACTAACGCATGTAAACCGCCTAGCACACCTTCTTTAGCTGCACCTTTACTCATTGTTACATACCTCCCTAATCCATTTCCAGAGTAAATAAGCTCCCTGTAAACCTAAATAGATAAGGGTACAGATATGTACAACATCACTAATTTGCACCCCAAAGAGTTGGACACCCTGCACAGCAATTGCGGGAGATGCTTTCATTACCTCTTGAACAATCACTTGTGTAGTGTCACTCATGTCTATTCCTTATTTAATCATGTCAGCAATAGCCGCCTTTAATTCGACTTCATCCTGAGCATTATCTATACTGATTTGAACTACCGCATTAACATCACGGATAGCTTGACGTTTGGCCTCTATCTCAATGATAGGCGTACCGGGGATTTGCATCATGATAGCTTTATCATGCGGTTCCATTTGCTTGTCACGGTCGGCCTTACGGATACCATGAGCAAATTCTTTGGCTTTCGCCATATCTATTTTAATCACGTATGACCGCCTATTCGTACTTATCTGAACTGTTACCAAAACCATCCGTTAAGCTAGAATCGTCTACAGTCCAAGCCCAACGGAAAGTATAATCAGAAGGTAACTCAGACTCATCGATTATCTTGTAGGCTTTGCCATGTTTAACAGCTTGACGAGCAGCTTTATGAACATCATGACCTTCGCCTGGTCTTGTTATCAAAAGCGTACCATCTTCTGCTTTATGAATAATTACTTTTCCCATTGACTAACCCTTAATAAAAAATTGTTACCGCTACGCTTGACGAGTTTTCTCCAGTTCCACTACTGTTACTGGTAATTACAGTAAAAGAAGTAGATGTTATCGAACCAGCAAGAACCTGAGATGACGCGGAAGTTGAAGTAACTTGTATAATATAACCACTGGGTGCAGGTGAAGAAAGTGTAACGACGTATCTCCCGGTTATGGAATTGGTTACACTAGAGACTCCCAAGCTACGGTTAATGGTTGTAGTCGGACCGTCAAAGTTAACCCATGCTCGAGCTAATTGAGGCTGAAGTCCTGTAGTAGTAGGTAAAGATTCCCATACAGAGTTTATATACCCTTCCAGCACGTCGTCGTCGGTATTGTAACGTAAATCTCCATTAACTGCTGTATCACGTTGAGCCACAGTACCTGAAGGTAGCCTTGCTTGTCCATTTGCACTAGTGGCTTCTATACCAGCTAGGTTCGACCAACTAGTACCGTTATAACCTTCAAAGGCTACTAAGTCCGTATTAAAACGTAAGTCACCTGTATTAGCTGCATCACGTTGAGCAGTTGTACCCTTAGGCAACTTAGCCTGACCAGTCAAGCTAGTAATCTGTACGCCATTAATAGAGAACCACGCCCACTCGTTATCAACAGGGTTCCAATAGAACTGGTCATCCTTTTGTACAACGAGAGTCTGTGAGCCATTATCCATAGTACCACCAACGGTAACTACGTAAAGGTCTGCACGAACAACACCGCCAACTGGTACAGGTTCAGTAGGGAATAATCCACCTGAAGCATCCCAGTTACCTTTAGGCAATAAAGCCTCTTTAACGATGTCTGCATAACCTGCGGCTAATATCTCTGAAGCTGATGCGTTATTTTCTGATACCAGAGCTGCTGCTGCACTTATTGCTGCATTAGTCTCTGCTGTCTGCGCATCAGTAACGGCTGTCAATGAGGCAGCGAATGTCATAGCATCTTGCGGATTAACCGGGTCTTTAAGATTGATAATACCGAAACCGGACATATCCAAGTCTTGGCCTGCACCACGAGAGACGAACCCGTCGATAGATTCATGCTGTAGCATTACTGCTTGTCTGTTAGAGTCATCAAGATTCTGCTCAATAACCAATGCACCATTTTGGTAATCATGGATGAGCTTATCATTAGGTACGATACGACGTACCAATACTTCAACACCAACACCAGGAGCAGCCGCTAAACGAACTGAACCACCCGCATTAATAAAAGTTAAAGTGTTTTGAGCTTCTTCAACACCATCCAAGAAAACATGGATATGGTCTGTTGAAATATAACCCAAAGTAAAATCCAAGACGAAATCAGTATTTATACCGTCGCCTATGTACGTTTGTGCCGATAACGCCATGTTAAAATTCCTTTAAGTTTCTCTAAGGAGTGGCAGAAAAAGGGAATTTACATCCCCTCTTTCAAACCATTTATTAAAGCACTTACACCGCCAATATTACTAAACGGAGTTAAAGTAGTTATTGTACTTACGTCGCCTTTAGAACCTTCACCAGTAGATAGGTTATAAACAGCTTGTGGAGCATTCATTCCAGCTTCAACTAAACTGAAGACAGGATTGGATACATCAGCCTGACGTCCGAACGTATTGTCTTGACCCATCATTCCCATTGTGGTGGTATACATATCAGGTAATAGACCTGCTGGTGACGACATCTGCATTATATTTAACACGTGGTCTTCAGTAGTCAACTTTGAGGTATCCTTATTCTGAAGAGTTAGTTTAAGATTATATGCTAATATCGCAGCCGAAGTAGAGTACAAGAATACAGGACCAGCATTACCACTTCTGATACCACGAGCTAACTGTTTACCCATAGCTGCAACCGGATAATTACGGAACTGTAGGAAGAGTTTGGCCAAAGTGCCATCCATCCAATAACTGTTTTCACCTGCTAATGTACGTTGAACAACTTGGTGCATGTGACGGTTCATTGATACTGCGAAGTTCTCTGCTGCTTTAGGATTCCAAGACGCTAAGTTCAACCCGTCTAATCCACCATTAGCATTGAAAGTAACATCACCTGAATCAATACGCTTCTGTATCTCTTTTAGTGTAGCTTTCTCCATTCCAATCTCTTCTAAGAACTTGGTATCGAACTTACCTTCTTTCACTAAACGGGCTACCTTAGCAGCACCTAGAGTTACAGCCATACGTTGTTGATGACGTTTAATCGCATTGTTACCTGACAACATTCCATTCAGATATTGAGCACGAGCTGAGATATCATCATATCCTTTAAGCAGCTTATTAGTAGTGGCATCGCCAGCATCTTCTAAGCGAACATAAGGAGCATACAGAATCTCTTCTTGTCCAACTTTACCCATTAATGATTGCATGTCTTGTAATACCTCACCTTCAAAATCTCTTGCGAAATTCTTTGGGCTAAGGAACTTCAGGTTCTTCATTGTATCTTGTATACCGACTTGAGCAAGGATAGGACCATACTCAGCTAACTGGGCCATACCCATACCACCAAGCATAGACACTGAAGCAAAGTCCATAAATCGACGTATACCTTTATTCACACCTTGACCATCGGCAGGACGTGATAACAACTGATTATAAACCGACTGCATAGAACGGTCAATCAAGTCTGTGTCTTCACCTAATTCAGATGCCTGTTTAAGTGCTGCTTCTTTGATACGGTCAAAGTCTGCTTCTGACTTAATACCCTTCTTGGCCATAGCCACACGACCAGCCATTTCTTGAGAGTACTTAGAACCAACGAATTGCATATCGTTATTGACTATATCAAGCAAACTTCTGCCTGAAGCATCAGTCACAGTCAAGTCAACATCAGTACGCTTTCTAGCTCGTACACTGGCTCCAGCTTCGTCAGATTTACCTTTAACGATGTTTTGTACCTGTTCGAACTGCTCATCGCCTAAGAGCCTCTTGAGAGCTGCTGCTGCATCACCACTAAATAGAGCTGATACATTAGAGTCAAGGTTGAGGTCTTTACGGCCAGAGCGGTCGAATACAGCTTCGGCAATCTTCATGGCTACATCTTCATCCATACCAGTCTCTTCATAGCCTTTAGCCAAGAGTGATAAGTATCCGTTGTAGTCAATCTTACTCATGCCTCTAAGTGCTGCACCGTCCCAATGTAGTGGAACATAACCGGGTATTCTTTCTATTGAATCGAATCCTTGTACCTTAGCACTCTTCGCATCATTCAGAACATCATCAACCATAGACTGCCATTCATCGGCTGCTTTGGTGATTACTGGGTCAACATTCTTAGTCGGTTGTGCACCTTCAATAAATGCTCTACGACGTCCTTCAAGTTCAAGACGTAACTCTCTGTTGAAAGCATCTGCCTTAGAACGACGACCAGTTAATCCAGCCGCACCAGCAAAGCCTTGCACATGAGCTTCATAGTTAGGCATAAACTTGCTGAGGTAACGACGTTCAGTGAAATCCTTTATCTGTGCTGCTGTATCAGTACGCTTATAAATACCGGAACCAGATTCAGCCATTTCATGTGTGAACTTATTAGCTACTGCTGATTTAGAGTTCCAGAGGTTAGTGCTATCGGTACTCGCCATAGAAGGGAACTTCTTAGCGATAGCATCCATTACTTGAGATACTTGACCACCACGAGTGACCTTATTAGTCTCGGCCCATTCTGAAGCATCTGCAACAATATCTTCTTCAGTCTCAGTCTTAGAGAAACGAGAATCACCTCTTGCTGTAGCTGCTGCGGATAAGTCTTTCGGTTCAGCTAATTTAGAATCCATACTATTACGAGTACGGTTTAAGACATCTGCTGCTTCATCTGCTAGGTTAACTCCCTTGAAGCTTTGTAGGATAGTATCAGTACCACCGATTAAGGCCATACCGAATAATCCATTATATAGCACATCTTCAGCATCAACTGTATGTTGGTTAGCTGCTTGTGCTGCTGTACTTACTGCGCCTAATGCGAAACCTTCTGCACCGATAATACCTGCACGTTGTAAGCGATGAGCTTTCAATGCAAGTTTACCAGTATTGTAAATAGCACCACCACCGAGGAAGATATCCGGGCTAGCTAAAGATGCAACCGCAATTGCACCTAAGCCAGTAAATCCTTCCTGCATGAGCATTTCATTACCTGCCACTTCTGCTTGAATCTCTGTACGGATTCTTGAAGCATGTTCGAATGAACGGGCAGCTACAATCTCTTTGTGATACTGTTCATCGATTCCTTCCAAGAGTTCAGGATACGCTAAGGCATCCCATCTCTCAATAGGTTCGTAAGGCTTCTCGCCTAACTGGAACAAGTTACTAACTGGGTTGTGTAGTTCGAAGGCTTTCTCGAACACCTCCCCTGTAGGAGTTGCCACTCGAGCTTCGATTGGTTTAGCTTCAGGTAGTGGTTGATTAATTGACGTTACCGCCTCACTCACTTCTGATACTTCAGGTTTAAAGTCATCTAGTGGCATAATAGTTCCTTATCACTTCAATTTTGCCATGTTCTTTTCGAACAGGGTTATTGTAGCCTGGTCTGGTTTAGTATGGTGATACGTGAAGTAAAGTTTCTTCATGGCTTCCGTATCGCCCTCTTTAACTTTATCAAGTAACGCCTTAGTTTCTGGTCTGCCTTGGAAGTCCAATAGCAGTAATGCTGCTGAGTGGTCATCACTCAATTCAATCATTGCTCTCGCTCTTTCCTCATCAGTTCCATTAAATGCAACATCTTCCAAATCAGTTAACCATGTAGGCGCACCATCAGGGAATGCACGTTTGGCACGATTGATTGCAGTTTGCATAGCATTATTACCGCCCTCTGTCTGTTTCGTCAGATACTGAAATACACCGCGAGCAGACGAGTTAGGGTTAGCTTTGTATTTACCGCTACCCGATTCAGTTGCAGCGAACACATCTAACATGTAACCAACGTGCTCATTTGTCCCGCCAATTACACTAACAGACTCTACGCCCCAACCCATACCAGATTTAGTAGGTAAAGCAATTCCATGTTTAACACCCATATCAGAAGCAGCTTGTACCGCATTCTGTTCTGGTGAATTAACTGTTTCGGATAACTTCTCAATCATCTCCTGTGTTGCTCCCATACCTTTAAGAGGAGAGAACAAATCAAAGAGACTCTTAACCATACCAGTCTTTAGGTTATGGAAAGATTTGTCTTGAGTATTAATTACATCTAAGGCTTCTTTCTCAGAAAGGTCCTTGCCATAACGACGTTTGTGGTGCATACGAGTACGTCTAATCCGCGTATCCAAATCATCACTATGTTTAAGTGCGTTAGCTTGTAACTTATTGGATTGCTCTTTAGCATGAGCCATAACATTCATTGACTTCATAGCATCGAGTGATAGAGTCTTTCCACCTGTTAGCGGTAGACCGTTATCGTCGACTGGTACAAATGTCATTGAGTTATTTGACGGGTTAAAGATTGTGCTGTAGGTTCCTTCGTGGCCACCGAACATTTCAGTCCTATGTTTCTCAACAAAACCATCTAAAGCATCCTCCGGGGATTCACCGTCTTGCAAACCGAGTCTGACGCTGAAAGGAGTCCCACCATTAGGAATATAATCACCTTTAATCTTTTCATGTTGCCTCTCAAAATCCATACGGGCAAGCTCTGCTGCATCTTCTGCACTAAGCCTACCATTAAGCATATAGTCTTCAGTCTTACGTCTAACAGTTGCACGAACATAATCCGTGTTGAAACTATCAAGAGCATCACGTCCTCCCAAGAAGTTCGGTAAGATAGTACCTTCCATGACGTCATTAACTTCATCGGTAATCTCTTCCTTCGTCTCCTTAGTAAACCCACCCTTAGCGTTATTCTGTTCAACTAATGCACGTTGACGAACAGCTGATACTAAATCGCCATCGATTTGAGCACGAGATAACACAGCTTGCATACGAGCCTTAGCTTTAGCATCTGTGATATGGTCGAATGCTCTGTCCTTGTCTAATGCTGAGTACTGCATGAATGTCTGAGCAGTTTCAACAAAACGAGGGTCAACCTCACCGTCAGGTAAAGTTAATGATTGAAATGATTGTGTCCATTGCTTAGATAGAGCTGTATCACGTACACCGATAGTGGCCCAGTATTCAGGATATTTATCACCGAACTCTTGACGCATAGCATCTAGTGCTGCTGGACGCTCTTTCTCAGTTACCAAGTGGAATTGGCGAGTACGAGCTAAATGAGCATTATCCTTCATTGTAACGTCGCTGTCCTGCATCTTCTTGTAACGACCTAATATGGAAGTAACTTTCTCAGCACTCATGCCGTATTTCTGCTGATGCTCACTAATCGATGAAACCAAATCAGTTAGGTCTGTATTAGGGTCGTCAGCTTGGTTGTTCAACTCAAACAATGACTGACCTACAATAACAGATTGTTGCTTCATCTGCTCCTTTTCATAACTATCGTAAGCTTTATGAAGGGTGGCACGCTGGTTAGGTGTTAACTGTTCAGTCATATCCATTTCAATGAACGTGTTGTACAGTGCACCGTTACCCTCTTCAAGAGATGATTTAACGCTTTCGGTTAGCAGACTAAAGTACTGTGAGTCTCCCATACCTTTAGGCTTAATCATCGCGTTCAACAATTCCTTGTTTGCTGCGAGTTCAGTCTCAGTACCTTTGCCTACTGCACTCTGTGCTGATAGACCTTTACTGAATAACTGTTGCTGATACATACGAGCATTCTGAGCATCGATATGTTTAGCGTACGCCTTAGTCTGAAGACCTGCTAACTCGGAAGCTTTCTTTGAGAATCCGATAGTGATAGCTTGGCGAGTCTCATCATCTTCAATCCCGTCGATATACTTAGCAAGTTCTGCCTGTTGTACTTGTGCATACTCTTTAGGCGTCAAGTGTGCATTGTTTGGTATGGCATCCAGAGATGTACGATAAGCTTCATCTAATGCATTTTGTGTAGCCAGTGAACGGGCACCAGCTACACTTGCACCTTCTCCAAACATGGAAGAGAATGACTTTTGATTATCCTTTACATCTTGAACAGAAGCACCTTGAGCAACGGCTTGCTGACCTTCTAGGAATCGTCGACTTGCCTCTTTGTTCATTTCGTTAACACTGGCTGCATCTGCAAAGTTTAAAAGAGACTTGGCTAAAGTTTTCTTACCTCTAACCAGTCCTTCAGTATCCGGTGTGGCAACTGTGCTTGTTGAATTAATACGAGGCATAACCCCTCCTATGAGATTAATCCGCTCTTAAGTGCGCGGAAGTAAGTTGCTGAACCTGCCTCCACAACATTCGCCAATACGGACGGTTTCTGGATAGCAAGTTTATGTCTACTCTTAGCTTGGGCTTTGATAGCCTTGCGTTCAGTTGTATAATTAACTTCAGCCGCATTACGTGCTCTATCAATCTCAGCTTGGTTCTTACCAGCTTCACGAGCGATAGATAGTGTGGCTGCTTCTTCAGATACTCCAAATGCTGCACTAGCTAATCTAGCTTCTGCATTAGCTTGAAGTTCCTGTATGGCTACATCGAGTGAAGCCTGTTGCAATTCTTCTAAGGACTGGCTGTAATTAGTCGCTGCATAGCCCTGTTGTTCGGCTGCCTGTATATCGGCAATCTCGTTGTTCAGGGCAATACCTGCATTGAGTACATCTGTCTCTCTCCCTGCAAGGTATTGCTTTGTCAAATTAAGCCCGAAGTCCATAAACATCGGGTCTAATGCCATTATATCTTCCTTCCACGTTGTGTGACTTGACCTTTCCATCTCAGAGATGATAGGTTCATAGGTAACTGCGACGTTGCCTTATACTCTACATCAAGACTCTCTACAGGCATACGGATACCAGTGATGAATGATGATGTCGCTAAGTTGACTTGACCAAGTTTGGCTATACCAACAATACGGTTTGAGTTAAGGGTTGTAAATTTACCAAAGTCAGGATGTGTTACTGTCGTTTCAAATGGACCAGAGTTATCGAAGTACATCTTAAACTCACCTAAAGTGAATCTATATGGGTCGAGTGCTCTACCTTCGTTGTCACGAATAACAGGCATAGTTGGTGCGAATATCCTCTCATATTTCTTACCGACATATACAGTACCACCTTCCGCAGAATTTAGTAAAGTAAGTGTCTTAGTTGGTGAATCATAAGTGAACGGAACCAGCATACCTGGATAAGGTGAACCATCGCCAAATACGGCCATTAGGTCATCTGCATTATCGACTGGATAATTCGTTGGAAGTGTAACTGAAGTTGTTACTCCTGTTCCTTCTATACGGTCATCGACATAAACGTTATGAGTTAAGCCCTCTTCGTCAGCATCCTCAAGGTCAAGTAATACACCGTGAACCAAATCTGTCCCATTCTCTTTATAGAGAACATACAACTTAGACTTATCAAAGAACATGTGCTCTATGGTTGCACCATGAGTTATGCGCCATGTATGCCAAGCAGATTGGACACGACGAGCTTCTTGCCATAGGTAGTGATAAACCTGAACTTCATCAGGGTCATCTTCACCACGGACAATCAAGATGTCTTCCTGCGTATTAGCTATCATCTCAATGACTGAACCTTTGATGAAACGTTTGACCTGAGTTGTTATAGGTCTTGCGTTATTAGAGTCAGCTTCGTTGTTCGTATAGAATTCACGAATACCTGAGAATGCACCTGTACGGAATGGGAAGAATATCACTTCACCTGCTACTTGGGGTTGGACTCTAAGGTCTGTACCAAAGTTAGTAGTAACAACCATGGTCGTGTTTCTTGGCGTGATTGGTTGCTGTCCTGAAATACGGAACTGTGCATCATCAGCAAAGACAATTAAGTCACGGTTGTGTTGCACTGCATACTTAAGGACTGATACCTCGACGTTGTTAGCTGGCTTATTCACTGGGTCGGTTACGACATCAGTTGTGGCCGACTTCTTAAACCAGTTCCAATAATTCTTGGATTCACTGAAGGTAATAGCCTCTGCACTCAAGAAGTATAAACGTTCTTGGAATAGTCCCATATCCTCTATCGCATACCCAGTGAAGTCAGGGAATTGATTAGTGTTGTCATCACCTGCACCACGGTCATCCCAAAAGATATTATTAGTATCGCCCGGTTCCGCAGGGTCAAGAGGATGAACAACAAAACTCAAGTCCGGTTGCTGAATAATAGCCATCGGCATATCATCGGGATTTAATCTGAAGTTCTGGCGAGGATGTGCTACCTCTTTCCATTTACCCGGCTGTGCTGTAAAACCTGTTCCACCCGGTGCATCAAACTTGAGGTAATAGTCATCTCTGACATTTGAACCATCGTTAGTAATACGAACTACGTATCCTTGAGGTGCATATGGCGGTAGTTGACCGACACTTGGGATAGCTCTGTTAATAGCGTACACATTCAAGCCACCCATATCGTCAGTTACACTCACTGTCACTTCTTTACGGTCAGAACCATCAAACTGGTCTGATAGTATTTCCATAACAGAACCCTGAAGATTTACCGTATAGTTCGAAGTGAATGTACCATTAGCATTTAAGGCGTTACGCATAGCTGCTGCTACAACGTCAGTACCACTAGCTTTAATCTGGTTCTGGATATCCGTGTTACGGGCAATATCATTAGTCGTTGCATCAACAATCGATACCTGAGTAGGTAGCACGTAACTCACAGTTACAGACGGTTGTCCTGAAGCTGATACTGTGATACTGATAGTACGTCCCGGAGTAACGGCTCTGAAGTACACCAAGGAGTTTGACCATTGTTCGAATGAAGCTGGCTGAAGTATAGTCGTCTCAACATCTCTATTTGCTACCAAAGTAACATCGCCTACTGTAACCATATGAAGACGGTCTTTTAGTGGTCGTGTCCCTCTTGCAAAATAAGCTAAGGCACGAGCATCAGCAACAACTGTTTGAGATGTTCCAACAAAGTCAGTAATTGAGACTTCATCTTCAGCAACAGCGATTATATAGCTATCATCACTACGGGTGTAATGGTGCCATTTAAAGTCTTTACCTGAAGTGTCAAGAAAATCACTGATATACTCAGAAGGTGGCCTGTCATGTAATCCCGTTACTGGGTCAGGAATCATATTTATCATACGTTCGCACTGACCTTCTGCTCTATCACGGACAGGTTGTTGAGAGACACCCTGCAATAGAGTGTCATATGTATCAAATACGTTAGTAGCCATTTAGCCTCCGATACGATAAGGGTTCCTTCCGCCCCATCTTGGACCATTCAGCATCAATGCTGTACGAGGGTTCTTGAATGCGTTCACACCACGGTTACGGACGTGCTCTCTCTTCATAGTCAAGAATGCGCCTTGTAACTGACCTTCTACTTGAGCGAGCTTTTCTCCATCACCTTCTAAATCAGATTGTACCTGAATCATAGCAGAGAATTTAACAACCTCTCTTACACTATAAGGTAAATCATCCCAAGGTAGTGCAGTCACTAACCAAATGTCTGTCAGGTTCTTATCGAATTTATAACTGTTAGTTTCACGGTTGAATAAACGCAGTCCATGTTGAACCACATCAGTACCACACTTAGAAGTATCTAAGGTAACAGTCGTAGAGGGAATAGCAATCTCATCTACGAGGTTACGAGCTAACGTAACATTCTCTTGAGTATTGAACCACCATGCCTGAGACTGTACCGCGACACGTTTATCATTTAAAGAACTAATTGCAGCTTGTACGTCGGGGTTAGATACTGTATCCAACGATGTCACTGCGGCTGTACCTAAGTTTCTCAGAATGGCATTCACTGCCTCTAATTCTGTTAACATAAAGACCTCTTTGCAAAAAATAGGGAAGCCAACCCAAATGGGTCAACTTCCCTACGGAGTTAAATTGTTATCTTATGGCCAATCAGCATCCAAGAACAAGGCAGCAGTATGGTCTGCACGGTTTGGAGTTACACCATAAGACAAGTAAGAGTCAACGAACCATTGTAGCTCTTGTTCCACGTAGTACACTTTAGAAGTTAGTGGGATAGTCTCACCAGCTAATAGTGATTTAGGATGTAGGATTAGAGCAAGACAACGAGCGTCTTGAGTCGTTACGTCGTAAGCATAACCGTTAGCAGCGTTAGACAATTTCTCATGTCCTGCACCTAGACGAGCAGCCGTAGATGTCTTGAATAGACGGTTTGTCTTAACGATAGGAAGACCAGAAGCTTTCATGATATAACGATTAGCACGATGGCCATTACCTTCAGAAAGGTCACGGTCAACTAAATCTGGGTTACGGATTAGAGTTTGATACTGTGCAGGACGTAGGAACAATGCACACTCTTCGATATCAATCTCTTTCTCTTCCATCGCAGTTACTAGGTCTTCGATAGCTTCAAGAAGCTTAACACCGTCATCGATGTCTGCAAGAGCGTATGTAGCAGTTGTACCACCAACCCATCCTTTAGGCTGACCTGTATCATCTTTCTGCGCAGACTTCACCCCTTGAAGCAATAGAGTTTGGTCGAAATCTTTAGCGAGTTGCTTACCGTGCTCCTTACCCATTTCCATACGTACATCGATACGTGATTGGAACTCGTCGAGTAGAGGCATTGTATCACGAGCTAGGATGATTGTATCAACCTTAACTGAGATGTTCGCAAATTCAATACCAGTTGGGTCAGGACGTTGTGCACCACGACCAACTGCTTGTAGGGTAGCTTCGCCAACACGGTCATTAGTAAGCGTAGAAGTCCCAGTGATAGGCTTCATGTTAACAAATTCACGCATTACTGATTTGTTTTGTACTGTACCGTCTACTTCACTCGCGTACTCTGAGACGTGTAGAGCGTCTACTGCACCTTTACCTAGGCGTTGACCAGGTTGTGTTACACCACCTTGAGTAATAAAGTTAGTTGCCATTTAATAGCTTCCTTTTAATAGATTAATTAAGAGATAAACTAGCTAGTTTCTCTAAGGAGTGGCATTAATACCACCCCTCAAAGATTTAGCCGAATTTCCAACCGAGGTCTAAAGCTTGTGCACTAGCTCTTGTGAAGTTAGCACGTTTAACAAGCTCGTCTACTTCAGCTTGAGATTTAGCTGCCTTAATACCTTTGTTGTAGTCTTGAATGCTGATAGGCTTCGCATGAGATGTTGCTGCCTTCTGACCATCACGTATCCTGGGTTCAGTTGTCACAGCCTTCTCAGGTCGACCTGCATTGGTATATCCAATCCACATTAATTGAGCAGCCCATTGAGATATGTTTCCGCCCATTTGGAGCAGCTTATCCATATCGTCTTTCTCTTCTTGAGTCCACCCAGACTTTTCAGAGTTAATCCAATCAACGGTAGCGTTATAGTTCTCTTCACCACCAACTGAATCATATATAGCTTTGTCGTTAGCCTCTTGCTGTGCAGCAATAGACTTCAACTCATTCTCAATACCTTGTAGCAGGATACTGGTTTGAGCTTTACCCATCTTCTCTTTCATGACTTTGATATGCTCATCACTGAACTTACCATTCTTTTCAAAGAAGTCTACGACTAGCTGACCATTTAGGTCGTGAGAATCAAACATCTCGGCTGCATGGCCAAAGAATGAGTCCTCATAACCTTCACCTGTTTTAATTTTCTGTTCAGGTTCCTTTGCAGGTTCCTCTTCAGCTTTAGGTTTAGGCTCTACTTCTGGTTTAACTTCTGGTTTAACTTCTGGTTTAACTTCTGGTTTAACTTCTGGTTTAACTTCTGGTTTAACTTCAGGAGTTGCTTTGGGTGCTTGTGCTAGTTCTCTACCAACTGCCCCACCTGCTTCCGGTGATACTGCTTCTTCCTGCTTTACAAAGTATTGAGATAATTTAAACATTACTGTACCTGCTGTTTAGCTTGTTGTTGTGCAGCTAGAATACGTTCCTGTTCTGCAAGCTGTCGCTCACGGTCTGCTTCTTGCTGCTCCTGTGTCTTGATGATATCTTCATGCTTAACACCACGACCCATGGCCATACTGGTTAGTAGGGCATCGGTATTGAGTGTCGCACGGACATCTTCAGGAATACCGTTAAGTATCGCAGTGTCTTGTAAGAATAACATCATCTGTTCATGTTCACTACCACGAGATAGGCTATCAATACCTGTAGTGATTGTCGGTTCTACTCCTGCATCTTTCAAACCACCTAAGTCGATTTCTTCTATAAGGAGATTCGCTATAGGTAATTGAAGTTGTTCAGCAAGATTCGAATAAACACCACCTAAAGCATTTTCTAACTCGGTAGCCTGTAGGCGTATCTCTTCTGCGGTAACACGTTCAGCATCACGAGTAATAGCAGAGTTCACCAAGAACCCTCTACCTATACGCTGTTCAGCTTGACTAACGATACCTTGTAATGTGGCCCAGTCTTGAACCTTATCCACATTGACAGTACTGATATCGTCGGGTGCACCCCATACAAAATCACCGTTCTCAGCGTTATTCAATTCTTCTACATCGGCTGAACCGTTAGGGTTAACCAAGAATTTCAGTTGTGCTGCTACGGCTGCGCCTTCTACTAGAGATTGTTGCATTACGTCGACGGTATGGAACTCACCTTGATACTCTTCCACATGACCTACGCCATAATGGTCGCCAGTAATCAGGTTCCATGTTACCGGAATGTACGGTAGCTTGTCTTTAGCAAACTTACCTGCACCATCTAACGGTATATCATCTGCGTATTGCTGTACGTTATAGTTATCACCTTCACGAGTTATCCAAGTATAGAGTTTAACCTTATCAGATTTCTCATTGGCTTTACGTGATAGACTTACTTGTGCCTTAACGTCATTCTCTAATTGACTGAACATGAACTCTTCGCGGAGAATGAGTTCCTGAAGGTCGCCAGAAGTACTACGCTCGACGACATAATCATGCAAGTTGTATGTACGTGCACGGCCTTCCTTCGGTAAATAGAATAGACCATTACCTGTGATAACAAGTAATTTCATGAGCTGCGTTAATGCAGTCCGGGCCTGTTTACTTACGAGTCGTTTCACTGCTGCCTTCTCTGCACGAGAAAACATAAGCTTCACCTGAACTTCGTCCACACCTAACTCTTTAGCCAGTTCTACGAATGTTGCTTCATCAGCATCCATACGGAAGAAAGGTCGAGCAGGTGCGAACAATGTCAGCATTAGCTTGTTACTTAAATGATTAGATGCTTGAGCACCCACCGAATCCCAATCACGGTCAAGACTGAACTCACCTTGATAATCTTCTGGTGGGAATACATGAGATAATGTCCATCTCGCATATTGCTCTGCTCGTCTCAGATAAGGACGTTTAATCGACTCTAATTGACTCCATCTTTGTGATACTGTAGTCATTGAGATTCCTTATAATTTCAGTCCTGCGGGCTTCTGATTAACTGTCAGTTTCTTGCCTTCTTTCTTAGGACTGGCGTTAATTGATTTATTACGTACCTTACCTACATTAGACCTACGCTCTTTCTCATCTTCGACAACATCCTCATCAGTAACAATATCAGACTCACCGATGTCAATCGATATATCCTTGGCCTGACTATCTGCTAAACTGATAGGAGTTTCCCTAAGCCCTTCTTCTGCTCTCGCTCGTGCATCCTCTAGAGCTTGTTCCTGTTGTTTAAGTTGTTCGTTCTGAAAGTAGATACTTGCGCCTACCGCACCTACAGCTAACACATCACTTAGCTCTACGTTCTCAAGAAGGTCGCCACCTGCATCTAATACAGACGAACCTATATCAGAGAGTAAATCACCTACTGCGTCTAAACCCCATGCCATTAAGTTATCCCTCTACGCTTACGGCTCTTACGTCCACGTACTACGATAGAACCTGTGAAGTTAGGTACACGTTCATCAGTACCGCCCGATATACCGATACCCGGACTAGCCGAAGTTACAGAGACTTTAGGTTGACTTGTAGTGATTGCAGTTGTTGGTGCTGTCGGTGTGGGAGTCAATACAGAATCCGAACCATCAGGATTAATATCCTCACCACGACCACGACGTCCTCCCGCCGGTGCTCCTGCTTCTCCGGTGAATGCAGGTTGGTCTACTCCACCCGGTCCTTTGATTGTAGTCTTAGCACGTTTGTTGAAGTCTAAAGCTGCTTTACCCAAGGCAGTTGCAGGATTAGATTTAGCTGC
>Ga0075475_10000508_pt1 | contig 18228 bp, 18 predicted proteins | sample DEB08_DNA_10_FD_76342 | JGI IMG/M metagenome (GOLD analysis project Ga0075475, IMG submission 76342) | Aqueous microbial communities from the Delaware River and Bay under freshwater to marine salinity gradient to study organic matter... | ecosystem: Environmental > Aquatic > Marine > Coastal ... | reverse complement strand
GACACCAGCGGGCATAGTTAAAGGCTTCTGCCATGGGGTAGTCAGCTGTCAGGCCGCCGGCGCCGTGAATCTGCATGCAGCGGTCAATGACGTTCTGCGCCATCAGCGGCACCGTAATCTTGGATGCCGCGATCAGGTCGCGGGCGTCCTTCGCGCCGACTTCATCGATTTTGCGGGCGGTTTTCAGGGTCAGCAGGCGTGCTTGTTCGATCTCACTGAAGGAAACGGCAATATCCTCGAGCACGGACTGGTGCTCGGCCAGCGTTTTACCAAAGGTCTCGCGTTCTGTTGCCCGGCGACAGGCGAATTCCAGCGCACGCTGGGCACTGCCAATCAGGCGCATGCAGTGATGGATGCGGCCTGGCCCCAGGCGGCCCTGGGCGATCTCGAAGCCGCGACCTTCACCCAGCAGAATGTTTTCTGCCGGCACGCGGACATTGTCGAACAGGACTTCAGCATGGCCCAGCGGCGCATCGTCGTAGCCGAGGGTCGTCAGCGGCCTGACCACCGTCACACCAGGTGTATCCTTAGGGACCAGGATCTGGCTCTGCTGGACGTGGCGGTTAGGGTTGTCCGGGTCGGACTTGCCCATGACGATAAAAATCTTGGTTCGCTCGTAGGGTGCATTGGTGATAAACCACTTTCTGCCGTTGATGACGTAGTCGTTGCCGTCCCGCAGGATCGAGGTGCGCACGTTGGTCGCGTCACTGGAAGCGACGTCAGGCTCGGTCATGCAGTAGGAAGAGCGGATTTCGCCTGCCAGCAGCGGCTCCAGCCAGGTCGCTTTCTGGGCATCGGTGCCGTACTTGATAAAGACTTCCATGTTACCGGTGTCCGGTGCGTTGCAGTTGAACACCTCTGGTGCCCAGAGAACGCGGCCCATGATTTCAGCCAGCGGGCAGTAATCTTCGTTGCTGAGGCCCCCGTGGTCTTTTGGCATCCACAGGTTCCAGAGACCCTGGGATTTGGCTTTGGCCTTGAGTTCTTCCATCAGGGGAACCGTTGAGAATCGGTCTTCCAGACCGTTCAGTTGTTCCTGGTAGAGCTCCTCATTCGGATAAATGTGTTCATCCATGAACTGGTTGAGCTGGTCGATCAACTGATTAAGAGGTGGCAATTCGGCCCTGGTCATGCTTTTTCCCCGGCAATGTAGACAGCGGGCTGGATTGTACTGAAGTGAAATTTGCCTGTGCGGGTTATCAGGCTGATTGATTTCGCGTGATCAGCTGGACGGTTCAGTGCCGGGGACAACGGGTGCGCCGATCTCGACGGCGATTTCCCTGATCCGTTGACGGACACCGGTCCGCTGCCTGAACCAGGAAGCGTTGAGCAGCGCGAATTCGGCCGAAGCTGTTGGCAGTCTGTTATCCGGGTATATCGCGCTGACCACGCACGCCTCCAGGCAGGCCCCACAGTTGTTACATCGAGCCGGATCGATAAATGACATGAGATCAGCAGGTTCACTGAAGATACAGAATTCCGGGCAGACCTCCATGCAGGCCTCGCCCTTTACCCCGATACAGGCTTCAGTCACTACGTAAGTCATGATGGCGCGCGGGTCAGGGTAAGCATGATCAGCAGGGTAGAAATAGCAGGAAAGGGTGGGGAAAGTAGAAGAACCAGCGCCGGGCCTTTGCCGATGAGAGAGAGCAGGTTGGTCAGGTCCGACGCCGGTTCACCTTTGGACACTCTATTCGAGATAATCTTCAATGGTATTGACCGAGATCAACTCTCCCCGAATTGTTCCGCAATTTGTTCAACGCTGAGCCAATGGATTGAGCCTGATCCTGAGGGCGATAGTCTCGCCGGGTGCTTCATCACTGATCACGGTGTAGGTGGATTGACCCAGCTGGTAGGTGACGTGCCAGTAAGTCGCTTCAACCTCGCGGGGCTGGTCGCAGCCCAGGTCCCAGGAGAGCAAGGCTTCAAAGTCAGCGGCCGGCGGCTCGAAACACGCGTCTGGTTTGGCGTCAGTGAGCGTCATCGTCTTAACTGGTGTCGCATCCAGCACCTTGGCTTCATAGCTGAAGTCCCGGGCGAACAGGTAGAGCGGGATAGCGACGATGGTTAGCAGGATCAGTCTTTTCATGAGGGATCTTCCTTGGGAAACGAGGTATTGGTGGCATGCTGGCCTATCGAGATGCCCGTCAGTCGACCGAGGCGGACGCGGTCACCATAGCTGAGGCTGGCGGTATCCAGCAGCACACGAAAAGCCCCTTTTACCGGCTGCAGGCGGAGTGTGATGTCTGGCGCGTGTCTCATAAGGGTCCTGGTGTAACGCTCTGCCAGTGCCAGGGACCCGAATCGATTCAGTTCGACGGTCGCTGCCGCGGGACTACGACTTAACTTTGGTTCTGCGGCCTGCACCCGCCGCACGTAGGCCATGACACGCGGGGGCACATCGCTGACACTGGTGATCCGGCTGGGGCCATAGTTGTAAGCCGCAAGCGCCAGTGTCCGATTGCCGTTGTAACGCCGGGTGAGTTCGCTGAAGTAGGCCGCACCGGCATCAATATTGATGCAGGGATTGTAGAGTTCGGCGACACGGCGGATGCCGAGGTGTCGGGCTGTCAGCGGCCAGCGAATCTGCATGATGCCGTGCGCATCAGCCGGAGAGCGTGCGCCAGCCTGGAAGTTGCTCTCTACCCGGGCGATGCCGATCAGTGTTTCCAGCGGTACATTGTGCTGCTGGCTGGCGATGGTAAAGCAGCGGAGGTAGGGAACCTCTGCCAGGCTCTCGGCAGCCAGAAGCAGCAAAATCGGCATCAGGACGTACCGCTGGATATTCATAAGGCCTGGCTCACGCGGTAACCGGTAAAGGCTTCGAGGGCACTCAGGGTCTCATCCCGCTGAGTCTTCTCTCTGTAGTAGAAACCCACCTCGTAGTTTCCAGCGCTAACTCGCACAGTATCGAACGCAACCCCGAGTTCTTCCTCCAGCCTGTTGGCGAAGCCTCTGGCCGATGCCTCGCTCCGGAATCGGGTCCAGGCAACCTGGAACTTGGGTGCAGGTTCAACTGTCACTGGCTCTTGCCGGAGAGGTGTTGACTCGGGCAGGGCAACGTCTGGTGTCTGGCTCGGGCCCAGATCTGGCAGCACCTCGGCGATGGGTTCGGGTTCCGTTTCTGGCACGGAAGCAGTTGCCGTCACTGCAATGCGAGGTTCCGGCGCCGCAGTCTCTGGCGGCAGCGCAGTGCCCGGCAGCAGGCGGGTCAGTGGATTCACCGTCCAGGCTTCTGCGTTGAAGATGATTTCACGGTGGTGGCCCGACAGGGCAAAGAGCGCGCCCACGATCAGACCGAGGATGAATCTCATGTCGATACCTCCATGCGGGAAACACGGCCCCGTTTCTGGCTCAGTAGAATCGCCTGCCAGTCGACGGCGGGACTCGCTACCAGCTTGGTGAGTCGCGTGCGGGCTTCGGCATCAGCGAAGCCCTCGCAGCTGCTGCTTGACTCGTGCAGTGCCTGCCTGATCTGCCGGGCGACGTCGCGGTCCTGGGTGGCAACGACGTAGAAGCCGAGTGAGGGTCTGTCCTCATGGCCCGCTGCCGGTACCCTCAGACCCTTGCGCCTTTCGCCGTAGTGCAGTTTCGGTCGCTCGTCGCAGTCGAGGGCGTAGAGCTCGCCGCTTCGCGTAAAAAACTCAAAGACGATGGCATCACGGTAAGTCTCATAGGTCACATCGACACAGTGACGACTCTCGCCGCGGCACTCGACCTTGCGATCATCAATCACCAGCGGCGACAGTAATGCCAGTTCGACCTCAGCTGCGGGTTCCTGCAGGCAGTGGACTGATTTCACTGGCGCCCTTTCGGGATCATGGTTCAAAGGGGTTGTGGTGGCACGTGCCACGGAAATGGGTGTGGTCAGGCTGCGCAGCTGTTTACGCGACAGTCTGCCCTCCCAGATATGCGAGGAATCGTTGATCCAGAGATCATCGCCGAGATCAAGCAGGGCAATCTGGATACGGTGCTCGTGGCGGCCGGTCTGGTTCACCTCGATACCCAGCACGATCTGGATGTCGTTACTGCAGGCGTCACCCGCACCCAGGGGGAAGCTGATCCGTGAGCGGTTCATCAGCTGGTGCCGCAGCGTATCGCGGATGTCTGCGACGAGGGCATTGTCGATGAGGCCGACCCGACCACTGGTGAGCGCAGCGATCTGAACACGTTCACCTATGAACCGCGGTTCGCGGTCCATGAGACGGGCGAGTGCTGGTGCGGCCTCGGCGCGCAGCCATTGATCCAGGTTGTTGGATTGCGCCTGGATCTCACAGGACAACAGCATAACTGTCAGCACCAGCAGCGCTTTAAGCGTTTTCATAATGGACTTCTCCCGCCCGGTTTATCGTCAGCGTGCCACTGTGGCCACTGTGCTTCGCCTGCAGTTCAGCGATCTGCTGGTGGATGGCCGCAGGCAGTGCCACCAGGTAAGTTTCGGTGCCTCTGCCTTGATCTGTTGTGTGTGCGAAGACACGCCTGACAACCTTAGGCAGTGATGCCGGCATCACCTCGTACAGGTTGCCGGTGAGTGTTGTGTCGATCAGTTCAAAACCCGGTGTCAGTTGCCTGAAGCCGTTCTCGCGCCTGCCATAGAGACTGATCTCACCCTGGCCGAGGAGGAACAGGAAGGCCTTGTCGGAACTGAAACGCAGTACCAGGGAAGGCTCTGCATCCTGGTCGACTTTGGCTTCGGGTGTGCTTTCCACAGCAACGGGGTCAGCAGTGGTTGCCGGTGGCAAGACATCGACCCGATCCTGAATACCAGTCTCTTCGGGCTCCGGTGCCTCGACCTGATCCAGAATGAGAGTCTCCTCTACCGCTGAAGGCTCCACAGGCACCGGTGCCAGGTTCTCGACCAGGGTCAGCACAGCGATCAGGACGAAAGCAATAATGGCGAGAAAGCGCATCACGTCGGCCTGCAGGCTGTCTGTATCTGTCGAAACAACGCCACGTGAACGTCTCATGAGTTGGAGGCCTGCGGTCGGCGTTGATCCATGGCGGCAAGGTGGTGCTCGATATTCTCAAGACGTCCCAGTGCGGCTTCCCAGTCGACCCGTTCATGGCGGTAGTAGAACTCGGTCAGCTGACCGCCGATGCTGACCGTTTTAATCAGTCGCATCAGGTAGCCACCAGCGGCACCCACGATAGTGGTCGACAGTGCCAGCAGGATACCGCCGTCGACCAGTCGCTCCAGCACCTGGCCCGCATCATTGCCGAGAGACTGCGGTGCCGACAATGTGTCGACCAGGGCGCTGCGCATACCGATCGCTGTCCAGACAACACCGATGCCAATGAAGACATGGATCCAGACGTCACTGAGCTGATCAAGCTGCACGACAGACCGGTAGTTCACCGTGTCACCGAGCCTCGACTGAAGCAGGTGGAGTGTCGCAAGGAAGCTGGCCAGGCAGAGTCCGAACGCCCAGATCGACAGCCCCAGGTTGTCACCTGCCCAGTTGAGCAGGGCAACCTGTGATCCGTCGGGTATCAGCATCAGGACCAGCAGGTAACCGGACACGCCGCCAACGAGGTATGACGTCACTGCGAGCATCAGGAACGACCGTTTGAACACGCCTGGCAGGTCGCCTGCAGCACCAGCTCTGATTCCTTCAGCAGCAGGTCGGCACGGTAGTAGCCTGTCTTGTCATTGCTGATCTGCAGCAGGCCGATCTCCTTGTCGAGCAGTTCCTGGCGCATATCGAGGATGACCTTGTCCTTGACCGGGCAGACCTGTGAACAGGTGCTGTAGTCGCCGTCCAGGGACACGAACTTGACGTTGAAGTAGCGGTTGTAGAGTCCGCTGGCCTGGCGTTTGCTGATGATGCCGCGGTCACTCAGGCGTACCAGGAAGTCGCTGAACGCCCGCTTGTTGTCGGCATCAGGATTTTCGACGGCAATGTCGATGAGATCAGCGACATAAGTCTCGTAGTAGCCGGCGCAGTCACTTGAGAGCTTGCCCTCGACCTCGGTCATCGCGCTGCGCAGCGGGGCCGTCAGGCTGGTGCTGCAGTTGTCGACCGTGCTGGTCGTAGCACAGCCAGTGAGTATGGCGATCAATACAAGGGCAGTGATTTTCAGGAAATTCATGGCTTGCTCCTCAGATTTCCAGTGGACTGATAAAAGCGGTGTCGGCAGCATGGTCCGGCATCGCAGCGATGGGTGTTTCCATGGCATCTTCGCCAAACAGGATGGACTTGACGCCGCCAACGATCTCATTCATCTCCGGTGTGATCTGACCGAAGGACTGGTTCAGCTGTTCCATCAGAGTCGCCCGGGAAATTTCCTGGCGGGTTGCGGCAATCAGCTGCGAGGCCTCGACCATGTCGAGATAGATGTCCGAGGCAATCACCGCGAGGGACTGGGTCGGACCGCCGTTCCTGGTTGAGACCAGGTTGTAGTACTGCTTGAAGCGGTTCGACAGGCGTACGCCGGATCGACCTCTGAGGGCCATCGATTCTGCTTCAGTTGGAATCTGTTGGATTCTGCCGAGCAGCAGGTCCTGCAGTTTGCCAGGCGTCGACTTGTGACCGAGTTCTTCGCCGATCCGCTTCGCCAGGCTCTTCTGGGTGTTGTTTACCGCCTCTTCCATGGCCGGCAGGCGTTCCTCCATGGTCTCGAGCATCTCGAGATACGTCGCGCCGAGCTGTTTCGCAATCCGCTCGCAGCCCGGGTCACCGTCTGCGCCTTCGCAGCGGGACTCAACATAGAGCTGCTGCTGCAGGTCGAGCCTGTTAATCACATCCTGCAGGTTGTCTTCCATCTGCTCGGCGATTGAGCCGGTTTCGCGTATGTCCTCGAGTACGGTTGTCGGAAACAGGCGCATGATGGGACCTGTGCCGTTGGTGCTGGCGAACGCCGGCAGGCTTGCCAGCAGCACCAGCAGGGCCGGAATGATGTTCTTTACTGTTGTCTGCATTGATCTCTCCCCAGAGATATCGTTAGAAATGTCCATTCTTCTGCGCTCAGATCAGGTCTTCGTGGTAAGGGTCAACTGTGACATAGAGCTTCAGACGGTCACCGGGATGTTCCTCGGTCACCTGTTCGAACTCACGGCCGAGGTAGGAATAAGTCACTTCATAACCATCGACCTCCTGGTACTCCCGGAGCTCATAGCTGGTCTCGCAGACCCTGCGGTTGCGGGTCTGGTGATTCATGGCCGGTCGATAGTTGTCCCAGGCAGCATCGGCACGATGTTCGACTTCGCGCTGGTTGTTAGCAGCGATGCTGGCACCGGCGATAGCGCCGATCAGTGTCATGGCCTTCTTGCCGTTGCCGGAACCGAACTGGTTGCCAATGGCGCCGCCAATCAGGCCGCCAAAGAGCGCCGGCAGGGCATTTTGTTGCCTGGGGTAATCATCTACCCGGACGTGCCTGTAAGCGTCCTCGTGATACCGGCGATTGTTCTGGTGCTTGACCTTCTTGGCGTGCTTTGTTCTGACGATCCTGCAGCTCTCGACCGGCACTTCTTCATAGCGGGTGCTGATGAGGGGGACCACGTCCGTCACATCAGCCCAGACAAAAAAGCCATTGGCGTCATTGTCGGCAAATGCGGATGAGGTGAAGGCGATGAGGCCTGCGGCTGCTGTCATTTTGATAGCTTGTTTGATCATGATGTTTTCCTTTCCTCTGACATCGGGATCAACACTAGCCGCGCTTTTTTGAACGAAAACTGAATGCCCCGGCGCTATGTCAATGAAAGTGAACAGCGCCTGAATATCGGTGTGATTTAGAGGTGATTTGTTGGTTTCAAGGCAGCGTTGATACACTCACTGCCGGAACAACATAGGCGCGATGCTGATACTGAAGGTGGTGTCAGGCAGGCGGTGGAGCAGTCAATGAACTATGAAAAATTAAGAATTGCAGAAGCTCATTTTTTGCAGTCGTATCCCGGCGGATTCGCTGACCCGGAACTCACGCAGGTGGCAAAACGCCACAAGATGGACCGGATGATTGAGTTTGCCAGCGAAGCGATGGCAAAAACCGAGTTCGAGAAACCCAATGCGTTTCTCGAGAATATGGTCAAGCTGGTCTCCCGGTCATCCATGGTGTCGCTGTTCGAGAAGCCGAAGTTCCGAGATGCCATCGCCGACATGAATTCGGATGAGCGCCAGATGCTGACCGAGGGTTACCGGAAACTGTTTCATGGCGGGCAGGCGACAGGCTTTCGTGAGGTCGTCGACATTCTCTCGCGTCACAAGGTGGCGAAATGGAGCCTCGTAACCATCCCGCTGGTTTACTACAAGCCGCAGAAGGAAGTGTTCGTTAAACCGACGACGGCCAAGAACATCATTAACAAGCTGGAACTCGACCTGGTCTATAAGCCGCAGCCGACCTGGGAGTTCTATAAAGGGTATCGTGCGGCGATCCTTGAAATGAAAAAACGGGTAGATCCGTCGCTCGCGCCGAATAACGCCGCGATGACGGGTTTCCTAATGATGACCCTGTAATCCGGGCGGGAAGAATTTTGGCGCCTGGTGTGACTGAAACGCGACAGTAACCGGGCTTTGTGCTATTTAGGTGTGGTATCAGTTTCAAGAATGGGAAAGCACCATGAGCGACGCCGCAGCGATCAGTATTGACCCTGATACGGGGCTGAAAATCTTTAACACCCGGGCGGGGCTGAAGACAGAGAAAATCCGCGGCAAAGGGTATGCCGTGCTCGAGGACAGCCACCTGAAGGAGCTGCCACCCGCGCCCCCGGGCGCTGTTTTCGATGCCGAGGAACAGGCGAAGTACCGCAGCTACAAGGAAGAGCGTCGTGGTGCCGCTGACTACATGTCGATGGAAGGTGAGTTTTCGCGTTACCTTGAAGACGTTTACTCCGCAGACCCGGTGCCGAGGGAAGCGCTCACCGATGAATGTGAAGTGCTGGTTGTCGGTGCCGGCTTTGCCGGCCTGCTGCTCTGGTACAAATTGAAGGAGGCGGGTTTCAATGACGTCAGGTTCTGCGAGAAGGGCGGCGACGTTGGTGGGACCTGGTACTGGAACCGTTATCCCGGCATTGCCTGCGATGTCGAAGCCTACAGCTACCTGCCGCTGCTGGAAGAGATGGGCTACATCCCGTCAATGAAATTTGCTTCCGGCTTCGAGATCATGGAGTACTGCCAGAGCATGGCGGCGAAGTTCGGCTTCTATGATCACTGCCTGTTTCACACCACGGTGGAATCCACCGAATGGCAGGAAGACGAGAACCGCTGGCAGGTGACGACAGATCGTGGCGACTGCATGAAGGCCCGCTACGTCATTCTGGCTAACGGTATTCTGACCACACCTCGCCTGGCCCGCATTGATGGTATGGAAACCTTCAAGGGCGAATCCTTCCATACCTCGCGCTGGAACTATGATGTCGACCTGGCCGGCAAACGCGTTGGCATCATCGGGACCGGTGCGACAGCGGTTCAGGTGATCCCGGAGATCGCCAAGGTGGTGGGTGATCTCTACGTCTTCCAGCGTACACCCTCATCGGTGGATGTGCGTGACCAGCGCGAGACAACCGCGGAAGAACGGGAAACCTGGGCCCACGAAGAAGGGTGGGCCACGGCACGGCGCGCGCGCTTTGCCCGCATCTCTGCCGGGCGTACGGCGATTCAGGCCAACGATGATTATCTTTCGGGCAAGGTCGATCACTTCAAGGAAAAGAAAGAACACGAGAGTGAGCTGACCCAGGAGGAGCTGATCGCCAAGCAGCTCGATACCAACTTCCGCATCATGGAGCAGATCAGGGCGCGGGTAGATGCCATTGTCGAAGACCCGAAAACTGCCGAAGCGTTAAAACCTTATTACCCTTACGGCTGTAAGCGGCCGACATTCCATGATGAGTACCTGCCGACTTTTAACCGGCCCAATGTCCACCTCGTCGATACGGCGCCCCATGGCGTCAAGAAGATCAACGAGCGGGGCGTTGTGCATGACGGTGTCGAGTATCCGCTGGATGTGCTGATCTATGCGACTGGATTCCAGTGGATGGGGACGGCAACCTTCAACATGATCCGTGGTCGAGGCGGTCGCTCGCTGCAGGAGAAATGGGAGACCGAGGGCACGCGAACCTTCCTCGGCATTCACAGTCATGGTTTTCCGAACCTCATGATCATGACTGGACCCCAGGGTGGCGGCGGCAGCTTCAACTTCACCGACGCAATTGTTGCCCACTCAGAATACGCGGTCTGGATGCTGTCGATGATGCGGGACAAAGACCTGACCATGTTCGATGTCGAAAAGGCACCGGAAGAAGAGTATGCCGAGCACTGCCGTATGGCAGATGTTGCCACAGGTGCGCTGCGGGACTGTATCTCTTACTACAACGGTGAGGGTGAAGCAGAGCCTGGCAGCCTGGCCTACTACGGCGGCGGTTACTGGCACAAGATCCGGGCGCGGGCCCAGGGTTCGCTCGACCCTTATGTCTTCGAGTAGATTTCAGGGTTCAGCGCTTTTCCTTAAGAGGCAGGTATGACGGTTCCACTCATTGTCGGGGTGACAGGCCACAGGGACCTGGTGGCTGATGAAGTGCCGCAGATTCGAGAACAGGTAAAACGGTTTTTCATGGAACTGCAGTCTTCGTTTCCCGAGCTGCCGCTGCTGCTCCTGTCACCTCTGGCGGCCGGGGCGGATCAGTTGGCAGCGGAAGTTGCCGATGAGCTTGGCATTGATACGACGGTGCTCCTGCCGATGCCGGCCGAAGAGTACCGACAGGATTTCAGTGGGCCAGAACTTGATGCTTTCAATCTGCTGTTGTCCAGGTCACCGGTCATTGAACTCCCAATGCTGAGCGAGGATCCGGCTGAACGCGAAGAACAGTACGTCGCGCTCGCTGCCTACATGACGGCACATTGTCATATCCTTCTGGCTATCTGGGACGGTGAGGATGTTGACGCACGAGGCGGCACCAGCTCTGCCATCCGGTTTCACCAGCATGAGACCATGTCACTCCTGAATGACGCCGAATCGATCAATCCCATCGACTTTATCGAGGACGAGAGTGATCTCGTCTTCTACATTCATTGCTCGAGGCGGTCTGCTGATACCCGGGTGCCGCAGCAGACGGGCTGGCTGACGCGCGATGATGTCACGCCGCGCACGAGAAAGATGCCGGAGCGCTACAAATCCGTCTTCAACCGCATGATCGAGTTCAACCGTGACGCCGCTGAGATTGACCTGGAGGGCCCTTCAGGGCTGACCAAACTGCCAGACGACCCCGATGTCGCAGACGCCCACGCGGGTTCAATCGAGCGTCTGTTCCAGTTGTCTGATCTGCTGGCCCAGCAGTACCAGCGCACAATGTTTCAGGCACTGCGTATCTCCTATCTCCTGGTTGGCCTGGCTGCACTCAGTTTTATTATCTACGCGGATCTCTACAGCGAAAGCCTGATGATTTATCTCTACGTCGCTCTGGTTGGCGCGGTGCTGCTCGTCTTCAAGCTGGAAGAGCGCATGAGCTGGCAGCGCAAGTACCTCGACTACCGGGCGCTGGCCGAGGCGCTGCGGGTGCAGTTCTACTGGACCCTGGGTGGCGTGCAGATGCGCCAGCGTTTTCAGTTTGCCCATGACTGTTTCCATGAGCGTCGTGATCTTGAACTGGGCTGGATCCGGCATGTCATGCGCTATGCGGCCCTGGAGGCAGACAACTACCTTGCGCAGCGTTCAGCCGAACAGACGGAAAGGGTCGTTGATTGCTGGATCCGGGATCCGGGCCAGGGCCAGCTGCCTTACTACCAGCGCAAGGCACTCGACAGTGGATCGAAAACGAGTCGATCGAAGGTGATCGAAACTGCCAGCCTGCTCGTGATGGTGGCCCTGGCGGCTGCCATCGTATCCCAGTCGGAAGGCTCGCTCATAAAGAACCTCCTGATTGCTCTTGCCGGTTTTCTGCCCATCCTCGCAGCCATCCGCCAGAATTTTGCGCATCGTACGTCTGAACGCGAACTGGCAGGCCAGTATCATTATTTCAGCCGCATTTTCCTTAATGCGGATCAGTTGCTGCAGCGGACAGAAAGCCTTCATGCAAGGCGAGAGATCCTGCGCGCGCTTGGCATCGCAGCGCTTGAAGAGAGTGGCCAGTGGGTGCTGCGGCAGCGTGAGCGACCGGTCAGTTCCAGTGCCATTCTCGGCTAGGCCGGCATCGACGGGTACAATGCCGGCTCGGTACTAAATAGACGACGTCATGAACAGATTTGAAAAACTCATCCGCAGGCTGACACTCGAAGAAGAGAGCCCGGGTGTTTTTGTCGGCGGTGCAGGTGAAGGCGGCGTTGGCGGTGAGGCACGGTTGTTTGGTGGTCTTGTCGCTGCTCAGGCGGTTTCCGCCGCACAGCGAACTGTTGATGACTTTCCGATGCATTCGCTGCATGCCTACTTCCTGCGCCCGGGTCGCCCGGAGCGGGATATCGCCTATCACGTTACGTCGATGAAAGATGGTCGTAATTTCCGCTCCCGCCGGATCGAGGCCTGGCAGGGGGGTGACTGTATCTTCCAGATGATCACCAGTTTTCAGCGGCTGGAAGAAGGCGTCGCCCACCAGCCGCAGAAGCCGCAAGTAGTGGCACCGGAGACCCTGCCAAACCGCGATCAGTTGAAGGGACGAGCCCACTGGCAGGATATGCCGGTCGATGTGCGCATGGTCACGGATATTACCGGCAGCGAAGCACGGCCGGCGGAACAGCAGCTCTGGATCAAAGCCAATGGTGAGATACCGGACGATCCGGCCATGCACCTCGCACTGGTTGTCTACGCCTCAGATCGTGGGCTGCTGGATACCGCGTATCGACCCCATGCCGACAAGGGCGCGAACTCGGGCGCGAGTCTTGATCACGCCATGTGGTTCCATGAGCCACCGCGTTTTGATCACTGGCTGCTGTACTGCACCAAAGGGCCCGTTGCCCGCAGCGGTCGCGGCCTCGCCTTCGGGCATATCTATGCGCGGGATGGCACCTGCGTTGCCACGGCAGCCCAGGAAGGTGTGCTGCGGATCCGGCAGGAGGGTTAGTCGATGGATACCGGTTTCATTGTTGTCGTCCGTTTCGAGACGAACACCGAGGATCACGATTCAGCCAGGGCGCTGATTGACAGCTATATCGGGGATTTCCTCGCGTTGCAGCCGGGCTTTATTGAAAGCTGGTTGACGGAAGGCGCTGACGGCGCCGGCCTGCTCCACTTCGCTCGCTGGCAGCGGGAGGAAGACTTCAGAGCATTCGCAGAGAAAGCCCGGTCTCATCCCGACCTCGATAAGATTCGGGCTTTTTCGCCGTCGCCGGCGTTCTACCGGCCGGTTGCCAGATATGGCAAAGAATAGCGATACTCAGGTTTCAGATTCCCGGAACCTAATTATGTCCAGTATCGAAAAAGCGCTTACGCCCGGCGAGGCCCGTGCCCCCGGTCCAACCTACCAGGAAGCCATTCAACAGGATGCGTCGGCACCGCCCGCCCCTTTCCTGGTGTATTCCTATGACTTTGGCGGCGATGAGGATATTCCTTACAGCAACTACACGTCGAAAGATTTTCTCGAGGCTGAGTTTGAGAAGCTCTGGCCCCGGGTCTGGCAGATGGCCTGCCGTGAAGAGCACATCCCTGAGGCAGGTGACTATTACGTCTACGATATCGGCCATCTGTCGGCGATTGTCACCCGCACCGAATCTGGCGCGATCAAGGCCTACTACAATGCCTGCATGCATCGCGGTACCCAGTTGAAGCAACCGGGCACCACGGGGTTCTGCGAAACCTTTCGCTGCCCGTTCCATGGCTGGCAGTTCTCACTCGACGGTGAGCTGATTGACCTGCCGGAATCCTGGGACTTCCCCCATGTTGAGAAAGACAGCCACCACCTGCGGGAGCTGCTGGTGGATACCTGGGGCGGTTTCATTTTCGTGAATTTCGACCGGAACGCAGAACCGCTGGCAGACTTCCTTGGCGTCCTGCCGGAACACTTCAAGGATTTCCACATTGAAGACCGCTATGTAGAGACGCATCTCTGCAAGCGCCTGCCGGTGAACTGGAAGGCGGCGCAGGAAGCCTTCATGGAGGCCTACCATGTCAAGGAAACCCACGCTGGCGGCCGTGACTACTCGGAGCCGATAACGACCTACGATATCTTCGAGCCGAACGTTAACCGGTTTATCCATACGGTGGGCGCCGCCAACCCGAGAAACCCGGTGCAGCCGACCCAGGAAGAACTGCTGGCGGAACTCTGGGGCCGGCGCGTTCCCGAAGAAGGGGAGCTGCCGGAGATTCCCGAAGGCATGACAGCGAGGGACTGCTACGCCCAGGTGGTACAAAAGCAGCTGGGCGAGCAGTATGACCAGGACTTCTCTCACTATTCAACGGCCCAGACCCTGGATTCGATCGAGTATTTCCTGTTCCCGAACTTCTTTATCTTTCCCGGCCTGTCACTGCCGATGGCTTACCGCTTCAGGCCGGACGCGGATGACCCTGATTATTCCTATTTTGACCTGTACTTCCTCAGGCCCAAGCACCCCGAGAAAGAGCCGCCACCGCCACCGGATCCCCTGATCCTGGATGTCGATGACAGCTACACCCAGGCAACCGGCCTCGGTTTCCTCGGCGCCGTGTACGACCAGGACACGTCGAACATGGCCGCCCAGACCCGTGGCTTCAAGACCTGTGATCGTGGTGCTCAGACCCTGGGCAACTACCAGGAATGCCGCATCAGGCACCTGCACAAGAGAGTAAAAGATTACGTCGAAAGCTGACCCGCCCAGGTCAGCAGCCGTCGCCCGCAGTCAGCTGGAGAAGTGACTATGAGTGCAAATCCTGCACCGATGAATATTGAAGGTATTGAACTCGTACGCGAGGAACTTGAAAGCCACTGGCTGCCGTTTACCGACAACAAGACCTTCAAGGACGACCCCCGCCTGGTTATCAGGGGTGAGGGCATGTACCTCTGGAACCAGCACGGCAACCGGCTGCTGGACGGCTGCTCGGGACTGTTTACCTGTGCGGCAGGTCACTGCCGGCCCGAGATTACCGAGGCCGTTGCTGCCCAGCTGGCGCAGCTCGACTACATGCCGTCGTTTACCCGCAGCCACCCGGGGGGCTTTGAGCTAGCAAACAAGCTGACGAAAATTCTGCCGGAGGGTTTCAACCACGTCTTCTTCTGTAACTCCGGATCAGAGTCGGTCGATACTGCCATCAAGATGGCGCTTCAATATCACCACTGCCGGGGTGAGGCCAACCGCAATATCTTTGTCAGCCGTGACCGGGCTTACCACGGCGTCAATATTGGCGGGACATCGCTGGCCGGGCTGGTGAAGAACCGCCACGGCTTCAACGCGAAGATGCCCAACGTGGTCCACATGCGGGCCACCTGGGACCCAGACCAGGTGTTCTCAAAGAAACAGCCGCTCGAGAAAGGCCACGAGCTTGCTGATGACCTGCTGCGCGCGGTCCAGACCTATGGCGGTGCCAATATTGCCGCCTGCTTCGTTGAACCTATCGCTGGCTCCACGGGTTGCCTCGTGCCGCCGGTGGGGTACCTGGACCGTTTGCGCGAGATCTGTGATGAGCACGGTATTCTGCTGGTGTTTGATGAAGTCATTACAGGCTTCGGTCGCACCGGTGCGCCTTTCGGCGCAGATGCCTTCGGTGTGTTGCCGGACATCATGACGCTGGCCAAGGCGCTGACGAATGGCGCGCAGCCGATGGGTGCTGTTGCCGTCAGGGACGGCATCTATGATGACATCATTAATGCCTACCCCGACGATACGATTGAACTGGCCCATGGCTATACCTACTCGGCGCATCCCGCGGCCTGTGCTGCCGGTATCGCCACCCTCGACATCTACGAGAAGGAAAACCTGTTCCAGCACGCGGCGGAGATCTCAAACTATTTTCTCGATTCCATCTTTGCCCTACAGAACCTGGGTGTCGTCACCGATATTCGTGGCTATGGCCTGCTCGCGGCGATTGATGTGGCCCATGACGGGGCACCGGGCATGCGCGGCATGAAGCTGCAGCGACGGCTGTTTGATGCCGGCCTGCATATCAAGGCGACCGGTGACTCGGTGCTGATTGCACCGGCGCTGATTACCGAGAAAGAACACATCGATGAAATGTGCGAAATCCTGAAGCAGGAACTGAGCCAGATGTAGCATCCGCGAATCATGTCCCTTCTTGATGAGCTCTATGACCGTGCACGCAAAGCACCGGCAAAAATTGTTCTGCCCGAGTCCGGCGACGAACGCATTCTTGAAGCAGCCCATCGTCTGACTGCAGACAAGCTCGCTGATGTATGCCTCCTGGGTGATGTCGCCGAAATTGAGCCTCTGGCAGAACGAGCAGACATCAGCCTGGATGGCATTACCATTCAAAACCCTCATGCCGGCGATCGGCTCGATCATTATGCAAACCTGTATCGTGAGCAGCGGCCCCAGGCTAAAGAGGGTATGGCGATAAGAGCTGTGCGCAAACCAGTTTATTATGGCGCGATGATGCTCAAGTCAGGTGATGCAGATGTTCTGCTGGCGGGCGCCGCGACTCCAACAAAACGGATTATTGAAGCTGCAGGCCTCTGTATCGGACTGGCAGAGGGTATTAACACAACTTCCAGCTTTTTCCTGATGTTGCCAAAAGATCGCGACCCTATGTTGTTTGCAGATTGCGCGGTGAATGTTGATCCCGATGTTTCAGCTCTGGCTGATATCGCGATTGCGACAGCAGGTAATGCTGAAAAACTGCTGGGAGGTAAGCCACGTGTTGCCATGTTGTCGTTTTCCACCCATGGCAGCGCTGTTCATTCCATGGTCGATAAGGTGCGTGCAGCAACTGAGCTGGTGAGGCAGCGTTCACCCGGCCTCATGGTTGATGGAGAACTGCAGGCGGATACCGCCCTTGTACCTGAGGTTGCCCAAAAAAAGGCGCCGGACTCGGCGTTGAAGGGTGATGCCAATGTGCTGGTGTTCCCTGATCTCAATGCCGGTAACATCAGCTATAAGCTGGTTCAGCGCCTGGGAAATGTCGAAGCCATTGGGCCGGTACTGCAGGGGTTCGCCGCCCCTGTTGCTGACCTTTCTCGTGGTGCCAGTGTCCAGGATATTGTGACTACGGCAGTGCTTGCTGCAGCGCTACGTGAATAGATTAAGTTATATAAAACAGATACTTATCGCCAATTCGTATTGGTAAGAGCATTGTTCTCGTGGCAACATATACTGTATATATAAACAGTATATAGCGCGTCTCATGCTTTATCCCAACGATCTCAGAACACCCTTCGATGAACTGCAGAGTACCGACATTCCAGTCGCATTCTGTGACGGTGATCCCGTCGCCACTATTGAATCAATCGAAGACGAACTGACTGAAATGGCGGGTCATATCAACGCCATCAACTACCGTTTCATCAAGTTGCTGGCCGACTTTGACTTCATGGGTGGATGGAAGGCTCCAGGTGTTAAATCCTACGCCGCCTGGTTGAACTGGAAATGCGGTATCGGTCTTATGGCTGCCCGGGAGAAAGTCAGAGTCGCCAGAGCGCTCTCAGAGCTACCCCTGATCGATGAAGCCTTTCGGTCGGGGGAAATCAGTTATTCCAAAGTTCGTGCCATGACCCGGGTCGCCACACCAGAAAATGAACCACTGCTGTTACAGATCGCACAACACGGTACTGCTCAACATATTGAACAAACAGTCCGAAAGTATCGCCGCGTTCAGAAAGTCTGCGATCCCACCGAAAACTGGAAACGCACGCCGGACTTCAAACAATGGTTTGACGAAGACGGCATGACCCACATCCACCTGAAGCTGAACGCCGAGGATGCTGCACTGGTATTGGCAGCGGTTGAACAACAGGTGAAATCAGAAAGTGAAGAATCGATAGCCGAAGAAAATGTTTCAGCGGAAACATTTTCTGATACTCCGATGGAAATCGATGAGCCCGTGACAACCTGGTCAGAAGACCGGGCCAATGCCTTCCACAAACTGGCAGAACACTACCTCGCCACAGCGACAGACGACCTGCAAACGCTTGATGGTCCAGGTCGCTGCGAACTGATTGTCCACGTTAACGCGAACGACGCCCATCAGGACCACCACATCAATGATGGCCCCTGCTGCTACCTGGATCAGAACCGCTTTATCTCACCCGAAACCGCTCGAAGGCTCGCCTGTGATGCTATCGTCTCAACCGTGGTCGAGGACAACGAAGGCAATGTTCTCAATATCGGGCGACGCAGCCGCACAATCTCAAAAGCCATTCGAACCGCTCTTGGTATAAGAGACAAC
>Ga0075475_10000491_pt1 | contig 18501 bp, 15 predicted proteins | sample DEB08_DNA_10_FD_76342 | JGI IMG/M metagenome (GOLD analysis project Ga0075475, IMG submission 76342) | Aqueous microbial communities from the Delaware River and Bay under freshwater to marine salinity gradient to study organic matter... | ecosystem: Environmental > Aquatic > Marine > Coastal ... | reverse complement strand
AGGCCGGCGCCTCGCATCCCTACGAGTCGATTCGCTTTCGAGCTCTCGATCGTGCGGCGCTGGGCCTTCCCGACGGGAACACTCCGATCGCAGACGGAGAGTGAGCGGGGATCGACCGCCACACGACCTCCCCCCGTCACCCTCGCCCGCGTTGGACCCATCCTTCGGCAAGCCGCCAGCAGCGATGGATCCTTCGATTGCGAAAGTCCTCGGGCACCGAGCGGTTGCTGATCTCCCGGCAGCCGAATCCCGCCGGAACGGCGCCCGGCGCCATCTCGAAGCTTCGGGAGTTGGTCGAGAAGAGGATCTCGCCGCCGGGGGCGACGAACCGGGCGAGCCACGCGAGCAGTTGCGGGTGGTCCCGGTCGATCGAGAACGACTCCGCCTTCATGCGCTTGGAGTTGGAGAACGTCGGCGGATCGCACACCACCAGGTCGTAGCGGTCCGCGGCCGAACCGGGTCCCGCCTCGAGCCACTGCAGGCAGTCGGCGTGGATCGCGCGGTGATCCTCGTCGAGGGCGAATCCGTTCAAGGCGAGGTTGCGTGCGTACCAGTCGAGGTAGGTCCGCGACATGTCCACGGTCGTCGTGGACGCGGCGCCGCCGGCCCGGGCGTGGACGCTGAAGGCGCCCGTGTACGCGAAGAGGTTCAGGACCCGTCGCTCCTTCGCACGATCCTGTACCGACTTCCGCATCGGCCGATGATCGAGGAAGAGGCCCACATCGAGGTAGTCGGAGAGGTTCACCTCGAATCGAAGGCCGTGCTCGGCGACCACCTTGGTCCGGCCCGCGTCGCCGACCCGCTCGTACTGGTCGCGGCCGCCCTCGTCGGACACCTGCCGACCACGGTGCTTGACGAAGAGTCGATCGCGGGAGATGTCGAGGCCCGCGAGGATCTCCGCCTCGCTGTCGCGACGGTGTTCTCGCTCCTGATCGGGCGTTTCGTCCTTCCGCCGCCTGAACAACCACGCCACCGCGTCGCCCGCATGCGCGAGATCGATCGGCGTTCCCGTCGCGGGATCGACGTCCGCATACCAGTCGACGATCGCCGGGTACTCGGGCACGTCGCGCTCGTAGAGACGGAAGCAGGAGATCCCCTGCCGCCGACCCCACTTCGCGAGATGCCGCATTCGATTCGCCAGTCGCTCGCCGAGCATGGGGCGGAAGCGTAGCGACCGGATCGCGATCCCACTTCCCGGGCACGCCCCCCACCGCGAGGGCATCCGCGCGAGATCGGCGCCGCCGACGCCACCAGCCCGGACGTCGCCGCCGAGGCCGCGTGGCCGCGACCGCCTCGATCGCAGTCCGGTGCGGTCGCTCAGGCCGAGCGCACCCACCGCACCAGATCGGGCACCACCGCATCGAGCCACGCCGCCGCGACCAGTGCGACGACCACCGCCACCGCGACGACCGCCAGCACCTCGCCGCCGATCAGCAGACGAATCGTCCAGGGTCCGGCGCCGATCGCCCGCATGGCGAGCAGCTCGCTGCGGCGGGCCCGGATCGAGAGCAGCAGCGTCATGGACGACAACGCCACCGTCACGACCACCAGCACGACGGTCACCAGATCGAAGATCCTCGCCACTCGAACCACGCGGTTGAGCAGATCGCCCACGACGATCGCCGGATCGACCGCCTGCCGCGCCTCCGGTTCGTCCAGCCGCGTGGACACGATGGTCTCGGCCTTGCGGGTCCGCGGAAACACCAGGATCGCGCTCGTGGGCATCTCGCCGAGTTCGCCATGAAGGTGGAACCCCGCGAGGTTCTCGTCGGTCACCTCGTAGTACTCGCGAATCCCCTCGTCGAGCACGATCCGCTCGCCGTCGCGGCCAAGCACCACCCGCTCGGGAAGCGATCGGGCCTCGGCGTGCCCGTGCAGCAGGCCCTCCAGAAGCCACGCGGTCCGCAGATCCACGAAGACCGCCTCGTCGTCGGCGGTGCCGCTGGTCTCCAGGACGCCGCGCACGTGCATGCGAAGCGGCGGCGCCGTCGCGAGGTCGTAGGCCTCGCGGGGATCGGAGAAGAGACCGTCGCCCGGCGCAATCCCCAGCCTTCGCGCCAACGCGGCGCCGACCACGCAGTCTCCGAGGCGCTGCAGGAGATTCCCGCGGGCCGGACGCAGATCCCGCTGCTCGAAGTAGTCGTATCGGGTCCCCACGATCGGCGCACCCCGCGTGGTGAATCCCAGCGCGAGCGGCACCGCCAGCACCTCCGGCTCGGCATCGAGTTCGAGGGTCTCCCGATACCGAAGCGTCCCGATCTCGGCGCGGTCGAAGTAGAGCGAGGCGAGCACGAGTTCGATCGGACTTCCCGCGACGCCGACGACCAGCGGCGTCTCCGCGGCGCGGCGTCGAAGTTCGGCGCCGGTGCGTTCGAGCACCATCCGACCGGCGATGGGAATCAGCAGCGCCCCGGCGAGGCACGCCGTCAGAAGCGCGGTCTGGGCCCAGTCGTGGGCGAGGCGTCGCAGGACCAGCAGCGGAAGCCCCCTCACGACGACGCCTCCGCGGCAAGCAGCGACCGCATCTCGACCACCCGATCGAAGCGGTCGAGCAGCGAGTGGTCGTGGGTGACCATGAACAGGGTCCGTCCGCCCCGCCGCGCCGCCTCGACGAGCAGGTCCGCGGCGACCGCGGCGGTGTCGGGATCGAGGCTGCCGGTGGGCTCGTCGGCCGCGACGAGCGCCGGCTCGGTCACGAGGGCCCGGCAGACCGCGATGCGCTGACGCTCCCCCTGACTGAGGCGTCGCGGCCTTCGGCGAAGAAGCGCGTCGATCCCCATCGACTCGGCGAGGCGTCTCGCCCGCGCGGTCGCGGCCGCGAGATCGCCGAGGCTTCCGTCGAGGTGGTACGGCAGCAGGATGTTCTCCAGCGCCGTCAACGAATCGAGCAGGCGAAGATCCTGGAAGACCAGCCCGACTTCGCGTCGCCGCCAGCGACGCAACGCGGTGTCGGTCATCGCGTCGAGACGGATGCCGTCGATCTCGATGCGCCCGGCGTCGGGACGGCGGATGCCGACCATCAGTTCGAGCAGCGTGGTCTTGCCGCAGCCGCTCGGTCCGACGCAGGCCACCGCCTCGCCCCTGGCGATGGCGAGGTCGGGCACGGTCATCTCGAAGGGTCCGCCGCGATGACGGAACCGCAGCTCGCGAAGAATGACGAAGGCGTCCGACATGGGCGACTGATGGTTCTAGCGGATCCATCGGCGGGCGGCGACCGGCACCCGGCGACAGGATGCGGGTCGTCGTTCGCCACCGGACGATCGCTCAGATCTCGAAGGTCCCGTCCTCCGCGACCGGCGCGATCTCCTCGAGCTCGACCGGCGGCTCGTCGACGCGTCGCTGCGACAGCAACTCGTCCCCGGCGATGCGCCAGCCCTGGTCGGTGGCGATCACGAGGTAGCGGCCCTCGTATTCGTTGGTTCGAAAGTGCCCGTGACCCCAGTGGTAGACCGCCCCGTCGACCTCCCAGAGACATCGCACCGTGAAGCCGACGCGACGCCGATCGTGCGTCTCGAGATTCGCCCCGCCATCCTCTCCACCCGCGCCGGCCTCGGGAGCCGCCTCGTCGGGGGGCTCGATCAGGCCGATCGACTCGATCTCGATCTCGAGCGGGCGAACCTCGATCACCCGACCGACGGCGCCGCCCTCCTCCTCCATGATCAGGCTGCGTCGCACGCTTCGATAGATGCGCGGCAGCAGGGGTCCGTCCACGCACGCGGCGAGGGCGTCGTAGACCTCCTCCTCTCCGTCGAGGTCGAACGCCCGGTAGATGCCCCGCTGCAGCGGCGTGAAGATCGCGGCGGCTTCGGACACGGTGGGCAACGGCGCCTCCTCGCGGGCGATCTCCACCAGCCACGCGTCACGACCGAGCCACGCGAGGCCGGCGCTCGCCGCCAGCACCGACCCGACCGCGAGTCCCCCACGTCGCCATCCGCGACGCTGCAGGAGCGTCGCCGCCAACAGGGCGCCTGCGGCGACGACGAGGATCGGAAGCAGCGCCAGCGTCCGCACCGTCGGTGGCGGCGGGGCCGCCGGCGCCGCGAGCGCGGCCGCATCGACCTCGTCCGGGGGAGGACGGTGCCAGGTGAACTCCGGCTCCCGCTCGCTCAGCTCGATCAGATCGCGTTCGCCCGGCGCGAGCAGCTCGACGGTGATGATCAGCGGCGGCGGCTCGTCCAGCAGACTCAGCTCGTTCGGAGGAAAGTCCCGCCATCGGATCGCGACCTCTTCGGGCACGCCGTCGGTCGGGTAGTCCAGCGTGAAGGCGATCTTTCGCAGGCCTCGCATCCCGTTGAGCGGAAAGAGCGAGAGCAGATCGGGATCGGGATCGTTGACGAGGATCTCGCTCATCGTCGGCGACGGTGTCAGGCCGTCGATCGAGATCAGCGGGAACGATCCGGGCGAGGCGAACCGTTCGGCGAGAAGATCGCGGAGGGCCCACACCTCGCTCGGGGCGATGTCGCCGGGCGCCTCCCTGGCGAAGTCGACCACGGCGTCGATGAACACGAGGTTGGGGCTCAGGCGAACCTCGACTCCCGATTCGCGGATCCGCATCACCACTTCGCAGTGCGGGCCGTCCTGGGGGTGCCGGAGCGCCTCGGCGACCGGCGAGGACCTGCCATCCACGCTGGTCGCGCCGCCGAGTGCGGGCAACGGGCGCGATTCGATGCCGGCCATCGCGATCCCGGCCATCGCGATCCCGGCCATCGCGATCCCGGTCATCGCGCCGGGTCGGGTCGAGACGCTCGATCGGATCGTTTCACCGTCGCCTGCCCGTCGGGCTGGCGGCGGATTCGCCGAGCGACTGCGGTGGGCGAGGTTCAGAAGGGCGTCGCGAGGCATGCGATGGAGCAGGAGAGGGGCCACTCCGAAGGGCTGGATCGGCGGTCGTGGTCCCGCCCCGACCGCCGCCGCGTCGAATCGCGGCGGCCTCGAGGCGCCACCAACCGCGACGAAACCTCGCTCGGAGGTCGCACACGCGGGTTCGTCCGGCACGTCGAGCCGCTCCGAACGGCGTCCCGAAACCGGACCGCTCCGACTCGGTAGCACCTTGTTCGGACTGTAGCATCGCCGGCCCCACCGTCCCGCCGAGACCTCGGCACCCGAAGGATCCACCGCCATGCCCCGACGCCACGTGCGTGATCGCGCTTCCGGTCTCCTCTCCACCGCACTGCTCGTCGCGACGATGGCGGTTCCGTTCGCCGCCGGCGTCGTCGCGACGGCGCAGTCCACCGACGCGACGCCCAGCAACGACGTGCTTGCCGCCGCAGGCCCCTGGCGGATCACCGCGACGGCGGCCGACGGCGGCACCTACGTCTCCGATCTCGACCTCGCCATCGACATGGCCAACGAGGTCGAGGGGTCGATCGTGTTGCCGCGGCTGGCCATGGAGGGCACGGTTCGGGGCACCTTCGACGTCGGTGCCTCGCGGTTGACGCTGACGTTCGTGTTCGGAGAGGGCGACGGCGCGATCGAGGTGGAGGCCGACCTTCTCGTCGAGGGCGATCGGGTCGGCGGCAGCGGCACCGGCCTCGACGGACAGCGACTCGCCTTCGACGGCGTGCGCATCACCGACGCCATGCTCGCCGAGGACGCCGCGATGGCCGCGATGCGGGCGGCGGCCGACGCCTCGCGGACGCCGCTGTCCGACGCGTTCGGATCCGCCGATCCGGAGGTCCTGGAGTTCAACGAGCACATGACCGTGCTGGCGAGCCCATGGATGGAGGGACGCCTGCCGGGCACCCGCGGCATGGAGTTGGCGCGGGAGTACATGGAGTGGCAGTTCCGCAAGGCCGGACTCGAGCCGGCGATGCCGGTCGAGGGCAGCGAGACCAACGGGTACCGACAGCCCTTCGATCTCGGCAGCGACAGCACCGTCACGGGGCAGCGCCTCGAGGCGATGCTCGACGACGCCCTTCTCGAGTTCGCCCTCGGCGAGGACTTCGAGTTCACCGGCATGGGCACCGAAGGCGAGGTCACGGCGCCGGTCTCGTTCGTGGGCTACTCGATCGACGACGGCGAGAACGGCTACACCAGCTTCGAGGAGGACACCGACCTCTCCGGCCGCATCGCGGTGATGCTGCGCTTCGAGCCGATGAACGAGGACGGCGGCAGCCGCTGGAGCGATCGGGGCTGGTCGAGCAACGCCTCGTTCGGCCGCAAGTTCGCCGCGGTCTCGCGCCGCAATCCCGCCGCGGTGGTGCTGGTGAACCCGCCCGGAAGCGACGACGAGCGGTCGGGCAGCCTCATCAAGGGCGGCACCCGAACCGCGGACTTTCCGGTGGTCATGGCCACGCCCGAGGCCGCCGATCGCCTCGTTCGCCTCATCGACGCCGAAGGCCGCGGCATCCGCGACCTGCGCACCTACGCCGACGAGGGCGGCGCCGCGTTCCACTTCCCCGACGAGGCGACCGTGACCCTTGCGGGCATGGTGGAGGAGATTCCGGTCGTCGCGGAGAACGTCGTCGGCCTGCTGCCGGGCCGCGGCGGCCTCGAGGACGAGTACATCGTGATCGGCGGCCACCTCGACCACCTCGGATTCGGCGAGTTCGGCTCGCGGCGCGGCGCCGGCAACCTCCATCCGGGCGCCGACGACAACGCCTCCGGCAGCGCCGGGGTCATGCTGCTGGGCAAGAGCCTCAAGAAGGCCTACGACGAACTGCCTCCCGAGACGCCGCTGCGCTCGATCCTCTTCTTCGGCTTCGATGCGGAGGAGAGCGGCCTCAACGGCGCCCGACACTACGTCCGCAACCCGATCGCCCCGCTCTCCCAGCATTCGCTGATGATGAACTTCGACATGATCGGCCGCATCGAGAACCGCCGCCTCAGCGTGTCGGGTCTCGGTTCGGGAGAGGGCCTGAAGGACTGGGCCCAGCCGTTCTTCGAGGCGTCCGAACTCGAGGTGGTCCAGAACGACGGCGGCGGCGGCGGCAGCGACCACGCCGCCTTCTCCTCCGCCGGGGTCCCGGTGCTGTTCGCGATCATCGCGGACTTCCACAACGACTACCACACGCCCGACGACACTCCCGACAAGATCAACCGCGAGGATGCGGTGCGGACGGTCCGCCTCTGGCACGAGCTCGCGCTCGACGCGGCGCAACGACCCGAGAAGTTCGTGGCCCCCGCGGGCGGCTCCGGCGATCGCATGCGAGGCGGCAACCGGCTCGCGGTTCGACTGGGCGTGCGCAGCCGGCCCGACGACTCCGGCGAGGGCCTCGAGGTCGTGACGGTCTCCGAAGGCAGTTCCGCGGCCGAGGCGGGCATCATGCCAGGCGACCGCATCGTCAAGATGGACAAGCAGGCGATCAACAGCCGACGCGAACTCGTCGAGATGCTTCGCGACAAGAGCCCCGGCGACGTCATGAGCGTCAACATCGTGCGCGACGCCGAGGAGCAGCTGATCTACGTCACGCTGAAGGGCACCGACTGAGGACGAGATCCGGCAGGCGGATCGTCCGGCGACGCGCGAGGAGTTCGTCGCGAACACGTTGCCCGCCCGCGGCGCCGGCTAGTCCCGACGCAGCGCCGGATCCTCGACCCCGGCCTCGTCGAACCCCTTCGCCCGCAGCCGGCACGCGTCGCAACGCCGGCACGGCGCCCCCGTCGGCGTCGGGTCGTAGCAGCTCGTGGTCGACGCGAAGTCGACGCCGAGTTCGAGCCCGAGTCGGACGATTCCGGCCTTCGACAGCGACGCGAGCGGCGCATGCAGCTGGAAGTGACGACGGCCCTGCGCCGCGTCGACGACGCCGTCGCGCGTCGCGAGGTTCGCGAGGCGCTCGAACGCCGCGATGAACTCGGGACGGCAGTCCGGGTAGCCGGAGTAGTCCACGGCGTTGACGCCGATCGCGAGGTGCCGCGCCCCGCGGGCCTCGGCCAGCGCGAGGGCGAGGGAAAGGAACACGGTGTTGCGGGCGGGGACGTAGGTGACGGGGATCGCCGAGGCGTCGTCCAGCTCGCGATCCTTCGGAACCTCCACGTCGTCGGTGAGGGCGCTGCCGCCGAAGGCGCGAAGGTCGATCGGCACGATGCGATGCTCGCGAACGCCGTGGATCTCGGCGAGACGCGCCGCGCAGGACAGCTCGAACCGATGCCGCTGCCCGTAGTCGAAGCTGATCGCGACGACGGGGTGCCCGCGGCGACGCATCCACGCGAGAACGACCGCGGAGTCGAGGCCGCCCGAAAGCAGCACCACCGCCGGTTCGTCGGCGGCGATCGGCTCGGGCGCGTCCGCGGTTCCCGAACCGCTCACGCCGGGCTCGGCACGCTTTCGAGGACCCTCTGCACGATTCGACGCGCCGTCAGGGTGTCGCCGGTGTGCATCGGGGCGCGGGTGACCACGCGATGGGCGCACACCGCAAGCACGTTGCCGACCACGTCCTCGGGTTCGCAGTGGTTGCGACCGTCCATGAGGGCGGTGGCGCGGGCGGCCTGCGCCAGGGCGAGCGCGCCGCGCGGGCTGATGCCGACCTGCAGATCGTCGGCGTCGCGACTCGCGGTGGCGATGGCGATGATGTAGTCCACCAGCGAGTCCTCGAGCTTCACCTCGTCGACGGCATCCTGCAGGGCGACGACCTCCTGCTCGCTGGTCACGGGCTTCAGTTCGCGAAGGCTCGTGCGGGCCGGCTGCAGGCGAAGCACCCGCCCCTCGTCGTCGGGACTGGGATAGCCCAGGCTCATGCGGATCAGGAACCGATCGAGCTGGTTCTCCGGCAGCGGGTAGGTCCCTTCGAACTCGTAGGGATTCTGCGTGGCCAGCACCATGAAGGGCTGCGGCAGCGACATCACCTCGCCCTCGGCGGAGACGGTCGCCTCGCTCATCGCCTCGAGCAGGGCCGACTGGGTTCGCGGGGTCGTCCGGTTCACCTCGTCGGCCAGCACGATGTTGGCGAAGATCGGTCCCGGCTGGAACTCGAAGCGGTTCTGCTCGCGATTGAAGATGCTGACGCCCGTGATGTCCGCCGGAAGCAGATCCGGCGTGCACTGGATTCGGCTGAACCGGCAGTCCACCGAACGGGCGAGGGCGTTGGCGAGAACGGTCTTGCCGACCCCGGGAACGTCCTCGATGAGCGCGTGGCCTCGGGCGAGCAGGCACAGGATCAGTCGATCCACGGCCTGCAGATTCCCCATGTAGACGGTGGCGATGTTGGACCGCAGGCGTTGGATGACGTCGAGCATGGGAGTTTGCCGCGGAAGCGACGGAGTATAAGAGGACTTCCGCCGAGGCGACGACATCGCCGAGGGGCGAGTTGCAGACGTGACCGAGTCGATCGACCACCTCCAGACCTCCACACCCGAGCCCGGGATCCCTGTTGCGTTCCCCTGCCGCCGCTGCCGCTACGAGATCCGCGGCATCGCGCTCGACGGCGTCTGTCCGGAGTGCGGAGAGCCGATCTGGCGAACGCTCTCGGAGCACGTGGACCTGTCGGCGTCGATGATCGACGCCGAGACCTGCCGTCGCACCGGGCGCCTGCTTCCGGTGGTCGCGGCGATCGTCGCCATCGTCGCCATCCTCGCGGCACTGCCCCCCGCGACGTGGCCCTGGAGCGGGCCGGACTCGCGTCTGGCGACGCCGCTGTCGTCGGTGGACGACTCGAGCATCTGGACGAAGGCGGCGAGCGCCGCGTGGCTGCTGATCGGCCTCGCCGCGGCCGCCGCCGCGATCGGACTCCGCGACGGCTCGACCACCCTCGATCTCGACGACGTGCCGCAGGACTTCGCGAGGCCGCTGCGCCGGCCGCGGATCCTGCTGCGGCTCGGTGCGGGCCTTGCGTTCGCAACCGCCCTTTCGCTGCTCCTTCCGATCGCCGTCCAGACCGGTGTGGCCGGACCGCTCGCACTCGCCTCGACGGGTGTCCTGCTTCTTGCGGGCGGCCTGCTCGCGGAGCGACTCGGCCCTGGCAGCCGACGCTGGCGGAGCGGCGGATCGGCGCGGCAGAGTCCATATCTCGTGGTGGGAAGTCTGATCGCGGCGATCTGCTTCTCGCTGGCGAGCGGGATGTTCGAGGTCCTCGATCGACCGGAGGGTGCGACGATCGCCGGGCTGCTCGCGGCGGCAACGATGCTGCTGGTGATGATCGGTGGCCTCTACCTCGCGGCGAACGTGCTCTGGATCTCCGGAGACCTTCGACGCAGGCGGCCTCGACTCGAACGGATGCTGAGCGATCTTGGTGGGCAACCCGGCCCAGGGACCACGCCGACCGACGGGACCGATCGGACGCCCGGCGGAGATGCCCCCTCGCCGTTCTGATCTCCGCGACCGCTCCCGGATCGTGAATCTGCCACATCGGCAGGCCCCCGACACCAGGCGCGATTGCCTGTCAGATCGACGGTCGTCGCGGCCCCGAGGCCCCGATGCCGCAGGCCGGTTCGACTGCCGGGCCGGCCCCTGCCCCAGGCATGAAGCCGCCTCCCCTCGGATCCGGCGTCTCGCCTCGGTTTGAACCCCTTCGATGCCGGTTCGACGCCCTTGCGAGGCCGTTTCCACCGTTGAAACGCCACGTCCACCGATCCGTGGAGCGAGACGCTCGTGATCCGGGGCGGCCTGTCCACGCTCGGAGCCGATCGCGACAACCGTCGCGGCGGCTGGCCGTGCGACCGATCCGGGCCGGGCAGGACGTTCGATCGAGTTGGACCCGGGTCCCGGTTTGAGGCCCGGTTTGGCGCGGCGTTTGAATGTGGTTCCCGCCGACCGAGTGCGGTCCGATCCTCGGACGCCCGGCCGCTGCCGAACCCATAGGACGCCCGGGTCCGCCGATGGCGGATCCCCACTGGAGACCTCGAACCATGGCCGTGAAGGAACTCACCTTCGACATCGAAGCCCGCAAGAGCCTGCTCGCGGGCGTCGAGAAGCTCGCCTCCGCCGTCAAGAGCACCCTCGGCCCCCGTGGCCGCAACGCCCTGCTCGACAAGAGCTGGGGCGGCCCCAACGTCACCAAGGACGGCGTGACCGTCGCCGAGGAGATCGAGCTTCGGAACAAGGTCGAGAACATCGGGGCCCGCCTCGTCCGCGAGGCCGCGAGCAAGACCTCCGACGACGCCGGCGACGGCACCACCACCGCCACCGTGCTCGCCGAGGCCCTGTTCAAGGCCGGCCTCAAGCGGGTCACCGCCGGCGTCGAGGCCAACGCGCTGGTCCGCGGCATGCGGAAGGCCGTCGATGCGGCCACCGGCAAGATCGCCTCGATGAGCAAGCCCGTCGCCAACGTCTCCGGAGGCATCGCCTCGGTGGCGACCATCTCCGCCAACAACGACCCCGAGGTCGGCAAGATCATGGCGAAGGCCTTCGACGCCGTCGGCAAGGACGGCGTCATCACCGTCGAGGAGGGCAAGGGCCGCGAGACCGAGGTGGACGTCGTCGAGGGCATGCAGTTCGACCGCGGCTACCTGAGCGCCAACTTCGTCACCGACGCCGAGGCGATGAAGGTCGAGCTCTCCAAGTGCCTGGTCCTGATCCACGAGGACAAGATCGACTCCGTGCAGAAGCTCGTGCCTCTGCTCGAGAAGGTCATGGCCGCCAAGAAGCCGCTGCTCATCATCGCCGAGGACATCACCGGCGAGGCGCTCTCGACGCTGGTCATCAACAAGCTTCGCGGCGTGCTTCAGGTCTGCGCGGTGAAGGCCCCCGGCTACGGCGACCGCCGCAAGGCGATGCTCGAGGACATCGCGGTCCTCACCGGCGGCACCGCGATCATGAAGGACCTCGGCATCGAGCTCGACAAGGTCACGCTTTCGCAGCTCGGTCAGGCCAAGAAGGTCGAGATCGACTCCGACAACACCACCGTCGTCGAAGGCGCCGGCAGCACCGCCGGCATCAAGTCCCGCTGCGAGATGATTCGCAACGAGATCGACAACACCGACTCCGACTACGACCGCGAGAAGCTCCAGGAGCGTCTCGCGAAGCTCGCCGGCGGCGTGGCCCAGATCCAGGTCGGCGCCAGCAGCGAGGCCGAGCTCAAGGAGAAGAAGGGTCGCGTCGAGGACGCCCTCCACGCCACCCGCGCCGCGGTCGCCGAGGGGGTGCTCGCCGGTGGCGGGACCAGCTTCGTCCGCTCGATGCCCGCGGTGCTGAAGGCCAAGGAGGGCGCCGTCGGCGACGAGGCCCACGGCTTCGACGTGGTGTACGAGGCCCTCAGCGTGCCGCTTCGCACCATCGCCGAGAACGCCGGCGAGAAGGGTGCCGTCGTGGTCTCCCACGTCGGCGACCTGAAGGGCAACGAGGGCTTCAACGCCCTGACCCTCCAGTACGAGGATCTGCTCGCCGCCGGCGTGCTGACGCCCGCGAAGGTCGACCGCGTCGCCCTTCAGAACGCCTGTTCGGTCGCGAGCCTGCTGCTCACCACCGACTGCGCCATCGTCGAGAAGCGTCAGCCCAAGGACGACGCTCCCGCCGGCCACGACCACGACCACGGCATGGGTGGCATGGGTGGCATGGGTGGCATGGGCGGCATGGGCGGCATGGGCGGCATGGGATTCTGATCGCCGCCGCACCGCACCGTTCCGTCCTTCCCAATCGTCTTCCCGATTCGACTTCACACCTCGTTCGACTCGACAAGCACCGCCGGCACCGCCGGCTTCATGGAGAACCGACATGTCCGTTCGTCCCCTCGAAGACCGCATCCTCGTCAAGCCCCTCGAGCCCGAGACCAAGACCTCCTCGGGGATCTTCCTGCCCGAGTCCGCCAAGGAGAAGCCCATGCAGGGCAAGGTCGTGGCCGCGGGCCCCGGCAAGCTTCTCGACAACGGTCAGCGGACCAAGCCCAGCGTCAAGAAGGGCGACACCGTGGTGTTCGGCAAGTACGCCGGCACCGAGATCGAGATCAAGAACGTCACCCATCTGATCATTCGCGAGAGCGAGCTGCTCGGCCTCGTCGAGGGCTGATCGCCCCGACCTCGTCTCGCCGCCTCATTCGACTTTCGCAAGGAAGCCATCCATGTCCACCAAGCAGATGAAGTTCGCCGGCAACGCCCACACCGAGCTGCGCGAGGGCGTCCAGCAGCTCTGCGACGCCGTCGGCGTCACCATGGGCCCGAAGGGCCACAACGTGATCCTCCAGAAGTCCTGGGGCGGCCCCTCCGTCACCAAGGACGGCGTCACCGTCGCCAAGGAGATCGATCTTCCCGAGCCCTTCGAGAACATGGGCGCGAAGATGGTCCAGCAGGTCGCCAAGAAGACCGCGGACATCGCCGGCGACGGCACCACCGCCGCCACCGTCCTCGCGGGCCGCATCTTCGAGGGCGGCCTCAAGCACATCGCCGCCGGCGCCAACGCCGTCGCGGTGCAGCGGGGCATCAACGCCGCCGCCAACGCCGCCGCCGACGCGATCGCCGGCTTCGCCACGCCCTGCAAGGGCAAGGCGGACCTTCAGAAGGTCGCCACGGTCAGCGCCAACCACGACGTCGAGATCGGCGAGATCATCGCCGAGGCGATCACCAAGGTCGGCCACGACGGCGTCGCGGAGATCGAGGAGTCCAAGACCGCCGAGACCACGCTCGAGTACGTCGAGGGCATGTCCTTCGACAAGGGCTTCCTCAGCCCGTACTTCATGACCGACCCGAAGAAGGCCGAGTGCGTTCTCGAGAACCCGCTCATCCTGATCCACGAGAAGAAGATCTCGAACCTGCCCGATCTGCTGCCTCTTCTCAACAAGGCGGTCACCTCGGGCCGGCCGCTGCTGATCATCGCCGAGGAGGTCGAGAACGAGGCCCTCGCGGCGCTGGTGGTCAACCGTCTTCGCGGCGTGCTCCAGGTCTGCGCGGTGAAGGCCCCCGGATTCGGCGACCGTCGCAAGGCGATGCTCGGCGACATCGCGGTCCTCACCGGCGGCACCTTCTTCGCGGAGGATCTCGGCCGCAACCTCGAGGACGTCGAGCTCAAGGAGCTCGGTTCCGCCAAGAAGATCGTGGTCAACAAGGACGAGACCGTGGTCGTTCAGGGCGCCGGCAAGAAGAAGGATCTCGACGCCCGCGCCGCCCAGATCCGCGCCCAGATCGAGCGCACCACCAGCGACTACGACCGCGAGAAGCTGCAGGAGCGCCTCGCCAAGCTGACCGGCGGCGTCGCCGTCGTCAACGTCGGCGGCATGACCGAGATCGAGATGAAGGAGCGCAAGGACCGCGTCGACGACGCCCTTCACGCGACCCGCGCCGCGGCCAAGGAGGGCTTCGTGCCCGGCGGCGGCGTCAGCTACCTGCGGGCGATCCCCGCCCTGCAGGACGCCCGTCGCAAGGCCAAGGGCGACGAGAAGTACGGCTTCGACATCGTCGAGGCCGCGCTCGAGGAGCCCTGCCGCCGCATCGCCGCCAACACCGGCACCGACGGCGACGTGGTCGTGGCGAAGGTGCTCGAGGGCGAGGGCGCCTTCGGCTTCGACGCCTCGACCGGCAAGTACGGCGATCTCGTCCGCGCCGGCATCATCGATCCGGCCCTGGTCTCGCGAACGGCCCTGCTCAACGCCGCCAGCGTCGCCGGCCTGATGCTCACGACCGACGTGATCGTCACCGAGCTCGAGGAGGACGACGCGCCCGTCGCGAACTCGGTCTCCTGAGCCGTCGACCGAATCGCGACCGACCCCACGCGGGCCGGGTCGAGGAGCGTGGAGCGCCCCCTCCCCTCCTCGATCCGGTCCGCACCCTCCTCCGGGCCGAACGCCTGCCATGCCGACCGAACGCTGCTACTACGAGATCCTCGGCATCGAGCGGACCGCCTCGGGCGATCAGATCAAGACCGCGTACCGGCGCCTCGCGCTGAAGCACCATCCCGACCACAACCGCGGGGACGCGGAGGCGGAGGGGCGGTTCAAGGAGTGCGCGCGGGCCTACGAGGTGCTGTCGGATCCGCAGCGGCGGGCTCGATACGACCAGTACGGTCACGCCGGGCTGAGGGAGACCCCCGGCCACGACTTCGGGTCGATGAACATCGACGACATCTTCTCGATGTTCGGCGACATCTTCGGCGGCGGCGGCTTCCCCGGCGGAGGCCGCGGCGCCCGGGGACGACGCGGGCCGGCGCGGGGCTACGACCTCGAGACCTCCGTCGAAGTCACGCTCGAGGACGTGCTCGCAGGATGCGGCCGCGAGGTCTCGTTCACCCGTCTCGACGTCTGCACCGAATGCAGCGGATCCGGCGTCGAACCCGGCCACGATCCCGAGACCTGCCCCGACTGCCAGGGGCAGGGCAAGGTCGCGCAGGTCGGCTTCGGCGGCATGTTCCGCATGGTCACCGCGTGTCCTCGCTGCCGCGGCAAGGGCCAGCTCGTCGTCCACCGCTGCAAGGCGTGTCGGGGCGAGGGCCGGGTGCGCGTCTCGAGGAAGATCGAGGTCAAGATTCCCGCGGGCATCCGCGAGGGTCAGGTGGTCCGCATCAACGGCGAGGGCGAACCGCCGCCTCCCGAGGCGAGCCCCGCGGGCGAAGGTGTCCGCGGCGACCTGCACGTGTTGGTCGAGGTCGCCGCGCACGACCGATTCGAACGCGACGACGACGACCTGATCGTCGTGCACCGGATCGCCTTCGCGCAGGCGGCGCTCGGCGCCGAACTCGAGATCGAGGGCATCGACGGCACCGAGACGCTGGCGATCCCTCCGGGCAGCCAGCACGGCGACGTCCATCGCGTCGGCGGGAAGGGCCTGCCCTCGCTCCGCGGCGGCGGACGCGGCGACCTCGTGGTGCTGCTGCAACTCGTGGTGCCGCGACGCCTCACCCCCGCCCAGCGGGAACTGATCTCCGAGTACGCCAAGACCGAGGAGCTGCCGGTCCACGACAAGGATCAGCGATCGATGTGGAGCCGGTTCAAGGAGAGCTTCACCAGCTGAGGACGGTTGGATCCGATTCCCTGGGATTTCAGCGAGAGCCACCATGAGCGCCCCGGAAGCCAGAGAGAACCACGAAGAACTCGACGACGCCGCCACCGAGGCGTTCGAGCAGGATGCCGGGTCGTCCGAATCCTCCGACGAGGGCGACGAGTACGCCGCGCTCAACGAGCGATACCTTCGGATGCTCGCCGACTACCAGAACTTCCAGCGCCGCACCCTGGAAAGCGAGCCGCGGATCCGTTCGGCGGGGATCGCGAGCATCGCCCGAAGCCTGGTGCCGGCGCTCGATCAGTTCGACCTCGCTCTTGCCGCGGCCGGCGATGCGGAGAGCCTGCGCGCGGGCATGCGCCTGATCCGTTCGGAACTCCTCAAGGGTCTCGCCGCCAACGGCGTCGAGGCCGTCGAGCCCGCGGTCGGCGACGCCTTCGATCCGAACCTCCACGAGGCGGTCCTGCGACAGCCGCCCGAATCGGGGGCCGAGGTCGAGCCGGGGTCGATCTCGATGGTCCTCCAGGCCGGATACCGCCTCGGGGACATGGTGATCCGGCCGGCCAAGGTCGGTCTCGCTCCCGGCGAAGAGGACTGATCTCCGACCATCCGGAGTCCCACCCATGCCGACCTACGAGTACGAGTGCGACGCCTGCGGCCACCGCTTCGACGAATTCCAGTCGATCACCGCCAACCCGCTTCGCAAGTGCCCCGCGTGCGGCCGCCTGAAGTTGCGGCGCCTCATCGGCACGGGCGGCGCCGTGATCTTCAAGGGTGGCGGCTTCTACGAGACCGACTACCGCAGCGAGGGCTATCGCAAGGCCGAGGCGGCCGATCGCAAGTCGACCGATTCCAAGCCGGCGGCCGAGACGACGTCGGGCGGATCGTCGGGCGATGCCGGCGCTCCCGGCAAGACCGAGACCTCCAAGGCTGCATCGGGAGATGCCTCGGGCAAGGCCGACGCGGCCGGTTCCTCCGCGCGGGTCGGTTCGTCGGAAGATGCGACGAGCGCCTCCAAGGGCGGGGCCGCCCCGACGGATCGCGGGGCCTCCGCGACCGGCGCGTCCGCGCCGAAGAGGACGACCTCCGGCAAGCGGCACGCCCGCGAGGGACGGGGAGTCGGCAACCTCAAGGCCGCCGCCCGCTCGGGATCGACGAAGAAGTCGACCCGCCGCTCGCGGGGCTGACGCCGATCGTCGCGCAGACCAGGCCTCGAAGGCCATGATGTGCCGATGGCCGCCACGCCATCCCGCCACCGCGGTCCGTCGCACGGCCGACCGGCTCGTCGAACCGTCGAGACCATCCCGCCCGACGCCGCGCGGCGGGTGCTGCTGCGCCTGCAGGCCCTCGACGGACCACGGCCCCGATCGAGCCCCCGCGCCGTCGAGCGTCTGGTCGATCGACTCGGCTACGTGCAGGTCGACTCGATCAACGTGCTCGATCGCGCCCACGACCGGATTCTGGCGACGCGTCTCGCGGGCTACCGGCCCGAGCACCTTCGAAAGGCGATCGAGCAGCACCGATCGCTCTTCGAGCACTGGACCCACGACGCCAGCGTGGTGCCCGTCGGGTGGGTGAGGCACTGGAAGCACCGCTTTCGACGACATGCGAGCACGCCGCGCAACGACGAGTGGTGGCGTCGACGCTTCGGCCCGGATCCGCAGGCGACGCTGCGCCGCGTGCTGCAACGACTGCGTCGCGAGGGGCCGCTACGGACCCGCGATCTCGAACGACCCGAGCGACATCGGGGCGGAGCATGGTGGAACTGGCATCCCGAGAAGGCCGCGGTCGAGCATCTGTGGCGCTGCGGCCGGGTGGCGATCGCGGGTCGTGAGAACTTCGAGAAGGTCTACGACCTCTTCGAACGCGTCGTCCCGCGTTCGGCGGACCGATCGAGTTCGCCGAGCGCCCATCTCTCGTGGGCGTGCCGCGAGGCGATGACGCGGCTGGGCGTCGCGACCGCCGCCGAGGTCGCGGCGTTCTTCGAGGCGGTGCCGGTCGCCGAGGCGAGGACGGAACTGTCGCGGATGGCGCGACGCGGCGAGATCGTCGAGGTCCTGATCGACTCCTGCGACGGCGGGAGATCGACTGCGGGATTCGCGCGAACCGACTGGGCCCGGTTCGCCGGGCCCATCGACCACGACGCGTTCCTGCCGCTGTCGCCGTTCGATCCGGTGGTGCGGGATCGGCGACGTCTCGCGAGGCTGTTCGGCTTCGAATACCGCTTCGAGGCGTTCACGCCGGCGCCTCGAAGGCGCCACGGCTACTACGTGCTGCCGCTTCTCGACGGGGATCGCTTCGTCGCACGGATCGACCCCCGGTTCGACCGTGCGGCGGGCGAACTGCTCGTGCGGGGACCGTGGTGGGAGCCGGACGTGCCTCGCGATCGGCGGCGTCTCGAGGACGCGCTGGATCGCCTCGCCGAACAGATCGGCGCCGATCGCTGGCGGCTGGAACGGCCCGACCGGCCTCGAACGCGCTGAGCGACCAAGTACACTCGCGCCCATGGCGAAGCGGGCCGAATTCACCGTCGGCATCGACCTCGGCGGCACCAAGATGCACGTCGGGGTCGTCGACCGCGAGCATCGCATCCTCGGCGAGTGCCGCCGCAAGACCCGCGGCGACGGCGGTCTCGACGTCGTGGTCGATCGCATGGTGGGAGCGGTCGATCGGGCCTGCGACGACGCGGGCATCGGGTTCGACCAG
>Ga0075475_10000488_pt1 | contig 18567 bp, 13 predicted proteins | sample DEB08_DNA_10_FD_76342 | JGI IMG/M metagenome (GOLD analysis project Ga0075475, IMG submission 76342) | Aqueous microbial communities from the Delaware River and Bay under freshwater to marine salinity gradient to study organic matter... | ecosystem: Environmental > Aquatic > Marine > Coastal ... | reverse complement strand
GGTCGCGATCGGGGCGATCTTCATGCTGAACGCCGTCGGCCTCTGGGTGCTTCCCCCGATCGGTCACGCCCTCGGTCTTTCCGAGATGCAGTTCGGTCAGTGGGCGGGCGTCGCTCTCCACGACATCGCCTCGGTCGGCGGGGCGGCGAAGAGCTACGGCGACACGGCCTTCGACACGGCGAACGTCGTCAAGTTGACGCGGGTGATCTGGATCACGCCGCTCGCCTTGCTGGCGCCCTGGTACATGGGACGATCGCGTGAGGGGGGGCGGCGGGCGCCGTTCCCCTGGTTCATCGTTGCGTTCCTGCTCGCCAGCGTGGTCCGGACCGTCATGCCGGGCCTCGAGGGTTCGGCGGAGGCGATCGGGGCGATCTCCGGCATCGGGTTTCAAGCAGCCCTCTTCATGATCGGCCTCGGCCTGTCCCGAGCCGCCTTGCGGCAGGTCGGTTGGCGGGCGGTCGTGCAGGCGACCCTGCTCTGGCTGGTGCTGGCGGGCGCCTCCCTCGAGGTGGTCCGCCGAGGCGGCGGGCCGACCGACAGTCTCCCGTCGGGGACCGCCGCTCGCTCGACGGCATCTGGCGAGGCCAACGTCCTGGGAGGGTCTGGCAGGCCGTAAGTTCCGTTGCTCCAAGGAGGAATGACAAGGAGGAAGTTCAGCGGAGTCGCCTGCGGAAGCATGCCGAGCGACTGGGTGGCCCGTTCGGACTCCGCCGTGACGCTCTGGCCGGAGCGTCGGCGACGTCGCCCCCCCAAGAAGCTCCGGGAAGGGAGGGTTCCGGGTCGAATCTTTGCGCGATCTTCACCGTATTCGCCCCGCCCACACGCGCCGGGCGGCGACAGTCCCACCGGTTATCGTTCGCCGACCAAACCCCCTTCCAAGCTCGAGAGGCGCCCCCATGGATCGACTCCGATACGCCATCCGTCCGCTTGCCGTCCTGCTCCTTCTGGCCACCACCGCTCCCGTTTCGGCTCAGGTCGAAGTGGACAAGGACCTGCCCGAGTACACGCCGGTCCAGGCGGTGTCCGGCAACATCAAGAGCGTCGGCAGCGACACCATGAACAACGAGATGGCGCTGTGGGCCGACGGGTTCAAGGCGTTCTATCCCAACGTGCAGATCGAGGTCGAGGGCAAGGGGTCTTCGACCGGCCCGGTGGCGCTGATCGCCGGGACGGCGCAGTTCGCTCCCATGAGTCGACCCATGAAGGCCAAGGAGGAGGATGACTTCGAAAAGAAGTACGGCTACAAGCCGACTCCCCTCGAGACCTCGATCGACATGCTGGCGGTGTTCGTCCATCGCGACAATCCCATCGCGAAGACGGGCCTGACCCTCCAGCAGGTGGATGCGATCTTCTCTCGCAATCGCAAGGGCGGCCTCAACGACGACATTCGGACCTGGGGCGATCTCGGCCTGACCGGAGAGTGGGCCGACAAGCCGATCAGCATCTACGGTCGCAACTCCGCCTCGGGCACCTACGGCTACTTCAAGGACGTGGCCCTCTTCGGCGGCGACTTCAAGGATTCGGTGAAGGAGCAGCCCGGATCGAGCGCCGTGGTGCAGGGCATCGCCAACGACAAGTACGGCATCGGATACAGCGGCATCGGATACCTCACCGCCGATGTCGCCGCGGTGCCGCTCGCCCGCGACACGGGCAGCCGGATGATTCCGGCGACGCCGGAGAACGCCTACACCGGCGAGTATCCGCTGGCCCGCTTCCTGTACGTCTACGTCAATCACCGGCCCGGCGCACGCCTCGATCCCCTTCGTCGGGAGTTCGTGAGGTTCATCTTCAGCCGTCAGGGGCAGATGCAGGTGCTCAAGGACGGCTACTTCCCGATCACCGCGGCGGTGGCGACGGACAACCTCGCGCGGGTCGGCATTCGCCGCTGACGCCGGCGGTCCGAGCTCCGACCTCGCCGTCGCCGCCCGAGGGACCTGCGTCCCGCATCCGCCTCGTCCGTCGTCCGAGGATCTCGAATCGTGTCCGAGCAGAGCTTCACCGGCTGGGTCCGCCGCCGCAGCACCTCGGTCCGCGTGAAGATCGCCGACGTCTCGGCACGGATCCTGATCACCGTGGCCGGTGTCGCGACGATCGTGGCGGTGGCGGGGGTGTGCGTGTTCCTGGTGAGCGTGGCGGTGCCGCTGTTCCTGCCCGGGGGAGTGCAGCGGGGGGCGGTCCTTCCAGCGCTTCTCGACGAACGGGCCGAACCACCGACGGCGATCCGACTGGACGAGTACGAGACCATTGGATTCGCGTGGTTTCCCGACGGAGAGGTCGTGGTCTTCGCGGCGGCGGATGGCCGTGAACTCTCGAGATCGCGTCCCTTCGGAGATCGCGTGCCCACCGCGGTGGCGTTCCCGCCCGGTGGGGACGGGGCGATCGTCGGGTTCGCCGACGGAACCGTCAGCTACGGCCGGCTGGGCTTCGAACCGGAGTTCATCGAACCGTCCGAGATCGAACCGGAGTACCGCTCGCTCCCGGTGGGCGGCACCGCGGCACGGGGAGACGGCGTCGTCGAGCGGACCCCGATCGGGAGTTTTCGGCTCCAGCGCCTTCTGGCGTCCTTCAGCGAGCCCGCCGCCATCGCCGACGTGCCGATTCGACTTGTGGATCTGTCGACGCTGTCCACCGGACCGGTGCTGGCAGCGGTGGACGATCGCGGTGTCTTCCATCTGAAGGCCGCCACGGTGATCCGCAACATGATGACGCGGCGGGAGACCGTCCGGTTCAGCGGCGGCTCGGTCGCGGTCGAGCCGCCCGCCGGCGTGTCGGGACCGCCCTCCTTCTGCATGCTCGAGGGACGTGGCGACTCGGCGTTGCTGGTCTGGTCGGATGGGCAGACGGTGCGTCTCGACACCCGTGAGCGAGCGGATCTCGCCGAGGCGGAGCGTCTCGATCTCCTCGACCGCGACGGCGCCACCGTGACCGCCGCCACCTTCATGAACGGCAAGACCACGCTGCTGGTCGCCGACGATCGTGGTTCGATCGAAAGCTGGTTCCGGGTCCGACCGACCGATGCCGCGCTCGCCGGCACACTCCGAGACGGATCGCGTCTCGTGCGGGCGCACGTGTTCCCCGGTGACGCCGGCGTCGCCGCGACCTCCCTGGCTCCGTCGAGCCGGACTCGGATGTTCGCCGCCGGCTTCGAAGACGGCTCCGCTCGGCTCTACTACGCGACCAACGATCGACTGCTCGCGACCTGCCCGCCATCGGAGCGAGACGATGCTCCGGCGACGGCGGTTGCGATCAGTCCGAAGGACGACGGCCTGCTCGTGGCGGGCGCGGGGGGCATCGCGCGATGGAACGTCGCGATCCCGCACCCTCAGACCACGTTCGCCTCGATCTTCGGGCGGGTCTGGTACGAGGGCTACGAGAAGCCCGAGCATGTCTGGCAGAGTTCCTCCGGCACGGACGAGTTCGAGCCGAAGTTCGGCCTGATCCCGCTGATCTTCGGATCGATCAAGGCCACCCTCTACGCGATGCTGTTCGGAACGCCGCTGGCCCTGCTTGCGGCGATCTACACCAGCGAGTTCATGCACCCGACCAGCCGGGCGCGGGTGAAGCCCGCGATCGAGATCATGGCGAGCCTGCCGAGCGTGGTGCTGGGGTTTCTCGCGGCGCTGGTCTTCGCACCCCTCGTCGAACAGGTGGTGCCGGCGGTCATCGCTTGCTTCTTCGCGGTGCCTTTCGCGGTGCTGGTCGGGGGCCACCTGTGGCAGTTCCTGCCCTCGGCCCGGGCCGCCCGTCTCGCGAGGCTTCGGATGCCGTTGTCGTTGGCGTTCGCCTTCGCCGGGATTGGACTTGGGGTGCTCCTGGCGCCGTGGATCGAACGGACTCTGTTCGGCGGCGACGTCATGGCCTGGCTTGCGTGGAATCGCGGGACGAGCGACGGGGGCGATTCCCCCTACGCGAGCCCGGTCGGGGGATGGTTCGTGATTCTGCTGCCGTTCGCCTCTCTCGCGGCGTGGCTGATCGCGAGTCGCCTCGGCGGACATCGGGGTCGCGACGCCGTCGCTCGAATGACCCGCGGCGGGGCGGCGGTGGTGCAGTTCGTCCGGTTCCTGGTCGGCACGCTTCTCTGCCTTGGCTTGGCGTGGGGAATCGCCGAGGCGCTCGCCCTGACGGGCTTCGATCCTCGCGGTGGGGTGGTCGACACCTACGTCCAGCGAAACGCGCTGATCGTGGGCTTCATGATGGGCTTCGCCATCATCCCGATCATCTACACGATCGCCGAGGATGCGCTCTCCTCGGTTCCGGAGCACCTCCGCAGCGGCTCGCTCGGCCTCGGTGCGACGCCATGGCAGACCGCGGTGCGGATCATCGTCCCGACGGCGATGAGCGGCATCTTCTCGGCGGTGATGGTCGGCCTCGGCCGTGCCGTCGGCGAGACCATGATCGTCCTGATGGCCGCGGGGAACACACCGATCCTCGAGTGGAACATCTTCAACGGGTTCCGCACGCTGTCGGCCAACATCGCCGTCGAACTTCCCGAGGCGGTGCCCAAGTCGACCGAGTTCCGCATGCTGTTCCTCGCGGCCCTGAGCCTGTTCGTCCTGACCTTCCTCGTGAACACCGTGGCCGAAGCGGTTCGCCAACGGTTTCGCAAGCGGGCGTTTGCGCTGTGAGCGTCGCCGCCCCACCCGCCTCGGAGTCGACGCCGATGGTCGAGCCGCGGCCTCGCACCGCGAGGGCTGCGCATGGAGGCGGCACGCTGCTGTCCGCCGGCGAACCCGTGGTCTGGCTGATGGCCGCGGGTCTCGGCCTCGCTCTCGCGATGATCGCGGGCCTCCTCGCGATGATCCTGTGGAACGGGGGCGCGACGTTCTGGCCGCGGGCGCTGGTCGAGGTGTCCACCTCGGACGGTCGCGTCCACCTCGGGGAGGTCTCCCGCCACGAGCGATACCGCCCCACCCCGGAGATCTACGCGAGGCTCGACCCCGAGGTCCGCGATCGAGCCGAGCATGACGCGGCGGCGCACGAGGGGACCCTCGGTCGAACGCTGCTGCGTACCGCCAACTACGACCTCACCGGCACCCACTTCACCTGGATCGACGACTTCGAGATCGAGGAGGGTGGTCGTTCGGAGCCGGAGTGGGGCGTCACCATCGAGCGACTCGAGTGGGGACGCTTCTACGGCACCCCGACTCGTGCGGTCGAGCAGGGAAGGACCGTCGCGGAGGGCACCGAGGACACCTGGGCGTGGTTCGAGGAGGTCCATCCGCGCCTGCGGTCGTTGTGGCGGCAGAAGCGATCGCTGGAGACCCATGACGTCGGACGGGTGAACCACGAGCTCGAGTCGGCACGACTGGAGCTTCGAGAGGCGGAACTGCGCGAAGGCGTGCCTCCTGAGTGGATCGGCGCGTGGGGCGAGCTGCAGCGGGCGAGGCAGGGGGGGAGCGCCGAGGAGATCGCCGACGCGGAGGCCCGTGTCGATCGGATCGAGAACGCCGGATTCGTGCCGACGCAGGCGTTTCGCGAGGCGGTCGCGGAGTTCGAGTCCCGGGAGGCTGCGGGGCGAGAACGCTTCGCCGAGATCGTCGGCGAGGTCGAGTCGCTGTCGCAGCGGATGGACGGTTTCGAAGTGGTCATGCGAACCGCCGATGGGACGGAGGCGCCGCTCGAGGTCGCGGACATCGTGAGGGCGATCCCGCAGAATCGACTCGGGATCGTGGGACGACTTGGGGTCTATCTCTCGCGGTGGATCGAGTTCCTCGTCGACGACCCCCGCGAGGCCAACAGCGAAGGCGGGGTGTTCCCCGCGATCTTCGGCACCGTGGCGATGACCCTGATCATGACGATCGCGGTGGTGCCGTTCGGCGTGCTGGCGGCCCTCTATCTGCGGGAGTACGCCAAGGCGGGACCGATGATCAGCGCGGTTCGCATCGCGGTGAACAACCTCGCGGGCGTGCCGAGCATCGTGTTCGGCGTCTTCGGCCTGGGCTTCTTCTGCTACGTCGTCGGCGCCTCGATCGACGAACTGCTCTTCGAGGCGAAGCTGCCCAATCCGACCTACGGCAAGGGAGGCCTGCTCTGGGCGAGCCTGACCCTCGCTCTGCTGACCCTGCCGGTGGTGATCGTCGCCACGGAGGAGGCGCTGGCGGCGGTGCCTCGATCGATGCGGGAGGGCTCGTACGCCTGCGGGGCGAGCAAGTGGCAGACCATCCGTCGCATCGTGCTCCCGCGGGCCATGCCCGGCATCATGACCGGCGCCATCCTCGCGATGGCCCGGGGGGCCGGCGAGGTCGCTCCGCTGATGCTCGTGGGGGCGGTCAAGCTCGCACCGGAGCTCGCGGTCGATGCCACGGCGCCCTATGTTCATCCCGATCGAAGCTTCATGCACCTGGGCTTCCACATCTACGATCTGGGCTTTCAGAGTCAGAACAGCGAAGCCGCGAAGCCCATGGTGTTCACCACGACCCTGCTGCTCATCATCCTGATCATGCTGCTCAACGTGATCGCGGTGTGGCTGCGCACTCGCCTGCGACGACGGTTCGCCGGCAGCCAGTTCTAGGAGACGCCATGGGACACGCCGACGTCGCCAAGCCTCCTTCCCTCAACGCCTCGACCACCGAGACGAAGATGTTCTCGAACCCAACTCCAAGCCAGTCCGAGATTCGACTCGACCTCGCCGCCATCGCCGCGGGAGAGCCGGTCGAGGCGGTGATCCACGAGGAGGTCGCCAGCGAGGAGTCGATCCTCGAGATCGATCGCTTTGCGCTCCACTACGGATCCTTCAAGGCGCTCCACGACATCTCCATGAGCGTGCCCAAGGGCAAGATCACCGCGCTGATCGGGCCCTCCGGATGCGGAAAGTCGACGCTCCTCCGCTCGGTCAACCGCCTCAACGATCTCATCGACGGCGTGCGCGTCGACGGGGACATGCGTCTGAGCGGCGATTCGATCTACGGCCGCGACGTCGACGTGATCGAACTCCGCAAGCGGATGGGGATGGTCTTCCAGAAGTCCAATCCCTTCCCGATGAGCATCTACGAGAACGTCGTCTACGCCCTTCGCATCGACGGTCAGCGGAATCGCCGGGTGCTGGACGAGGTCTGCGAGCGAAGCCTCCGGGCCGCGGCGCTCTGGGACGAGGTGAAGGATCGACTTCACGAGAGCGCTCTCGGCATGTCCGGTGGTCAGCAGCAGCGTCTCTGCATCGCGCGGGCCGTGGCCGCCGAGCCGGAGGTCCTTCTGATGGACGAGCCGTGCTCGGCGCTCGACCCGATCGCGACGCAGAAGATCGAGGAGCTCATGGACAGCCTCGTCCCGCACTACTCCGTGCTGATCGTGACCCACAACATGCAGCAGGCGGCGCGTTCGAGCCACTACACCGCCTACATGGTGCTCGGTCGCCTCATCGAGTACGGACCCACCCAGCGGATCTTCCAGAATCCCAAGCTGCCCGAGACCGAGGACTACATCACCGGCCGATTCGGCTGAGCCGACGCCCGACGCGGGATCGTTCGAGGTCCGTGTCCGATCCCGCGAGGGGAGCGTGCGGAGGGCCTTGCCGGGTGCTCAGTTGCCTGCGCTGCCGGTGACGGTCTGGTCGCGGAACCGCACATCCTGGTTGATGCCGAGCGAGGCATCGAGACCGACGTATCGGCCGCCCGCGGGACGCACGGCACGTGGAGCACGCGGGGCGAAGGGGTATCCCCCGATCTGTCGCTGGATGAAGTCCGGGGCTCGGACGATCAGCACGCCCTGGTAGTAGCGGATCGTGGCCGCATCTCCGCCGTTGTCGACCCACGATTCCGGTTCGACCGACTCGATGATGAGGTCGACGAGATCCTGGACCTTCTCCTCCTCGCTCCTTCGCTCCGGAGCATCGCCGGCCTCGCCGAACGGGACGCCGCCACCGCCGCCACCACCGCCGCTGCCGCCGCCTCCACCGCCGAAGCCGCCGCCACCGCCACCGCCGCCGAAGCCGCCGCCTCCACCACCGCCGCCGAAGCCGCCACCGCCACCGCCACCGCCGTAGCCGCCGCCTTGCTGGATCGAGTCGGCGAGGTTGAAGTCGGGGGCGTTGTCGAACATCGGTGGATCGAAGAGCAGATCGCGGACCGGGTACATGCGAAGTTCACGAGCCGCGGGAACCGAGAGTCGCTCCTTGGTCCCGACCTCGATGTAGCCCTCTCGAAGCTGCCAGGTGCTTGGCTCGAAGGATTCGCATTGGGCGAGCATCAGCTTGAGAAGGTCGAGCGCAAGCATGCGATCGGCCTCGATGGTGATGGGAGCATCCGGATCGATGCCGCTGGTCGCGTTTCGATCGGTGTCGTATCGCACCACGATCGGCACGCCGAGCGAGGCCTGCAGGAACTCGAAGGCGTCGCGGGCGGGGGTCTCGTTGAAGTCCGCGGTGACGCGACCTTGCACGAGGGCGCCGAGGAGTCGGGCCTGGCCGGCAGCCCGGGCCTGCTGCCGCTGCGCCGCCACACCCGCGATCCGATCGGACAGACTCTGACCCGATGCGGCATCGACGAGAAGAGTCGGTGCAGCCAGCAGGGCGGCGACGAGCAGGATTCGCATGGTGGGGACTCCAGGTGCGCCTGAGGGGCGCCTGAGGGACGCCTACGAGGATCGGGACGCGGGACCGGTGAAGGGGCGTCGTGGCGGGCGGAGACACGGGATCGGGAAGCATCCCGCCGCCCGTCGCCCCCTTCACGGTATCCCGCTCGGAAGACCGTGCCAATGAAAAGGATCCGGATCGGGGGTAGGGCCGGTTGCCGCCGTCTGCCGCGAATCGCCTGCTGCTGGCCCGCCCGGTTCTCGGCGGCGGGCTCCCAACGCACCTCTCGGCAACTCACGGCAGTCCGGAGTCGATGCACTCCGCCAACCACCAGAGGGCGATCGCCTGCACCATGATCGACTGGCGGGAGTCCCACGCAGCGTCCCGGATGCCCCCTCTCGCGATGTCGCCGTGGGGCAGTGTCGCCGCAGCGAGCGACGAGACCGCCAGGCGCTGCAGGAATCCCAGGGCTTCGCGTTGCGAGACGATCGACCGCCGCAGCGTCTGTAGGTCGTTCGCGTCGGCGGAACGTGGGGTGAGGTCTCCGTCGGCCAACATGATGGCGAGACCAAGACCCGGCAACACGCTGCGGGCGTCGCTTCGAGGCCGCGGTCCCCGCTCGAGATCGAACCCGCCGAGCAGATCCTCGGCGGGGTCCAAGGCCGACGATCGCTCGATCTGAAGTTCAAGCAGCCGAGTTCGAAACCGATCGAGTTCCCCCGCGAGATCTCCGGCGTCGGGCGCCTGGCGAGCGGCCCAGGCGAACCATGGCATCAGACCGACCCGGGTCGTGTCGTCGCACACGTTCCATGCGGCGTTCAGGCGTTCGGTGGTCCCTTCCGCACCGTGAACGCCGGGGTTGGACGCTGCGGCTGCGGCGACGATGGCCTTGAGCCCGGGCGAAAGCGACTCGAACGCCTCCGGCCGGATGGCCCGGCCGATGGCGTCGTCGGCGGCATCGACGAGGGCTGCGGTGGCGGCGTCTTCCGCGGCAAGTGTGGGATCGAGCGCGGCGGCGATCGAGACGACCGCCAACGCCTCGAGACTCTCGAGCGGCGAGGCCTCGATCGGATCGACGCGAGCGAGGTCGGCCAGCAGCTGCCGGGCGAACGGACCGGCGACGGGCGCCAAGTCCTCGTCGGCCTCGGCGAGTCGTGTGGCGGCCAGCACGGCGATCGCTTGGGCCAGCGGAGGTGCGGTGAAGGGATCGTGGCGGCCCGAGATCGGATCGTGATCGCCTCTCAGTCCGAGCCCGCGGGTCTGGCCTTCGAGGTTCTCCGCCCCCGGTGCAGCGCTCTCGTGCCGTTGGCGTTGGAGATGCCTCAGCAGGTCTGCCGCCAGTGTTCGCACCCCCGCCGCATCGACGGTCGGGGCGTTGCCCTCCGGTTCCTGGCGAATCAGCGGTTCCGGAAGTCCGCCTGGCTCGAACTGCCCGAGACGAACGGTCGGCATGCGATAGACGCCGATCGAGTCGAGAGCGAGGAGCTCGGGAAGGCCCGCGCCGCGTGGCAGGCCGGTCTCGGTGGCGAGACGCCCGAAGGTCGCCGCCGGGTCGCCGGCGAGACCGGCGGCGAGAAGTCGACCGGGGTACGCCCTGGCCCAGCGGTTGCCGCGGCGAAACGCCAACGCATCTCGTCCCGGATCGATCGCGGCGGCCGCCTCCGCGAAGGTCGACCCGAGCAACGGCTCTGCAGGTCCGGCAAGGTCGATTTCGAGCAGCGATTGTCGCCGAAGGGCGTCGTGCATCGCCTCGGGCCAGCGCTGGCGAAGAGTCGCCGAACACTCCGAGAGCAGACGCCCGGTTGCTCGCCTCAACATCTCGGGACCACCCTCGGCGTCCTCTCCCACGGCGACGATGCGGCCGCCGAGTCGCAGGACGATCGAGACCGCCTCGACCCCGCTCAGCGGCACCTGGGCCTTCTCGGACTCGGCGGGCGGAACCTCCCCGGTCCGAACCCACGCATCCGCGGTGATCCAAGCTGCGACCGCCTGCTCGGTCGAGGGAGCGTCGTCGGCGGCGACCCACGGCGAGCAGACGAGGCCCGCTGCGAGCATCAGGGCTCGCACCGCACCACGTCCGGCGGCCGTTGCCGGTCGCGAGCGTGTGGTCTCGATGCCACGGCAGTTGTGGTCGGACTGCCACAGGTCGGGTTGTGCGGGCTGTGGGAGCGGTCGTCGACCACGCTCCGGGGCCGTTGGGGTCCTCTGAGGGGCCTTCAGGCCGCGAGGCTTCGAATGTGGCATGCCAATTGTTGAGTGGTTTCGCGACACGACGCTTCCATCGCCTCCAGCGACTGGTAGCGTACGGACATCCGAAGAGGAGCGTGGAAGATGCTTGCAGAGGCGATGGTCCGCCTGACGGACAACCAGAAGAAGATGATGATCCTGTCGCTGCTGTCCTTCCTCGCGCTCTGCTGAGGCGGAGGAGAACAGCTCGCGACGGACCACCCGCGACGGACCACGCCGGCCCCGATCGGGGAATCCCCCGGCCGGTCGGCAGGAATCGGGCCCACCCGGCATGGTCTCCCCCAACCGGGAGTGCCGCACCGGTCCGACCGAACGGTCCGATCTCGAACGCCTTCATCGGACGCTCCAGCAATGAAAACGACCGCAGCGGGTGCTGCGGTCGTCGTCGTTCTGGCAGTACAGGCCGATGCGGATCAGAAGCTGATCTTGTCGGTGCCCATCGCGCCGTGGTCGTCCATGCCGCCTCGGGTCGGCTTGGAGGGCGTCTGGCTGAACGGGGTGTCGATGCCCTCGTCCGATCCCCACTGGGCCCGCTTGAGGCTCAGGCCGATCTTGCGATCGTCGGTGTCGACGCGAAGGATCTTGACCTCGAGCTCGTCGCCGATCTTGACCACGTCCTGCGGGTTCTCGACCTTCTGATCGCTCAGCTCGCTGATGTGGAGCAGGCCCTCGAGCCCGTCCTCGAGCTCGACGAACACGCCGAAGTTGGTGATCTTCGTGACCTTGCCCTTCACGATCATGCCGGGGCGGTACGCCGAGGGGATCGCCTCGACCCACGGATCCTCGGTGAGCTGCTTGAGACCCAGGCCGACCCGCTGCCGCTCCTGATCGACCTCGATGACCACGCAGCGGACCTCGTCGCCCTTCTTGAACATCTCGTTGGGGTGCGAGACCTTCTTGGTCCAGCTGATGTCGCCGATGTGGAGCAGGCCGTCGATGCCGGGCTCGATCTCGATGAACGCGCCGTAGTTGGCGAGGTTGCGGACCATGCCCTCGATGATCGTGCCGGGGGGATACTTCTCCGCGACGAGATCCCAGGGATTCACCTCGGTCTGCTTCATGCCGAGGGAGATCTCGAGCTTCTCCTTGTTGATGTCGAGGACGACCACGTCGACCTCCTGCCCGACCTCGACGCACTCGCTCGGGTGGTTGATGCGGCGGGTCCAGCTCATCTCGGAGATGTGGACCAGGCCCTCGATGCCATCCTCGATGCGGACGAAGGCGCCGTAGCTCATCAGGTTGACGACGGTGCCCTTGAGCCGGGAGTTGACCGGGAACTTGGCCTCGATCTCCTCCCAGGGCGAGGTCTCCTTCTGCTTCAGGCCGAGGGCGATCTTCTCCTTCTCGTGATCGATGTTGAGGATCTTCACCTCGATCTCGTCGCCGATGCGGACCACCTCGCTCGGGTGGTTGACCCGACCCCAGCTCATGTCGGTGACGTGCAGCAGGCCGTCGATGCCGCCGAGATCGACGAAGGCGCCGAAGTCCGCGATGTTGGTCACGCGGCCGTTGACGAGATCGCCCTCGTTGATGCGGGTGAGCAGCTTCGCCTTGGCCTCTTCACGCTCCTCCTCGATCAGCTTGCGCCGGCTGATGACGATGTTGCGCTTCTCCTCGTCGATCTTCAGGATGACCGCACGAACGGTCCGGTTGAGGAAGTCGCCGAGATCGCCGGGGCGACGAATGTCCACCTGCGAGGAGGGGAGGAAGACCGGCACGCCGATGTCGACGAGCAGGCCGCCCTTGATCTTGCGAAGGCACTTGCCCTCGACGACGTCGCCTTCCTTGCGGGTGCGGAGCAGTTGCTCCCAGCCGCGAATGCGATCGGCCTTGCGCTTGCTGAGCACGATGCCGCCGGACGCGTCCTCGACGGCCTCGAGCAGCACCTCGACCTCGTCGCCGACCGCCGGGAGCTCGTCGAACTCGTGCTTGTCGACGAGACCTTCGCTCTTGAGGCCGACCTCGATGACGACGTCGTCGCCGGCGAAGCCGATCACCTTGCCCTTGAGAATCGATCCCGGCGTGAAGTCCTGCATCAGGCCGCCGGAGAGGACTCGATCCATGCGGCCTTCGCCGCCGTCGCCGAGGGCCTCGCGGAGCATGGCCTCGGCGGCGTCGTCGCCGGCACCGAGCTCGTCGATGAGATTGAAGTTGACCATGATGTTCGTTGGGGGGGTGGGGCGAACGGCCTCGCAGGACGCGGGCATTCGCCGCAGGAGGGGGGGTGCCGGGCCCGGCACCGTGCCGAGCGTCTTCCGGTCGCCGGCGCCGTGGCGCGGAGCGAATCGCCGAGTATAGCCGGGGCGATGGATCCTCCAAGGCGAGAACCGGCGATCGGAAGCATTCGGTCCAAGGTTCGAGCGCCGATGCCGATCGGAACCGATGTTCGATCCCAGAAGCGTCCGTCAGGGCCTTCGGAGCGCCTCGATGCCCGAGATCGATCCACACCGTCCCCGCGGCGCCTCGCGGTCCGCTCCCGACCCCGGCGGCCCGGGCGAGGGAGGTTCGTCGCCCGAGGATCGGCGGAGCTTCCTCCGGGCCTTCGGGCCGGGCCTGCTCTTCGCCGGTGCGGCCGTGGGGGTCTCGCACCTGGTCCAGGCCACTCGCGCGGGTGCGGTGTTCGGCGTCGCCATGATTTCGGTGGTGCTGTTGGCGAACCTCGTCAAGTATCCGGCGTTCCGCTTCGGGCCCCACTACGCCGCCGCCACCGGACAACCGATCCTCTCGGGATACCGTCGTCAGGGGATCTGGACGCTGGTGGCGTTCTCGCTTCTGACCCTCGGCACGATGTTCACCGTGGCCGCCGCCGTCACCGTCGTGACCGCGGGGGTGGTGATCTCGGTCCTGGGCCTCGGACCCATCGTCGAGTCGACCGTCGGGGCGGCCATGGGGCCCGCGTCCGTCTCGGTGTTGCTGATGGTCTTCTCGGCGGTGTTGCTGGCGGTCGGGGGGTATCCGTGGCTCGACCGCTTCATGAAGCTGGTGATGCCGGTTCTGATCCTGTCCACCCTCGTCGCGATGGCCGTGACGATCGGCCGGATCGACTGGGCCAACACGTCTCTCCTGCCGGTCGCGCCGCTTGCGAGCGCCACCGGCATCGCCTTCACCGCGGCGGTGGTCGGCTGGATGCCCTCGGCCATCGACATCTCCGCCTGGAGTTCGCTCTGGACGCTCGCGCGGGGGCGACAGCGGGGCCGACGGCCCCAGCTCGCCGGCGTGCTCCTCGACTTCGACGTGGGCTACCTCGCGACGACGCTGCTTGCGGTCGCGTTCGTGCTGTTGGGCGCCGGCGTGATGTACGGACGAGGCATCGAATTCAAGGACAGCGCCAGCGGATTCGCCGGGCAGGTGATCGAGTTGTACACCAGCACGCTCGGCCCCTGGAGCGGACCGGTGATCGGCCTGGCGGCGCTGCTGGTGATGCTGTCGACGACCATCACGGTCATGGACGGCTTCCCGCGCGTCGTCGCGGCGCTGGCCGCGCAGGTTCGGATGTCCGCCGGGGAGGACCCGGGCCGCGACGAGCACGGAGGCGCCGAGGGCGATCGCCGGGTCTACCGGATCGCCTTCGCCGTGATCGCGTGCGGGACGTTGGCGATCCTGTTCTTCGGCATGTCGAGCTTCAAGGCGCTGATCGATCTCGCCACCACGCTCTCCTTCCTGACGGCACCCGTGCTGTCGTGGTTCAACCACCGTGCCGTGTTCGGAGCCGAGGTGCCCGCCGCGTCCCGACCGGGGCGCGGAATGTGGTGGTGGAGCGCCGTGGCCATTTCGCTTCAGGCGGCGTTCGCGGCGTGGTACCTGACCGTCATCTTCGGCTGATCGCCGGGCGATCCGGAAGCTGGCAGGCCCCGGTGTCGCAGGCTCGCCCGAACAGACCCCCGAGACGCACACGGTGCCGTGCGAAGATCCGGTACCCCAGGTCGAAGAGCGGCTTCAGCAGCGGCCAGCCCGTGGGCGCGGTCAACCACCCGAGACCGACGGCCGCGTAGGCCTCGCGAAAGACCTGCATGCCCTCGATCAGTTCGCCGCCCTGGCGGCGGCCGTGGATGCGGGCCATGAACGCCTCTCGGTCGGCGCCGTGGGCCTCCGGATCGAATTCGGGGGCGGCGATGTCGATGCCGGCGAGCCGACCTCCGGATCGGGCGCTTCGCTTCAGCAACCACGAGACCTCACGGACGCAGAACGGGCAGTCGCCGTCGAAGTAGATGGTGAAGCGGTCGCCGCGGGCTTCGTTCGTGTCGCCGTCGCTCATGTCGCGTGGTTCGTCGACTCCTCGCCCCGGGATGCGATACGCCGACGTTCCCGGGCCATGGCGATGAAGCCGCCGATACCGACGAGATTGGCGGCGGTGCAGATCAGGAAGAACGCGGGACCGATGCCCATGCGGGTGAACCACTGGTAGAGACCCACCGCCAGGAACGGTGCCGCGATGCCACGGAGTCCGGTGAGGGTGACGTGGACGCCCATGTAGTGTCCGTCACGGTGATCCGGTGCGAAGTCGTGGTGCCCGAGGTTCCATGCAAGGACGCCTCCGGCGAAGCCGATGCCGAGGCATGCGGTCGCGAGGCAGTAGAGCGGGTAGCTCGCGGCGCCCGAGGCGGCGAACAGCAGCACCGAGGCGGTCACGAAGCTCCAGCCGTGCAGCGAACGGAACTCGATGACATGCCGGGTCGACAGCAGCCGGGCCCAGAGCGGAATCGCGATCGGCATGGCGAGCAGCGGGATCACCGCGGTGGCGAGGATGCCTTCGGCGTAGGAGACCCCCAGGCGGTCTTCGATGCTGATCGCCAACGGCGCGAAGAGCATCAGGTTCCCGAGGCCGAACACCATCATCCAGGCCATGTACCTGCGGTAGGCCGGATCGTCTCGCAGCACCTGCACCACGGACATGGGATTGAGGGTCGGTCTCTCCTCGCGGCGTCCGTTGCGCTCGGCGCGGGCAAGGCGTCGCTGGCCGCGTAGGCGGACCCTTCGGTAGATCGCCGTGCCCACGAGTCCGAGCACCGCCGCCGCGGGGAAGATCACGATGAAGGCTCGAGGTGAGGCGTCGAGGGCCCAGCCGGCGGCGAATCCGGTGCCGGCCAGCACCATCGCCTGCACCGTCGCCATCTTGCCGGCGATCCTTGCGCGGTCGGCGTGGGGATAGTTGGCCCGCCAGACCGAGGTTCGAATCGTGACCACGCCGCTCCAGCAGACCCTTGCGAGGATCACCCCGGACGCGAACAGGATCATGCCCAACAGGCTCTGCGGTGCGAACCCGAGCAGCAGCACGAGGGCCGCCGTCGCAAATTGAAGGCCGGCGATGAACGGCACCTTCGACCGGCCATGGGCGAGACCGGCCCAGGCGAAGCTGAAGATGTTCGCCATCGCCGGGGCGGCGGTGACCGCGGCGACGGCGAAGTTGAGTGGGGTCTCGCCGATGCCCGGCAGGCCCGCGAAGTGCTTCTTGACGACGATGCTCACGGTGCCGCCCTCGATGACGCCCAGCATCACCGGCAGAAACGCCCAACTGAGCAGTTCGCGTCCGTAGTTGGCCCGCAGCATGGGCGGCAGGCTTCGAGGATGGAAGCTGGCCGCGAAGTCTCCGAGCACCTGCAGGCCGCCCCTGCGAGCAGGAGGGGCGACCTCGTCGAGAACTGCTTCGTCTTTGGCGGCGGAGGTGGTGGTCACAAGCGGGGGCCCGACCCTGCGGAGTCGATGGACGGTCGGGTGTGGATTCGCATCGTGCCGGGATGATCGAGCGTCCGTGGCGGACCGACCGACTCGGAGCGGCGGGGTGCCCTCAAACAAGAACGCCCCCGGCGTCGGCCGGGGGCGAAGGGGACGTTGGTCCTGATTGGCCGGTCAGGGTTGGCCGGTCAGGTTCGGCCGGGTCAGGGTTGGCCGGTGGTGGAAACGATGTTCCACGGCGACAGGTACGACGGGCTGTCGAACAGGAACATGCGGTTCAGGTCGTTGGTCAGCATCCGGAGATTCTGGTCGCCCACCACCGCCATGTTGCGCTCGATGTCGACGTTCCGATTGGCCACACCGACGAGCTCCGGGCTGGGGTTGCTCTTGATCGAGTCGAAGATTGGGTCTCCGGACGAGCAACCCGTCAGAAGAATCATTCCAATCCCAATCGGAGCGATATGCAAGAGGTTCATGCGCACGTTGGATCTCCGTGAAACCATCCGCTCACCATACGTAGAGGCCAGTGGAAGTCAAGCGGTGCGCGGCTGAGGCCGATTCCGGCGACCTCGTGTGGGAAACCCAGACGGGGGCCGAACCTGTCGAGTCAGACGCGTATCGCGGGTAATCGGTCAGAACGTCAGTGAAATCGTGCCCATGACCTGGTGGTTTCCAACTCCGGATGTGGAGAGAAGGTCGGGCACACCGAATGCCGAGAACGACATCGAGCCCGTCCCGAGGTAGCGATACGAGGCACCGATCAGAAAACCCGAGCCGACCTCCCATTCCACAGCCGCTGTCAGAGCGTAGGCCCAGGTGAAGTCGTTGTCCGATCCAGCACTGATGATGGTCCCGAGGTCATCAAGCGAACCGCGGACGAACAGACCACCAGCCGAGGCCGCCAAGCGAAGGTACACGCCTCCACCAGATTCTGATGAGCTGGGCGATCGCACGAGTGGAATGTCAAATCCGATGCCGGCGAGGATTGGAATCTGCAAAAAATCACCGCTCAGGCTTGTGGAGCCTGAGACTGTCGTTCCTCCCACAGTGACGGTGCCGGAGACGCTGTCGATCTTGTTGTACATGATCCCCGAAGAGATCTCCACGCTCAGCAGGTCGCTCACCCGCCATCCCAAGTCGATCCCCCAGGCAAAACCAGCGTCAAGATCCAAACTCACTCCCTGGGACGAATCGACTCCGTTGGAGCGATCCTTGAGCGAGATCGAATCCAGGAAGTTTGCGCCGATGCTGTTTCGTACATAGAAGCCAGGATTGCGGGATCCCATGGAAGCGGGATCCTTCCACTCCGCGTCGTCGGCCATCGCCGGGGAAGACGAAGCGATGACGGACGCGACCACGGACAGCAACATCGAGAAGATTCGATTTCTCAGCATCAGGACTTTCCTTGTAATCACAACCCAGAAGTGTTGACGCGAACCACGCGAGGTTCGCCTTCCCCAGATGCTATCAAACCCCCTATGACTTGCATCGGAACTCAGGGCCATCGAGATCTCGGGTCACGTCGGTGACGACCGCGGACCCCATCGGGTCTCCACCGACGGGAAGGTGTTCGAACCCCAGTTCAAGGTGGGCTCGCCCTCCGACGTTCCCGACCTTCCACTCCACCCGGCGGTCGCCGCGCGTGAGGCCTGGTCATCGACGCGAATGGACGATCCCTGGGGTTCAACAAGGTTCGAGCACATGCTGGCCGGCAGGCGCCCGAGGGGGTCCGAGGTCGTCGGTTTGAAGTGTAGATCCGAACCGACCTCAGGCGACTCGGTTCCATCGGCTCCAGACCCATTCGTGAATACCGCTCACCCGGGAGGGCGGCCGCCGAACTTTGCGGACCTCGCCGACTGCGTTGACAGACGGTCGGGTTTCCCTAACCTTTGCCGGTCGCGGACGATCTGTCCGGAGCCCCGTGGAGATTCACATGCCCCGCAATCGCATTCTTGCCGCAACTGGTCTGGCGGTTCTTGCTGCCGGCCTGGTCGGGTGCCACAGCGCCAACGACGTCAGTTTCGCCGCGATCAAGAGCAACCCCAGCCCGGAGCTCGTCGGTGTGGCCAATCGGAACGTCGACATCGAGCGCAACATGGCGGTGGTGGGCGACCAGAATCTCCGGATGCTGACCAACG
>Ga0075475_10000479_pt1 | contig 18700 bp, 29 predicted proteins | sample DEB08_DNA_10_FD_76342 | JGI IMG/M metagenome (GOLD analysis project Ga0075475, IMG submission 76342) | Aqueous microbial communities from the Delaware River and Bay under freshwater to marine salinity gradient to study organic matter... | ecosystem: Environmental > Aquatic > Marine > Coastal ... | reverse complement strand
AAGATCATGCAGTCGTTGGGTCGTACGCAGGGCGGGATTGCGGCGGCTACGCAGGAGGCGTTGAGTCGTTTGGGTTCGACTGACTCTGTTGTGTCTGAAGGGATGCGTAGGCGCCTGGAAGAGGAGGGGCAGGTTGAGCGCGGTTTGGCTGCTTCTCAGGGCGATATTCAGTCTGATTTGGCTGCTCGGTTGAGTGAGATTTCGCAGGGCGCTATGGATCGTCAAAAGGGCTTGGTTGAGACGACTGCTTCTGGTTCGTCTGCCGAGTTGGCGAATTTGGTGGCTCGTATTAACGCTGAGCGTGCTTCTGAGCGTGCTGCTTCTGAGTTCCAGTTGTCTGAGGATGCTCGTCAGAAGCAGTTGGAGTTGATGTTGAACCCGCCGACGAGGCGGGTTGGTGGCACTGCTAAGGGTCCGTATGCGGATCAAGCGGCGTTGATTGATATTGCTCGCCGTCAGGGCATTTACGATCCTGGGTTTATTGAGATCATGGCTGCTACAGGCAACTTGGAAGATGTGTTGTTTGATTCGACTGGGTATGACGTGGAGCCTACTGATGCGCAGCAGCTTGCTCCGTTCTTGGGTAACATTACTCAAGAAGAGCTGTATGAAGCTACGTCGCAAGCAATCAGTGAAGGCAACATTGAAAAAGCCAAGTTCTATGGCGGTTTGACTTCTTACGCAACTCCTAGCAGCTGACAATCATGACTGACTTTCAGGCTGACGATCTACGTTCGTTTGATCAGGCAATACAGGACATTGCTAACAAGTACGGCACGTCTGTTGGTGCTGTTCAGAACATTGCCGATACGGATCCTTTGCTGTCTCAGTTTGATCCTGAGAACCCGCAGGATTGGAACATTGATGTAAGGCCAGGCTCTTTTGAGGTGCCTGACTTCAGCACGCCTGACTTTCAGCCTGGCCAGTTGTCGGACGAAGTGTTGGCTGCGATCCGTCGTGGTTGGGAATCTGGCAAGTCTGCGCCTGTCGAGGATGTCGGGTTCTTTGAAAGCCTGCTAGATGTCGGCATGAAGGTGATCGACGTTATCGACACGCCTCGTGCGATTGTTACGTCTGCCGTCAAAGAGGTCGGAGACATCTTTGACTCTGACGAACAGTTCTCGTTGACAGAGTTCTATGAACAGTCACGAGACAACATCGGGTTTGGTGACGTTATTCAAGACTGGGCGCCAGGCTTGGGTGAGATCGAGATGTTCGGCGTTAAGCCGCTCGACAACATCGCTGGGTTCATTGGCGAAGTTGCGTTGGACCCGTTTACTTGGTTGACGTTGGGCACGCTGCCTGCCGCCAAGGCGGGCACGATGGGTATCGTGAAGATGCTTGCGGGCATGGGCGATGCAGCCCAGGCCCGTCGGGTCTTTAGGGGCGGTATCCGTGTGTTGTCTAGCGACGACATGGCCCGAATCACCGACTACGGCCGCAGCACAGGCATGCTGGGCGCCGACGATGTGATCGACGGTGGCCTGCAGTTCCGCATCCCGTTTTCTAAAACATTTTCACGGTTCACGGACGGCAAGGTCGGCCCGAAACAGATCCAGTTGTTGTCGCAAGACAACAAGTTCCTGCAGTGGACCCCTCGTGTAGGCGTCAACGTTGTTGCACAGAAGTTCCGCATGAGCCGTCTGGGCGGCGTGCTCGGTGGCGACCGAGCACTTTCGAAGCGGATGCTTGTCGACCCTGACATTACCGATGAGGAATGGCTGGGCCACTTCAACCACATCCTGATCGACAACGTGGGCCGAGCTAAGGAACGTGGTTTGCGTACCACGTTGGAGAACGCTTGGGGCAACCTGTCTGCGAAGCTGGCAGCTGCGAACATTACTGGCCCTGAGATCCAGCGTGCGTTGGGTTTCGATTCGCCGCCTGACGGTTTCGATCCTGTTCTTTGGCGTGAGATCAAAGACTTTGCTGAGAAGATCCGTACTGACGCTAACGACATTGTTGGCGAGGAATGGATTCTGTTCCGAGACAACTGGCAGCTGTCGATTCCGACGAAGGAATGGGTTGAGTATCTGACGAAGAGCGGGAAACGCAACCCGATGTTCTCAGATCCGCAGGGCCTGGCTTCGTTTGAGAAGCGAGCCAACATTGTTGAGGGCGAAGAGTTCATGGGTGTTCTTCTGCGTAACCCGACCGAAGCTGGCGCTACGGTTCGGGACCAGGCCCGTGAGATCTTTAACGAGCAGGCTCAGGAACTGGGCGGCGCTGCCGAGGCGATCAAGTGGTTCAACGATGATGTGTATGAGGCGATGCCTATTCACATCAAGCTGGTTGCGCAGCGTGCCCGCCGCAAGTTCACTCACAACGAGATGATCAAAGCGGGGATCCTGAAGGACCGCATTGTTGATAGTCCTGCGGCTATTAGGGCGCAGAAGGAATACGATCAGATCGAGCAAGACATCAACGAGTTGTCGCAGCTGATTGAAGACACCGAGGCTGCAGCGAATGCTTTGGATTCTGTTAGGCCAGAGATTGCTGCAGAAGTCAAAAAACTGTATGACGACTTGATGGATTTGCGCCGCAAGAAAGCGGTGTTGTTTGGCGTTGAAATGCCTGAGCCTGATCTCACCAACAACATTTGGCGTCGTGTAGCCGCCGAATCTGTTGAGTACGAAGAGCAGCTTGATGACGTTATTGACGCTGTTTCGACAAAAGCAGGTCAGAAGGTTGACGAGATTGATGCTGCTATTGATGGCGCTCGCAGGCGTGCTGATTATCTTGAGGTTGAAGAGGCACGCATCAAGGGGGGCTACTACAAGCTGATTGAGCGTCGCAACGAGCTTTACGCTCGCGGTTCTGTGTTGCGTGAATCGTTGGATCAGGTGGCTTTGGATGAGGCTCAGCCGATTCTGGAGGAGTTGGATCGGATTGCTCAGGATCTGCGTGACATTACGGAGCCGTTGGCGCAGGCGAAGGCTGACTGGTTGGCGCAGGCTGGTACGGCCCAGGAAGCGTTGTTGTATGCGGCAAAGCCGACTCGGATTGTTGCTAATGCTGCAGTGACGGTTGGCAAGTTGCGTGAGATCCGCAAGTTGTTCCGTGCAAATTCTCATGTGTTTGGCGGCATGGTAAAGGACGATCCAAAGTGGTCGCCGTGGCTGGCTGGTATCGGTGCTGAGCCTGCTGGCAGGTTGGCTCGTGCCCGCATGGCCGAGTTGTTGGACGATTTGGGTTTGCCTGCGGAGATGACTCCGAGGTCGATTGGTGATGTAGACAATCTTGAAGCGAAGCTGATGGACATTATTCAGCTGAATAAGCGTCAGATTCGTACTGCTGATCGTCTTGGTAAGGATGCTGCCCGTAACTTGAATGGTTGGGCTGAGTGGCGTGAGCAGTTGCAGGCCGAGTTCGATGACGTGTTGGCTCGTCTTGGTGACATTGATTTGGATCCTGACGTTGCTGAGGGTGTTCGTGATGCGTTGACGATGTTGCGTGTCAACGAGAACGGCTATTTGGCGTTTGGTGATCAGACGGTGTTGTGGCACGGGTTCGGGCCGAACTATGACGCTGTTGATCTGACGCAGATTCCTGACCCTGCCAAGATGAATTCCAGCGAGTGGGATTCGTTCTTGCACATGCATTTGGCGTTTGACCCGAGCACGTCGTTGCATTATGCGGGTCGAGATCCTGAAAGAATGTTGGGGTTCAGGGTGCGTGCGACGAACCCTGTGGTGTTCGGCGGTTCGATTAGCGACATTGCTACTGGGCGAGTGACTCCGTATGGCCAGACGACTCGCAGTCATCGTGGCCGTGGGCTGAGTCAGTTGCACATGGCGATGTTGGATTCGGCTGTGGAGAACGGCCATGTCACGTTGGAGTGGGCTGAAGCTCTTGGCATTCCGAACGCTGCAAAGATTTGGGCGTTGATGGAACGTGGCTTTGTGGTGCCTGGCCAGCCGATGGGCTTGAAGGTTACTTACAGCGACGCTGCCGCCATCGTGAACGGCAACGACTTCCCTGACATGTTTGAGGAAGTTGTTCAGGGCATGTTGGCTGATCCGTCTGCTGTGCGTGCAATGAAGCAGTCGGGTTGGGATTTCTCTGTGCCTGGCGAGCGAGACAACTTTGTGTCGTTCCTTAGGGCTGCTTCGGAAGACGATCCGACCTTGTTGGGTCGGATGATGTACACGCCTCGTGCTGGCGAACCGTTGGGAACTGTTCCTGGCAGTCAGATGGCTCGTGGTGTAGACGGCCGTTACATTGTGCAGGCTGTCGATAACGCTATTGGGCGGGGTCTGCGGCCGTTGCCGCCGATCCCGCACGACGCCAACAGTCTGTTGGAGTTGCCGAGCGGCGATTTCTTTAACCAGTACATCCGTCCGTTTACTGACAATGAAGCTATGGGCGGTGGATCTACCAAGGCCCTTAGTCCTGGCCCTGTGCCTGCAGCATTCCAACGAGAAGCTGCCATGTTTAGGCTGGGTTTGAAGCAGAGAGCGCCTGAGATCATGCAGGCAATCGTTGCCGACTTCAAACGTGACTTGCAGCGGATGGGTTACGACTCGATCATTTACAGCGGGTTTGAGCACGGCGGCAGATGGAACGTGATCCCGTTGGATCCGCCTCGTCAGCTTGAACCGTTTAGCGGTAACCCTGAGAACCTGGGTGGGTTTGCGACGTTGCGTGGCGACTACCTGGGTCGGGAAGCTGTTGAGGAGCTAGGTCGTGCTGGTGCTGTTGCGAGCGAGGTGCAGCATCGCAGCGTGTACGAAGATTTCTTTGACTCAGAAGTTGAGTTGGCTCGTCGTTTGGCTGAAGGTGACCAGACAACCAAGTTTGTGTTTGACAACATTCGTGGCTCGATGGGCATGCGGATTAACAGTAATTACACTTGGAGAAGCAGCGATCCGAAAAACCCGTCAATCTTCGAAGAAACCGCAGACCTGATTGATCAGATCTTTGAGGACATCAACAAGTTCGCTAAGAACCCGTCAGGCGAGTTGCCGAACTTCAACAAGGTTCGTGGTCGGGCAGCGCAACGTATCGGCAAGATCGATCAGTTGGCTGATCGTATTGATGCGATGGAAGTGAGTCGTAGTGTTTCTGAGGCGTTGCGTACTGGTCCGCTGATTCGTCAGTTGTCTGATGGTTTGCGTCAGGCGTTGGCTGACACGATGGAAGTCACTCAGCAGATTAACCGTGCCGTTGCGACGGCACGGGAAATGGGAGCGACTGGCGGTTTGCGGGCGGCTACAGCTTCTAGGTCTGTGTCGTTTATTGAGGCTGCGGTGTCTCGTGTGGCGTTGCGTAAGACGCAGTTGCAGTACGAGTTGTTTGATCTGGCTGATTCGATGTCTCCGCACATGACGGAGACGTTGGGTCGGGCGCAGGCTGCGGGCAAGCAGGCTTCTCGTGAACGTGCCGAAATTCGCAGGTTGGAGCAGGAGCTTGCTGAGCTTGATGCTGCGACAAACAGGGAGTTGTCGGAGCTGCGTATGGAGCAGTTGCGGTTCCGTTGGCAGGCTGTAGACGCCTATGAGGCTGCGGAGCGTATTGATTTGGATACTCGGGCTGCGGCTGAGGCTAAGTTCCGTGCTGATCAGGCGGGCCGTGAGGCTGCTTTGGATCTGGAGAGAGAACAGATCTTGGAGCAGCGGCGTGCTTTGTGGGCTGAGGGTATTCGAATTGAGGCTACGTCTGCGGCGATGCATGCCGATGTGTTGCAGATGACTAAGGGCCGTGACGCTTTGTCTGAGAAGTTTGCCAAGATGAAGCGGCCTGAGCAGACGAAGATGATGTTGGATGTGCTTGAGGGCCATGTGGCTGTCGAGTCGCATTACATGATGCCTGAGGCCATCGCTGAGGCGATGGCTGATGTCAACAGGATCATTGGCCCGTCGTCTACGGCGCCGTTTGTGAAGACGATTGACAGGGTGACGGAGTTGTTTAAGGCGTGGGCTATTGCTTCGCCTGGTTTCCACATGCGTAACTTCTTTGGTGGCGTGTTCAACAATGCGTTGGCGTCTGTGGAGATCTCGTCGTACAGCAGGTTCCATTCTCTGTACAACCCGAAGACTGGCAAGGGCAGTTTGACGCCTGGTGGCGAGCGGTTGACTGTTGCTGAAGGCATTCGTCGTGGCTTTGGTGTTGAAGATCAGGTCAAGTTGATGCGGTCGACGAAGACCGCACAGCAGCTGATTGAGTCTGGTCAGACCAATGTGGTTGACGGCATGGAGCAGCTGATTCGGGCTGGCATGTTGACTGGTGGTCAGACGACGGAGCTTGCTAGGTACAGTCGTTTGGGCAATGTGCGTACTGCTCGTGGCCGTTACAACCCGTTCAACCCGAACAATGTGATTACGACTGCGGCTCGTTCGCCAGCTACTGGCGTTGAGAACTATCTGCGTGGCTCGTTGGCGTTGGATCGTTTGATCAAGGGCCAGTCTGTGGATCTGGCGTTGACTGACGTTTACAAGTACCACTTCGATTACGACGACCTGTCGGCGTTTGAGCGTGGCGTGCTTCGTCGTGCGATCCCGTTCTACACATGGACTCGTAAGAACTTCCCGTTGCAGTTGGAGATGATGGTTACGAACCCGAAGGTTTATAACCGTGTGTACAGCTTGAAGCGGGAGATTGAGCGGGAGACGGAGAAGGAAGAGTTGTTGCCGTCGTGGATTGCTGAGCGGTTCCACATCCAGATGCCGTTCAGTTTCGGTGGCGACCCGTTGTATCTGGTGCCTGATCTGCCGTTCACAGAACTGGATCGAGCAACGAACCCGAGGCTGATCTTGGCGTCGACTTCGCCGTTGGTCAAGATCCCGTTGGAGCAGATCACGGGCAAGAACTTCTTCTTCGACAGCGATTTCCGTGACGATTACAAGCCGTTGCCGACTGCTTGGACTGCAACGATGGCTCCGTTCTTGCCTGCGCTGGGTGCTACTGGTTTGGTCAAGAAACAGGGCGATAACTATGTGGCGACGGATCGCCACATGCACCATTTGGAATCGGCGTTGCCGATCTACGGTGCTCTCCGCCGTCTGTTTGGTTCTCCTGAGGACGACAAGTTCCAAGATCGCCAGATACAGAACTGGGTGAACTGGACCAGCGGTGTCGGGTTTAGGCGCATCACAGAGTCAATGCGGGCTTCTGAACAATGGCGGCGTGAGAACGCTGATTGGCTGAATCGTTGATCGTTGTCTGCTCTGTATGTATGAGCAAGATTCGTACTGAGCCTGTGCTGATCGCCAACCTGATTGTGGCTGTAGCCGCCATCATCGGGCTGGATCTGGACGGTGGCGAGTTGGCTGCCGCTATCGGCACGCTGACTGCCACGACTGTCGCTGTGCGACGGGCTGTGACCCCCGTCTAGTCCCAGTCGCAGCCGCCTTCGTAATCGATTTCCCACGCCCAAGCGGTGTCGCGCAGATACACGATGTCTTCTACTTCTTCGGCCGTCAGTTCGAAGTCGATGTCGTGGAGCTTTGCTAGCTCAGGGTTCTCGATCAGATGACGGGCCAGCGGTGCTGCCGCTGGCCTCATCATCTCTTCGATCGTTTGAGCGATCTGCATGATCGCCATCATGCCCATCGGGCACGGGTGGTCGTCTAGGTGTCTGAGGTGCATCCTCAGGGCTGCGATCCATGACGGCGACCAGCGCATGACGGTGACAACATGGCCGTCTTCGCTGATGTAGGCGCCTGACATGTCTGTGGGCACGACGGATTGAGGGTCGGCGGGGGTGTTGCAGATGTCGACACCCATCTGGTGCAGCATCCGCAGCCATTCCTCAGTCTCGTCGTTCCCGCTCACGTCGCCTCAGTCTCGATGTACTCAAACAGTTCTTGCATGTTGTTGTCATCGAAGACGAACCAGTCGCCTTCGATGGTGTGAACGAGCCAGTCGGTCGGTTCGATTTCGTAGACGCCCCCGTAAATGAACAGGGTCGTTGACACATTGCGGACTTCGTCTTGTTCGTAGTCGGGCGGCATGTCGCCTTCAATGACCCAGTCTTGTAGGCGTTGCCCGCCGTAGACTGTGCCGTCGTATTGGACGGCGGCAGCGGTGCTGCCGAGTGCGTCGAAGTATCCCATGGCTGATGTCATTCGGTTTCCTTTACTGCGTGTCTTTCAAGGTATTCGGCTACCTCGGGGACATCTTCTAGCACGTTTCGGAGCTTGTCCAAACCTCGTGCGACTGTCAGGTAGCAGGTGCTGCGAGGCAGCTTCATTCGGCGGGAAACAGATTCGTAGGTGTCTTGGCCTAGAACGATCGACACGAGAGCTTCAGCCTCTCGTGCCGTCAATGTCTCCTCTATGGCGTCTAGGAGCGCCTCTCGTAGCTCGTGGAGCTTCTCGGCAGTGTACCCACCCAGCGGGGCGTGAGGGGCCTGCATGAGCTTCTCAGTGGCTGTCAGGACACGTTCGTCGTATCCGAGCACGTCGATCAGGTCTGACGAGATCTCCCGAGGGCCACGCCAACGACGGACGCCGTCGGCGTCCTGCTTCGAATCCCGCATGAACGGGCGCTTGGGTTCTGCTGGTAGTCCTTCGGCCACGAGTATCCGCTCCCATTTCTCCTGCAGCGCAGCACGGTCCTCAACCGAAGGTCGGGTGCGCCTACGCCTCGGTTGTGATTGACCCATGGGTTTCGCCTAGCTCTGCCAGAAGGTCGGCAGGGAAAGCCCAGTATGGCTTGGGAGGGTCGTCGTTGAATTGATCATTCTGGATCCGTTTGTCTCTGTGTGCCAGCGCTTGGTTCAGTTTGTCGAACGGCACGACGATGCACCGTTCGTTGTGTTGGTCGTAGAAGAACAGTTCGACGGGATGCAGCTTGTGCCACGAGATCAACGATGCCCAGTCTGCAATCTTGATCTTGCCTAGCTGGTCCCGCCCGAACCCTTTGCACTCTACGAGGCTGTGGCTGGTGAGAAAGTCAGGGGTGTGTCGGATGAACTCGGGCAGCATCGACATGCGCAGAGGCGGTCGGTCTAGGCCGTATCGCACCCACCCTCGGTCGTTGCTGTCGAGCCAGGCCACGCACTGCGCTTCGGCAGCGTCCCCCATGGCCGTGTACCTGTTGCTCCACGACTGGTCCCTGAACGCCCCCATCAGCCCAGTTTCTTCCTCAGATACAGCCAGCCGCCGTCAATAGCGAACGGCTCGTAGCCATCTTCGATGACTGGTCGCCAACGGTTCTGCATGTCGAACTGGGCGCGTTTCACGTCCCATACAGGCTCACGCTTAGGCGGCGGTGGCGTAGGCGCCACCGCTTTCTTCGTCGCCTTCTTCGCAGCCTTCTTGGTCGGCTTCTTCGGTTCCATTACCACTTCACCTTGTCTGCCCAGTAGGCAGCAGACATCTTGCCCTTGGCAATGTTCTTGCCGTGGCGTGCCTTGAACGACTTCTGTCGTGCCTTCTCGGACTTGGACGACGGGTTCTTGCCTGCGCCCTTCACACCCTGCTGCCCAAACCGAATCGTCTTGATCTGATCGCCTTCCTTGGCGACTACGACATGCGACTTCTTCGGATGGTTAGGGGTGCGCTTCGGCTTGTTGTAGCCAGACACACCCGCACGTTCCAGCCGTGGATCCTTCTTCTTCTTCTCGGCCATTACCGCTTCTTCCCCTTGTGCAGGCCATGCTTCGCATGCTGCTTGCCCTGCTTCGTTGCTTCGCGCTTCTTCCTGTTGGCAGCAGCCAGCTTCTTGCGGCCTGCTTCCGTTGACTTCAACTTCTTGACCTGAGCCGCAGGCATGTACGCCTCGCCCGTCGCCTTGCGTCCCTGCGTGGACGGCTTGCCAGAAGCAGTGCGCCACTTCTGCTTTGTCCATTTGTCCAGAGACTTCTGCGACTTCTTCTTGGCAGCCATTACTTGTAACCGCCGCCCTTGGCCTTGTACTGCTTCGCAAGCATCTGAGCCTTACGGGCAGACCACTGGCCAGGCTTGCCGCCCTTGCTGCCTGCCTTGATCTGGTTGAACAGGTTCTTGCGCATCGTGGGCTTCGTGTAGTTCCCTGCCTCGTTCACACGAGACTTGGACTTAGACGCCCGCTTCGCTGGCTTCTTCGCTGCCATTCTCGGCTCCTCCCAGATCTACAGGTTCGTCGGCAACCCACTCGCCGTCAAGCATTCGCTGGGCGACGGCAGGGCTGATGCCTGCCCGTCGCATCACGTCAGCCATGATTCCGTTCAGCACACGCTGCGTCATTGGCAACTCTCACACGTCTCGGGGTTCTCTAGGTCACAAACGCCGACGATCTCTTCGTCTGCGTCGTCGCCCCAGTCAATGTCGATGGCGTCGTCGAACTGCTTAGCCATGTCGCCCAGCACTTCCATCAGACGCCGAGGGTGCGGCAATGCTTCGCTCATCGCTTCTTCTTCGTGGCCTTCTTGGCAGCCTTCTTTGCAGCAGCCTTGCCAGCCTTCGTGTACGGGTACTTCTTACCGCCGACATTCGGCATGTCTTCCTCCTGGGTTTTCCACAGGTGCCCTGTGGTTGTGGACAATAACACCGAGATCTGTTTGTCATCGACATACGCAATCCCGTTCAACGCATCCAAGACGGCTTTCAGGTAATTGTCGATGTCTCCCCGCATCAAAGACGGCAGGTCTGTAGGCGCCACCTCTACCCACATGCCGTGTTTGTCGAAGTCGACAGACACCAGCACAGGGCCTTCCAGAGGTTTGCGTCTACCGAACTTCTTCTTCCACAGAGCTGCGATCTCGGCTTCGTGTTGCAGCGTGGCTGTGGGGGTGAACACTCGCCCACGGCGCCCAAGCCGAGGGCGTTGTTTCACCTTCGGCTTGAGTTGCATGTACATGCGCATGGGCTTGCGTCGAGTCATTGCCAGTCAATCCCTTTGGCTTCTAGCTGTTTGATCTTGCGGCGTTGCTCGCCTGACTTGCCGCCCCAGATCCCCATCCACTCGTTGTTGTCCAGAGCGAACCGCAGGCACTCGTCTTTGACGGTGCAGGGGGCACACAGCTTCTCTGCTTGTTTCTGTGCAGAACCGCCCCGTTCTGGGAAGAAGTAGTCGGGGTTGATGCGGGTGATGCGGCAGTGGGCGTGTTCGACCCAGTCCCGTGCGGCGTTTGTGAGATGCTCAGCCATCTTTGTGGTCCTCCCAGATGGCAAGCAGGTAGATGATGGCGACCATCCACAGCAGCAGCAGCATGAACATGAACAGCTCAAGCATCGCTACCGTCCGCCAACGCTGAGGGGTAGCCGCAGGCTGCGTAGCCTGCGATGTCGACCCAGTGGTCTTTGAGTTCTGGCGAGGTCTTCATGCGTGCCACCTTCACCAGCATCATAAGCACAGCTACGTCTGCTCGTGTGAATGGGCTGCGCATGTACGCAGACCACAGGCGGGCGATGTCGTCGAAGTTGTCTTCGGGGTCGCCGTAGTCTTTGTTGCGGTCGCTGCAGACAGCTTCTTCTGCTTCTAGCAGCACGGCTCGTCGGTTCTGTTCACTCATCGGGCGTCTCCTGTAGCCGCCTGATCCACTGAGCGGGCGTTTCGTCTGGACGGATGTCCTTGGAGTTCGTAGCCCGCCTCAGCGGGATCTCGTCTTGCAGTTCCAGTTTGTGTTTCGACACGAGTGTCCTTCCTATGAGACAGCCCCAGATGCTTTGGCAAGCATCCTGTCGAGCTGTGGTCGTCCCCTGTCTGCACGATGATCCCACTTAGGTGCGTGCTGGTCATGTGCCTCGTACAGGAACTCCTGTGCTTCTGACAGGGACAGGTCGCACTTGGTCAGTTCACGGCTGAAAGCCCACAGCCATTCTGAGCGGTCGTCCTGTCGTCCGCAGCCTTGCGTGTACATGTGCCAGGCCAGGCCAGACATGCGTCGCCGTGCCGACTTGGCACGGCTGACACTGCCACTGCCGAAGCTCTTGGCCGTCACCAGCTGTGGTGCCTTGTACAGGGCAGCCAACGGCTCCAACGTGGGTGCGTCTACAGCCGACTCGTGGGCGGCTGTGACGAACTCGTCCAGCGTGTGATCGACGACCATGCGGCGGCGCTCGTCGGCCCCAGGGTTGTTGCCTGGGTACGGCAGCCTGACGTAGTTGCCGACTGCGCCGTCTGCCAGGGCCGACTGCTTCGGGTTGATCTCACGGGTGGGTGCCTGCGCGATCTGTGCAGCAGCCAGCAGGGCGCGGCGCATGAGTTGTGCGGGCACCCAGTCTTGGGCGAACACCCAGACGTGGTAGCCCTTGGAGCGGGAGCGTTCGATCCAGCCTGTGACACCGAACTTGCGGAGAACGGTGACGATGTTGCTGGCGTGGATCAACGACGCTTCTTCGCCTTCGTCTACGTCGATGCAGCCCCAGTGAACGACGAACCCGTCGGTGGTTTGCACCATCGGGTACACGCCTGCCTGTGGCCCGCCGTTCAGGTGTTGCTGCATCTGTGTGACCCACCAGGCCATGTGGTCGGCGGTGGTCTTGTGTGGGCTGCGGTCGCAGCCGCCTTCTTCTGTGCCGATGACGGCAGGGTTCCCTTGGAACAGGGTGATGAATGTGTCGTTCATGTCCCCCCCTAGAACATGGGTCGGTCGGGCACCTCGGCGGGCTGGCTAGCTGCGACCTCGTCCTTCAGGGCTTGCAGGGCTGCAGCGTTGTGCTTGGCTCGTGATTGTGTGGGGCCTGCCCCGTCGTCCATGCGGACGAAACGGTCGCCTTCTTGCATGGGCCTGATGGCGCCTGTCTCAGAGGCGATGTGCAGGTCGACGTAGCCTGTCTTCGACGGTGGCCGTTTGTTCTTCACGACACCGACGGTGATGCTGTTCTGCTCAGCCTCGCGCTCGTAGGCGTCCAGCGACTCGTCTTGGCACTTGCGGAACACTTCGACCACATAGGTGGCCTCGTTCTCGCCGCCGTACCGCATGCCGTCCATGCCTTTGGCCTGGCCACGTTCGCCACGTTTGCCTTGATGCAGACAGATGACGGGACGTTTGGTGCCTTTGGCGAACCGCTTGAGTTCCTGCACCTTCCATGTGACGCCGTCGTGGTCGGCGTCGCCAGGGATCAACTCCAGATAGTCGATGAAGATGCCCTGTGTAGGCGCCTCCCAGTACGCCTCGCATTCCATGACAGCTTTGCGCATGTCGTTGAAGTCGAGTCCGTCGTCGATGACAACGAGGTTGGGGAAGTCGTCTGCGGCGACTGTGCGCAGCAGTTCGATCATGTCGTTGTCGCCTGCCTTGATGGCCTGCTCGACATGCTCGGGGTTCAGCCCTCGCATGATGGCTGCGAGCTTCATCAGTACAAGCTCTGCCATCTCGTCAGGGGTGAACAGGATGAAGCGGCCGTGTGCGTTGTTGCAGATGGCCTGCATGACCAGCTGTGTCTTGCCGCTGTGTGCTCGTCCCGTGACGAAGCACAGGTCGCCGTTGCCGACGCCTCGCATCATCAGGTCCAAGTCTCTGATGCCCCACATCAACCGTCCTTCGGTGTTCTGTAGAGCGTCGACCAGCGGGTCTACCGCTGATCCAAGGTGACGAACGAACCTCCACTCAGGGGCAGACGCAGGTTCTTCTACGTCTGCCCCCGTGCCATGGGAGGTGGTCTGGGCCGCTTCTATAGCGGCGTCGATTGAGTCGTCATCCAACAGTCGTGGCAAAGCCATGTGTGCCTCCCAGGCAGGTTGGTTGGGGCAGAAGGCAGCGGAGAGACGTGCTGCCCTCTGCCCCAGATCGTGGACGGCTTACAGCCAGACCGCCAGGCCCGATTCCTTGTGCTTCAGGTCGGGGCTGTTGGGCTTGTACTCGCCAGCCGCCTTCTTCGGGCGGTTGTCCCAGAACTCGTCGGGAGCCGCCTGGTAGCGGGCGGTGCCCCACGCCTTGTTCGCAGCCTTCTCGGCCTTGTCGCTGGTGTCGGCAGGATGCGGAGGCATCGGGGACACGGCCGTGGGCGCAGCGGCTGGTGCGGGAGCGGCGACGACCTGTGCGCCAGGGAACTCCTGATGAACCAGATCAGCGAAGTCGGGTTCGTAGTCGGGGACAGCCTGCACAACGGGGGCCACGGCACCCGTCTCTGCAGCGATCCGCCACACGACGGAGTCGATGTAGGCGGCAGCCTCTGCCAACGCCTTGTCTGTCTTGCCAGCAACGATCATGTCGATCGCTCCCTTGACCGCCACCTGTGCGACGATCAGCTGGTCCTTCGGGCTGAAGTCAGCCTTGCTCATGTTCCCCTCCTATGGGGTTCTGTGGGGGTGCTCTGTCTTGCCCCCCAACTGGTTTGCCAATGTAGCCGCCGCCTTACCTGGCGGTGCAATCATCGGATGTGTTGGCCCTTGCAGGTGCTCCATGCGGGGCACCACTTCTGACTGCACAAAGCGTGCTGGTCGTTCTTGGGCCATGGCACGTCGACACTCATGCCTTCACGCATGGCTACGAAGCTGCGCAGCTGCTCCAGCAGCCACGCAGCATGGCCGTGTGTGCGGGTGGTGTCGAACGTGTCTGCGATCGGTTCGGGCGTCTTTGTGACGACTGCGAACGTGAACGGGATCTCCCATTCGTCACCGCTCCAGAAGATCTCCAGAGCTGTGGCTTCGCCGTGGGCGTCTACAAGATCCTGCAGACGTGCGGCTGTGGCGTAGAAGGTCGGCTGTACATACCAGCGGTCGATCTCCCAACCCACATAGCGGTCGAGACGTGCGGCGGTCTTCCAGTCCCACAGACGGCCGTGGATGTCACGGGCGTCCCATGTGCCTGACAGGCGGATGGATCCGTCTGGTGCCAAAGGCACGTCGAAGTGCCGTTCGATCTCCGAGGGGTCCACTGGTGGGACACGCGGAACGACTGAGACATCCAGCCGTCCCGCGCATCCTGCCAGCTTGCTCCGCAGAGTGTCATCGCCCTTGATCTGGACACGCTGAAAGTCACCAGCTTCCAGCCGTGTGTCCAGCCAGGCCATGGCATCGTGCAGAGCTTCCCCGTGCCCCAGACCGTGTAGGCGCCCCTCCATGTACTCATGGACCGCTGTGCCCAGCACGGTTGCGTCTGAGTCGGGCGAGTGCCAGGCGGGGTCGAACGCTGAACGCCGACCCCGCTCTGGGCACAGCAGGAAGTCTTTCGCCCACGACTGGCGGAAGGTGTGAGCAGACTTCATGTCACACGCGCTTCCCACGGGCCAGGCGTGTGCGCTCTGTGTTCACAGCGTCTGTGCCGCCGTTGCGGCTGAGGTACTGGTAGAAGGCCCATGTCGTGCCATCGTACCCGAGGGTTACGAGATGGTCATACACAGACTTCTTCGTGAGGTGAGGGTTCTGTCGCCACACAGCCTCACCGTACTTGCAGTACATCCTCCGCACCTGCGAGATGCTGAGTCCTCGTGCGGTGTACGTCGACTCGTCGTCGTCTCGCACATGCAGGTTGAACAGCAGCTCTTTCATGGCGTCGTAGCGGTCTACGCCACGAGGCCACTCAAAGAACTTGTCCATCACAGACACGAGGTCACACAGCAGCACCTGCGACTCCAGATAGTCGAGCAGCGGTAGCTCTTCTGGAACTCGGTACACACCGTGTGTGACATGGACGGGTTCTGTCACAGACACATCGTCAAGGTCTGTGCGTGGACCGCCAGCCATGGCGTCGGCCAGCGGCACGTTGTCCATGTAACCCATCAATCCCCCTCGGGCATGTAGATGCCTTCTGGTGTGATCGTGGCCCCGTTGGGGATCTCTTCCCAGCCTTCCTGTTGAGAACGGCGTGCCGCCTCCATCCGCTTGGCGTCCTGTTCGAAAAGACGAAACGCCTGCAGGCGTTCGGTCGCACCGACGCCGTAATGGCCTGTAGCACGAGCCTGACGCATCTTGCGGCGAGCCCTTTCTGCGGGTGTCTCACTCATCACTTGCTCCAATCTTTGTAGTTCTCAGGCAACAGAGGTGCCTGCTCTATCTGGTCTTCGTCTGTGTGCAGGTGACCCTTGGGGCCACCGTTGTACAGGTTCGGCTGCATCTGCCGCCAGAACTCTTCTGCGTCTGCACGACGCTGCTTGTCTCGCTCGTACCACTTGACCAGCGCCAGCGTGCCGATGGCACACAGACACAGGATGATGGCGTAGAACGTGGCGATGTAGCTGTCCATCAGCTGCCACCCGCACGCTGGAACAGGTGCAGCTCGTGATCGAACATGGCCTCGTTCTGGCCACACTCGGAACAGATCTCTGTCTTGTTGTCTCGACGCGACAGAGCGCCTGGGTACAGACCAGGCGTGAGGTTGTTCGGGATGAACCCGTCACAGACGGGGCAGATGGGTGGTTTCATGTTTGACCTCCTCGGGTCGGTTGTGTGCGATGCCTGTTGACATCAACCAACCCGCCGCCCCCGAAGGGGCGGCGGGCTGGGTGTCGCCTACAAGTCTCGGGAGTGCATCAGCGGCTTCGGTGCGGGCTGTACAGCCACGCTCGTGAGCCACCACGGGCGGTCGCTGCTGATCGGGAACTCGCTCAGCAACTCCTCTGCCACGTCCTCCATCGCCTCTAGGTACTCGTCCTTGTCAGACGGCAGGCCGTCCTTGAGGTGGACGTTGACTACTAGACGCATGTGCGTCTCCTTCCAATAGGGGGTGTGTGTAGGGGACCGTAGCCCCCCACATACACAGCCGTCACACGCTCTGCAGGATGCGTGCGGCCTTGTTGGTCAGGGGGAACCGTGCGTTGGCCCACGCCTTGGCCTGGGCCGTCTGCTTGTCACGACGGGTGGCGTCCTTGCCGTGGCCCTGGTGCCACAGTTCGAACTCGTTGACGGCCTGCAGGAAGTGCCAGGCCGTCTCCTGTGAGCCGATGGTCGGCCCGTCGAAGATGTGACGCAGGGTCTGCCGACGGTCGTGCCAGTTGCTGCGCACACGGGCCGAGGCGTCTGTGGCGGGGCGTGGGAACAGCTGCTCCAGCACCTCGTTGCCGAACGTCGCACGGGTGACGTGCTTGTCCATGAGCGAAGCCGCCCAGGCATCGAACTCGTCGAAGCCCTGGTACGTCTCGACCAGCGCCAGCTTGGCCTCCCGCAGTCGGTCCTGTGCGCCGCTGCGGTGCTGGATGCTGTGGAACAGCTCACCGCCGCTCTGTGCGATGCGCAGCGTGTTCTCACACACCACTCGGATGTTGACACCCTCGATGCGGAAGGCGCCGCTGCCGTGCCAGGTCGACACCAGCAGCCAGCGGTGCATGGCCTCGTCTGTGCCGTCGAAGCGGGGCGACTCGCCCAGGTCCGACAGCATCCACACGAACTTGCCATCCCACATCTGACCGCACGTCTGGACGTTCAGGCCCAGCGTGTCGGTGATGTCTGCGAGTTCGTCGTTCTGCAGAACCTCGTACTTCGGGGACACCACAGACAGGTCACGCCCGTTGGAATCCTGCAGAGCGACGTGGCTCTCCATCTGCTGCATGTCGAAGCCGTCCTTGACGACTGTGTAGAGCGGCACCTTGCGGACGGACCAGTCGATCCCTCCGATCTGCAGAGCACGGTGACCATCGACGAACTCGTCGATGACCGTGCCAATGCCGTGCCACGGCGTCGTGCCGCTGTTGCTCATCATGGTTTCGGGAATAGCTCCCATGTCTGTGACCTCCTACGGTCGTATGTGGCTCCTACACAGAGCCTTGTGTGTGTCATTCAGCATTCAATGAGCCGCCCCCTGAAGGGGCGGCGAATGCCTTGCATTTCATTCTAACGAGGGCAGTACGCACTCGTACAATCGTCGACCAGGGCGGGGGCACGAGGCCCCCGCCGTCCAGTCGCTGTCTGTAGCAGCCTCAGTCCTCCTCGTCCTCGTCGTAGGCCATCTCCTGCCAGCACTCCTCGCACATGTAGGCGCCTCGCACACGCTGGTCGATGACGATCTCCCGCTGGTTGGGCGTGAGGTCAGGGAAGGCGGTCTGCACAAGCGTGCCCCGCATGTAGTCCTGCAGAGCAGCCGTCGACACCTCGACGGTCGCTGTGCGTGGGTGGTTGTGCCACCTGCAGGTGGCGCTGATGGTTGTGGTCTTGGGCATTACTTGCTCTCTTTCGCTTTGCAGCAGACGGTCTGCAGGTCGAGGCCGTCGTCTGTGATGGTGATTCTGAGGTAGCGGTCGCGGGCCTGGCCCGAGTAGCGCTCGCCGCAGACATCGCAGTCTGCGTACTGGTCCTCTTCTGTCTTGTATCGCTGTGACACGGTGTGTCTCTCTCTCTGTGTATCAGGACTTGGCTTCGATGAGCTTCCGCACACCCAGGTAGCTGCGGTACACGTTGCCGCTGCTGTCTGTGGCGCTGCTGAACCTGAACGTCGGCGTGAAGTTGTCGAACACGACCTGCACCCAGTCGTCACGGTCGTCGTTGAACGTGACGAGCATGCAGTCGTCATCGATGTACCTGGCTCTGTGCCCTCGGATCTGTGCGAGGTGCATGGTGCGTGAGTGTGAGCAGTAGATGGTCGGGTCCATCGCAGTCACCCTCCAGTCGTGGTGGGAAATAGGCATGTCTGTATCTCTCTCTCTCTGTTTCTGTGTAGTGAATGGGTGTGTGTCGAAACCCCGCAGGGCTTCGCCCAACACACACACCCCGTAGAGCGTGTGTGCTGGACGCTGTCATGCGGTCAGTTGTACATGGTCACTCCTCCTCGTCGTCGATGACCTCGATGATCTCGGCCTCAGGCATGAAGTGATCCACAGCCATCTCGTAGAGTTCGAAGTCGTCGGGCGGCTCTGTGGCTTCGATCTCTGCGTAGCCGTAGTCACCCAGGAAGTTGCAG
>Ga0075475_10000457_pt1 | contig 19072 bp, 26 predicted proteins | sample DEB08_DNA_10_FD_76342 | JGI IMG/M metagenome (GOLD analysis project Ga0075475, IMG submission 76342) | Aqueous microbial communities from the Delaware River and Bay under freshwater to marine salinity gradient to study organic matter... | ecosystem: Environmental > Aquatic > Marine > Coastal ... | reverse complement strand
ATCATGCCTGGTTTGGCACGAGCAAGTCGGGTCAAGTTGTGGTCCTTAAAGACCTTCATATAATTCGATTTCTCTCTTGCCAATTCATTATTCGCCAAGGTAAGTTTGTTCATTGCTTCACCTTGTTTCTTAGCATTTTCTTCTGCTGCTTTAAGCGATGCTTGCGCAGTATTGACAGCAAGTTCTAACTGAACTTGGTTCTCTTTGAGAGTCTTATTGTTGGCTTCTAGTTGTGCATTTGCTGCTTTCAAATTAGAGACAGTAACTTGGTGATATGCATAACCCCCACCAAGAACACTTATTATCGCAAAAATCATTATCAATTTAAAGTACATATTATTCTACTCGTTTTTTAGATCCTATGCTATACTTAGTGATCAACTCCCATTCAGAGCGCTCACCGTAGGGAAGAATCTTTATCTGAGAAAGTGGAGATAATGGTTGCTCAGACATTACTGGGTTCACAATTTCAATCAAACCCCATTCTGATAACAATCGAGCAATAGAATTTCTTCTGCCTTTATCGGTGTCTTCAAAGTTTGTAGGCTTACCATCTAGTGCGAAAAGCTCTTTGAAGTGTACAATATAATATTTACCTCTTTTATGAAGAATATGACAAGACTGATAAAGCTTCTTGTCTTTCCTAGAAGCAACACCAATTCTCTGTAAAGTTTCTCTAACTTTTAAAAAATCATCCGGATTTTTGAGGCGGACCTCCAACAATGTATCTACGTTCACATCCATTATAGTAATAACTCCCCATGACGGTCATCCGCCTTTATCTGCTCTTTTTCTTATTTCTTTTAATTGTTCTTCACTCAGAACATTAAGCGCCTCTTTTGCTTTAGATTTGCTGTAACCAAACATTTCAGATATCAGCAATATATCATTCGAGATTTCTTCTTTATACCACTTACTAAATCTCTTACGAGGTCTTATACTATTTAGCAAATATAAGAATTGAGCTTTCTTGGGGAGAGCATGATATTGATTCATTTCGTTTGCGTAGAATATCGAATCGGGGAAATAAGATAATCCACGGTTAGTCAGAAATGGCTCATAAGCTTTCTCCGCCAATTCATCATTAGCGGAGTCGAGCATAAGATTCTCTTTAGTCGAGTTTATAGCGTTCAGATAATCAAACGGTTTCATTTTACAGTGATGTGCTCATAATATTTTGCCTCAAGGAGTTCACGGTTCTTCAGGTGCTGCCCTTCGATGTCATCTTTTGACTGACCATAATACTCCACTGCGAGATGTTTGTCTATCATTAATTGATTAACAGAACACTGTCGGTCTGTTTCAGGATCATACACAACGAACTCACCGAGAATACGACCAAACTTACCTTTCGCATCTTTGTGTGTTTTAAGTGTTCCTACTTTACCCAACATTATTTTTAAAAATTCCTTAGCCGCAAGTCCAAATTGCTTTTCCGTTGTATCACGAGTACGGGACTCAGGAGTATCAATACCATACAGGCGAATGCGCTGGTCACTGAGAATAACATCAAAACCAAGATCAATGTCAACGTCCACTGTATCGCCATCCACCACTTTTTTAATCTTACACCTATATTCATACATATTATTTTCCTTGATTAAAATCTAAAATTGTTTGTCTTCCGCCTTTAGTTACCGCATCCCACTCTTCCGGAGTAACATCATCTATACTATGATGCCCAGGCGCAGGGGAAATGTACCCTTGACCGGTAGCGTTGGGGACCTGATGCTCTTCATCGTGTACATACAATTGAATCAGTGTATAATGCAAAACTTTCATTAAGTCTTTTCGCCATTCGGTAGGCGTCTCACCTTTCTTTCCGTATCGTTTCAGATACTTCTTAGCATTGCCGATACAAAATCCCGTACCGTGACCATCATCAATAATGTCCTCGGTCGCTTGAATTTTACCTCCAGCATAATGTTGATCATAGGTAGAGTTTATATAATCAGTAAACTCTTCGATTAGATTGTTTTCGTTGAACTTATAGTTCGGCGTAATATCACATGGTTTCATAATATAATTCCTATTGCCATCTGTAGAATTTATGTTGACCGATTTGACCGATGGATTGCATTCCTCTATCATTTACCCAGTTGGGCGTTACATATGTTGCGTGATAGTGTGTTGATCCTTCTGTTATACCACGAAACTCCTCATTTGTCAAGGATTTTTTGGCTAAAGTTTTTGCTTTTAACCAAGCGTGTTCTTCAAAAGGTTCATCATCTAACCCATCGCAATACCAACTAAACTGACAAGCATTTTTAATTGGTACGGTGTTACCTTTCCAATTTACTCGGGTCTTAGCCTGCTTGACCACATCACAAACTGAGTTCGGAAAACGCCCACTCTCAATACGATTTAATACCACATCTGCAACTGCAATCTGTCCCGCAAAATTATCAGATCTTGCTTCGTGGTATATGTTGAGCGCTAGGCATTCAATATCGTCAATATTAATTTCTGGTTGATTTTGTACTGTAAAGATTTCTCTTTCGAATACGCTAGGCGCTTCAATCTCATGTTCTTCAACCTTAACCTCTGGCTCAACAACAGGCTCTTGTATATCATCATTAAGATGCCACAGCGTACTTACCGCAATTACTATCCATAATCCTAAAGGTATTACCCACATCATAGGACCAAGATATTTTTTCATTTGAAAGCATCCTCCGACTTGCGAACATTTCCAAATCTATCGATAAAAATTACTTTACCATCTTTTGTATATCTAATTTCTCGACACCGAAGCGCACGAGTTATTTCTTCTTGAATTGACACAACGCCACTATAATTACCCCATAAATATGAGCCATACATACATGCTAAAGTTAACAAAGTTTGATACAAAGGATCCATTGGTACCTCCTATTTAAACTCGCAATCATGCATAACTTCTGTTAAGAAGGATACTGTATTTATCTCCTGATCGGAAACAAAAGCTGCCTGATATTGATATCTTCCTAAATGAATAATCATTTGTGGAATTGATGTGGGTTCTAATATAGAGTTCATAGCGTCAAAAATTTGTCTAAACAAAGAAGCAGGATCTTTATCTAGATTTTCTGCTACCCACTTTCTCATTGCAGTGAAGTTTTTATCTTTCATCAAAGATACTAATGTGTCCAGCGATACATTTTCTACAACAGATAAGATACCGGTATCGATCTTTCCTGTAGCAGAATATCTCTGAAGTTCGTTTAGCGTTCTTCTGAAATCGGGAAAATATTTGAGAATAAATTTAACTAGAACTTTGTCTTCAGCCTCAACGCCTTCATTCTTTAGAATTTCCTTGACTCGGATAAAGAACTTTGATGCCAATTCTTTATCAGATTTGTTGATATCAAAATTGATTACTGAGCATCTACTATGAATAGGCTCAATAATTCGATTGATAAAATTACAAGTCAAAATAAATCCACAGTTCTGCGAAAACTCTTCGATAAAGTTTCGAAGCGCAGGCTGTGTTGATTGTGGATTTAAATAGTCAGCTTCATCTAGAATGACGTATTTACGACCACCTTTGATTGAGGTAGTGGAAGCAAAAGATTGAATCTCGTTCCTCAAAGTGTCAATGTTTCTGTCAAGAGATCCATTGATAACTAGATAGGAACAACCAAGATCTTCTAACATTGCTTTTGCAGCAGAAGTTTTACCTACACCAGCCCGACCAGAAAGAATCATATTGGGCACTTTTTCTGAGCGAACAAACTCAGAAAAAGTACTCTTTAATTCTTCCGGAAGAATGATGTCACTGACAGTTTTAGGTCGATATTTCTCGACCCACAAAACATTTTCTAACATTACTCACTCCAATCATTCTGAATATGTTGAACCCGTTTCCATTGCAATCCAATATTGAATGTCGAATCCAGTTGACATTTTATCAGAATTTTTGAAGTGTGTCAACTCACCCATTGTGATACTCACATCATAGGTGTTTGGGATGATCTTAAAACTATCATACGAAAATACACTAACAAATTCCGCAGTAGTTTCTCCGACATCAATCCAATAAACATCCGAATCTGGGTTGCGAACGTCCAGTGCTGCAATGGAAATCTTATCACGGTTGCCACGAAAGACAATGTTGGGAAGACCCAGCACACCACCAAGACGGTAGACTTTTTCAAGCACCTTTGCTGGCAAAGTAAAAGATACTTCAGGTGACCCTACTTCAATTTCTTGATCCGGAGATACTATCAATGCGGGGTCAGACATTCTGTACCTACACCCGTTATCGGAAGACCCCAATTCTAAAGATTGATTTTCGATATTGATATTGATATCTGGATTGTCCAGTGCTGACATAACTCCTAGAAATTTATTTAAATCGTAGATACCGAAGTTTTCAGAGAACAAATCTTCAACCTTAGCTTCAGCTAAAATGTTTTGAGCTTTCGACATTGTTTTGAGAACATTGCCTTGGCGAAACAAAATGCCCGGATTGATTGTAGAAAAGTTTTTTAGTACCGCTAACGTGTTTTCACTTAATTTCATATCCATAACTATCCTTGGTAGTAAACGTTAATGATATCACAAAATTTTATATTAGTCAAGCCACACTCTCTTCGGCTGAACTTTCTTCCGCCGCAGGACTTTCTGCAATTGCTTCATCAGGATTTACTTCTTCAAAAGTTTCCATGAGCCTAGCGGTCATAAATTCTTTTGATGCAGACAGTTGATCCAAATCAAATTGAAACTTCTGAATTTTTGTGTTGATATCTTGAACTTGAGCAACAAGATACTTTTGAGTATCGTTCAACTGCTCTTCAGTATATTCAACGCCGTTTACTGTAATCATAATCCACTCCTTAAGGTTTGTAGTAAACAAATATAGGTTCATACTTATGAATAGAACCATTTATCACGCAACTATTTTTAAAAGTTGCTTGCTCGTCGGAAACTCTGTTTCCTCCAGGCATCTTTGCGAGAGCCATCTTCAAGAATCCTTTATATTCCATCCCAAGCTCTTCCAAAATTTCTTTGCTGTCATCTTCTAATGGCAGCATATCTTTACCGAGTTTTATGTCAGCAATGTTCCACAGAAGATATCGATCATTTCTTAGATACTCTACTGCAGTCTTTAGTGTCTGTCTCAGAAATCCGTCTTTCCAAACTTCATACGTATCAAACTTTTTATACGATTGTTCGTCGTCTTCCGAATATGCTTCTTTAGAAAAATATGGGGGTGATGTAAATACCATGTCCAATTTTCCACGATACTTTTGAAAGTTCTCGTCTTCACCTATGACTTCCGATCCCAACTGATAGATATCGAAAGTGTTTGACTTTTTGAATAGCGTTCCCTCGTTTTTAGTCTGATTGTAGAAATCAGCTAAGTGTTCGTATTTAGTAGTTTTTTTACCATCAACGTATATTGTATGATCGGTGTTCGGATCTGTTCCAATGTAATGGATTTTGTTAGGCGATCTTACAGCCATAGCACCTAGTATTCTTCCACCCCATCCACTCGACGGATCGTAGAGGTTAATAGTATCTTGATCAGTAATATGCTTTGTATATTTCTCATACAAATACTTAGCGGTCATCGGAGGAAAGTTGACAGCATATTGACACCAAGAAATTCTAAATGCTTTCAATCCAATCGGGAAAAGTTTTTGACCTTTCTTATAGATTCGAATCTGATAAATAAATCCCTCTCGATCTTCTCCAACATTCTTTTTACATGTTTCGGGAATATTATAGCAGGAAAGTTCCTCCTTTGTCAAGCAAAGAAATTGAGTTTTTCTTAGATCATCCTTGAAGCCTGTATACTCAGTATCTTTCTTATGGTCAATCCAATAATCATGCGTATCATATACCCTTGCTTTATTTTCAAACCATTCAATGAAGCTTTTTGCATCGGTTACCGTGTGGTTCAAACTTCCTATAGTAATCGTTTCTCCAACTTTTACTGTCAGAGAATATGAATAAAAAGAATCACGCTTGAAATGTCGGCGAGCATATTTAAGAGTTTTCTCTAACAGTTCATCATTTTTAAAATGATCGTATATGGAAAGCCCATCATCATTAGCGTTGTAATTGATTCGAGTTTTCATCATAGTGGGGAACCATTGATTAGCCGCATTCCCTAAGTTAGATGAGTTTTTTATGACATCAGATTCTCCGGTGCTATCATCAATTTTTTCAAATTCATGAACAGAATATCCATACATTTTTTTAAACTGATCTTTTATATCTTGTTCATCGTAGCCCACTCTTGGTGGAAATCCCAATTCATCCCAAGCATATACAACCGCTTTGCGCAACTCAACAAACCAATTAACAAACTCTTCGTCAGTCATACACATAACTTCTTCAAAAGTTTTGTTTGTTGGATGCTCCATTAGCCAATCGTTTTTTTCATAAAATACTTTCATCATACTTGTTCCAACTCTACATTACTATCAAGTAAAAACTGCTTACCAGATCCTACATTTGAATCGTAATCATTTGCATAGTAAACTGCAGAAATACCACTCTGGTGTATTAATTTAGCACAATTAATACAAGGCATATGGGTAGTAAACATCACACCACCCTTACAAGATTCAGAACTCTGTGCCACTTTCGCTATAGCATTTGTCTCTGCATGCAACACTTCATCTTTTGTGATCTTCCTACAATACACGTCGTAGTCAGAAGGATTCATCCAATCTTCAATTGTTTTTGGATCGTAATACTCACATTCGTTATCCCAACCGGATGGCATACCATTGTAACCAATAGAAATAATGCGATCATCTTTTACAATAATCGTACCAACTTGCGCTCGTGTGGCATAACTAAGTTCGGCAAATGTTTTTGCCGTTTTCATATATGCTTTCTTATATTTACTTTTCATCTAGATACTCCCAACGAATATCGTATTGTAACACAAAAGTATTTAAAAAGCAACATTCCAATATAAAATATTTTTTGGTTTGTCATGTGTTTCATAATAATCAAGCATAGGTTGCCATCCTTTTGCGTCATACGTAGGTGCAGACGGAAAAGGTGGTATTTCGTGCTTCTTGACTGGGCGGTCAAACTTATATGGAGAAATGTGATGGATTGCTCGACCAATCTCTCTTTCTTTCATAGAGTGTCCAACTTGAACTACATGAATTTCTGATTCGGGAAACGCTAACTGAAGCCCTCTATTGAGAGTTCCTGAAGAACCTACTGACCATATAGCATCCGGTACAATAGGAAGTTCTCTAGCAACTTTAATAATAGATGCTAATACAGTTTCGTGCTCTAATCCAAGGGGAAGAACTCGGCGAGTGGATGAGTCCTCTTCTACATACTTACGTGCTTTCGATTGCGTCACATTGAGCATACCCATTTTGACCCAGTGATATTCTGCGCCGAGTTCTAACCCCCTCTTTTGGTAGTCATGGAGTTTATCCATACTACGCTCTGCCATAAACAGCACGGCTTTCTTTCCGTACCTTTCGCACACGACCGGCAGACTAATCTGTGCGTAACCTGTTGCGGGGCAAGACCCAAACACCCATTCTTTGACATTTCTGTTTTCTTCTGCGTGACCTATAAAGTAATCAATGAAACGAATCTTGCTACCATAACTTAGCAAATCGTCACGCACTACAGATACCCCATCGTATTCTTCAATAACGGGTGTGGGGTTTGGGTCTTGCCAACCAGCAATCAACTGTAAATAATCTTCAGCCAATAAGTTTGTCATATAAAAATTTCTCAGTAACAATATCAACAACTAAATGAATTCTATCTTCATCACCAAAGTTTACTGCTTTGTGTGGCTTCCTCGTGTCAAGAAACCAACACTCACCGACATCCATTTTGACATTATGTTCTACTCCGTCAGTATCCCACGACGTGAATAAAACTTTATCGTTTGTCACAATAGGAAAATGTAATCTTGATAATTTACCAATGGAACCTCCAGAGTCGGGATCAACTTGATCAGTATGTCTACTCAACTCCCCCGTCTTAGGCTTTAATAGCATTAATCTAACACGATGTACATCATCCCCGTAAGGAGCAATCAACTCTCTAACCTCCGGAAACAAGTCATATAATACACTATCTTGTAGGTAAAAGTCAAGTGTTTCGTGATCTTTTTTCCACGCAGCATTCATTTCGCTAGGCTTAGTAATAAATGAAGGGTCTGCTGTGTAGCCCCTGAGAGACAGAGCAGACCAAGACTTTCCTTTATTGTAATTGCTATAGTGATTAGTAAATTCAGGCAAATCCTCAATCTTGCTACGAATGGATTCAATCAAATCTAATCTGACATCATCTACCTTTTTAATTGCCACAAACTCTATCGGATCTACTATAGGAAATTCTCGACCTTCTCCTCTATAAAAGATTTTATAAATTTCTCCATAAGAAGTAATCTTAGGTCCAACCTCACAAAATCCGCAAGATTTGGCTAATGATACATGTTTGCTATTTTCTGCCCACACATAAAGCCAACAATTGTTGTCACTATAGTCATCTATAGCATGCGCTAACGTTTGCAGATTTCCAGACAGTTTCGATATTGTGACATCTCCAACTTCCTTTTTTCCGATTACAATATCGCCATATAATTTGATCTTTGAACTTGCTTTCGATATAGTGATTTCTAATCGAGCATCATCCAAAAGTATCAAAGTGTTTTTGTGTAATGATTCGGCAATATTATTTTTCTTATACTTAGCGAATGGTGACAAAGTATATTGATTATAATCTGAAAATTGTTTTTCGAGATCTTTTAAGTATTCTAAATCATAACCGTGTTGCCAATCTTTCATTGTTCGACTGTCCTGGAAAAATTGTTGTGTTTTTCAAACTTCATAACATCCGCAAACTTATCCTGCAAAATGTCACCTTTATGACTAATAACAAACAGATTAGTTGCTTCTAACATATTTAAAAGTTTCATTAAATCTTCTGTTCCGTTGTTGTCTAGTGAAGAATCAAACACCTCATCCAAAATAAGAATATTAGTGCTTGCGGAATTCTTTAGTTTTGCAATAGTTCTCCAAGTTAACATTAGCGCCATATCTATTCTTTGTTTTTCACCTTCAGAAAAAGAAGAATAAGAGAAATCGTCTCGGTGCCTAGACTTAATAGTTTCTCTAAAAGATTCATCAAGGTTAAAGTTTACAAAGAAATCCATAGATGCTAAGTATTTGTTAACCAACTTATTGATAATCGGAATATATTGTTTAATAATCCTAGTTTTGATTCCAGTATCCTTCAGTAAAACAGATGCGATCTCTTGATTCTGTTTTTCTTCTAACATCATACGGATACTTTCTTGAACATCAATCAATTCAGTTTCGTATTGTTTAAGTTTTTCTTGCTGGTCTTTAAAATTACTTTTAGATAGTTCGGATCTTGAAATTTCTTCTTGTAACGATCCAATATATTTCTGAGAAGCCTGGTTTTCATTCTCAATAGATGATATGCGCTTCTCTATACCAGTAAGATCTTCTACTGCTTTATTGATAATATCAAGACGCAACTTTAACTCCGCATGCTTTTCTTTTAATTCAATCAATCCACTGTCGACCTGAACTTTTTTGTTGGCACGTTCGGTTAGTATTTCATTTTTAAAATTATCATTGATATCTTGCTTACAAGTAGGACACTCATCATTTTCCTTATAAAAAGAAATGTCACTGTCGATTTTCTTGACCGTGCGATTCAAATCTTTACGAACATCTTCGAGTTTTTTAATTTTGTCACCGACAGACGAAGAATTCTTAATTTTTTCCGACAAAGATTCTCGTTTGTCATTTAGACATTTCAAGTTCTCTAATCTATCATCTATCTGAGTCTGTTCGTCTAAAATTTGCTCCTGAAGTATCTTAATTTTTTCTTGGTTATCTTTTTTTATATCTTCAATATATTGTGTGTGAACTTCAATTTTTTCTTCTATAGAGTCGCATTTATATTTGGTGTTAGACAATTCAGTTTTAAGTTTCAAGTGTCTTTCTTTCAACAGGGAATTCATAGTTGTGAATATTCTAATATCCAACAGATCCTCAATAATAGATCTTCGGTCCGCAGCAGAAAGTTGCATGAATGGTGTGAAGGATGCACTACCAAGTATAACGATTTGGGTGAAAGACTTATAGTTTAATTTTAATATAACTTTTTCTAAAGTTTCTTGGTAATCTTTTACTGCGGCATCTTGATTTAGGAGTTTACCATTACAATAAATCTCAAAAATGTTCGGTTTCATACCACGCACAATTCTATAAGATTTGTTTCCAGCATCGAACTCAACTTCGACAACAGCATTTTTCTGATTAATGCTATTCACCAACTGAGGTTTATTGATATTACGAAAAGGCTTTCCAAACAAACTAAAGCACAACGCATCGAGCATAGTGGATTTGCCCGAACCATTTGCTCCAAGAATCAAAGTAGAAATTTCTCGGTCAAGTTCCAATTTCGTAAAATAGTTTCCCGAAGATAAAAAGTTTTTATATTTTAAAGTTCTAAATATTATCACTAAATTGTCTCCTGAGATAGTGCCTCAACATACAGTTCTTGCATCAAAGACTTTACCTTTTGAGCATTATTAATTTTTTGCTGGTCAATATAATTAGACAGAATTGTCAAAGTATCTTCTGCCTGGTCTATAAGATCAGAATCTATGTTTTCTATAGTATCTTCTGCAAAATCTTCTATCACAGAAATATTTGCAGGATTCACATTATACAATCTATCAAGCAATTTGTCAAATAAATATGGACTTTGTTTATTCAGCACCACAATTTTCACATAAGCATCTGCACAATCTTCGAAGTTGATGTCATCCATTTCCTTTGAATCATCATAGAAAATCTTTAGGAACATATTAAATTTTGTTTTTACAAACTCTATATCTTGCGTGTCTGTATCAAATATCCAAAAGCCTTTAGGATCATTGTAGTCGTTCCAAAAAAGCTCATACGGAGTTCCCAAGTAATGAATTTTACCTACTTGAGATTGTGTATGGAAATGCCCACTGAAAACATAATCATAACGATTAAGAAAATCTGAATTCATACCGTCGTGAGATGGTATGCCTTTCATCATCTGGAATCCAGCCAACTCAAAATGTCCTATACAAAAAGGCGAAGTACTTTTGTCAATAAAATTAAAAATTGATTCTTGGTTGTCTTTACATATCCAAGGTATCATATCAAAAACAACATTGTCAATAGTCAGAGATCCTGGCTTCTGCCACAGAGTAATGTTGTCATAATCTTTCAACAACAAATCAGGAGAATTTACCTCAACACTATTCTTCCAAAATATATCATGATTTCCAATGAGTGCGTGAAAATCTATATCGTATTCTTTTAATTTGTCAAAGAAGTATCTTCGACTCTCAGAAAGAGATACAAAGTTGATATACTTTCTTCGGTCGAACAAATCACCCAATTGAATAATTGTTTTGATACCATGTTCTTCCATATAAGGAAAAAATTGGTTAGTGTAAAAATTATCGTAATATCGATGGAATGACAAAGAGTCGTTGCGCACTCCAAAATGAGTATCGCCCAAAAGACATACTTTCATTCAACAGCTCCATTTCAAATTTAATTCGCTATTATATACGAAATCAACTACAATGTCAAGTTGTTTTTTTGGTTTTCTTTTTCTTAGTTGCTTCAAAGCTTTGGATGAAGTTGGCAATGAACTCTTCACTATATGCATCGTGCATCATACCGTTAAGTTGCGAAGTCACATGATCCTCGCCCAAATTCTGTATTAGTGTATTAATGACCTCGTTTTCCATACTTTTATACTTGACATACAAATGCTTCTTCTCTTTTTGAATTCTTCGAAGGAATGCATAGTAGATAATTTGCGTGAAGTAAGAAAACGGGTTTGTAGATTTCTCGGGATTGAAGTTGTCTATATACAAAAGACAATTTTCTACGCCATCAGAAATCATATCGTCACGAAAAGTATAATTAACAAAGTTGGGCTTGCGGGATAAATGCGTCGCAATCTTAAACAAACATGAACCTATGTACTCCGGAACTCTAGGTCTAGCAAGCCCATTTTCTTTAGCTGCGATGACCGAATCTCGGTAAACAATCATATTCTCTAAAAATTCTTTATTGTTAACATAATGCTTCAATGGTTTATCTTTTTTCATAATATTTTCCTTGACATTTCCTTGACATTGTAGTAATATTACTGTGTAGCCTGATCATAAGGATTGTTTTAATGTATTTCCTTGTCATTTAAGTTTAAATCTTCTTCCATATCGAATTTATTATTGTCTTTAGTATAAGATTCACTATTAACAACATCAGTGTATGAATTTAACAAATTGAATGTTGGATCAGAAACAGCAACAATGGCCGTTTTATATATTCTAAATGGTTGATCGAATCTAGAACTCCAATCCCAACGAATAACTTCAATTCTCATCTGTTGTTCATGATTAACCATTGCCGAAATTTTAAAAGGATTTTTGACCTCCACATAGGAAATTGTTTCACTCATAATTTCCGCAATAAGTGTTTCACCACTAACGGTCTTAATAATTTTATAAATCATAATTTATCCTTTTAACTGAATTTGATATATTTTGTAATCAAACTTTTCTTCATTATACATTTTCATTCTTTCTACAAAATGTTGCAATGTATAGTTTTGTCTTTTCCCGTGAGTAAGATCATCAGCTATATCATATAGTGTAGCGTATTCTTTATTGTCTCCTAACCTTAAGCCTCTTCCTATCGACTGTAGGGTTCTTACTTTACTTTTACTCGGAGATGCAAATATCACATTGTGTAAGTTCTTTATATTTATACCAGTAGAAAATGTGCCAAACGAAGCTACAATAATGGAGTTGGTCTCAGTTTCAACGATCCCTCTAATGTCTTCTCTAATGTCAGCTTTAGTCTCGCCCGATACATAAAATACTTTTCTATTTTCGTTTACTTTCTCACATATGCTATTATACAGTATTTTTCCGTGTTTGTCTACATATTGAAATAATAATAAGGTATTACCATTTAAGGACAAAGTAAGATTTCTTATAAAATTATTTCTTGCTTGACTGGAAACAATGTAATCTAATTCTTCTTGATATTTGTATTTGCTGACAATCTTACAATTTTCTTTTGTATGCTTTAGTATCAAAGATTTTATTCTAAAGTCGGATAAGTTTCCCTCGTCCATAAGCTTTTTAGTTGTAGTTACTTTTTCGACTTTACCAAACAATCCTTCCAAAACTAATTTGTGGGTCTGTGTGCCATCTAGTGTTCCTGTGAATCCATACCGATAAGCGCACTTATCCATACTAGTCATAATAGTTGTCAGAGACTTGGCTTTAAATTGATGTGCTTCGTCACCGATAACGACATCAAATTGATCAAACCAATCATTTTTGAGTTTGTAAATAGACTGCCAAGTAGAAATGACAACCGGCTTATCTGTATTTTTATCTGCTCCTGCCATAATAGGATGAACATATTTTTCAGAGTCGTATCCGTACTCATAAAAGTCTTTTTCTAACTGAGATACCAAAGATGTTGTCGGAACAATAATTAAAGTTTTGCCATTAAGGAATCTTGTTATCAAATAAATAATCAGCGATTTGCCTGACGCTGTAGGCGATAACATCATAGCACGTCGTTTTCTTATCGCATGCACAAACGCTTCGATTTGATAATCTCTAGGCTCAAGTTTCATCCCTAAAGTTTTTATAAACTCTTTAGCTTCTTCTAATGAAAATTCTTCATCTGCGCTTATCGTATCGTCCAGCACAAAATTATATCCACGATCATCACAAAAAGTCTTTAGGTAAGGTATCAAACCATAATACAAGGTTTGATTGTGTGAGTGGTATAGGCGTATTTTACCGTCCCAGATTTTATTTCTATATGCGGGCATAAACTTATGGCCGGGAACCATAAATGTAAAATGCTCGCTTATTTCCATACCTTCACCCTTTTCGCAATGAACATAAGCGTAGACTTCGTTTAATTTTGATACCTTTATTGTTGACACTACAATTCGCCACCTGTTAGTTTCATATAATCTATCGCATTTTTTATTTGAAAATTTCTTTGGTTTAAGTTTTTGACTATCTCTTCGAGTAAAGACATTTTCTCTTTTTGATTGACAGTTTTAATATTACTTTCTATAATGTCTTTGTCTGATTGCAGATACATGTCTGCCTCAGACTTGAGAAGTATTTTTTCGAAAGGCTCCCAGCCTCGCTCACTCAATTCTTCTTCGGACATTTTACCTGTATAATATTCGTGCTTGGCTAGTTGTAAATCTTTTATTTGGAATTCTATTGATTTCAGTCTGCGCCTTTCTTCATAGTATATCTTCATATATTTGCTGTGGAGAACGGGAATTTTTAAAGATTCTGCGCCTAATGCCGTAGAATCTAACTGACAATCTTTTTTCCATTCTTCAATAATTTGGTCTAAAGTCATGAATACTCCATAGTATAATCAAAATTATCATTATAACATAGTATCAAGGATTTGTCAATTTATTTGCCTCAAGATATGTGTAAGCAAAAGTTGCAACTGTTGTCTGAAAGTCTTGCCCTTCAGCAGAACTCAAACTGAAACCTGTTAATTCAATTGGAAAAATGTCGTAAAATTTTACGTCTATGTTATCATTATTTGAGTTGGTTTTTATCAATAAACTGGCATCAGATGTTACGCTATTTTCTTTGCCGGCTACTGTAGTCAATGTTCCCAATTTATCTAACGATACTGGATTTCCCAAATTTGTCATCCAATTGTAAATTTCAAACCAAGATGTCATATCTTCATCGACGACGTATGTAACCTGAAGTTGCTCATATACCAATTGATTTGAAGGTTGATACATCGCGGTGTAAGGTGTGTTCTGTTGCACCGGGCTCATAGTAATAGATGGCATATTTATGCCTTGCACAAAAAAAGTGAAATTGGGTAATCTTTCTATAACGAACTGATACTTATTATTAGAAAGAAAACTTGTGTTGGGAGGAGTTGCCATTTAATTCATCTCTAGTGTTGTGTAGTATTTATAACACAAAAAAAGGGGGCCGAAGCCCCCTTGAATGTCATTTCTAATGATGACTTAATCTTACATAAGATTGACAATCTTGAACTTGCGGTAGTAAGCATTAGTACCGGAAGTGATTGTTCCATCAGATACGTCCGCAGTACCCTGTACAGATCGTGCGAAAGGATTAGCGACCATGCCGTAGCGAGTCTTAAATCCAATCTTTGGTTGGAAGCTATCTTGACCAACCGCACGTACCATCTGAAGAGGGACGTAAGGACAGTAGAATACACCAGAATCATATGCTGAAGAACCTTTGTATCCCATAGTAGCATAATGACTACCAGAAGTACCTTGGAAGTATGGGTCGATGTAAACTTTTATGCGACCATTTAACACACCAGCAAAAGTATTACCAGTATCGTCTACTTGCAAGCTGTTAGACAGCGCAGGAGTATAGTCCAGAACACCAGCCATCTGAAGTGCAGAAGCAACGTCAGAAGAACAGATGAGGATGTTACCTTTACCACGACGAGTATCTTTAGCGATTTGGTTTGCTTCACGCTCTAATTGGAACATCAAACCCTTGAACTTCTCTACTGACCAACGGCCATTAGCGTCAACGTCAAGGTCGAATGTACCAGCAGTAGCAGTATCAGCAGCACCAAGCTTGGCGCCAAAGTTGACTGTTCGAACAACTTCTCGGTTGATTTCAGCAAGAATTTCTGTAGACAGAATGTTAGCGAGTTCTTGTTCAGCGTCCAAACCATGAACTGCCTTCAAGTCTTGTGCCAATTCCATCGTGTATTCTGCTTTAAGAGCGCGGCTCTTAGCAACAACACTTACTTTCTCGATAGAGAATGCCATTTCAGCAAACTGATTGCCAGCGGCATCGCCTAAACCTTCAGATTGTGCTGTAGTCATACCACCAGCAGCAGTGTAACCACCAGCAGCAAATGGATCTGCCGCTGTGCTTGTTCCGACAACTCCGCCAGGCACGTCTTGAGCTGCGTTCTGACCAGAGAAGTTTGTATCAGCTTCGTCATAAAAAGCTTCATCGCCAGTTTGGTTTGTATAGTTTGCGCTCATTGCGAAAATCAAACCAGTAGGACCTGACATAGGCTGAACACCAGCGATGTCATAAGCAATCAAATTAGGCATAGCGCGACGAATCAATGAAATCATCACTGGATCAACAAAGTTGATGTTACCAGAATCACCGCCTGCATTATCTGCAGAAGCGCCCATTGCGTTAGTTGGTGCTTCATTCAGCAATGAAGTTTGCTCGCTATAGCCACCAGATTGGCTTTCGCGAAGGGCTTGCTCTTGGTTTTCGAGCATTTGAGCGATAGTAGCTCGTTTGTGATGGTCCGTAATCTTGGGCAAATCTGCATGCTCAAGAATGGGGGCCCACTTTTTCTGTAAAATATCAGTTGACATAGTTATCTCCTTTGAGTGAATTCTAAACTCTGTTATTATTTATAAAAAATTAACTTTTAACAATGCGCGAAAGACTATGAACATATTTTTCCATAGAAGCGGATAAGTTTGTTTGCACTAACTCTTCAGTTGCGTCTTCAACCAAACTTTCTTTTTCTGCGGAAGTTTCTTTAGATTCGTCAAAATACTTTTGCTTGATCATTTCGATTTTATCTGAATAATCTTCATCGGATTCGAATTCGATATTTTCTGATAATGATTTGAATTTCTCAACCTGCATTTCGGTCAAACCTTCGGAGACTTGCTCAATCACCTTTTCTTTCTTTAACGATTTCAACTGCTCGGAGAGTTCGTTGTTAACGTTAACAGCTTTGTCAAGCTCACCCTTCAGAGATTCAACTTGAGTTGCAAAGTTTTCTACTACGTCAACTTTGTCTTCGGGGATTTCTACATAGTGTTCAACGAAAAGGTTCTTCAGACCTACCATGAAGTCTTCTACCATTTCAGCGCGAATACCACGCTCTACCGCGAGTTTGTTCTCTTCCGTCCATTCGGAAACAACATACTCTAAGTATTCATCGACTTTAGATACCAAACCTTCAGAAAAAGATTCGACTTCTTCTTCCAATTTAGTTTCAAATTGTTCCTGCAAACCTTGTTCTACTTCCTTTACCCGCTCAGTTACGACGGCCTCGAAAATAGATCTGGCTTTTGATTTATATTCTTCTGACAAATCTTCGCCAGAAAACAATGAATCAACATCGATAGAAATTTGCTCTTCAACAACTTCATCAGTTGCTTCTACAACATCCTCTACCGCAGCATCAACAGTGTTTTCCTCTACTTCATTTTGGATTTCTGTTGTCATACGATTCTCCTTATAATTTTGAGTCAATTATTAAGTTATTTATAATTTATTTAAAGTCTACGAAGAAAGTTTTCAAAGATTTTTAACTTTGCTTCTTGTAGTTGTTTTGTGGATGCTTTCTTAATAATTGTTTTTGACTCTTCTATTTGTTTTTCCATCCAATGACCATCTATACAAACCCATTCCTTATTTTCCATAATGCCTCTAACAAAAGCATCGGGAGCAGAAGGATCTGCTACGATATCTGCGGCTGTCGCTAGATGAAAATCATCTTTGACAATTTTATAACCTTCCTTTGTGTCTTCGAGTGTTCCCATGCCACGGGTAGAAACACCGAACTGCGCACCTTCTCCAATCAAATTCTTTACAATATTTCCGTAAGGAGTATCTAGTAATTTCGCCTTACCGTAAAAATTTGAGCCTTCGGCGTGGAGATTTTTAATAAGATGGCTAACTCTTTCTAAATTTATAGTAGGTCCTTCAGGATGACCAAGTTCTCCGAAAGCTCGACCTTTTTGTACGTAATCTTCGTTGTATCTCTGTGCTTCTTTATTCAGTACTTCGAATGGGTACAAACGGCCGTTCCTGTTTGGAAGGTCTGCTTGCATAAAGATGCCTTCAATAAACATCTCTTTCTTTCCATCTTCTCTTTCTTCTGTGACGAAACTGACCGATTCGTTCAATTCTGTTATGAGCCTCATTGAGATTCCCCTTTATGTTTTACGTAACCTTTCTTTTGCTCTTTTTTCTTATCTTTGTGAGCAACCGATTTGTTACTTTTGTATGCATGTTTCGCTACAAAATTTGGCGACTTCTGTTCTAAAAAAGATTTAAATGATTTCATTTTATCTAAATGCAACCGCAACAGCAAGTAAATTTGCTCCACCTTCTAGGGTATCTGTAGAACTTTTTTCTACATAAACAACTTCACCTGAAGTCAAAGTCGCAGACGCTATGGTTGCTGCCTCCGCATTTTTTTGAGTCAACAATAAAGATCCTGCGTCTACATTATGCACACGAACCAATTTTGCCGCACTCACATTGGTGGCAGATGTCAAATTACCTTCTACACCTAAAAGCTTTACTCTAGACTGCATCTCGATTACTCCTCGTATTTAGATAGAGCAAACTCAATCATTTTTTCTGTGTCTGTACGCAATCGTTCTACAAACTTATTTTTGTTTTCTTCATTAAGACTTCCATAGAGAGAAATGAGTGCTTGTTGACTCAACTCCTCTGCTACCACAGAAGAAATTTCTTCTTCGATAGTGGCTTCTTCTGTATTAATGAATTCTAAAAAAGTTTTCATTTATTCTTCCTCTGGGATATCCAAATTATCCACCTGAGTTTCCTCGGGTTCTTGTTCGAACTCATTTTCGCTTTCTGCGTCAAGATCTAAATCCACTTCAGCTTCTGCTTCATTAGAACCAAACAAATTTCCAGCCAACTCCATTTTTTGAAGTTCTAGTTCGACCGACACTTTATCTTCAATAGCAGATGTAATAACATCTTTAAAAGATAAGACATCTCCACTTTTAGCCGCATCAATAGCAACTTTCAAATCAACTTCACTCATATTGTGTCTCCTTTATTTATAAATATCAATCATTTAACTCAAAGCAATGTACTGATTTTTCTTAATGTTATCTTTCAACTTCCTACCAGTAGATCCCGTAATCTGGTGATCATCGAGCAATTCATCCCAAACAGCATCCGCTGCAGCGGGAGCAGTTGCCGCAGCAATATTGGCAATGTCCTGTTCTGTTATAGAAACAC
>Ga0075475_10000455_pt1 | contig 19080 bp, 11 predicted proteins | sample DEB08_DNA_10_FD_76342 | JGI IMG/M metagenome (GOLD analysis project Ga0075475, IMG submission 76342) | Aqueous microbial communities from the Delaware River and Bay under freshwater to marine salinity gradient to study organic matter... | ecosystem: Environmental > Aquatic > Marine > Coastal ... | reverse complement strand
GTTTGATTGTCGTGGTGAACCCGCATTCCGTCAGGGCCTCTACTACGACGGCTAAGAACATCTCTTTCTCTCTCTAGACAGCACCTCCGTGAGCCCATCGGTCGCGTCTTGTGATTTGTCAATCTTGTGGTTGGAGTCTGCACGATTCCGAGTTGTCCAGAGTGATGTGGATCAACTGTTGACACTTCGGACACCAGGTTGTGGTGCGTTGGCCCATCACGGTGTGCTCGAGATCGGTTCGGCATCGATGGCAGGCCTCACCCTGCCGTCCATAGACCTTCAGATGACGCTGTGCCGTTCCTGGTTCGTTCGATCCATTTCGATAATCTCGAATGGTCGTGCCGCCCGCGGAGATCGACCTCCGGAGAAGGGATCGGATGGCGGCGGAAAGTCTTGAGACGGCATCTCGAGCGAGGCGATTCGCCGGAGTGGCCGGATGGACCCCGACAGCGAAGAGCGCCTCGTCGGCGTAGATGTTGCCGACCCCGGCAAGCACCTTCTGATCGAGGAGGGCGATCTTGATGGCCCGCCGCGTTGCCGAAAGCGCCTGAGCGAGTTCGCGTGACCGGATCGAGAGGGCATCCGGCCCCAGGCGGGTGCGGTCCTGTTCGAAGTCCTCCTCGGTCTCGAAGACGACCAGGTCTCCGAACCGTCGCGGGTCCACCGATCGAAGCACCCACCTCGTGTCGCCGGTTCCCCTGGCGATCCAGCGGACATGCTCATGCGGAAGGCGAGCGGGACCTCGACCGTCGTTCGTTCGCTCCACGAGGAGACGACCGGTCATGCCCAGACGCATTCGCAGGCGACGGGGGCCCCGTTCGACGAGGGCGAGTTCCTTGCCGTGCCGGACGATTCGATCGATGGTGGCGCCGGCCATCGGGTGTCGGCGTTCGGACGCCTTGGACGACGACACGAAGTCGCGCCTCCGCACCTCGACCGACTCGATCACAGCTCCCTCGAGCACCTCGAGTGAACGACGAACGCATTCGACTTCGGGGAGTTCGGGCATGGGTGGCTGGGATGGTTCCGAGGCGTGTGTCGGCGGCGTCGAACCGGGGGTTTGTGCTCGGGCCGAACCTATACTCGATCGCCTCGTCGATGAAGCGGATTCGCGTCGAGGAGCCCACGCCACGATCAGGAGACTTCGATGACCGAATCAGACCGCGACGGCCACGAGTCCCCGACGCCCGCAGGCGCGATCGACGAGGTTCGCCAGGCCGCCCGCAGGATCTCGGCGGAGGTCCACAAGGTCATCGTCGGTCAGGACGAGGTGCTCGACGAGGTGCTGCTGGCGATGTTCTGCGGGGGGCACGCCGTCGTCGAGGGGGTTCCGGGCCTGGCGAAGACGCTGCTGATCTCGACCGTCGCGAAGTCGTTGAGTCTGGGGTTCTCCCGGATCCAGTTCACTCCCGATCTCATGCCTTCGGACATGACCGGCACCGAGGTGATCGAGGAGGACAAGGCGACCGGCACCCGCGAACTCCGCTTCGTTCGGGGCCCGATCTTCTCGAACGTCATCCTCGCCGACGAGATCAACCGCACGCCCCCGAAGACCCAGGCGGCGCTGCTCGAGGCGATGCAGGAACGACAGGTGACCGTCGGCGGAGTCCAGCACCGCCTGCCGAGACCGTTCTTCGTCCTCGCGACGCAGAATCCCATCGAGCAGGAGGGCACCTATCCGTTGCCCGAGGCCCAGCTCGATCGGTTCATGCTCGACATCCGCATCGGCTATCCCACCGAGGAGGAGGAACTCGAGATCGTGCGCCGCACGACCACCGGCACCAGCGAGGAGCCGGATCGAGTGCTCGATGCCGAGGACTGTCTTCGTCTTCAGCAGACGGTCCGGTCGGTTCCGGTCGCGGACCATGTCGCTCGCTATGCGCTGCGACTGGTGCGCACGACCAGGATCGACGAGCCCGGCGAGCGGCCTGCGATGGTCCGCGACTATCTCCGTTGGGGCGCTGGACCACGGGCAAGCCAGTTCCTTGTGCTGGCGGCCAAGGCCAAGGCGGCGATCGCGGGAGACGCCTGCGTCACGCCGGACCATCTCCGCGAAGTCGCCCTGCCGGTGCTGAGGCATCGCGTGATCACCAACTTCAACGCGGAGGCCGACGGGGTGGGCGTCGACGACGTCGTCCGCGCCATTCTCGAGGAGACGCCGGTGGAGTCCGGCGAGTCGGCGCGGGTCCTCGGCACGGTGGCGAAGTGACCGACTTCGGGGCGAGGGGACCGGAAGGATCCGGTGGGGCGCTTCGCGCCGAGCAGTACCTCGCGCCCGAGACGATCGGACAGTTGGCGACGTTCGAACTCCGCGCCCGCATGATCGCCGAGGGCATCACCAGCGGCATGCACCGATCCCCATTCCAGGGACCGGCGGTCGAGTTCGCAGAGCACCGCTCGTACGTGCCCGGAGACGATCTCCGCCACCTCGACTGGAAGGTGTTCGCACGGACCGACAAGCTGCATCTGAAGCGGTTTCAGCAGGAGACCACGCTCGACGTCGAGATCCTCGTCGACGGTTCCGGGTCGATGTCCTACGGATCGCTCGAGGTGAAGCGAGGTTGGGGCGGCACCGAGGCGTCGACGGATCGACGACTCTGGACCAAGTTCGATCACGCCGTGGCGACGGCGGCGGCGTTGGCGTACCTCGCCCTGCAGCAGCGTGATCGAGTCGGACTTTCGATCTACGCCGACGGTCTTGGACCGAGCCTTCGTCGAAGATCCAGTCGGGATCAGTGGAGGTCGATCGTCAGAGTCCTTGCGTCGGCGGGCGTCGAGGGCGTCGCCAATCTCTCGCGATCGATCGACCAGGCGATCGCCCGCCAGTCCGGACGAGGTCTGATGATCGTGATCTCCGATCTCCTGGGTCCGATCGAGGATCTCCACCAGGCACTCGCAACCTGTCGACACCGCCGCCAGGACGTGGTGCTGCTGCAGACCCTCGATCGTCGGGAACTCCACTTCTCGATCGACGGTTCGGCGCCATTCGAGGGCCTCGAGGGAGAAGGCGTCCTCGAAGCGGACGCCCGGGCCATTCGGCAGGACTACCTGAACGCCCTGAGGCTCCATCTCGAGGAGGTCCGTCGCACCGCGCGAGGATTCGGCTTCGACCACCTGCTGCTGGACACGCACGCCTCGGTCGGTCCCGCGTTGGCGCTGCTTCTCGCCAGACGGTCGGCCATGCTTCGATCGGGAAGAACGGGATGACGGCCACGGTGCTCGCCGCCGGATTCGCTGCACCAGGCCTCGCGATCGCCGGCCTCGTCGCCATGGCGTTGCCGGTCCTCATCCATCTTCTGCTTCGAAGGCGGCGACGTCCGATCGAATGGGCGGCGATGGACCTGCTTCGAAGAGCCATCGAACGCAGGCGACGCCAACTCCGTCTCGAACGCTGGTTGCTGCTGGCCATTCGCATGGCGGCCCTGGGCCTCCTCGGCGCCGCCCTCGCACGTCCCTACCTCGAGGGTGCGGAGACCGGATCGGGAAGTCGAACCGTATGGATCGTGCTCGACGACGGCGTCTCCAGTCGCGTCGAGGATGGCGACGGCAGGACCGCCTTCGAGGGGGTCGCGACACGGACGAACGCCTGGATCTCGAAACGTCCCGTCGGCGACGACATCGGTGTGATCCTGGCTTCCCACCCGGCTCGGATCCTGATCGAACCGACCGCCGACCACCGTCGGGTGTCCGAGCGCATCGAGTCCACGATTCCGAGTCTCGCCGGCACCGATCTGGACGCAGCGATCGCCCTTGTCGCATCGCGACTCGCCGCGAATCCGACGATCGATCCGATCGTCCTGGTGGCAAGCGACCTTCGCCTTGGAAGCCTCGAGCCGCCGCGATCGAACTCGACATCGGGAGTGTCGGCGTTGGCCGCGATGGATGGTCTCGATCGTCTGGCCCTGCCACCCGGCGTGGAACCCATCGACAACGTCGCGGTGGTCTCTCTGGCACCAGGCCGACCTCCGGTTGGTGGAGGTCTGGCGCCGGTGAGAATCGAATTGGCTCGACAGGGCGACGCGAATCCATCGACCACACGCGTCTCGCTGTCGGGTCCGAGACTGGCGACGGCGATCGAACGCGACGTTCGCTGGAGATCGGGAGAGCGGACCGCATCGGTCGAACTCCAGGTCCCCATGCCGCTGGTTGCGCCCGGGGAGGATCCCGATGTTCTCGTCGAGGTCTCGATCGAGCCGGATGCCCAGGCGGCGGACGATCGTCGATTCGGCCTGCTCGACGCGAGACCCCGCCTTCGGGTGGGGGTCGCCGCGGATGATCGGGATCTTGAAGGCTGGTTCGCGAGAGCGTTGTCCCCCTCGACGGAGACGCCGATCGAACTGGTTCCGATCGAACCGGCACTGCTGGACGGGTCTTCGCTGCGGACGATCGAGGCCATGGTGGTGGCCCGCCCGGACCTGGTTCCCGCGTCGGCATGGTCCGACCTGGCTCGAATGATCGATCGCGGCGGCGTGGTCATCGTCGCCCCGCCTTCGGTGGGAGGCGGCATCGCCTGGCTCGATCGTCTCGCGGAGATCGTCCCCGAGCGGAGCTGGTCGTTCGGAGCCGGACCGATCGACGTCCCGGATGGACCAGGCCGCCGCATCGACGCGGCCACACCTCATGCCGCGTGGATGGGCATGATCGCCGCGGAGTTCGAGGATCTCGCGGCACCGGTCTCGATCGGCAGACGGCTGGAGATCGGAGATGGCGTTCCGGAGTCTGAGATCGTCGTCCGAAGTCTCGATGGTGCTCCGCTGGTGATCGCGGCGACCGCGCCGTCGGGAGGATCGATCGCCCTGTTCATGGTGGCGCTCGATCTGGATTGGAGCGATCTTCCGGTGCGACCATTGATGGTCCCGCTGGTGCAGGAACTGCTGCGGGAGGGCATCGACCGGAGTCGTATTCGAACGGTCGGAACCGTGGGAGACGACCGATTCCGTGGACTCGTGGAGGCGACCGCGATCGAGACGCCGTCCGGAGGCCGAATCGAGATGAGGCAGGGCGTTCTCGAACGTCCCGTCGACGAGACGGGTCGGTTGAGTGTCGTCGACGTCTCGGGAAGTCGAATCGGTGGTCTGGTCGTCAACATCGAAGCGAGCGCCGCGTCGACGGAACCGGTCGATCGAGAAGTGGTGGCGACACGTCTCGGCGAAGGCGGACCATGGCGTTTCACCGACGATCTCGACTCCGACGATTCCGTCGCCGCAGGAGAGTCCGGTGACACGTCGATCTCGACGTCGATGCTCGTCGGGGTGATCGTGCTGCTTCTTCTCGAGGCGCTGTTGGCTCGGCGATTCAGCCGAACGTCGACCATGGGCGACTCGGCCGAGCCGGCACCAGCGTTTCTTGCGGCCTATGGAGTCGGTGACGGAGGAAGGCGAACAACGAACCCATCGATGGAACGGACGTCGTGACGGGTGCTCCGACAACCGTTCCGGTCGAGTCGAACTCGCTCTGGCGATGGTGGCTCGATGTGGATCGGATTCCGGCGGACACCCCGCCCGGTTCGCTGGAGTTCGCCTTCGAACACGCCATCCCACCCTGGGCGTGGGCGCTGGTCGTCGTGGCCGCGGCGGCCGTCGCATGGATCGCCTATGCCCGCTTCGACGCGTCGAGGGTGGGACGCCTGGCGTTGGGCGCGCTGAGAGCGGCGACTCTGGTGTGGGTGGTCGTGCTGCTTGCCGGGCCGACCCTCGTCCTGCCCCGAGAACGAACCGAGCGGGATCGGGTGGTGATGCTGGTCGACCGTTCGGCCAGTCTCCTCGTCGCCGATGGGGAGGACGGCGCCACGCGGGAGGATCGTCTTCGCGAACTGCTCGAGTCCTCCAGCGAGCCGATCGCCGAGATCGAGTCGCAGCACGATCTGCTCTGGTTCGGCTTCGACGAGGAGGCGTTCGATCTTCGGACGGTCTCCGGAGACTCCGATGGCGTTCCGGACCTCGGCGAGGCGTCCGGTTCGAGGACTCGACTCGGTTGGGCCATCGAGATGGCGCTCGATCGCGCAGGTGGCCGTCCCATCTCGGGAATCGTCGTGGTGAGCGATGGACGAAGTTCCGAACCGATCGACCCCGCCATCCTGCGTCGTCTCGAGCGCGAGGGCGTGGCCGTGTTCACGTTTCCGCTGGGGTCTCGGCGATCGCTTGGAGATCTCGCCGTCGGCGAGGTCGAGGTGCCACGACGGGCGTTTCTCGACGACGAGGTTCCCGTGATCGTCGATCTCGAGACGCGAGGGACCGCACCCGACGGACCGGTGGAGATTCGTCTGGTGGACGACGCGACCGGGGAGGTGCTCGCGACCGAAGTGGCGACACCGGACCGACTCGAGGAGCCGGTGCGTCTGCTGGCACGAAGCCCCGGTCCGGGGTCTCGTCGGTGGAGGGTCGAGGTCGATGCACCCGCGGGCGACCTCGTGCAGGAGAACGACCGGCGTCTGGTCTCGATCGAGATCGTCGATCGACCGCTTCGGGTGCTCTATGTCGACGGGTATCCGAGGTGGGAGTACCGCTACCTCAAGAACCTGCTCGTCCGCGAGAAGTCCGTCGAGGTGTCGGTGATGCTGGTGTCCGCGGATCGGGACTTCGCTCAGGAGGGTGATCGTCCGATCGCCCGCCTCCCGAGAAGTCCCGAGGAGTTCGCCGACTACGACCTCATCGTCGTCGGCGACGTGCCGGCGAACCACTTCTCGCCGGACCAGCTCGAGACGATCCGCGACATGGTCGCCACGCGTGGCACGGGTCTGCTGATTCTCGGCGGTCCAAGACACACTCCCGCCTCGTGGGAAGACACTCCTCTCGCGGAACTGGCCCCCTTCGGCGGAGGACTGGCGCTGCCGACCATTGGTCGAGAGGTGCGAGCGATGGCGGAGGTCGATGCCTCGGGACCGGGTCTGGGCGTCTGGCCGAGCGAGGGAGATGGATCGTGGCCGGAGGAGATCGGCGATCCCGAATCCGACTGGGCGGGACTTCGTTGGGTCCAGCGGATCGACGAGGATGCCCTGAAGCCGGCGACCGAGGTGCTTGTCGCGACGGAGGAGGGCGAGCCGATCCTGCTTCGAATGCGCTACGGATCCGGCCGGGTGTGCTACCTCGCGACCGACGAGACGTGGCGTTGGCGCTACGGTCGCGGTGAAGGTCTTCAGGAGCGATTCTGGATTCCGTTGCTTCGAAGCCTCGGTCGAGAGTCGATGGCCAACGACGATCAACCGGTTCGCCTCATGGCGCAACCGAACGTGGCGGCTCTCGGCGAGGTCGTGCGGGTCGAGGTCGAACTGCTGGAGAGCAGAGGACTGGGACTGGAACTCCCCACCGTCTCGGTCGAGATCGAGTCCCGCGACGGCGTCGAACGAATCGACCTGCCGGCCATCGGTGGCGGCCTGTACGCCGGTTCCTGGCGTCCGAGGATCACGGGTCGACACGACCTGTCGATCGACGAACCTGAACTCGAACCGCTGGGTTCGCGTTCGGCTCGCGACGAGGTCGAGGTCGAGCCTCCCGATGCGGAGTGGCGGCGTCCCGATGCCGATCACGAGACCCTCGAATCGATCGCCCAGGCGACCGGCGGCGGAACCTCGCCACCCACCACGGAGGGTTTCGCATCGCTTCCGGATCGACTCCCGAACCTCTCGGTGACGATCTCGATGCCGCTCGTCGAGCGCATCTGGTCCAGTCCACTCGCGCTTCTGGTGGCGGTGCTGCTTCTGGGCATGGAGTGGGTGGGACGTCGGGCACTTCGTTTGGCCTGATGGAACCCGAATCGGAGTTCAGGCGAGGATTTCGACGATCCAGACGGGACGATGGACCTCGCCTGAGCGACAATCGACCGACCAAGACGGAGCCTCGTCCTCGTGCAGCCGCTGCTTGAACGACTTTGGAGGATCGCCCGCCGCAGCCGTGCGGCGTTGGTGGCCTCCCGAACCGGCAGCGTGGTCGCCATGGCCGTCTTCGCCGTCATCTTCACGATCCTGCTCGACGCGATCTTCAGATGGCCGGTGGCGATTCGATGGATCGTCCTGGCGGCGTTGATCGCGGCGGCGGCGATCGCCTGGCGACGTCGCCTGAAGCCGGCGCTCGCGTTTCGACCGACCCCCATCGACGTTGCGCTTCGGATCGAGCGCGACCACGCATCGCTGCGAGGCCGTCTCGCCTCGGCGGTCGATCTGCACCTTTCGGGCATCGACCGAGTCGATCCCTTCTCGGCTTCAGCCGTCTCGGCGATCGCGTCCTCGGTCGACGCGAACAAGCTCGACATGCGGTTGCGGATCGAACCGATCCGTCGGGCGCTCGCCCTGGGAATCGGGTCGTTGCTTGTGGCGGCCTCGGCGCTCGCCTTGTGGCCCGAACCCTCGAGAACAGGTCTGGCGAGGACGTTCATGCCTTGGAGCGACGCCTCGTGGCCGGCGAGGACCGAGGTCGCGAGCCTCATGGATGCCGTGGATGTCGCCGCCCGGGGACGCCCATTCTCGCTGGCCGCCTCGCTCGATCTGGGCGATCCGACGCGCGAGCGCGTGCGTGCGGTCTTTCGTCTCGAGCGGGACGGCGTGCTGGGCGAGTGGGAGGAGATCGTGCTGACCCGCCAGTCGGGTCGTCGATTCGAGCGGCGCGTGCCGAGCGAGGGGGATGCGATCGAGTTCGTCTTCGAGAGCGCCGACGACGCCACCGATCCGCAACGGATCGAATTCGTCGTTCCACCCGAAGTGGAGACCGCATCCCTGCACATCGAACCGCCCGCCTACGCATCGTCGGTGAGGTCGCCACAACGATTCGAGCTGGGACCCGGCACCGATCGGCGCTCCGAATTGTCGGCACCTCAGCTTGCCGGTTCGACGGCTTCGCTGCGACTGGAACTCTCCAAGCCGCTTCCGGTTCCCGACGCATCGATGTTGGGCGAGGTCCTTGTCGGTGCGCCGACGGACGCGACGCTCTCCGTCGATCCCGAGAATCCATCGACCTGGGAATTGAACTGGCGACTCGAGCGTCCGGTGGCGGTGGAGTGTCGACTGCGCGACGAGCATGGACTCGAGTCGACCGCGGGCGCGACCTACCGCGTCGGTGTCGTGGACGATGCGCCACCCTCGATCGCGATCGTCGTTCCCGAGATCGACGAGGCGATGCTGCCCACGGCCGTCGTGTCGGTCGAGGCGGAGGCCCGTGACGATCTCGAGGTGATCGAGGCCGGACTCGAGTCTTCGATCGACGGATCGACCTGGGTTCCGGTCGACGACGAACCCGGCGACCGCGGCGAGCGTCGCACGGTGCGAGGCACGGTCTCCATCGAGTCGATCGGTGCGGCGGCGGGCGACGTGGTCGAGGTCGTCGCGTTCGCGGTCGATGGACTGCCGGGTCGAGAGATGGTGAGATCGAGCCCGCGGCGACTCTCGATCGTCGGAGAAGAGGAGTTCGACCGAAGGATCCGCGACGACTTCGCGGCGCTTCGCCAACTCGCCATCCGAGCCGACGGAGAGCAGTCGGAGCTGCTCGAGGCGATCGAACGGGCCGAGCAGGCCGGCGATGTCGCCGACGCTTCGGTCCTGCGACTTCGTCAGGCGGCGGTCTCGCGCCGCGTGGGACGCATCGCGGAGGGCGTCGGTGAACTGTCGCAGCGGCTTCGACGAAATCGCCTCGACGACGGTCGTCAACAAGCCCTTGCGGAAACGGTGACCCGTCGCGCCGAGGCGGCCGGTCGGGCCTCGAGCGACGCCGAGCAGGCGTGGCGGAGGGCGGCGGAGGAGAACGCCGATCCGACGAACGAGTCCGCGGATTCGTCCAACGTCGAGGGCGATCGAGCACCAGACGAATCGACGAGCGATTCCGACCCGTCGACGTCGGCCTCGTCCGAGGTCGCGTCGCAGGCCCGATCGGATGCCCGACAGCAGGGGACTCGCGTCAGGCGGGAGCTCGAAGGACTGGTGGCCTCGCTCGATCGGGACGAGGACACGTGGGCCCTCGAGCGGGAACTCGACCGTCTCGCGCAGGACCTCGAGGAGTTGGCTGGAGATGCGGAGGCGTTTGGTCGCGAGACCATCGGACAGATGCCGGAGGAGATGAGCGACGACGACCGTCGGGCTCATGGGGAACTCATGCGACGCCAGGACGAGATCGGTGACGCCGCGTCGCGCCTGATGTCGGATCTGGACGAGCGAAGCCGGCGCCTCGAGGACAGGGATCTCGGCCAGGCGGAGGCGTTGCGGCAGGCCGCCGAAACGGGTCGCCAGGCCGATCTCGAGCGCAATCTCGAACAGGCGGAGGAGTCGCTCGAACGAAACCGGACCGATCGAGCCTCCGAGTCCCAACGTCGCGCCGCCCAGGCTCTCCAGGAGATGGGTCGTCGTCTCGAGGACACCCGGAAGGTCCGAACCGAGACGTTGCGTCGTCTGATGACCGAACTGGCCGAGTCGATCGAGGCGTTGCTTTCCTTCAGCGAGGAGGAGGCGCTCGCCTTGCGGTCGTTGTTGGCAGAGGGTGCTCCGTGGAGTGGGAACGCCATCTCGGTCCGCTCCGAGAGATCGATCCGCCTCGAACGAAACACGAGATCGGTCGCAGCGACGGCCAAGGCCGGCGGCGCGGAATCGGAGCCGGTCTCGGCGGCGCTCGAGCGTGCTGCAGGATCCCAGGGAGAGGCGATCGTGGCGCTTCGGGATGGGGTTCCGAGGGTTTCCGATGCCTCCCTTTCGATGGAGCGATCGAGCGGCATGCTTCGCGAGGCGCTCGAGCTTTCCCAGCGAATCGGAGACGACGCGGAACGCGAGGCCCAGCGCGAGCAGCGTCGCGAACTCGCCGAGGACTACCGGAGGCTCGCAACGTTGCAGGAGGAGATCGCCGACGAGACCCTCCTTCTGGCGGGTCGCCTCGACCGTGGCGAGATCGCCAGGCGACGACGCCTGCTCGAGACCCGTCGCCAATCGGCGCGTCAGGAGGAGGTGGTCGCCTCGTCTCGAGAGATCGCCGACGGGATCGAGGGTCTCTCGGACACCGCCGTCTTCGCCGGCGGACACGATTGGATCGACCGTTGGAGCGCCGAGGCGACCGAGCTGCTTGTTCGCGGCGAAGCCGGATTCGAGGTGGGTCAGCGGCAACGTCGCATCGCTTCGACGGCGAAGGCGATGGCCGAGGCGATGGAATCGCTCGCCCAGGACGACGAACGATTCGCAGGAGGCGAGGGTTCGGAAGGGTCGGGCGGTGGCGGTGGTGGCGGCGGTGCCGGTGGGGACGAGGGCGCCATTCCGCCGATCTCGGAACTCCGCCTGCTGAAGAGCCTGCAGGAGCAGGTCTATCTCGCCACCCGCGCCCTCGAGGAGAACCGCGGGCCAGAAGCGCCCGACGAGGCGACTCGCCGTGGAGAACTCGAACAGCTGGCCGAGATGCAGCGGTCGATCATCGACTACGGAAACCGCCTGCTCGAAGCGCTCGATGAGGCATCCTCGGGCGAGGTCCCCGATCCGGAGGCGGGCGGAACCCCACCGCTCGGTTCGTCGGCCTTGCCGATGGAAGCGGGTGGACGGTCCTCCTCGCATTCGTCGGAACTGGGATCGAGCGCGAGAATCCTCGTTCAGGAGACGTCTCCGGAACCTCCACCATCGCTCGACGACCTGCTTGGAATCGACGAGGAGGAAACCGAGGTCGAAGACGGGGATGCGCCGACCGACATCCCCTCGGCGCTCGATGATCGACTCCGTGAACGCCCGATCGCCGACGGGTTCAAGGAGGCGCTTGCCGGCATGGCCGAAAGCGAGGAGGCGCTCGCCGATCGGGGAGACACCGGCCTTGCGACCCAGCGGATCCAGGAGGGTGTCCTTCGAAACCTGCAGGCGCTCATCGAAAGCGCACGGCGACAACGGCAGCAGCAACAGCAGCAGTCTTCGGGATCGTCCGGTTCCTCGAGCAGCGAGCCGTCTCGGAGTCCCAGCGGTTCCCCATCGTCGCAGTCGCAATCCTCACCGTCGACGGGGCAGGATCGGCCTTCCGGCGAGTCCGGCGACGGCTCGCCACCCGGATTCGAACAGGCCGAACTCGGCGGAATGCTCGAGGAGGGACGCGTCGAGTGGGGTCGACTGCCGGAGCGGGTTCGCGAACTCGTCCGTCAGGGTCGCCGGGATCGAATCTCCTCGATCTACCGGCGCCTGACCGAGCAGTACTACCGGCGTCTCGCCGAGGAGGCGGTCCCATGAACCGTTCGACCGCATCGTGGTGTTCGGCTCGTCTTGCCTGTGCGGCCTCGTTGTCGATGGCGATCGGAGCGGTGTCCTCGCACGGATCTCCTGGCGCGGTCGTTCAAGACGACGAGCCTCCGGAGAAGACGGTGGCTGGTTCCGGATCGGCGTCCGACGAGTTCGAAGGCACCGAAGTCCAGGACGACTCGATTCCGTCTCCCGAATCGGGCGCCGAGAATCGCCCGGCGGACGGCGAACTGAACTCCACCGTGCTCGATGCGATCGATCGAGGTCTCGACCACCTTGCGAGCCTCCAGACCGCAGATGGTTCCTTCGGGATCGGTCGGTACTCGGACAACGCCGGAATCGTGGCCCTCTGCGGCATCGCGTTTCTCGCAGACGGTCACGTGCCCGGACGCGGTCGGCACGGCGAAATCGTGCGGCGCTGCCTCGACTACCTGCTCGACCACGTCACCGAGACCGGACTCATCGCCGCCGAGACCGGACATGGGCCGATGTACGGTCACGGCTTCGCGACGCTCTTTCTCGGCGAGGTCTACGGCATGACGCCCGGGGATGCCCGGGTTCGGGACGTCCTCGAGAAGGCCGTGGAGCTGATCGTCAACAGTCAGAACGACGAAGGCGGGTGGCGCTACAACCCGGTGCCCTACGACGCGGACGTCTCGGTGACGATCTGCCAGGTGATGGCGCTCCGCTCGGCCCGAGATGCCGGCATCAAGGTCCCGGCAAGCACCATCGAGCGGGCCGTCGACTACGTGAAGAAGTGCCAGAACCCCGATGGCGGGTTCAAGTACATGCTTGCCGCGGGAGGCAGCGGCTGGGCCCGAAGCGCCGCGGGGGTGGCGACGCTCTTCTATGCCGGTAGGTACGGCGACGAGTCCATCGCCAGAGGACTGGACTACCTCAAGCGGCAGGCGTTTCCGTCCGGTCGTTCGCCGCTGACGCAGGCCCACTTCTTCTACGGCCACTACTACGCCGTGCAGGCGATGTATCTCGCCGGTGGCGAGTGGTGGAGAACCTGGTGGCCGGCCATCCGCGACGATCTGGTGGACCAACAGACGCCCGCGGGCGGATGGCTCGATCAGCAGCAGGGAAGCGCGTACGCGACCGCGATGGCACTGATCATCCTGCAGATGCCCAAGCGATACCTGCCGATCTTCCAACGATGAACCACAGACGAGATCGGTCGATCAGGACCGGAATCAACCCGCAGCCGAGGACGACCCATCCGATTCGATCGGCGTGGCTCGTCGCGGTGGCGACGAGCATCGCCTTCGGTTCCCCGATCGCATCCGCCGACGACTCGAGGCTTGCCGGTCCCGACCTCGGATGGTCGGTCGTCGCGTCGGATGGCGCTCGTCGAACGGTGTCCTCGTGGTCCTTGTCGACCGGAGGCGATCGTCTCGAGAGAATCGTGCCGTCCGAGGTCGAAGGCGTCGATGCCGGACCGGTACGACGACTTCCGATCGCCGTGGACGGCGCTTCGGAGGTGGGTGTTCGAACCGTCGGTCGCGTCGGAGTGCCCGTCCTGTCGATCGGATCCCACCTGCTCCTCCAGAGTGGCGAACGTCTGCCGGGACGTCCGGATCTCGTGGATGGCGAACTCGTCTGGCGGCACGCGTGGCTCGGCGACTTCACGATCGACCTCGACACGCTTCGATCGCTGGTGATGTCCGAGGTCGGCCCGCCTCCGGAGTCGGTCGCGACATCGAACCTGGACGTGGTGACCCTGGCCAACGGAGATCGCGTCGAGGGTTTCGTGACCGAGGTCGCGGGGGACGTCCTCGTCGAGAGCATCGAGGATGGGTCGCAGACACGCGTGCCCTTCGAGCGGGTGTCTCGAATCGACCTGGTCGCGGGCGAGTCGACATCGTCCTCGATCCGAGTCTGGACTCGAGACGGAACCGTCGTCGATGTCGAGGCGCTTCGCGGGACTCGTGGCGACGACGGTCGGGAGACCGAAGCCGACCTGCTCGCCTTCGAACGCTCCGTCGCCGAGGGTGCCGGGCGAGGCGAGGGCGTCGTCTTCACAAGAGAGGTCGTGGCGATCGCCTGGCGACCCGACGTGATCATGCCGCTGGACCGGTGCGAGTTCGAGGTGCTTCCGCATGCCGAGAACGCGGATCGGCCTTGGCTTCCTGCGCCGCGACGTGCGGGCGGTCCCACCCCCTTCGGTGCGGCGACGATCGAGCTGATCGGGCCAGCACGCTTCAGGACGAAGGTCCCGAAGGGTTCGATCCTCTCCGCCGACGTCGAGCTGCCGGCCTTGATGAGGCGGTTTGGAGACGTCGAGTTGCGAATCCTCGACGGCACCATCGAGGTGCTTCGTCGACGCTTCTCCAGGGAGTCGCCGCAGGCGTCGATCTCGGTTCCGATCGAGAGCGGCGATCTGACCATCGAACTCGGCCCGGGACTTCGGGGTCCGGTGCAGGATCGCCTTCGGTTCACGACGCCGATGTTGCTGCGTTCGAGTTCCTGATCTTCCGCACCGGCGCGCGTCCGGGCACGGTCACCCCAACGCGAGACGTCCGCCGTCGACGGGCAGGTTGACGCCGGTCAGGTAGCTTGCGGCGGGACTTGCGAGAAAGGCCGCGACCCGGGCGACCTCCTCGGGTTCGGCGAAGCGCCTCATCGGCACCCCCTTCAGAGCCTCCTGTTCGACCTCCGGCACGCTGGCGCCGGCGCGGCTGGCCCGGCCCTTGAACAGCGCCTCGAGCCGCGCGGTCCGGGTGAAGCCCGGGAGGATGCTGTTGACCGTGATCGAGAACGGGGCAAGCTCGACCGCGAGCGTGCGGGCCCAGTTGGCGACGGCGCCGCGGATGGTGTTGGAGACTCCGAGGCCTCGGATCGGCGTGACCACCGAGGTCGAGATCACGTTGACGATTCGTCCGTAGCCGCGGTCGCGCATGCCGGGTGCGACCGCCTGGGCCAGGATCTGTCCGCACAGCAGGTGGTGTTCGAACGCGCGGGCGAAGTGCTCTGGAGACGCTTCGATGGCCGGCCCGGCGGCGGGTCCCCCGCCGTTGTGGACGAGGATCTCGATCGGCGAGCGCGACGCGAGGAATCCGTGCACGGCCGGCTCGACGCTCTTCCAGTCGTCGAGGTCGATCCTCAGGGTCTCGTGACGTTGCGAATCGATGTCGGGCAGGTTTCGGAGATCCTCGAGCGTCCGCGCCAGACCGTCGGGGTTGCGGCCCATCGCCACGACGCTGGCACCAAGCCTTGCGAACTCGATCGCGATCGCCTTGCCGATGCCCTGGGTCGCGCCGCCGACGAGCGCCGTGCGTCCGGCGAGCGAGAAGTGGTTGGATTCGTTCATGCGCGGAGGGTACCGCAGGCGTCCTCGGAACCGGCGCGGCTACTTCGTGCTGAAGCGATGGACCATGCGATGCCGGTAGATCGAGCCGGGCTCGAGGACGACGTCGGGCCATCCCCCCTTCCCCTGCCGGTTGACGCTGTCGGGAAACGCCTGGGTCTCGAGGCAGAGGCCGTCGTGCTTGCGGTAGGAGGCTCCGGACTTGCCGGCGATGCCGTCGAGGAAGTTGCCGCTGTAGAACTGGATGCCCGGCTGGTCCGACCAGACCTCCATGACCCGACCCGAGACCGGCTCCTCCAGCACCGCGGACAGCCACAATCTTCCATCGACGGGAGTCCGGTCGAGCACGAAGTTGTGATCGACTCCGCCCGGATCGTCGCCGTTGCCCGGCAGCTTCTCGAGCGCCGAGGCGATGCTTCGGGCCTTGCGGAAGTCCAAGGGCGTGCCCTCCACCGACGCGAGTTCACCCGTGGGGATCATGGTGGCGTCGACGGGGGTGTATCTCGAGGCGGGAATCGTCAGCAGATGCTTCGCGATCGAACCCCCATCGTGTCCGGCGAGGTTCCAGTAGCTGTGATGGGCGAGGTTGACCGGCGTCTTCGCGTCGGTGGTCGCCGCCATGTCCACGATCAGCTCGTCGTCGTTGGTGAGCGTGTAGTTGACGATCGTGCGGACGGTGCCGGGGTAGCCCTCCTCCCCGGCGGGTGAGACGTACTCGAAGGTCGCGGTCGGGCCTCGCGGCGTCATGCGGGCCCGCCCGTCCCAGACCACCTTGTCGAATCCCTTCACGCCGCCGTGAAGGTGGTTCGGTCCGTTGTTGGTCGCCACCCGGTGCTCGACGCCGTCGATCTCGAACCGCCCACCTGCGATCCGATTCGCGCAGCGGCCCGCGGTGCATCCGAAGTAGGGGTTGCTCTCGACGTAGTCGGCCAGCGTGGCCCGCCCGAGCACCACGTCGGCAAGACGGCCCTTGCGGTCGGGCACGAGGACCTCGGTGACGATGGTGCCGTAGTCGGTGGCCTTGACGACGAGCCCGTTGGCGTTGGTCAGGGTGTGCAGGCGCACCCGCTTGCCGTCGGCCATCCCCCACACCTCGCTGGTCGCGGTCCCGAGGGCGCGGGCGGCGCGCTCGGCCTGGTCGGCGGCGCCATCCTCGACGGGTGAATTGTCGGTCACGGAGACCTCCTTGACGGGTTTGACGCGGGCGGGTCGATCGTCGCCACCGACACCGGTCTGGGCGAGGGCGACGGTTGCAAGCAGAGCGGCGAGCATTCCGGCGAGAACCGTGCTCGATGTTCGATTCGGAGGTGTGGTCATGGGCGTCTCCGGCAGGGAGTCGAAGGTTCGGTGTCGTGGAGGGTCCGCGAGAGCCGCCAACGGGCGGTTCGAGATGTGCTTCGTCGAGATGTGCTTCGAAGAGACGAAGATCATGCCTCCGAGGTCCGATCCTCGGCAAGGCGTCGACCGCGTCTTCTGGAGTAGCGTCGGACCAGTTCATCCGCGAGCACGCCCACCAGGATCACCGCCCCGAGAACCGCGTACTCGAGGTTGTCCGGGATCCACTCGACGAGCGTGATGGTGTTTCGCAGCACCTGGAGCAGGGCCGCGCCGACGACGATCCCGACGACGCTGCCCTCCCCTCCCCGCAGACTGCATCCGCCGAGCACGGCGGCGGCGATCGCGTAGAGCTCGTAGAAGTTCCCGAAGTCGGCCGGCTGGGCGCTGCCCACATCGAGGACGAAGAGCATGCCGCCGTAGGCCGAGAGTGCTGCGCCGGAGACGAACGCCGACAAGGTCACCCACCGGACCGGCACCCCGCTGTAGGCGGCGGCCTCGGGATTGCGGCCGGTCGCAAGGAGCCACCGACCCCACACCGTGAACCGAAGCAGAAACGCCGCGAGCACCACGATTGCCACCAGGGAGACGACCGGCGCGGGAATCGCGAAGGCGGCGGGGCCGTCGAAGGCCTCGAGATCGGTGAGTCCGGGGATCGGGATCCGTCCGGTTGCAAGCGTGCGCAGGCCGTCGTAGCCGCCCTGGAATCCCTGCGTCTGATCGGCGGTGAAGCCCCGCGCGACACCCCGGTAGAAGAGCAGCCCGCAAAGGGTCACCAGAAACGGCTGCAGGCGTCCCCACGCGACGAGGCCGCCTTGGAACAGGCCGATCGCGATGCCCGAGCCGAGCACCGTCGCCACCGCCGCCGGTTCGGACCACCCCTGTTCGACCAGCAGCCACGGCAGGAGGCAACCCGAAAGACAGACCACCGATCCCGTCGAGAGGTCGATGCCGCCGGCCATGATCACCAGGCCGGCGCCGATCGCGAGGATGCCGAAGAGCGCCGTGCGCCGACAGAGGTTCTCGAGGTTGTACGCCGAAAGGAAGCCCTCCCCGGCGAGCGAGGTGAGTGCCGCCACCACGACGAGCAGCACCAGCATGCCGAGAGCCTTCTTCATGCGACCTGCTCCGCGACGAGTCTGGCCATGACCGCCTCCTCGCCGGCATCCGCCGCATCGAGATCGCCGGTGATCTCTCCTTCGCGCAGGCACACGATGCGATCGGCAAGCGAAAGCACCTCGTCGAGTTCGCTGCTGGCGAAGAGGACGGCACATCCCTTTGCAGCGAGGTCGCGCACGATCGCATGGATCTCGGCACGGGCTCCGACATCGACGCCTCGGGTGGGTTCGTCGAGCAGCAGGACCTTCGGCGACCGTGCGATCCAGCGTCCGAGCACCACCTTCTGCTGGTTGCCTCCCGAGAGCGTGCCCGCGGCGCGAGCGTGGTCGGGAGGGCGAAGGTGCAGGTCCTCGGCGAGTCGGTCGGCGAGACGCCGGATGGCCTGGAACGAGAGCACGCCACCGCGGGAATGATCCGCGAGCGACGCCATCGCGAAGTTGAGGCGAATCGGATCCGGAAGGAAGAGCCCGTGGCGTCCGCGATCCTCCGGAACGAGCGCGACCCCTCGGGCGACCGCGGTGCGGGGATCGCCCGGCGGCAGGCGGACGCCCTCGATCTCGACGACGCCCGCCCGGGCTCGGCGCACCCCGAAGATCGTCTCGAGCAGTTCGGTCCGACCGCTGCCGACGAGACCGGCGAGGCCCACGACCTCGCCGCCGCGGATCTCGAGATCGACCGCGTGCCGAGGATGCGCGTCGCTGCGCAGATCCTTCAGGGCAAGGCGGACCGGTCCCGACTCGATCGGGCGCCGCTCGACCGCCTCGACGTCGCGGCCGACCATCAGCGAGACGATCTTCTCGCGGGTCGCCTCCGACCGGTCGAGTTCACCTCGTTGCCGACCGTCCCTCAGCACCACGATGCGGTCGGCCATCCTCAACACCTCGTCGAGGCGATGACTGATCAGCACGACCGCCGTGCCGCCTTGTCGAAGTTGCGACACGAGTTCGACCAGGCGATCGGCCTCGGCCTTGGAGAGGCTCGCAGTGGGCTCGTCGAGGATCAGGACCCGGGCATCGGCGGCGATCGACTTCGCGATCTCGACGAGCTGACGAGAACCCACCCCGAGCGAGGCGACGGGTGTCCGCGGGGAGATGGAGAGCCCGACCTTCCGCAGCGCGTCGTCCGCGATTCGGGATGCGGCTCG
>Ga0075475_10000453_pt1 | contig 19122 bp, 26 predicted proteins | sample DEB08_DNA_10_FD_76342 | JGI IMG/M metagenome (GOLD analysis project Ga0075475, IMG submission 76342) | Aqueous microbial communities from the Delaware River and Bay under freshwater to marine salinity gradient to study organic matter... | ecosystem: Environmental > Aquatic > Marine > Coastal ... | reverse complement strand
TGAAAAGTTAAAATGTGAGAAATTTAATCTATCAACAAATTTAACTGCTTCACCTTTCTCTGTGTTAATTGCTACATAACCTTCTGGTTCAGTAACTTTAAAACCATCTTTAGTAAGAACAAATGCCTTTTGATTATTTATTAAGTTGAGCTTGTCAATAGCCATCATCTTAGCTTTTGTAATTTCATCTACGTACATAAATGATTTCACTAAAGTAAGTCTATTTTTGTTAAGATCATCAATAAGCTGTCTAAGGGCTGCTCTTTTTGTGTTAATAGCTGCTTCTGATTTAACCTTTGATATAACTTTGTCTTCCCAATAAGTTTTAAGATATTCAATATAATCTTTAGCAGCTGTTCTAGGATTAGGAAGTTGTCCTGCTCTAATTCTACTATTAATAAAAGTTTTAACATTAGCACCTGCAGCAGAAGAAGGAATTGAGTCCATAATTTTAACTATTTTATCAAAACCACCAATTAGTCTTTCTGCTTTATTGATATGAACATTAAAAGCTCTAAGTTCTGCTTCTGTAAAACCTATATCAGACCCTTTGAAATACGCGTCATCCATGAATACATTTCTTGTCGTCTTGAGTTTAGATATATCAACGCCAAAAGAAGCAGAGTAATTAGCCAAAGAACCGCGGCCGCTGTAGGAAGTATGCCAAATGATACCCATGTTAGCGTTTCTAATGAGCTTAGCAATATCAGAGTTAGCAGGCCAAGCGTATACAATTGTATTAGGATGGACTGTAAGATATCTGATTCCATCAATTGTTTCATATTTTTGATCTCCTGAAGTGAATAACATATCTCCTTGAAGAACAGTGTCTTTAGGAATACCTACATTAGGCAACTCTCTTAGAGCTACTTGAAGTTTTTGTGCTTTGCCACCTGACTCGTTATCACTAATATCTTTAGCTGTTTTATAAATTTTAGGATTCTTAGCAAATACTGATTTTGTTCCTACAAAAAATTGGCTATCTTCCGGATCATAACCAGCAAACAAAGCAGGAGCTCCGTCCCATTTTACCGTGAGATCAGCATGATTAGTACCAACTTTAAGAGAAAAATCTTTAAGAAATTCTACAGCTGCACGAGCACCTACATCTCCTCTCTCATAAAGATCTTCATCTGCATGAGTAAGATGTAGGTTTTGCTTAGAGTCAGCAGCTTCGTATAATTTAATACTAGTTAATATCATTAAAGTATTTAATCATTCTTTTTTAGCATTCTAAAGTTGATAACATCCCAGTTAAGAATATTAAGATGGTTAATAATATACTTCTCTATATTATCTCCATAGTTAAACATATATGCATGTTCCCAACAATCAATAATCATAGCAACGTTGTCTACAATTCTGTTATTTGGAATAAGATTAATGTAACCACTAGTATTCATAAACACCCAACCATTGCCTTGAATATTTTTAGCTTTTTCAGTTAATGTTTGTACAAATCTTTCCATAGAACCGTATCTTAATTCCATCATAGAAAGAGCTTTACCAGTAGGCTGATTATTCAATCTAAACTCTCTAATATTCTCAAAATACAAACCATGTAGATATGAACCAGCTTTATCAAAAGCAAAGTCACCTTCACCTTTATTGTACCTGTCTACATGTTTCTTATAAATGTAATTATAATGAAGATCAAAAGCATGTTCATTAATAACAGGCTTTAGTTTAGCTATATCATAAGATACTAATGTTTGTTCAAGCATCTTCATTAATTAAATCTTTCGCTTTTTTAATAAGATCTTTTGCTTCTACATAAAGTTCTTTTGCTCTAGATTTCTTAGATTCTGCTAATTGAATATACTCTTCAGCAATCTCTTCAGGGGTTTTACTTTTTGGAGGTTCAGGAGAATCAATAATATTTAAAACAGGAAAAGCTTGTCTAACAACTTCTGAAGAGATATCATATTCCTTTTGAATAGTTTTGTCTTTTGCTTTACAAATTACATCTGCTTCATTTGCGTCAACAGCTTCTAACATTTCAATAAATGAACGCTCTATTTGAAGAGGTCTCATTTTAATTGATTGTGCTGATCTGACAATAACTGGAAAAATTCTGATATATTCCCATAAAGAGGCGTGATTAGGACCGTCTGGGTTATCATTTCTATTAAAAGGAGGTGTTCCTTCTGGAAGCATAGGAACAATAGAGCTACAATAACTCATCTTCAAAATTCTATGAAGAGGAGTATGATCGTAATATTTTTCTTGGAGAGTTTTAACCTTTAATTCATCGCTTTTAAGATTGCTAATTTCTTCTAGTATTTCAAATACCTGCATATCCCGTGGTTTGATATTCTTCATAATTTAATCCTTTTCTTACACTTTTCATAATATTATCTGCATCTCTTTGCAGATTTCTAGGCAAACCTTGTTTAAAGCTTGCTGTATCACCATCCGCTGCGATGGCTCTCATTTTAGAAGCTGACATACCTGAAACATCATCAGCATCTGGGTCACGCTCACCAGCTGATACTACATCAATAGTATCAAACGAATATTCTTTACCATTATACTTGTTGATAAGTTCTCTAAAATCTGAAACTCTATCAGAACCTACAACCAAAACAACCTCATCATATTTTTTCTCTAACTCTTGTAACACTTTAATTATAGTGTTAGCTCTAGACATTTTTACAATATTTCCAAAAGCTTTCTTTGCTAATTTTATTTTTTCTTTATATTCTAAAGGATCTTTTGGAATTTTGTGAGTATGAGACAGATAAATGAGAGGGTCACCTTTATGAGCTCTAGCGACCGCTCTCACCTTATTAACCAGTTTTTCATGTCCTATTGTAGGAGGATTCATCCTCCCGAACGTAAAAACTGCTTTAGACATATTATGTTAGGTCTGATGTTGCAATATGGTTATTACTATCAGCCAAAGCAGCGATTTCTACACTTGTTAACAAATCTTGAGTAGAGAAATCTACAGTAGAAGCTGCTTCAATTGAGTTTTGAGTAGAAGCTCTACCAAGTGGAAGTGCATCTAAAATTTCATGTGTATTAGTGCCATCTGTACCAGTTACACCAAACCCTGCTGCAGAAGCTTGAACAGCTGCACCAAAAGCTACACCTTTACCATCAATAGCTGTCTGGTCATTAGTACCAGAAGCGTCAGGAATTACATAAGTCATAAGGATCTCCTTTAAATTGTTATAACAATATTATTTATTACAATTTAACTTCAAAATCTTGAAGAGACTCCATAAGCAATTTCATTTGATTTTTAGTAAACAATGTCATTAAACGATTAATAGAACCTTTTGCAGGCTTATTAAAAGCTTCTAGAATCTCTTGTTTAAGATAATCAGGACATCTGCTCAGATCAATCATATCTCTATTACGTATAATACGACGAGCAATTGTTGTACCTAATGCTTCAGGATCTTGCATAAGCATATCCATTTTAGCTTTGCGAAGAGGTGTTTGTCTGGCATTTTCTTCTACTAGTACATCATCGTCTGACATTACATTAGGAATACCATCACCCATATCACCTTTAAGTATTTTAATTTCTAAATCAGTAATAGGATCAATATCAGGTTCTATCCATTTCTTCTGAATGTTAGAAAACTGTTTAATGTTAGGATATTTCTGTAGCTGTACAAAATCTTTATCTGGTGATACGATAACAGTAGGAGTAGGGTTCATATTAGCTTCTACAATAGTAGCAATAACATCATCTGCCTCACATCCTTCAATACGAACACAACGATAAGGAGAGTATGTTTCTATTTCTTCTCGTACGTTGTTCATCATAGTAAAGATAGCATTCCAATCATGCTTAGACTCTTTACGTTGTTTTTTGCGATTAGCCTTATACTGAGGAAAAGTCTTCTTACGCCATACATTAGTATGATCCATAGCAATAACCATCTCACCAAATTCATTACGAAACTTTTCGTTATACTGACGAATAATATTAAAAATCTGATGGCGAACTAATCCTGGTTCGTCCATAAAATCATCTACTCTAACCATAATAGACGACATCGCAATTGATGAGTAATCAAGTAATATCAACGTAAGCTCCTATCCTACCGTTAACGTCAGGGCATTTTACATACCGATACCCGTCTGGAGGATCGATATGATCACCTTCCCAAACGGGTATAAAGACATTATTATTATAAGAGAAATCTGGATTTTTTCTGATATGAATTTCGATTAGTTTGTTACCAATAAATTCACAATTAATATTAGGTTTATCTCTAAAATTTATTAGAATATGAGGTAAAGGAAAGTCTTTTTTGACTGTTGTCCATTTTTTCCATTTAGTAATATCATCACCATGTATTCCTTGAGTAACTCTTACTAACTTACCATATTCATAATCTACAGAATAATGATTACCTCTAAAAACTTGACACCAGAAATGACCTGTTGGAAGATCGTCTGTTGAATCTTGTAACCACATAAGCTTTGTACCCAAACCTAACCCTAGAAAGTTTATAGCTGGACGAACAATATAATTATCTGGTTTAGGAACGTTTACACCTACGGGACCACATCTATAACCCATCATTCTAGATATTTGTAGTTTATTGTATACCCACAACTCGTCTGCAGACAGATCATAATATTCATTATCAAAATCTTTTTGATTCATCATTCCCAATTGATATCCATGATAGGCTTTGTATCTGTAGAAGTGTTTATCATAGCATCGTTTTGAGCTTCAATAGATGAAGGTTGATTAGGAAGATCAGTAACTCTCATTTTAGCATAGTCAACATTTAATAACCAATTACGTCTGTCAGAAGGATCACCGTATCTATTTTTTAACTGAGTGAATCTTATTAGACCTTCGTCTCTTAGTTTATCGTTTGTAGTCATAGCAAAGAAATAGTCAGCAGTCATAGGAAGTCCAAACGATTCTGATACAGAAGTAATTTCTACATCAGCATCGCTAAAACCTTGACGGTTAGTCTGAGTAGCTGTAAGTACAGGAACATCAAACTCCATAGCCAAAGCTCTTAATTCTTCTGCAGTAGATTTAATCTGTTCATATGAGTTAGCTTGTTTACTTGCACTCATAGATTGACAAATATTAAGATAGTCAATACAAACTAAATCAGGTACAAAATCTTTCTTTTGTTTCAACTCTTTTAGTAGAGCTCTAAAGTGTCCTGCATGAGCAGATTTAGTAGGATACTCTTTGACAACTAGCTGACCTTTTGTTTTCATTTTAAGATTATCAAACCTTTTCATAAAAGATTCTTTAGCAATTACTTCTAACTCTTCGTTATTAAGGTTCAACAAATTCTGGTCAATACGTTGAGCAATCTTCTCTTCAGCCATCTCCATAGTTACATATAAAACGTTATGTCCTGACTCTACTAGATTTGCAGTCATAGCACACATAAAGAGAGATTTACCCACACCAGTACCTGCCATAATTACACCTAGAGTTTTCGAAGGAAAACCACCTCTAAGAATATAATCCATATGCTCTAGACCAGAAGGTATCTTTAGCTCTTTACGGTTATAGAACTCCCAACGTTCATCTGCTTCGTCGATATAATCATGACCTACAGATTTATCAAACGATGTAGAGATAGCTTGAGTTAAAAGTTCGGGCAAAGCTGACATAGGAGTCTTTTTATCTTCACCACCTATTACATTTACAGCTTGATAAACAGCATTAACAATAGCTCTTTCTTGACACCATTGTTCTGTCTTATTAACTAAAAATTCTATTTTAGAAATAGGTTCTACATCTGTATTAAGAAGCTTCATAGACTCGTTATAAACAGCTTCTGTTAAGTCATTACGCGATTCTAATTCAATTTTAATAGCCGCTGATTTAGGAGCATTATTATATTTACCGTAATACTTATGTATTTCTTCGAATATTATACTTTCATGTTTCTCAGTAAAATAATCTTTTGTTAGAAAAGGTAATACTTTCTGACAAAACTCATCACTTTTAAGTAAATTGTAAAGTATACCTTTTCTTAGCTCTGGTGAGTCGACTGCCAACGTTTAAGATCCTCTGGTGTATTGATTTCTGCACATGGGCTATCATTATAAACAAGCCCTACAGGTATATTATTATAAATCCAACGTAATTGTTCTAAACTTTCTTCCAATTCTCCATCATAAACCGGAAGTTTTTTATAAGCAGCTAACGCCCACTTAGTGTAAGCATATATACCATAGTGGTGATCCCCATAACCAGAAATACCACGACCAAACCAAATTGCACGCGAGGATGATCTGATGACTTTAACACTATTAAGATTAGATCTATCATCATCGCTAATATCGCTCCACACAGTAACAACTGGAAAATTTTGAAGCCCATTTTTAAGATCCTCTATAACTGGAGGGACATCTATCATGTCACCTTGTACGTTAATAATTGCATCATAACTATCTAACAAAGGTTGATTAGCAGCTTCTGCAACTCTTTCTGTTCCGTTACTACATTCAGGAGAAGTTATAATTGCTTTATCTTTAGGAAACAAAGATGCTATACGTTTACTATCAGTAGCTATGAATACATCTTCTTGTGGGTGCCAGCAGCAACACCAATGATGAACACGTTGAATTAAACAATGTTCTTTTGTTACTTGTGCTATCATTTTTTCAGGATAACGAGTTGATTCAATTCTTGCTGGTATTACTATCGCTGTTTTCATTATTAACCGTCTCTGTTATAATATCTCTAATTATAGAACCTGATAATTTTTCAAACGAATTAATGTCTTCAGGTACATCACCTAAAAATTCTGTAGTAAATGTTAAAAGTCCATCATCATTTTCTAATTTCATATCAACAGGGCGCCAGATTGTATTTTTAAATTTACCATTCTTAATCTTAATCCATTCGCCTCCGTTAGGATCTTTAAAGGGCTCAAAGTTCTTAGGATTAGGCTTCATCTGGAAATAACTCCTTTTCTACATGAATAATTTCTTCCTCTGGTTCTTCAATAACAGCTCTAACTTCACTTATTGAAAAACGCTTTTTAATTGCAGCTGCAAAACCAGCTTTAAACATTGGAAGCCAAAACTCTGCTGTGTCTGTATCTTTACGACGTTTTTTGTCAGTAATAACTTCACCAGTAGATGGATCAATACCTTCAAACCACCCATTAGCAGGTTTCTGAATCCAGCCAATCTCAATACCTACATCTAAAAGACCTGACCATTTATTAATACCACCTTCCCAAGAGATAGATAAAGGAAGTCTAGTTTTTTCTCTAACAAAGCGAGACTTATCTACACCTATCATAAAGTTATAACCTGAGACTTCTTTACCATCTTTTTCTTGTTGGCGACCCATAAAGAAAATCTGATTAGCAGAGTAATAGATACCTGTACCGCCAGACATAATCTCTTTAGGAAACAAACCTATTTCTTGATAGGTATGGTTAATAACAATCATAGGAATATCACGAGTGGTTAGATAAGGAGTAACAATACGGAAAAGACCTTTAAGGGCTTTAGCACGAGACATATCTGCTACAGACTTTTCGTTGAGAGCATCTTCTAATTCTTTCTTAGATGCTAAGTTACCAACTGAGTCAATAACAATAGCAACTTTATCACCTCGTTCAATATTATCTAATTGACGAGTAATATCAAATTTAAGTTGCTCTACATGCTCAACTGGTGTATGAAGTACTCGCTCTGGGTCTACGTTCATAGATTTTAGATATTCTGGCGTGATACCAAACTCTGTGTCATAAAGTAGACATACAGCGTCGCTATGCTTTTTTAAATAAGCGCCTGCCATAAGCAGAGCGAGATTAGATTTAAAATGTTTAGATGGACCTGCAATAACCGTAAGACCAGAAGTCAAACCACCATCTACAGAACCTGATAAAGCAACGTTCAAAATAGGAACGTCTGTTGGACACATATCTTTTTTATTGAATAGTTGAGATTTAGATAAAACCTCAGATTGTTTTACAGTTGAAGTTTTCTTCAACTTACTTAATAGATCACTCATTTTTTCTCCTAGCTGTTTTACTTAACAGGTGCTACCTGATTACATTATATATTTAATCGTTAAATTTTTCTTCGACTGATTTAATATGCTTACATTTACGATAAGCAACACAAGAGCATTCAAAGCCCCAATTAGTCATTTCAACATGATATTGATCACCTTTAGATCCTGTAACAGGCCAAAGGACACCTACTAAGTGATGTCCGCGTGTATCAACAATTTCTGATTTATGAGCCATATCACACCTCCTACGTATATATTATAGGAGGAGTGAAAGGTTTTTTATAAGGTTTATCTTTAATATGTTGTTACCCCGGGTTTTTTATAAACGAATCCGGAACGTCTTTTTTAGAGTATTCACATTCACATTTAATACAAACATCGTTAATACAATCTTCGCAATCTGGTCTATGACAATGACATTTGTGATTACATTTTTTGCAAAGGTTCATAAATCGTCTCCTCAAAAGTAAAATCTTCTTCTTCTAACTGACCGTTAAAATCTGAGCATCTCTCTAAATATTCAATCCAACCTGTAGCAATATACTTATCTTTATCTACAATTTGACCTACATGTGTATGTGTCCAATCTGCTGGCCAAATTAATGTATGACCTATATTAGCTTCAAAGGTTACATCAGAATAAGGAAAAATTGTTCCTCCACTTTGTACACTATTAAGATATGTCATAAAAACTAAGACCCTATTTTCCGCTGAATTAGAAGGAGCTCTTTCACAATGAGGCTTAAAATAACCTTGGTTGGGTTTATACCATTGAATGTTAAAATTACTATTTAAACCTATTTTAGGACCTTCTTTTAATATAGGAAACGTATTAATATAATCTAGTAAAGCGGAATTTAAAAAATGTAAATAATTATTAACCTGAAAAAAATCTAAACTATCTTGATAACAAACACTAACATCAGTTGATCTTTTAATTTTATCTGTTCTATCAACAACGTTACCAAAGCGCTTGACTTGAAGGGATCTATAATCTTTTATTTCATGAAACCACCCCACTAAATCTTCACATACTTTATCAGGGAAGTCGTAAATTTTTATAAAATTATCTTTTTCTACATCCATTTTTTTTAAATTATAATTATTAGTATCAAGCATATCTATTTCTGTCATTTTAATTTAGGACCTTTATACCAAGCAGAGAGTGAAGTTCTTTTACCATTTGTAACATTAGTAACTTTGTGAGGAAAATACGACGGGAACATAAGAATAGAACCTTTAGATCTTATTTCTTTTACTAATCTCTTTCTACCAGGGGCTATATAAAAATCACCACCAGAAAAATTATTATTTTCGGAAATATTTAAAATTACAGTAATTTTAATATCTCTTAATGATCCTTCAGAACTTGAATCTATATGCCAATCATAATTATTGTTATCGTTTTCATAATTATTAATATTAACAGAAGAAGGTGCTTCGTCAATGTCTAAGCCAAAATATTCTCTATTATTATACATTACAAAATCATTAATATAAGAAATATAAGGGTCTTTATCTTTTAATAACGATACAAAGCTTTGAGCTTTTTTAAAACCGGCACCGCCTTCATCTTTTGAAAATATGTTATTTTCATAGTGTTTTAATATTTGATCGCATTCCTTATCAGAAAAAAAATTTTCTTTAAAATAATATTCATAATAAAACATACACTTACCTTATCTTTAGAGATACTTACCACGACGCGTCTTTTGACCATTTAATTCTTATAGCACCTGTTTGTCCACTGCTAGCGCTTCTGCCACCAGCGTCATTGGTGCTGTTTCGGCTTCCGGCGCCTCCTCCGCCGCCTCCATATTCAAAACCACTCCAAGGGCTTCCGGGCTGGCCTTGGTTTCCTTCAGTATTGTTGTTAACACTGTTTGTACCAGTTCCTCCGGAACCTGCAGTGCCAAGACCATCAAGACCTACACCTCCGCCTCTACCACTCAAGAAGAAAGAGCCTCCTCCTCCGCCGCCTCCGCCATAGGTGTTATTGCCGGAGCTACCGTTAGTCTGTAAATAATTTGCTGAACTCGCGGGTGCGCCTTCACCTCCGGAAGGGTAAGATAATTGATTACCCCAACCAGATGCGCCGCTTCCTCCTCCTCCTGTTATGGTAGCGTAAGAGTGTTGTACAGCACCATTAAAAGATGAAGAGTATTGTCCTCTACCTTGACTATGAGGCCCGCTATGGCCACCTAATGTACTACCGGTTCTAGTAACTCCACTTGAAAGATCATTGTAGTTAGTTGCATTAGCGTTAGAATTGTACCAATACCTACCTGTTGTATTATTAGCTGTCGCGTTATTAGTAAACGCCTGCAATCCACCACGAGCACTAGTAACGTCTTGATAACCGCTACTATGTGCAAATATAGAAGCACCTCCTTGGATGCCAGTATTACCGTATGACGAATTACCACCATCGTTGCCTGCTGCACCGCCTCGACCGGCCGTGAGAGTATAGACTGTACCAGGAGTTAAACCTCTAAATTGATTAGCGTAAAGAGAACCTCCACAGCCGCCAGGGCTACCAAAAGCATATAAACCAGATCTATACGCATAAGTGTTTTGTATGTTCGCTGCCGAACCCATTCCACCCGCGCCGCCGCCAACAGCAACCACTGCTAAATCACTAACCCCGGCTGGAACTGTCCAGTTAAAGGTTGTACCTCCGCCCCATCCAGAATTAGATGTTCTGACGGTGTAAGCCTGGTTGGGGTTTAAGCTATTTGTAGTTTCAGTATATGATTGGCTTTGTGCATGCACTATTAATTGTCCAACAGGATGAAAAACTGAAGTATCTGTAATAGTACATGTACTTGAAACGTTACCTATAGATCTTACAGTAGTGCCAGAAGAGTTTGCTAATCTTGTACATGTTATTGTAAGCGTTTCGTTTCCTTCTGTTAATTCGTCTTCAGAAAGAGTAATTGTAATTGAGCCAACACCGCTTGAATTTGTTGTCATATAGCCCGCTTCTGAACTAATAGAGCCTGCAGAATATGTAGCTCCTGAAACAGAACTAATATCCGAAGAACTAACACCGGTAATTTTATAATAAATTCGTTGAGATGAACCTAGATTTGTGGTAGAGAAGGTAAAAGTAACAGATTGACCTTCATTAATATTAGAAGAAGAACGGGCAATAGAAACTGTAGGTGTTTTTGAGGTGTCATTAATAGTTACTGATGAAGAAAATCCATTCTCATCTGCAAAATTTTGAAAATCTTCACCTATTGTAAATGTCATAGTCTCTGTACCTTCAGTGGTAAAATCGCTGGCTAAAGTAAAAACAGCAGACCCTATATCATTATTGTTAATAACAATGTTTCCCGTAAGGCTTCCGGAAGATAAATCAGCGCTACTAATACCGGTTACAGAATAAGGAATGGATTCTCCTTGAAGACCTGAAGAAGTTAATGAAAAAGTTACAGAATTACCTTCATTAATTGATGTGGAACTTCTTGAAAGAGTAAAACTTTTACTATTTCCCCCTGTTAGTACTGATCTTGCAAAAGCTAATGGCATTTATAATTCTCCTACCTTTTATATTATAAAATAAAAATGGAACAAGTTAACCTGTTCCATCTATTTATTAGTTTAGTTGATCATTTTCTTCTTCAGTGTATGGCCACATTAGTTAATCCTGTTAACCTGAGCTTGAAGTAGTTTTTCAACTTCCCAAATAGAGTCTGGAGAACAACCGGCTTTTTTAAAGAAATATTTCCATAAATTATTAACCATAAATGCGCTCCATAGTCTTTCTATTCAATTCAGCTAACAAACTATGATAAGTATGTTCTCTGTATTCAGGTAAAAGTTGACGAGCAATCTGCTCATTAGCTGCCATTGAGCGTGATAGCTCAACAGCTTTACCTACTGATCTCATGTGACCAATCATCCAAGATGCAAAAGCAGTAATGAATGAAGTTTTAAGAAGAGAATAACCTCTTAATGCTATTGTTGTCATTTAATTTCCCCTTATGACTATTGATTGTAATTGTCTGGGGACGCTTCTCTTCAGGAAGGACTACTTCGAGACCAATCGCAAGTATTCCATCCTTCATTTCAGCTCCTCGTACCTCAGTATATTCTGAGAGACGAAATGACTTTTTGAACTTCCGAGCAGAAATACCTTTGTGAAGATACTTCTCTTGTTCTCTACGCTGCTCACGTTGAGCAGTTACAGTCAAGATATGATCTTTCACTTCAATAGTAACATCTTTTTCGGTAAATCCAGCAACGGCTAATTCCACAATATATTGAAATTCGTTTTCACGAACAACATTATGTGGTGGATAAGTATCTTTAGCTTGGCTGTGGATTGATTCAAGTTGATCAAAAATACGATCAAACCCAATAAATGCCTGTCTAGGCAATGCATAAGTTCCTGTCATGTTAACCTCCGTTTTATGGACAGTTGATATAGACTCGATTACTCGACGTCTAATATATTTATAAGAGAAAAAGAGGATTTTTTCTGTTGCCAGGAAAAACCCTCTCAAAAAACCCCGCTAGTAGTACTTAACTCTACTAGGCGATTGCTGCAAGAGCCTGAGCAGAAGAAGAAACAGTTTCTTTCTTCACGCTAAGGATTGAAGCGAAAGTAGACTTGCGTTTTGCAGTTACTTTAAATGTACTTCGATCTACGAATACCTTTACCACGTCTGTCGATCCTATTTCGCCCCCATCATAATTACTTACCTAAATATTTCACTCTGCTTTTTTCTTTTTCAGCAAGCCACTTTTCAAACCAATTTTTAATTAATTTAAACATTTATAACTCTAAGTAATTATGGTGGAGGCGGTGGGTACTGCCCCCACGTCCAGCCCGTCTATTCTATACACGATCATCAATCTTGTACTATATATTTATAAATAGAATACATATTTTTTTAGGAGAAAGATATGCCGTTATCATTTGCAAGATCTATATTAGCTGGTGGTTTAGCTGAACCCACTTATGAATTGACTAGATCAGCAACGTCTATCAATGAGGGTCAGTCAGTAACTTTTACTCTTAACACTACTAATATACCTGATAGTACTAATATACCTTATTCTATATCAGGTGTTTCGTCAGCTGATATTAACGGAGCTTCTTTATCTGGTAATTTTAATATTAATAATAATACCGGATCATTAACGTTTTATGCTACAAACGATGCAACAACTGAAGGTTTCGAAACTTTAACATTAAATTTAACTAACGGTAGCGCATCAACTAGTTGTGGTATTAACGACACTTCAAGAAATCCTACATATAGTGTATCTAGATCTTCTAGTACTGTTAGTGAAGGTGATTCTTTAACTTTCTATCTTAATACCACAAACGTTTCGAATGGAACAAATGTACCATATACATTATCAGGTACAAACATTACCTCTGCTGATATTAATGGAGCTCCTTTGACAGGAAGTTTAACAGTTAATAACAATTCTGCTAGCTTAACAGTTACTATTTCGGAAGATTATAATACAGAAGGTACAGAAACAATATACATAACGGTTAATGGCGCGACTATTGGTTCAAGTATTCTTGATACTTCTAAAGCTGATCATTTTATTGTTCATGGCGTTAGAGTGGGTACAGATACACAAGGTATAGGTAGTTTCTACGGCTCATGGAATACTGATATTTTTCCTAACGGTAATAATTTACAATATGCATTAGACCCTCATATTCGTAATACAGCTCATTCACAGGCTTCAGCGGATAATTTGTTTGAAGCTTTAAGTTGGGCTAGAGGTAATTCTTTTTATAAAGCTAACCCACCGTTAGGGTATAGGTCTTTAGCTTTTTATATGGGTAATACAATGGTAGCTTCTTTCGATCATAACATTGATGAAAATGGCTACCAAATAGATCAGCATATACACTTAAATCAATCGCCTCCAGCAGGGTTAAGCACAACCTATTCGTACGAAACAGTACGTTATCGTCATCACACTAGCTACAACGTGCAAAACATTTTTGGATCATGGTCGTGGACTTATGATAGAATACAATTTTTTAGTGGAGCTGTAGGTTCTGGTTACAGAGGTATTTGGTACAACACAGACGGTACTCTCCCATAATAAATAGAATACATATTTTTTTAGGAGAAATTAATGCCATTTGCATTCGCAAGATCAGTATTAGCAGGTGGAACTCCTGAACCAGTTTACACTTTATCAGCATCACCAACTTCAGCTAATGAAGGTCAATCAGTAACAATAACACTAACAACCGAAAACGTAGATGTAGGAACTTCTATTCCTTATTCTATTACAGGTATTAATAGTGCTGATTTGTCTTCTGGAAGCATAAACGGGAATTTTATTATTGAAGCTGGAGGAGCAGATTCTTTGAATTTTACTTTTGCTAATGATGCTGCTTCAGAAGGAACAGAAACTATGGTATTAACGGCTGCTGAACAGACTGTTTCAGTTAATGTAGCAGACACTTCTAGAGCAATTACATACGAATGGTACACAACCCCTAGTGCTACCCCTGATGAAGGAGATGTACTTAACTTTGTAGCTAGAGTGTACAATTCAAGTGAAACTATGTGGTGGCACCAAAATCTCCCATTAACTGATGTTAACCCGTCCCAAGGTCAATTAACTAAAGCTGGTCCTTTTACTTCTGGAAGTGATTTTTATTACACTCATACTGGTTCAACAACAATTCAAGAGGATGTAACAACTGAAGGTAATGAGACAATGTATTTGTATTTGAGATCAGGAAGTCAGTATGGAACTATCCGAGATACATTTACTATGGTAATTCAAGATACTTCAGTTCCTCTTACTTCTGATAGAATAGGTTCAGGTGTAGGTAATGCTGCTGGTTCTACTGATATTGTAGGTGTGTCTTTGACAGCGGGTGCGTACACTGAATTAGCTAATGCTACGCATCAGTCTGGGTATGATTGGGGTGACTCTATTATTCCAGATATAAGCTATAACGGTATGTGGGCTTTAGTAATTGGCCAGCGATTGGGTAATGGTAATGGAGGAGTTGCTGTATTTAAAAGAGATCCTGCAGGAGCCGGCGCTAGCATGTCATGGGATTTTGTAGAAATAATTCAAAACGCTACGCAATCAACTGTGTATGATGCATCTATATCAGACGATGGTAAATGGGTCTTTATGACTAGATCTGATGCAACCGATGTTGTTGCAGTTTACTATTCTAGTTCTCCAGGTTCAACAAGCTATTCTTTATCTACAACATTAAGTGGATTAAGTCAGGGTGGAGGAAACGCCTCGTATTGCAGATGGGTTGATATTGATAAAGATGCTAATAGAATGTTTATGGGATTAGAGTTTAAATATCGATCAGGTACTACAAACGGCTATGGAGGAGTGCTATGTTGGAGAAGATCGGGTTCTTCGTGGTCTGTTGAAAAATTCTTCCAACACAGTGCAGCACAGTCTGTTAATTATCAGTGGGGTCACCACGTTCAACCTCCATCAATAGCTAAAAAAGACGGGGATGTTATCATATTCATGGACAAAAATGCAAACAATTATAGCACTACAGGGTTCGGTTCCGGATACGATGCTCCTCATGATGCTAGTGGTAATCATTATATACATGTTTATAGAAGATCAGGAAATTCTTGGTATGAATCTACCTATAATATGGGAAATGGAAATAACACAGACAATCATGTAACAGTTTCAGGAGATGGTGGGAATTTTATTACGTTCAATCCTAAAGGGTCAAACCCCCATCTGTTTACCTTTAATAAGTCAAACGGCACTATAACTTCAACTAATAGTAGTTTGCCAGTTGGGACTTCTGGAGGAAATCGCGATTCTATTGTATTAAATGAAGATGCTAGTGTTGCTTTAGTTCACTACGTTTCTGGTACATACCAGTATAGAAGTAATTTTTATGACAGAAGTGGAAGTACATTTGTTACAAGGACAGGGTGGACACATGCTATAGAACCTAACTACGGTTGGACTCAAGTAATTTCTAACAGTAGTTATGCTTCTCACCCTTCAGTAAAAATGACAGGATCGGGAAACACTGTTATTATTCAATCTGATTTTCCTACAGGTAACGAAAAGGGTGCAAAGATACTTAACGTATATTAAAAATAAATAATATATGAGAAAGCGAAAAAAAGCACCTCCTAAGGTGCATAGAGTATATTGTACATACTTCCCAGATGGTAGATACTATATTGGTTATTCTGGTAAAACAGATAAACAATTCGAAAAGTACTTTGGTTCATCTACAATTGTAAAAGAATATGAAGGTGAGTTGGTTAAAGAAACCATAAAAGCATATGATCAAAAATCATATGCTAAGATGGCAGAATTTCTTCTTCAGTGGCAGCAAAGAGAAGATCCTCTTTGCTTAAATGATATGATCAATATTAGGCTGAGGATGACTCATTTAACAAATTTCGAACCGTTAAATTGGTATCCAAAATGCCAACAGCAGCTTCAATTTTGTCTTGACGATCAGCAATAGTAGCTAACAAAGTATCAATTTCTTCTGCATGTTGTGGATGCTCACCAATACCAACGCTATTGTTCATATAGATACGAATTGTAGCTTGAGCTACAGCAATTTCACCTTCGTATTTTTTAATAAGAGCTTCTAACATTTCCATTACATGCTATTTCTTTTAGCCTGAATTTCTGCTCTACGAGCTTTACAAAGTTTAGCAATCTCACCTAAAGCTTTACGAGATGAGGCTGAAGCGCTTTTAATACCTTTACCATCAAAGCGTTCTGCTTCTGCAAGATATGTTTCCATTTGTTCTTGAATTTGTTCGTGTAAAGTTTTATCCGACATTATTTTTTCTCCAATAATTTAATTCTTTCCTCAAGCTCATCAATCTTTTTTGTAACATGAGGATATTTCTTTCTCCAAGCATCTGTAGGTTGTTCTAACCAAGTCCAACCATATTTTTCAACCAGAGAATCTAAGAACAGATCTAATTTAGCATAGCACCATAGACCTGCTCTAGTATCTTTAAAATAAGCAAGGAAAGCCGCTCCTGCAAGCGACCCTCCAATGCCTGTGTAAATCCATAAGGTGTCAGAAAAAAGTCTATCTAACATTTATGCTGCACTCTTTTCATAATTACCCCAGTTACCTTCCATTCCGTTTGCAGAATATTCAGTAACTCTTTTTTCAAAGAAGTTGTCGTGCGAAGCTCCGTTAAGAACCCAGTCAAGCCAAGGAATAGGATTATCCTTAACATTAAATTTAGGTTTCATTCCTAACTGAAGAAGGCGACGGTCAGCAATATGTCTAATGTATTGCTTAACTTCTTTTTCTGTAATGCCTTCAATAACATTACCTTTAAAAGCTAGCTTAATAAATTTATCTTCTAATGCTACTGCATCTTTAGACATTTGATAAATTTTTGATTTAAGCTCATCCGTAACAATACGTGGATGTTCGTCACAAAATGTTCTGAATACTTTTGCATTACCTTGAACATGAATAGACTCATCACGAATTGACCATTCGACAATAGTACCCATGCCTTTCATTTTACCAAAACGCTGAAAGTTTAACAACATAACGAATGATGCAAAAAGTGACATACCTTCATTAAAAACTGACTGTGCTAATGCAAGAGCAAGACCTGTATGAGTAGAAGTATTGTTATCTTGCATAAATTCAATCTTATCTGCCATTTCAGTATATTCTAAAAATTTATGAAAGTCTTCTTCTGGCAAACCAAGCGTGTCATTAAGCAAAGCATATGCTCGCTGATGCACACCTTCTCTATTAGCAAATGAAGCTAACATATTTCTAATTTCATTATTCTTAAATTTAGGAATCAAAAAGTCGTGATAATTAGCACCAACTTGTACATCTGATTGAGTAAACAATCTAAGCACGTGAGTGATAAATTCTTTCTCTTCTTCTGATAACTTAGTACGCCAATCCTGAACATCTTCTGATAATTCAGCTTCGTCTTCTACCCAATGAATCTCTTCATGTTTTTTAACCATGTCTACAGCCCATGGATATAAAAATGGTTTATATGCTTTTGATTCTTCTAATAATGACATTAATCTTCCTTTTTCTTTGTTGAGGTTTTCTTCGCAGGTTTATCATCAACAACAATTTCTTCTTCTAATTTTTGGATTCTTTGATCCATTCTCCAAATAATAGAAGCTAGTTTTGAAAAAGAATTTTTGTCTGGGCTACCACGAAGAGTAACACGGTCAAGTTCTTGTTTCAGTTCATCTGTATATGTAGACATATATTTCTCCTTATCCTTCACACGCTCTACACTCATCACCTTCTTCGAAGGTAATACCGTTTTGTAACATAGCCATAAGTTCTTCATAGCCACCCACATATTGTCCATTATAGTAAATTTGTGGAACAGTTTTTACATCTCTGCCAGTTACTTCAGCAGCTGTTTTACCAATCTCTTTGAGATTAATAAATTCGAATTCAATGCCACGCATTAAAAACTCTTCTTTAGCCATTTCACAGAACGGGCAGTCATCCTTTCCGTAAATGACCGTCCCTTTATAGTCCTCAAGGGCAATACGTTCGACCTTGTCTGAGACAGTTTCAGCTCGACTCTTTGCTTCTGTCCGTAGGTAGTATAGACCTTTGAGGCCTTTTTCCCAGGCGCTAAGATGTACTTGATTAACATAGGATCTGTCGCTGCCTGCAGGGAAGAAAAGATTAACAGACTGACCTTGGCAGATATATTTTTGTCGTTCCGCCGCGTGACGTACAACCCACATTTGATCGAGTTCTTGAGCAGTCTTAAATACAGCCTTTTCCTTATCTGATAAGAAATCGAGGTGTTGCACAGAGCCTTTGTTTGTAATGATTGATGACCAAGTCTTATCATTATCCTTTTCATGTTTTTGTAATACCTTTTTCAAATAAGTGTTTTGGACTAAAAACGAACCAGCCCTGGTTCTGTGAGTGAACGCGTTTGCTTTTAACGGTTCAATAGAAGGGCTAGTAGAAAGAATGATACCACTAGATGCGTTGGGAGCGATTGCAAGTAAGTGTGCGTGTCTACGACCAGTTCCAATACCATCTGGATACTCTCCTCTAATTATTGCTAATCTTTTAGATTCTTTAATTGCTTTTGATTGAATATCTTCAAAAATCATAACATTTTTAACTGCTGCGCCTTCTG
>Ga0075475_10000447_pt1 | contig 19205 bp, 14 predicted proteins | sample DEB08_DNA_10_FD_76342 | JGI IMG/M metagenome (GOLD analysis project Ga0075475, IMG submission 76342) | Aqueous microbial communities from the Delaware River and Bay under freshwater to marine salinity gradient to study organic matter... | ecosystem: Environmental > Aquatic > Marine > Coastal ... | reverse complement strand
TGCATTGAAGCTCTGGCCCGCACCGATGGTTTTATCGGGCTTGCGTGCGGGTTTGCCATGGTCGAGGCAATGGCCAGTAGCCAGTGGGACTCGCTCTATCCCGTTCCCGATCCTGAGGACGGGCCAGCCGACGAAACCATGATCGCCGAAGAGCGGATTCTGCCGCTTCAGCGGCTGGTGGGCCTCGACTCCGAAGGTCTGCTCGTGCCCGCCTTTTTGCGGATCCCGCTGACCAGCAACCGGGATGGTGAGGAGTATGGCCTCTGCCATTGGCGGAGCAGTCGAGAGCTCGTAGATGAGTCGAATGAAGAAAAGCTGCAACTTGCCATTGAGCGGGGCGGAGTGTCGCCAAAACAGTTTGAAGAAGCGGTTCAAGGCACGTCCGTTTCGCTCCTCAAACAAGGGTTTGAAGAGCTCAAGGAAGCCGCCGAAGCCTGGGAGAGCTTGTCGGACGTGATCGCCTCAGCCTCCAACGGGCTCGCGGTCTTGCCAGCAGGGCAGATGCGAGACCTTTTTGAGGAGTGCGAGGCGGCGTATCAGGTTTTCTGCCCAGAGGTCGCGGCGGTGGAGACCGAGGCTGCGGAGGGTGATGCCGATGCTGAAGACGAGGCCGCCGTCGACGGTGATGCGGACGGCTCGGCGGCTAAGGGCCGGATTCGAACGCGGTCGGACGCATTTGATCAACTCGACAAAATCGCTGGGTTTTTCGAAAAAAACGACCCGCACAGCCTCATTGCAGCCCATATTCGAACGATCGTCCGGCTCGGCAGGCTTCCCAGGGATGAGTACTACCGTGCCCTCCTGAAGGACGAGGGAGCCCTATCCACACTGTTCAATGCTGTAGGCATCGAGCCTCCCCCAGACGAAAACGGGTACTGACCAATAGGATCAGTGGAGCGACGGAGGCTAATCCAGAAGCCCCCCCTTGCTCTTTCACGCAAAATACGTTTCCCTATCGATGACAGCGGGAAAACTTCCTTTTTAAATTCAGCCGCGGCCCAATCGAGTATCCTTCTCGGATCGATCAGGTTCTTCACAACGTGGCCGGTGAGTCAAGGAGACATCAATGCCAGAGTCCGTTCATGGAAAGCTCTCGCGGGTTCGCAAGCCCAGGGTCCACATCACCTATGAGGTGGAGACGGAGGGCGCTACAGTCGTCAAAGACTTGCCATTCGTTGTCGGCGTGATGGGCGACTTCTCGGGGCACCCGACAGAGCCACTGAAGCCCCTGAAAGACCGCAAGTTTGTCTCGATTGACCGTGATTCCTTCGACGATGTCATGAAGCGAATGACTCCCGGAGTTGAGATGCGGGTGGCAAACACCCTCGCTGACGACGGAACAGAGATGGCAGTGAAGCTGAAGTTTTCGTCGATGGAAGACTTTGAGCCGGCCAAGATCGTTGAGCAGGTCGAACCGCTGCGGAAGCTGCTTGACACGCGGAACCGTCTGCGGGAGTTGATGTCGGCAGTTGATCGGGCCGATGGCCTGGAGGGTGAGCTTGAGAAACTTCTCCAAGACAGTGAGCAGTTGCAGAAGCTTGCCGGTGAAATGGGAGTGGGGGACGACGCTGGTGGCGATGCCTCAGGCGGCGAGGCTGATGCCGATGCGGGCACTGATTCCTGACCCCTCCAACTCGCCGACTGCCCTGTTGCGGGGCGGATGGGAATGTTGGAGGCGCGGAGCATGAGAGAGCGTTATCCGTTCGCGATCATTGAAGACGACACAGACACCTGCAGACCGCAAACAGTGGCTGCCTTGAAATCGAGAGGAAATCAATATGAGCACGGCTGGAGAAGCTGAGAATCAGGGTTCAGGCTCCGCGGCAGAAGCCTCCGTGAGCCTGCTTGATCAGATCACTTCGGTGATGCCACGGGCTGTGGAAAAGCCGCGTCGAGATGAGCTTGTTCGCTCGCTCGTCGAAGAGTCGTTGAAGGGGACGGTTCAGTTCGACAAGAACATCAGTGTCACGATCACCAGGGCGATCGCCGCGATTGACTCTGCGATGTCCAAGCAGCTCTCCGAAATCCTCCACCATCCCGATTACCAGAAGCTGGAGGGGTCCTGGCGGGGGCTCCACCATCTTGTGATGAACTCCGAGACCGGTGCGGACCTCAAGATTCGCGTGATGAACATCGGCAAGCGGGAACTCTTCAAAGATCTCGACAAGGCGGTGGAGTTTGATCAGAGCCAGATCTTCAAGAAGATCTACGAAGCAGAGTTTGGTTCTCCCGGTGGTGAGCCATATGGGGCTTTGATCGGCGACTACGAGTTCACGAATCATCCGGAAGACATCGACCTGCTCTCGAAGATGTCGCAGGTTGGAGCGGCTGGCTTCTGTCCTTTTGTTACCGCGTCAGCGCCTCAGCTGATTGGCATGGACAGCTACACGGAGTTGTCGAAGCCCCGCGATCTCGAGAAGATTTTTCTCGACAGTTCGTACGCGAAGTGGCGGGCATTCCGCGACTCAGATGACTCTCGTTTTGTGGTGCTGACCATGCCGAGATCACTCTCGCGGCTGCCATATGGCAAGAACACGAAAGTGGTCGAGGAGTTTGACTTCGAGGAAGTGGAACTTGACGAGAAGGGCAATGCCAAGCCCGTTCCGCATGACCATTATGCTTGGATGAACACCTCGTATGTGCTCGGTGCCCGGCTTACCGATGCCTATGCAAAGTTTGGCTGGTGCACAGCGATCCGCGGAGCGGAGAACGGCGGTAAGGTAGAAGGCCTGCCGGCGCATGTGTTTACGGCGGACGACGGTGACCAGGATCTGATGTGTCCCACAGAGATCGCGATCACGGATCGCCGCGAAGCGGAGCTTTCCAAGCTGGGATTCCTGCCGCTGTGTCACTACAAGAACACTGACTATGCGGTGTTTTTCGGGGCGCAGACCGCGCAAAAATCCAAGAAGTATGATCGGCCAGAGGCGACGGCGAATGCGGCGGTGTCTGCCCGGCTGCCTTACATCATGGCAACGTCGCGGATTGCCCACTTCTTGAAGGTGATCGCCCGCGACAAGATCGGGTCGTTTATGGAGCGTCAGGATTGCGAAGAATGGTTGAAGCGTTGGATTGCAAACTACGTCTCGACTGATCCACATCCCTCGAACGAGGTCAAGGCTCGATATCCTTTGGCGGAAGCCGAGATCAAGGTCGAAGAGATTCCAGGTGCGCCTGGAAGCTACAACGCTGTTGCATGGCTGAGGCCTTGGCTGCAGATGGAAGAGTTGACGACCAGCCTGCGGATGGTGGCCAAGATTCCTGCTGCCGCCAAGGGAGGCTGATGCCCCGTGGCGTCGGTTGACTCTGGGCACGGTGGGCCACGTCCTGCTGACGAAACGCGGTTGGTCGAGCATGCGGGCACGCAGGCTCCCGTCAACACGTGGGCGAGCCCCCTTCCGCGGCTTCTCGGATCGATTGATGTAGCTTCCGAATCCAGCGTTCGTGATCCGCAAGCTGCCGTGCTGTCGGCACGTTCGTTACCAGATTTTTTCAAGGCGTGGGCAGCTGTTCGTGTGCCGGTGGGTGAGCGGCTCACTCGCAGTGAACTGCAGCGCCGGATCGGTGAAGATCTGGCCGCTCTCGATGAGGCGATTGCACGGCAAGTCGATGTTGTGCTGCACCATCCGGCTTTTCAGCAGCTTGAGGCGGCGTGGCGCGGGCTGTGGTGGCTCACCGGCCAGGCGGAAAGGGCGAATGGGGATTCGTCCACCGACGGCGTTGTGAAGATCCGGCTACTGCCTGTCACCAAAAGGGAACTGCAGCGAGATCAGGAATCGGCGGTTGAGTTTGATCGGTCGCAGATTTGGAAGAAGGTGTATGAGGAGGAGTTTGGCACAGCCGGTGGAACGCCATACGGGCTTCTCGTGTGTAACCATGAGTTTTCACATCTTCCTGATGACGTCAGGCTGTTGAAGGGGCTGGCGGATGTTGCTATGGGGGCCTTCGCTCCAGTGCTTGTGTCTCCTTCAGCGAAGCTGCTCGGGCTTGAGTCGCTGGCGGACCTCGAGATGCATCTCTCGGCCGATGTCATGCGGACGTCGCCGGAATACGTGAACTGGCGTGGGCTCCGTGAGCGAGACGAGTCGCGGTTTGTAGGGATGCCCCTGCCTCGCGTGCTCGCGCGAGTGCCCTACGACGGTTTGCTCGGTGCTCCGGAGGCTGCTGGATGTGGTGAACGCAGCTGGGCCCAGCGAGGGTTTCGCTATCGGGAGCACCAGGAAGGGCCCGACTTCAGCGGCAAGCTATGGATGTCAGCGGTCTGGGCTCTCGCGGGGGTGATCATCCGCGAGTTTGGTAGGAGCGGCTGGTTTGCAGACATTCGCGGGGCTTCAAGGAACTTGGCCGGAGGGGGCTTGGTTGATGACCTGCCCACGGAAGTGGCTGAAGGGTTTCAGGCGGCCCACGTCCGGGGGCCTATGGAAGTCTTCGTCACCGACAACTGCCAGCTGGAACTTGAGGAGTGTGGGTTCATTCCCCTCTGCTCAAGTCAGGCCGACGGGAAAGCCGTGTTTCACAGCAACAGTTCGCTGCATGTCCGCGAGAAGTTTGACAATCCTTCCGCCACAATCAACGCCGGGCTCTCGTCGATGCTGCAGTACGTGCTCTGCGTATCACGATTTGCCCATTTCCTGAAAGTCATTGGTCGTGACAAGATCGGCGGATTTCAGGAGGCCTCCGACTTGCAGCTGTTTCTGTCCAACTGGATCAACGAGTATGTCACCCCTGATGACGATGCGTCGCCGGAGGCGCGAGCTCGGATGCCGTTGCGAGCAGCCCAGGTCGACGTGGTGGAAGAGGTGGCATCGCCTGGCGAGTTTCGGGTTGTGATGCGGTTTCAGCCTCACTTTCAGATTGATCGACTCGACGCAACCTTACGACTGGTCTCCACGATCAAGAAGCCAAAGTAAGAGGCAGTTCGTAGAGTGTGTCTTCCGCGAAAGGATGTTCAGCAGTGAATGCTCAGGAACTCTTAAATGCCGGCCAGCTGACCGAGGCGATTGCCGCCGCAAAAGAGCTGGTGAAGTCGTCTCCCAAGGAGCTGGAGCACCGTTGGCTGCTCGGTGAACTACTCATTCTTGCCGGTGACTACGACCGAGCTGACGCTCAGTTTGACACGATGATGACACTCGAGCCTAAAGCCGCCGTGGCGGTCACGCCGATTCGGCAGCTGCTCCGTGCTGAATCGGCCAGACGGCAGTTTTACGATGATGGTCGGGTGCCGGAGTTGCTCGACGGAGCGAGCCAAGCAGTCCGAGACCGCCTAGAGGCGTTTGTGCTTCTGCGTGACGGCAAAAACGTGGAAGCCGGAAAGCTGGCGGAGCAGGCCGAGATCGCGAGGCCCGCGTTGGCGGGGAGCCTCACAATAGGTGGTGAGACGAGGTCGTTTGAGGACTTCCGAGATCTCGACGACATCACGGCTGGTGTTCTGGAGGTCTACACGCAAACCGGCAAGTATTACTGGGTGGAGATGAGCCGCGTGGAGCGGATCAGTTTCACGCCCCCTCAGCGGCCGCTTGATCTCCTCTGGCGAGAAGCCCAGCTTGAGGTCACAGACACTTTTGATGCGACGGTGCATATACCCGCCGTTTACGGGACAGTCACAGGGACCACCGACTCGTTGAGGCTTGGGCGGGAGACCGAGTGGGTGGGCGAAGAGGGAGATGCGATCCTGGGCGTCGGTCGCCGGCTGTTTGTGATCAATGCGGAAGACGAGGTCGATTCGCTGGCGATTGAGGCGTTGACGTTTGCACCGCCAGCGTGAGTCGTATGGGGCCGGCCGCGTAGAATTGCAACGGTGACGTAAAAGTCCCACGATAGAGTCAGGTCTCGGGTTCGAGTGAAAACTGTGAGAGGAGGCAGCGATGGGCATGCCGGCGGCTCGAATGGGAGACATGGTGTTGCAGGCGGCGCCGCACTGCCACGCGCCGATTCATCCACCCGCGCCTGTGCCAACACCACTTCCGCACCCCGCGCTTCCGCTGACGATTATTCAAGGAGCCCCCACAGTCCTCATCGGTGGTGCTCCGGCCGCTCGCGTGATGGACACGACCACGCCCTGCATGCTGCCCGGCTGTGTGCCCGGAGGGCCGGGAATGGTGTCGAAAGGATCGGCCACGGTGCTGATTAGCAATATGCCGGCCGCCCGTGTGGGTGACATGTCGATGCATGCGAGCTGTGTGGCGCCAATCCCAAGTCCGACCGGAACTGTGATGCCACCAGGGTGTCCGACAGTATTGATTGGCGGCTGAGTAGCCGCGGTGGCAGCATGCGAATCACACACTTCGAACTCCTGCAGCCAGTCTGTCCGGTGTGTCAGCTGGCGGGGCGGACGCCTTCACGGCTCGCTATTGGGATCGTGGCGGCTCAGCAGGGCGATGATGTCGTTGAGGGCATCTTGCGGTGTGCCTCGGCGGACTGTCGTCATGAGTTTCCGATTCTGGATGGTATCCCCTTGATCGTTCCGCAACTGCGGGAGTACGTGCGGGGCTGGATTGAACGGATCCGAGGACGTCAGCCCTTCACCGAGCCCGTGGAGAGTCTGCTTGGCGATTGCTGCGGAGTTGGCACCTCCTTTGAGGACGAGCGACAGCGGCTGTCGTCGTACGTCTGGGATCATTGGGGCGACTGTGATCCGCACGAACAGCCAACCGATCGATCCTCGCAACGGCCGCAGCCTGGCGACGTCTCGCCGGGCTCAGTTGTGCAGCTGCTGGAGGCCGGGCTTGCGATGTTCGGGTCGCAGCACCGGTTGCCCACTGGCCCCGTGCTTGACCTCGGCTGCTCGGTGGGCCGGACGACCTGTGAGCTGGCTCTCCGCCTCGGGCGGCCCGTACTTGGAGTCGATCTCGATCTGTCCATGCTGCGTCTCGCTCGGCAGGTTCGTGAGACGGCCACAGTGACCTATCCGAGACGGCGGGTTGGGCTCGCCTATGACCGTCGCTGTTTTACGATTCCAGAGCAGCTACGAGAGGAGGCGATGCCGCACATCGACTACTGGTGCTGTGACGCCACTGTCTTGCCGTTTGCCAGCGGCAGCTATGCGGCTGCTTCAAGCCTCAACCTGCTCGATTGTGTGGCTTCGCCCCTGACGCATCTGCAGGAGATCGGACGGGTGCTCCAGCCAAATGGACTGGGCGTGGTGGCCTCTCCGTATGACTGGTCAACCGCTGCGACGCCGGTGGAGGCGTGGGTCGGTGGGCACTCACAGCGAGGAGAGGGCCAGGGAAGCAGCGACCGGCTGCTGCGGCAGCTGATGGGGGCGGGGCATCACCCGGCAGCAATAGCGGACCTCACGATTGTTGGGGAAAGCCCCAGTGTGCCGTGGCATGTCCGGCTCCACGAACGGTCAGTGATGCACTATGCAAGTGACCTGCTCGTGGTGAAGAAGATCGGCCACGCTGCAGCCGGGACCGGATGAGAAGTCGGCTGTATTACGGAGACTGTGCCACAACGATTCCCAGGCGGCAGAGTTCGGGCAGTTCGGTTTCTAGGAACGACAGCACGATTTCTTCTAGTGCGGCTGCCATTTCCGCTACGTGCTCCACGACGCTGCCCGTGGCATGGTGGCGGAGATGCTTGCCGGTCGCCTGAAGGCGTGTCGCAAGCCGAAGTTCCAGGCCTTCGCGGCCCCTCTGGAGCAGCTCATCCAGGAGCAAGACGTGGAGATCGCCGAGGGTGTGGCCGCTGCGGGTGAGCGGGCTGGCGAACGCAGTTTTTTTTCCAGACAGCGTCGCCTTCGCCAGAAGTTGCTGATTGTACGCAAGAGGAACCGTCAGCTGCCCGCCAGCGATTCTGGAGGCATTGGCAGCCGCATCGGCTGCGACCGGTCCGCCCTCAACCCGTAGCAGGGAGAGCGCTACGGCGAAGTCCACCGCTTCCGTGATCGTCTCTGGTGAAAAAGCTGCCAGGCCAGGTGCCTCAAGCAGCTCGGTGAGCGTCCAGCTTTGTTCACCCATCACGGCGAGCAGCTCTTCGTGGGGCGAGTCTGCGATGCCGACTTTGATCTGGCCGAACTGAGCAACGTGTGGAAGCGATGCGTTGGCCGCCACCCTGAAAAATAAGTCTGGTGTTCGCTCACCACGTTCGTGCGGGAGCCACGCTTCACGCGGTTGTCGTGAGAAGACATCCCAGCGGAACATGGTGTTTTTGTGGATGTCTTTGCGAAGTTCGGCGGTGGCCGCATCGATGCCGGTGAAGTGGTCTGCGAATGACTGGTGGGCCAACAACTGCCAGTGATTGTGGTGAGCAGGCAGCCTCGCGGCATACGTCAGGCCGATGCCGGCAAACATCTCCATCACCTCAGCACACTCAAAGGCCGACCAGTGCTGATTGAGGTACTCGTGGGCAATGTAGTGAGGATCGTGGGACAGGAGTTTGTCGATCAGTTCCGCTGCGAGCGGCTGGTCGTGAAAGAGAGGGATGTCGGCCTTCCGCATCGCAGCCACGGTGGTGAGTGCTGCCTGCACCTTTTCAAGGCTGTTGCCAGTGGCGTGGTCTGCAAAGTGCCGAATCAGAGAACGGACTGGCAGCAGGCTCGCCCAGCCGGGCATGCAGTTGTAGGTCACTTCAACGAGGCCATCGTCCGCCAGATGGCGGCTGATAAGCTCCAAGAGCGTGCTTCTCAGTTCGGGAGCCACCCAGCTCCAGACGCCATGGAGCGTGATCAGGTCGTAGTGGCCGCGATCGCTTGGGAAATCGGCGAAATCGCAGCAGAGCATGTCCACGTTTTGGAGCCCGGTATTCGCCACGACTGTGCGGATGGCGTCGGCATGCTCAGGCAGGAAGTCGACCCCGGTGAACGTCGCGTTGGGATTCGCTGCAGCGAGGGTGAGGAGCGTTTCGCCGTAGCCGCATCCAAGCTCCAGGCAGCGGTATCCAGCGTGAACGGGACGAGAAGAAACGCCCTGGAGTGTGGCCACATATCGGATGGCCGAAGGCTCCATGTAGGGGTAGTAGCCGGGCAGGTAGGCAACGTCTGTGACATAGCCTCGCGACGATTGGGATTCGGTTGTCATGCGGAAAACTGGAGAATCGAGTTGGTGAAACGGCGACGGAAAGCGGTTCGTGTCAGTATGCTTTAGTGATTATCATGCCGGGGGAAAATCCAGATGAGTCCGGCGGCCGAGTTTGTGCCATTCAAAATAGTGATCAATGCGTCACAGATCCTCCGACGAAAAACAGCTTGTAGCGAGTGTTCTTGATCGTTTGCTCGACGACACGCCTGAGCAGCAGAACGAACTGCCGCCAAGGCCCGCAGCCCTGATCAATGATGTGCGGGCGAGCGTCTGCCGGGATCTGCGAAATCTCCTGAATGCTCGGAGGCGGCTCGTGGGAGCGAGTGACGAGTATCCCGAGTTGGAAGACTCTCTCGTCAACTACGGCCTGCCAGACCTGCAGAGTTACGAGGTTCGAGACGATCGGGGGCATCAAAGCCTCTGTCGAATGATTCAAGAAACGATTGAGCGGTTTGAGCCGCGGCTTCAAGATGTGCGAGTCACGCAGAAGGATCTCGACCGAAAAACAACGGGGAGACAAGCAGAGGCACGCGTGCTGAGCTTCCAGATCGAGGCCGTGCTGGTTGTGGAACCGATGCAAGAGCCAGTTTTGTTTACCACCACCCTCGACGTCAGTCGGTCGGAGTTTGACGTAAAGGCACCTCGATGAGTGACGAACTCCTGCCCTACTACGCTCGTGAACTGGCGATCTTACGAACGCTTGCTGGCGAGTTTGCACAGCAGCATCCAAAGATTGCTGGGAGGCTCAGCCTCGGTCGAGATGTCTCGCAGGATCCGCATGTCGAGCGACTCTTACAGGGCGTGGCATTTCTCACCGCAGGCGTGCAGAAGCGACTTGATGACGACTACCCGCAGCTCACAGATGGGCTGCTCGACCTGCTCTACCCACACTATCTGCGGCCAGTGCCGTCGATGACGATTGTGGAAATGGCGATCGATCGCAAGCAGTCAGCGCTTGTGGCGGGCTATCGGGTGCCACGGGGGGCGGAGATGGAAACGGAGGAAGTCGATGGCGAACGGTGCATCTATCGCACCTGCTTCGACCTTCAGCTCTGGCCGCTCGAAATCGCTGAAGCTCAGCTGAGCGGACCACCATTTCGCCTACCGATGGTTCCACCGTCAGGCACCGTCCAACTGCTCTCGATCCACATCAAGACGCTCTCCAAGGAAGTCAAGATTTCGCAGATGCCGCTGGGTTCGCTGCGATTCTATCTGCGGGGGGAGGTTGGCCAGTCGCTTGCAGAGCTTTATGAACTCCTGCTGACCAAAGCGGTGGGCGTCGTTCTCTCGACAGGGCCGGACGACCCCAATCCTGTGGTCTTGCCACCGGAGCAGATTGTCGCCGCGGGCTTTGATGCCGCCGACCACGCAATTCCGGCAGATCCACGTGTATTCGATGGCTACCGGCTGCTGACGGAGTTTTTCGCTCTCCCGCAGAAGTTTGGTTTCATCGATCTCAAGGGCTTGACCCCGGAAGTACTCGCACGGTTCGACAACTCCATGCACATTTCGGTGATGCTCACCTCAGCCAGCCGGCAGCTGGAACGCGTGGTGTCGCGGAATTCCATCCGGCTTGGCTGCACTCCAGTGGTCAACCTTTTTGAGTCTCGATTTGACCCAATGAGAGTGGACGGAACGCAGAGCGAATACTGCATCACGCCGGATGCGAGACGGCCGCGGGCCGTGGAGGTGTATTCGCTTGAATCGGTGCAGGTGACACAGCCTGGCGGAAATGCCGTTGATGTGACACCGTTCTATCGAATGGTGGGTCGTACTGGCTTGGGGAGTGTCCGATCGAGCGGATCCTCACGTGAACTGAGGTGGATGGCTCGGAGGCGACCGCATCGTGAGCCGCGTCCTGACGGGCTGATAGACGTAGCCTCGGATGTGTGGTTAAGCCTTGTTGATGAAGATGCTGGGCCTGCCGGTGTCGGGGAGGCCACTGTTCACACCAGCGGACTGTGTACCAACCGAAACCTGGCTGTACGCCTGCCCTTCTCGGTGGGTAGGCCTGCCATGGCGATGCGGGAAGGTCAGGGACCGATCAGCCAGATCGAATGTCTTATGCGGCCAACCATGCCGCTGCGGCGGTCGGTCGTGAATGGGTCGACCTGGCGTTTGATCTCTCACTTGTCTCTGAATCACCTGTCGCTGGTCGATGGCGGTGATGGGCTAGCGGCGGCTGCGCTGAGAGAGATGCTGGGTCTCTATCTCCACGAAGATCTTGCTGATTACGAGCAGCGGCAGCGGTGGATTCAGGGCATCATCGATGTGTCGGCACGGCAGGTGGCTGCTCGAATAGGCGGCGGAGCAGGCGGGGTGTGTCAAGGCTTGGAGGTGAAACTGGTGCTCGACGAGGAGCACTTCGAGGATAAAGCGGCCTACATTTTTTCGAGCGTCTTGGAGCGGTTTCTCGCAGGCTGGGTGAATCTCAATACGTTTACCCGAATGGTGTCGACATCTCGCCAGCGAGAAAGTAGGAAAGAGCAGTGGACCTGGCCTCCACGGTCTGGACAGAAGGCACTGGCATGAACTCAGAGCCCTCGGCTGCCTTGCAGAGTCTGTTGGTTACGAGGCTTATCGAAGAGCCGTATCGCTTTGACCTCTTTCAGGCGATTCGGATTCTGGAGCACGAGGTCGCCCGATCTGCGGCTGCTCTCGGGAAGTCGGTTCCGCCGCTCGTGGGTGGGCTCGAACGTGGGGCTGGAGTAGACACCGGCATTCGCTTTCAAGCTGCTGCCTCCTTGCGGTTTCCGACTGCGTCGGTCACACGCGTGCAGCAGCACAGTAGCCATGCCGTGCGACAGGCGCCGCACACAGACGACACTCAGGTATTCGAACTGGAGCAGAGCTGCCTCGGGCTCGTCGGACCAGCGGGAACCCTGCCGCCCCACTACACCTCGTTGGTCGTAGACCGCTACCGACGGCACCGGGACACAACGCTTCGCGAGTTTCTCGATGTCTTTGTGCATCGGCTTGTTGCGCTCAACTACCGGGCATGGGCAAAGTATCGCCCGGAAGTCGGTTATGAGCAGGAGAGAGTGACGAGCCGCGGCGTGGTCTGGACGTCGTCGGCAGTTCCTCAAGCCCCGGCGACAGCGATCGCGGCGTCATTTGTCGGAATCGGTGGCGATGGGCTCGCAGACCGCATGGCTGTCACGGACGAAACGATTTTTTCTTACGTCGGGTTCTTTTCCCGAGGCCCTCGAAGTGCTGCGTCTTTTGAACACGTCCTGGCAGATCTGCTGGAGCTGCCTGTGGTCGTCAATCAGTTTGTCGGGCGGTGGCTTGAGCTTGAGGAATCCGACCAGACGTCGCTGGCCAGCGTGGGTCGGCCGCAAGGCGTGCATGCACAACTCGGCAGCGGGGCGCTGGCAGGGAAGCGGGCGTGGGATATTGCTTCGACTTTCGAGATAGCAATCGGGCCAGTCGACTGGCACGCCTTTCAGAGTTTTCTGCCGGGGCAGCCTGCGTTTGTAGCCCTGGCTGACTTTGTCAGGCTCGCTGTGGGGGCAAGTTTCCGGGTGATGCTGCGACTCGTGCTTGAGGCTCCTGACGTCCCGCAGTGTCGACTTGGTGAGCAGTGTCGACTTGGTGAGGAGCAGGCAGGGGGCCTGGGCAGCAGAGAGGCTCGGCTTGGCTGGAGCACGTGGCTGGTGTCGTCGCAGGGAGCTTCTGCGGACCGCAGTGACACTGCGTTTACCCTCTGCGGATGACACGGGCCATTGTTAGAGTCCGCACCCAGAAGGCTGTTTTCTCTTGCCTCATCGGGTAGACTCACGGCGAAGCCTTGAGGGGGAGCCGCAATCATTGGCAACACACCTCTGCTTGGTGTGCGTGTTTTTACGGGTCGCTTTGGTTGTCAACGAGGGATGTTATGGCCGGACTCGACTTAAAAGGTTTGATTGGCAAACTCAACCCGGTGTGCCAACGGGCACTCGAAGGTGCAGCAGGTCTTTGCCTTTCGAGGACAAACTACAACGTGGAGGTGGAACACTGGCTGGTCAAGCTTCTTGAGCAGCCAGGTAACGACATCTGCTTGTTGCTCAAGCATTTTGAGGTTGACCAGGCCCGTGTGCTCGCGGACCTGACGCGTGCGATTGATCGCCTGAAGACGGGCAATGCTCGGCCGCCAATGCTGTCACCCGATGTCTGCGACCTTGTCAAGGAAGCGTGGCTGGTGGCGAGCGTCGATTTCAACGAAGCCCAGGTGCGAGGGGGCTGGCTGTTGCTGGCGCTGCTCTCCAATGAGTCGCTTGGCCGGCGAGCGGTGGCGGCTTCCGATGAGTTTCGGCGGATTGCCCCCGATGTGCTTCGCCGAGAAGTGGCTCGTGTCTTCCCGCGTTCAACCGAATCCGACTACGTGCCGGAACCCGGCGACGGCGGGCCGTCGGATGGGGGCGAAGCTGGGCCTGACGGAAAACCAAAGGGACCCACGAAGACGCCCAGTCTGGATCAGTTCACCATAGATCTCACTGCTCGGGCGAAGGCTGGCAAGATCGATCCGGTGCTTGGGCGGGAGAGCGAAGTTCGACAGATCATCGACATCCTTACTCGCCGCCGACAAAACAACCCGATCCTCACGGGTGAGGCGGGCGTGGGAAAGACCGCGGTGGTCGAAGGTTTTGCCTGCCGGATCGCTGAAGGAGATGTGCCAGAGCCATTGAAGAATGTGCAGCTGAGGACCCTCGACCTTGGGCTCCTTCAGGCGGGTGCCGGAGTCAAGGGAGAGTTTGAAAACAGGCTCAAGGGTGTGATCGACGAGGTGAAGAAGTCACCCACACCGATCATCCTGTTTATCGACGAAGCTCACACGCTGATTGGTGCCGGTGGCCAGGCTGGGCAGGGCGATGCGGCTAATCTGCTCAAGCCTGCACTTGCTCGTGGTGATCTGCGGACGGTCGCAGCGACCACCTGGGCGGAATACAAGAAGTATTTCGAACGGGACGCGGCCCTCGCCCGGCGATTTCAGGTGGTCAAAGTTGAAGAGCCGACCGACGAGATTGCCTGTCGCATGCTCCGCGGACTCGTCGGTACGCTTGAGAAGCACCACAACGTGATGGTGCTGGACGAAGCTGTGACTGATGCAGTAAAGCTGTCTCGCCGTTACATTCCCAGCCGGCAACTGCCCGATAAGGGCGTGAGCCTGCTCGACACGGCCTGTGCCAAAGTGGCCATCGGTCAGGCCGCCACGCCACCGGCGATTGAAGACGCCCGCCGCACGATCGACGCGTTAGTGGTGGAAACTGAGATTTTGCAGCGAGAGCAGGCAGCCGGTGCAGATCATGCCGCAGCAGTTGCCGAACTTACCTCTCGTCGAGCGGAAGTGGCTCAACAGCTTGAGTCGCTTGAGCAGCGGTTTGCCAAGGAATCGCAGCTCGTCACGCAGATCAAAGACACCCGCGGAAAACTGGTCACCTCTCGTGGCGAGAGTGAGGGTGAGCCCGCCGTGGCCGCGGCGTCTGACGAAGAGCAATCGGCGATCCGCGAGACACTGCTGACGCTTGAGAAAGAGCTGCGGGATGTCCAGGGGGAACATCCCCTGGTGAGCCCTTGTGTTGACGGGCAGACTGTCGCTGAGGTGGTGGCGGCGTGGACAGGGATCCCTGTTGGCCGCATGGTGTCGGACGAGATTCGCGGCGTGCTGGAGCTGAAAGAGCGGCTGGAAGAGCGGGTCGTTGGCCAGTCACACGCCCTCGACGAAATCGCCGAACGGATCCGCACATCACGGGCCGGCCTCACCGATCCGAATCGGCCAACGGGTGTGTTTTTACTCGCAGGAACCAGCGGAGTTGGGAAAACAGAGACGGCGCTCGCGTTGGCAGAGCTGTTGTTCGGTGATGAGTCCAACATGACCGTCATCAACATGACGGAGTTTAAGGAGGAGCATAAGGTCTCACTGCTGATGGGATCACCTCCTGGCTACGTTGGCTACGGTGAAGGTGGCGTTCTCACCGAAGCGGTCCGCAGACGTCCGTACGGCGTTGTGCTGCTCGACGAAATGGAGAAGGCACATCCAGGCGTTCAGGACATCTTCTATCAGGTGTTTGACAAAGGCAGCATGAAGGACGGCGAAGGCCGCGACATCGACTTTAAGAACACCGTCATCATCATGACGACCAATGCCGGTACCGACACCGTCATGAAACTCTGCGAAGATCCAGAACTGCGGCCGGATCCCGACAGCCTTGCTGATGCCTTGAGGGATGATCTGCTGAAGGTCTTCAAGCCTGCGTTTCTAGGCCGCCTGACGGTCATTCCGTACTACCCGCTCGCTGACGACGTCATGCGGGGCATCTGTACCCTCAAACTGCGATCGATTCAGCGGAGGGTGGCCAATGCCTACCGGGCCGCGTTTGAGTGGAGTGACGATGTGGTGACGGCGGTGGTCGAGCGGTGCCACGAAGCCGACAGCGGGGCTCGGGTAATCGACCGGATTCTCTCGGGCAGCCTGCTGCCCGAACTCTCCACCAAACTGCTTGGCCGGATGGCCGATGCGTCTCCGGTCGAGCGGGTCTGCGTGGGCTGGAATTCTGACGCCGGGGAGTTTGCGTACGAGATTAGCTGACGACGTTTTGGCGAATTTTTTCGGGTTTTTTGGGGCTTTTGAAAAAATCCAAAGTCCACGCAACAAAACAGATTTTTTGACGAAAACATTTTCGTGGGTGGCAGCGAGCGAGCGTTGCCATCCGCGTGGAGCGGGCTCGGCAGAGTGCCGGTCGTGGCTCCAGCCGAGAGATGCGGCTCACGCAATCATCGATCGGAGAATCACGCTCGCAGAAAAAGGACTGAAACGATGGGACTTTACATCAAAGCTGACGGCATCGAGGGGGAATCCACTGATTCAAGCCACAAGAGCTGGATTCTTGCCGATTCAGCCTCCTTGCCAGTGTTTCGCTCAATCCCGAGTGGAGCGGTTGACCAGCAGCGCACAAAAGGTGAGACACAGCTCGGCGATGTCTCGATCGTCCGGCAGCTCGACAAGTCATCGCCAAAGCTCTTCGAAGCCGTGGCCAGCGGGAAGTTCAACAAGAAGGTCACCCTCGAGTTCACCACCCAAACCGGAGGAAAGAACGAGACCTATTTGAAGATGGACCTCGAGAACGTGATCTTCAGTGGCTACTCGGTGAGCGGCAGCTCGTCGGGTGACCCGATGCCCAGTGAGTCAGTGTCGATGAATGCAACGAAGATCACCTACACCTACACGGAGTTCGACAACAAGACAGGCTCGAAGAAGGGCAACGTTGAAGCAGTGTATGAGATGGGCGCGAACGCGTCGTAAGAGGTGGCTGTTCGCTGGCAGCCGGTGATGCGTGAGTCGCGGCGTGGCGTCCCGCGTTTCGCTTGCAGCGAAACGCGGGACCAGCTGCGTTGCGTGAGCGGTCATCAAAACCGCCACCTTTGGTTTGGGCGTGGAGGGTTGAGATATGGCGATTGCCCGAAATGGATTTGTACAGTTTGGAAGTTTCGAGGGGGAAGCAACCGATTCGAAGCATTCAGGCTGGAGTATTCTGGCGAGTGTGTCTGCTCCAATCTCACGGACAACGGGCGGCTTTTCTCAAAGTGAGCGAGGTGCGGGCGGCACGGCTGTGGGCACGGTGACGGTGGTCAAAGACCTCGACGCCGCCAGTGTGAAGCTGCAAAAAGCGTGCGCGAAGGGCCAGGTACTGCCGACGGTCAAGGTCGACCTCTGCACCCAGGTTCCTGGCGGCCTCTCGCCTTTTCTGTCATACGTTTTCGAGAACGCCATCATCACGCACTACGACCTCGAGGATCCTCGGTCGCAGGAGCAGCTGCTCGAGTCTGTTTCTTTTACCTACACGAAGGCGACGTGGACGTATGTGAAATACGGGTCCGATGGCACGAGCCAAGGAAAGGTCAGTGAGTCCTACGCTATCGGAGCGAGTGGCAGCTGATTCGAAAGAGCAACCGACATGGCCTCCTACACGCAAGATGATCAGCCGCTAGGAATTGAGACGCCTCTCGGGAAGGATGCGCTGCTTCTCGAATCGTTTCACGGCGAGGAGAAACTTGGCGGTCTATTCTCCTTCCAGCTGGTCTGCCTTAGCGCAAAAGACTCGATCGATGATTCGGCATTGATCGGCAAGCAGGTGAGTTTTCGCGTTGATCAGGCGGATGGATCGCCTCGATGGTTCACCGGGCATGTGGTGAAGTTGTCATGGCTCGGCCGTGACGACGTACTGACGCGATGGAGTCTTGAGGTCGTGCCTGGCCTGTGGTTTGCATCACTCACGAGCGACTGCAAGATTTTTCAGGAAGTCGCGACCCCGGATGTTCTCTCGCAGGTGCTCAGCGACTTTTCACAAGTCACGCTTTCCAACAAAATCAGCGGGAGCTACTCACCGCAGGAATACTGCGTGCAATATCGGGAGACCGACTTCGCCTTTCTCAGCCGGCTGATGGAGTTTGCCGGGATCTTCTACTACTTCGAGCACGAGCAAGGGTCGCTGACCACCGTGCTTGCCGATGCCAACTCTGCCTTCACAGACTGTGGTGATGCGAAAGTCAGTGCGGTACAGGCCTTCGACTCACCCGAGAATCCCGGTCAGTTGCTGCAGTGGCGGCACGACTTCGGGTTCTGTGCGGGGAAGTTTGCCCAAACCGACTACAACTTCGAGCAGCCAACCACCGACCTGCTCGTGAGCACGTCGGGCACATCGTCGTACTCTGGCGCGAGCAAAGCCGAACTGTTTGAGTATCCGGGCGACTACGCAGCGAAGTCGGCAGGAGAAGACACTGCCAAGCGGCGGATTGAGGCAGCTGAGGTCGGTGCGAGCGTGGCGTCGGGAGTCAGCACGTGTCGAACGTTCTCGCCTGGCTTCACATTTGCGATTCAGACGCATCCGCTTTCGGCGGAGAAAGGCAAGAAATACCTGTTAACACGCGTGCGGCATCGGGCGAGCAACCGTGGGGCCTACGAAGCGTCGAAGTCGGATGCAGGGCAGTTTGAGTATGAGAATGAGTTTGAGTGCGTGCCTGCGGAGGCTGCGTGGCGGCCTGCCCGCATCACGCCTTGGCCATCGGGGACTGTGCAGACAGCCGTGGTGGTAGGGCCTTCTGGAGAGGAGATCTACACCGACGAATATGGTCGAGTAAAGGTGCAGTTCCACTGGGACCGTTACGGCAAAGAGGATGAGCAGAGCTCCTGCTGGATACGGGTGGCACAGTCGCTCGCCGGTCCGCAGTTTGGTAGCCAGTTTTTGCCAAGAGTTGGTATGGAGGTGGTGGTCTCTCACCTGGACGATGATCCGAATCGGCCGCTGGTTACGGGGGTGGTGTACAACGGTCAGAACAAGCCGCCTTTTACGCTGCCGGCGAGTGCGGCGATGAGCGGCTGGCAGACTCGCAGCACAAAAGACGGCGAAACAGACAACGCCAACCAGTTGATTTTTGACGACACGAAGGGCAAAGAGGTTGTCACTTTTCACGCCGAACGAGACTTCGTTCGGACGGTCGAAAATAACGACTCGGTTGAGGTGGGTTTTGATGTCAAAGACAAGGGCGACCGATCCGTCAAGGTTTACAACAACCTCACCGAAGAGGTGGGGGCTGATGGCTGTGATGAAGGCAGTCGGTCGTTAACCGTCTTCAAAGACAACACCACCGTCGTTTCCCAGGGAAACGAGTCGTATACGGTGAGCGAGGGGGATGCCACATATGAAGTCACCAAAGGAAAGGAAACGGTGACTGTTGGCGGCAGCCAATCGATCACGGTCGGCGACGGCCATACGCTGACGGTGAAATCGGGCGATCACGCGGTGGAGGTGAAGTCAGGAAGCGGCACGCTGAAGGCGAACGCCTGGACGATTGAGGGAATGCAGTCGGTGACGCTCAAGGTGGGCAGCAACTCGATCGCCATTTCGACATCGGGCGTGACGATCAATGGAATGACTGTGTCGGTGAAAGGTAAGACGTCGACATCCGTCGAAGGGCTTCAGACGTCGGTCAAGGCGAACGCAGTGCTGCAGCTTCAGGGGTCACTGACGCAGATCGGGTGAGCTACCGGCGTGCGAATCATGGGAACAAGGTTTTTGGGGAGCGGGACGTTCGGTGATGGAAGCAGCCATGTGTGAAACCTATGCCGATGAGGCAGCGGTCCGGCAGCGGCTCGAGGCTGCCGGGCTGGCTACAGTCCTCGTGGCTGCTGGTACGGACGGCGATATGCTC
>Ga0075475_10000437_pt1 | contig 19444 bp, 15 predicted proteins | sample DEB08_DNA_10_FD_76342 | JGI IMG/M metagenome (GOLD analysis project Ga0075475, IMG submission 76342) | Aqueous microbial communities from the Delaware River and Bay under freshwater to marine salinity gradient to study organic matter... | ecosystem: Environmental > Aquatic > Marine > Coastal ... | reverse complement strand
CTGATGTCCGACGACCTCGCGAAGCTCCCCTTCGCCATCGGACTGAGCCGGGCCACGCGACGCCTGATCCTTCAGAACGTGATCATCTCGATGGGCGTGGTCTGCGCCCTCATCCCGCTGGGCATGTTCGGAGTGACCAACGTGGCGTGGGCGGTGGTGCTTCACGAGGGAAGCACCGTGGTGGTCGCACTCAACGCCCTGCGCCTGCTCCGCTACCGGCGGTGACGAGACCGGGCCCGAGGGCGATTCAGTCGTCGGTGTGGCTGAAGGTGACGCCGTCGCCGGTCCCCGAGAACGCCACGTCGATCCAGACGGCCATGTCCATGATCTCGCCGAGGCCGGTGTTGGAGGTGCTCAGGTCCGCCCGCACCGTGGCGATCGTCGGCTTGTGCCGGGCGATCGGGACCGCCTGGGTCTGGAAGACCTTGATCCCCGCGGCCGCCGTGGAGGCGAGCATGCCTGTGCCCACCGTGAGCTCCTGGAAGACGTCGCCGTAGGAGAGTTCCCAGATCGACTGGGTCCCGAGTCGCGGCGGCACCACCCATGCGGCGCCCTCGGCGCTGCTGGAGGTGATCTCCTTGTAGAAGCCGGGCTCGCGATATCCGCTGGCCGAGAAGACGATCAGCTGCGAGGGGCGTCGGATCGACTCCTGGGTCTGGTTGATCAGGCGCTTCGACAGCAGGTTGCCGTCGGAGTCCTCGAAGGCGGAGTTGGCGAAGACGGGGATGCCCCGCACCGGCACGTCGGGGCCGCTGCTGAAGGGCTCCCACCAACCTCCGACGTAGTAGGCGTTGAGGCCGAACGCGGGGTTCTCGGAGACCACCGCCGGCTCGTCGTTCCACTGCGGCTCGTCCCGGCCGAGGTATCCGTACAGGGTGTCGAACTCGTAGGAGAGAAACGGCAGCAGTCGCCAGGGATAGGTGCGGCAGAAGGCCGGATCGACCCGGTCGCCCGACTCGTTCTTGTACTTGACCTTCCACGCCTCCTGCACCTCGACGTCGATCCAGCCCGGAAGCAGCCGACTCTCGTAGGTCGAGGAGTAGAGCTGCCAGGCGATGCCGACCTGTCGTCCGCTGTTCAACTCGGTCGTCTTCCGAGCGGTGCGACCGGCCGACTGCAGGCCGATGGCGGTCAGGCCGACGAGCAGCCCGATGATGCCGATGACGACGAGGACCTCGACGATCGTGAAGCCGCGGGCGGGGCGTGGGTGCATGGACACTGGCTCCTGAGGGCCTTCGTTCGGGGTCGGCGACGGAGTCTCCGACCATCCCCCGACTATACGGAGCCGAAGACGGGCCGGGTCCGCTCGTCGCGTCGTCGGCCGGATCAGTCCGTTCGGCCGACGGTGACCTGCTCGACGAGACCGGCCTTGATCCGATCGACACCGGAGCCGAGTTCGCCGATCGGATCGGGCGGCACGATGTCGACCCGCTTCTCGCCGAGCTTCGCTTCGCCTCGCCGCACCCGATCCTGGAACGAGCGACACTCCGCGAGGAGCCGATCGAGGATCTCCGCCTCGGGGACGTTGGCGACCTTCTCGCCCTGCACGTAGATGATCCCTCTGCGGTCGCCGGCGAAGACCGCCACGTCGGCGCCCTCCGCCTCGCCGGGGCCGTTCACCACACACCCCATCACCGCGACCTTGATCGGCAGCTCGATCTCCTTCGCAAGCACGCGCTCGACGTCCTGGACGAGGGTGAACAGATCCACCTGGATCCGGCCGCAGGTCGGACACGCGATGAGTTCGGCGCCCTTCCGCTCGCGCTTGCCGAGGGAGTAGAGCATCTCCAGGCCGTCCTTCACCTCGTCGACGTGGTCGCTGGCGTAGCTGAGGCGGATGGTGTCGCCGATGCCGTTGGCGATCAGCGTGCCGAGGGCGACCACCGATCGGATCGCCCCGGTCGAGCGGGGGCCGGCGTGGGTCACGCCGAGATGCAGCGGGTAGTCGAATCGCTTGGAGATCTCGGTGTAGGCGTCGATCACCAGCGATGCGTCCATGCTCTTCGCGCTGATGGCGACGTCGTGGAAGCCCCGGGCGTCGAAGATGTCGAGGTACTCCTCGAGCTTGGCGATCATCAACGCCAGCAGGTGGCCGGATCGATGCCCCTCGAAGTACATGCCGAGCTCCTCGGCGCGACGCTGCTTGTCCTTCCGCTCGATGATCGAGCCCTCGTTGACGCCGATGCGGATCGGGATCCCCCGTTCCTTGCAGGCGTCGATGACGGCGTTGACCTGATCGCGGTCGGAGATGTTTCCGGGGTTCAGCCGGATCTTGTGGACGCCCGCCTCGATCGCCTCGAGGGCCCGCTTGAAGTGGAAGTGGACGTCCGCCACGATCGGCACCCGGGTCTGGGCGAGGATCTCCCCAAGCGCCTCGGTGTCCTTCCTCTCGGGGACCGCGACCCGGACGACGTCGGCGCCCGCTTCGCGATATCGCTCGATCTCGGCCACCGTCGCATCGATCTGGTGGGTGAAACCGGCGGTCATCGTCTGGACCGCGATCGGGGCGTCGCCGCCGATTCGGACGATTCCGGTCCGCTCGTCGCCGAGGGAGATCTGGCGGGTGGGGCGTCGTGACTGCATGATCGACGATTGTAGGGACGCGCGCCGGACGGTCGATCCCGCTACCTTCCGTGAAGAGGACCTGGGCGACTCCGCCCCGGCCGACCCGTCCGGTCTTCGGAGCCATCGACCATGAACCAGTCCCACCACGGCCTGCTTCGCACCCGACTGTCGATCATGATGTTCCTTCAGTACGCCATCTGGGGGGCGTGGCTGCCGATCCTGTACCCGTTCCTGATGGGGCACCGGGGCTTCGACCTGCCGCAGACGGGCAACTGCCTCGCAGCGGGGGCGGTGGGCGCGATCTTCGGGCCGTTCATCGCCGGACAGCTCGCGGATCGCCTCTTCTCGACCGAGAAGCTGCTGTTCGCGAGCCACCTCGTGGGCGCCGTGATCGTGTGGATGCTGGGAACCGTCGAGACCTATGGATCGTTCCTCGCGCTCAGCTTCCTCTACGGCTTCGTGTACGCCCCGACCATCGCGCTGACGAATTCGCTGGCGTTCGCCCACATCGAGGACCGGGATCGCGACTTCGGTCCGATCCGACTCTGGGGCACCATCGGTTGGATCGCCGCGGGCATCGCGGTCGGCCAGGTCCTGCTGCGTCTGCATTCGCCCGCGGGCGCCGATGCGGCCGAGCTGATGGCCTCGCAGAACGCCGGTCGCGGATTCGCCTTCCAGTTGAGCGCGGTCCTCGGCGTCGCGATGGCGATCTACTGCCTCACCCTGCCGCACACCCCGCCCTCGGGCCGGCGCGACGAGACTCCGGGGACGCCCGGCAAGGCGATGGCGTGGATCGAGGCGCTGCGCGAGATCCGCCTGCAGCCGCTGGTGACGCTGTTCCTGATCGCGGTGCCGGTCAGCATCATCCACCAGTTCTACTTCGTGTTCACCAGCGACTTCGTCGGCGGCATCCAGGCGAACGCCCAGAGCGCCGGTGCCGACGCCTTCGCCAACGCGGTCAACGGTGTGCTTGGCGTCGGCGGCGGTGGACTCATGACCATCGGCCAGATGACCGAGATCGGCGTGCTCGCCCTGATGCCGATCCTCGCGACGACCTTGTCGCGCAAGAGTCTGCTGGCGATCGGGCTCGTCGCGTACGCGGCCCGGATGGCGCTCTTCGCCTACACGCCCGAACTCGGGCCGGTGCTGCTCGGCGTGGCCCTGCACGGCTTCTGCTTCGGCTGCTTCATCTTCGTCGCGTTCATGATCGTCGACGAGCGGACCACCACGGACGTGCGGGCCACGGCGCAGAACCTGTTCAACCTCGTGATCGTGGGCATCGGCATCATCGTCGGCAGCTGGTTCGCCGGCAGCGTGGTCGGACCGTGGGCGCTCGATCCGGTCCTCGATGCGGCGGGCCAGGCGGTCGTCGGCGCCGACGGCGCTCCCGAGACGGCGATGAACTTCACCCGACTCTTCAGCGTCCCGATGTGGATGGCCGTCGCGTGCCTGGCGGCGCTCCTGGTCTTCTATCCCGGTCGACGATCGACGCCGTCGCCCGCGGCCTGAACCGACGCGAACTCAACCGCCGCCGTCGCCGGTCCAGATCTCGAGCTCCTGCACCTCGCCGGGCAGCGCGAGATCCGCGATCGGCGTCCCTTCGGCGACCGGGGAGTCGTCGAGACGGGTGACCACGAGCGGCGGGTGGTGGCTCATGTGCTCGGCGAGCGCCTTCTCGAGGGCCTCGCGCCGCGAGTCCTCGACCTTGCTCCACGCCTCGCGGCCCCGGCACTTGGGGAACTTCGAGCAGCCGAGCCACGGTCCACGCTTGCCTTCGCGGAGGTTCAGCGGCGAGCCGCACTTCGGGCAGGGCAGATCGGTGACGTAGGGCGGCGCCGCGGGGAACTTGAGGTTGCCCTTCTTGTCGAGGTTCAGGACGAACTTGATCTGCGGGTAGTTCTCGCTGGCGAGGAACTTTCCGAAGCGGCCGGTCCGCAGGATCATCTGCGAGCCGTCCTCGGGGCACTTCAGATCCACCCGCTCCTCGAGCATGGGGCGGCCCTCGCGATCGACCGGTGCGGCGTACTCGCAGTCGGGATAGCCGCCGCAGGAGAGGAACCGACCGTTCTTGCCGAAGCGGTACTGGGTCCGGCGGCCGCACTTCGGACACGCGTAGGGGGCCGGTTCGAGCTCGGCCTTCGCGTGGGTCATCTTCTCGCCGGCGTGTTCGAGAGCGTCCTTGAACGGTCCGTAGAACCGTCGCAGCAACTCCTTCCAGTCGCGGTGCTGCTCTTCGACGGCGTCGAGCTGGGACTCCATCTCGCGGGTGAAGCCGAGATCCATGAGATCGGGGAAGCCCTCGATCAGCTTCTCGGTGACCTTGATGCCGAGGTCGGTCGCGTGGAATCGCCGTTCGAGAAGCTCGACGTAGTTGCGATCGACGATCGTCTTCATGATCGAGGCGTAGGTCGACGGGCGTCCGATGCCCTCCTCCTCGAGCTTCTTGACCAGCGCGGCCTCGCTGTAGCGGGGGGGCGGACTCGAGAAGACCTGCTGCGACTCGATGGAGAACGGCGCCAGGGCGTCGTCCACCGAGAGCGGCGGCAGATCCGCGTCGTCGCCGCCGCCGCCGACGCCCACCCGCAGCGAGCCGTCGAAGACGAGCACGCGGCCCGAGGCCCGCAGCACCGCGCCGGGCACGTCGGTCCGCTCGAGGCGCACCGTGGTCTGCCGGTACTGCGGCGGCGTCATCTGGCACGCCAGGAAGCGGCTCCAGACGAGGCGATACAGCTTGTACTGCTCGTCGGTGAGCGAACTCCGCATCGAGTCGGGGGTGCGGGAGACGTCGGTGGGGCGGATCGCCTCGTGGGCCTCCTGCGCGTCCTTGTTGCTCGAGCTGAAGGTGCGCCCCTTGTCGGGCAGGTACTTCTCTCCGAAGGTCTTTCCGATGTAGCTCCTCGCCGCGGCGATCGCCTCCGGCGCGAGGTGCGTCGAATCGGTTCGCATGTAGGTGATGAGGCCGACCTCGCCCTCGCCGGCGACCTTCACGCCCTGGTAGAGCTGCTGGGCGATCCGCATGGTGCGGTCGGTGCCGAAGGAGAGTTCGCTGGAAGCGCCCATCTGCAGCGTCGAGGTGATGAAGGGCGGCGGAGTGCGTCCCGAGGTCGGCTTGCTCTCGACGTCGGCCACCCGGTAGCGGGCCGACGGATCGAGTTCACCGGACAACGTGCGGATCGTGGCGGCGGGCCCCTTGCCGGTCGGATCGGAAACGGCCTCGACCGCGGCGTTCCGCACTCCGATCGCCTGGGCCACTCGAATCGCGTCCGCAGACAGGTCTCTCGCCTCGTCCGGAGCGGTCTCGAGCCGGAAGGGCGCCCCGTCGAGCTCGACGAGTTCCGCCTCGATCGCATCGTGATCGCCGAGCCAGCGCTGGCGTCGCTTGACGGTCGGGCCGCGGCCACGGTCGTCGGTCTCGGCGAGCAGTGCCGCGAACGGCTCGATCAGACCGGCGGCGGCGTTCGGTTCGGCGAGGCGGGCGGTGAACCGCCAGTGCTCGCTCGGCACGAACGCCGAGATCTCTCGCTCCCGCTCGACGACGAGGCGAACCGCCACCGACTGCACCCGTCCCGCGGAGAGGCCGCGGGCGACCTTCTTCCAGAGCAGCGGCGAGACCTGGTAGCCCACGATCCGATCGAGGATGCGACGGGCCTGCTGGGCGTTGACCTTGTCGAGGTCGATCGAATGGGGATTCTCGAACGCTCGTCGGATCTCGTCCTTGGTGATCGCGTTGAAGATCACTCGCTTGGCGGTGCGGGGATCGATTCCGAGGACCTCCGCGAGATGCCAGGCGATCGCCTCGCCCTCGCGATCGAGGTCGGTCGCGAACCAGACCTCGCTCGCGTCCTTGCAAGCCTTGCGGAGGGCCGCGACGGTCTTGGACTTGTCGGCGTTGACCACATAGGTGGGGTCGAAGGTCTCGAGATCGACGCCGGGGACCGGTGCCTTCTCGCCCTTGGCGGCCTTGGTCGGCAGGTCTCGGATGTGGCCGACCGAGGCCTGAACCACGAAGTCCGGGCCGAGGTAGCGGTTGATGGTCCGCGCCTTCGCCGGACTCTCGACGATCACGAGTTGGCGTCCTCCGGCGGAGGGGCCACGCGAGGCGGGCGAACCCGAGCGGGGGCGGCGGGAGGTGCTTGAAGCCTTCTTGCGGGTGGCCATGGAGCGGGGAATCCGAGGCGGTGGCCGGGGCGTCGAGCCCGGCGTCGAGGTCTGTGGCGGCATCCTTCTCCGCCGAGCGACCGGTCGTCGGGGCGGGATTGGAACCGTCTCGGCATCGGCCCGTCAATAGCGATCGGTCGAGTCGAACCTCCCGAGAGACGATGAAGTTCCGGCCTCGCCGTAGGCGGAAGGGCCTTCGGCGGGGCCGAAAAATTTTTTCAGAGATCTCGTCCGAGACCTGGAATCGAAGCTCGGAGACGGTCCCAGGCCTCCTCGAAGACCGAATCCGATCCATCCCGGATGGAGCGTTCGCCACCCTCGATCCGGATCGCCCCGGGCCTGGATCGGAACCGCTTGAGCCACGTCCGCTGCTGCTTGGCGTAGCGTCGGGTCCGGATCTTGATCGCCTCGGCGGCCTCCTCGAGGCTTCGGAGTCCCGTGAGCACCTCGGAGAGCTCCCGATAGCCCACGGCCTCGGCCGCCTGGCGATGGAGCGGGCCGACGGCAAGAAGCGATCGAACCTCGTCGAGCCACCCCGCCTCGAGCATCGTGCGCACCCGTCGATTGATCCTCGCATTGGCCGCCGGGGCGTCTCGCTCGAGAACGAGCACGATCGCTCTCGTGGCGATCTCGGTGCCCGCCGAGGACCACTGGGTCTGCAGCACCGACAGCGGCGTTCCCGTCTGGCGGTGGATCTCGACGGCGCGAAGCGTGCGGCGACGGTCGGCGGGATGGATGCGGGCGGCGGCGTCGGGATCGGCCCGTTGGAGTTCGGCCCGCAGTTCGGTCTGGGGCGTCCGCTCGAGTTCGGCACGCAGATCGGGATCGATCGCGGGCCCCTCGAAGAGTCCCTGGAGCAACGCCTGCAGATAGAGGTGGGTTCCGCCGACCACGATCGGGACTCGCCCGCGGGACTCGATCCCGGCGATGGCGGTTCGCGCGGCGGAGAGCCAGTCGGCGACCGTGAAGTCCCGCTCGAGATCGTGCGGATCCGCGACGTCGAGCAGGTGGTGGGGCACCGCGCCCCGTTCGGCCGGCGTCGGCTTGGCGGTGCCGATGTCGAGCCCCCGGTAGATCTGCATGCTGTCGGCGGAGATGCACTCGCCGAGACCGTCGAGCGTCGTGGCGAGTTCGAGCGCGAGTTCGCTCTTCCCGCTTGCGGTCGTGCCGAGGACGAGGATCGGCGGAAGCTGGTTCGCGTGGGGGGCGTGCATCGGGGGGACGGTCTCCTCCGAGGCGTATCATCGCGACCGTTCGAAAGTAGGTCGACGAATTCGCGGATTCGACGACATCCGCTGGATCGAAGTTCCCCTCGGGTTCCTTCCCATGGCCAAGAGATCGATTGCCGACATCGACGTCGCCGGGCGGCGGGTGTTGACCCGCGTGGACTTCAACGTGCCTCTCGACGGCGGCCGGATCGTCGACGACCGCCGAATCGAGGCGGCCCTGCCGACCATCCGCTCGATCGTCTCGCGCGGAGGGCGAGCGGTGCTGTTGAGTCACCTCGGACGACCGAAGGGCGTCGGATACGAGGAGGCGTACTCGCTTCGGCCGGTGGCGAAGCGACTTGAGGAACTGCTGGGCGAAGAGGCGATCGGCGGGGTGGCCTTCCCGAGCGAGGACTGCCTCGACGAGGCCGCGCAGGCGGCGGTCGAAGCGCTGCCTGAAGGTGGCGTGGCACTCCTCGAGAACCTGCGATTCCATGCGGGCGAGAAGAAGGGCGATGCCGACTTCGCCGCGCGACTGGCGTCGCTGGGCGAGATCTACTGCAACGACGCCTTCGGCACCTGCCACCGCAGCGACGCCTCGATGGTCGCGTTGCCGCGGGCGATGAAGCCGGCGCCGGCAGTCGCGGGGTTCCTGCTCGACGCGGAGATCCGCTATCTGCAAGGCGCCGTCGCCGATCCGAAGCGGCCGTTCGTCGCGATCCTCGGCGGCGCGAAGGTCTCGGACAAGCTCGGCGCGATCCGCCACCTGCTCGAGCGGGTGGATGCGCTGGTGGTGGGGGGGGCGATGGCCTACACGCTGCTCGCCGCGCAGGGCGTTGCCGTCGGCGGGAGCCGAGTCGAGCCGGACATGCTCGGGGAGGCGAAGGACGTGCTCGACCTCGCCGCTGCGAAGGGGCGGCAACTGCTGCTGCCGATCGACCACGTGTGTGGGCGGGCGCTCCAAGCGGGCACCGAGACCATCAGCGTCGATGGGGCCATCCCCGAGGGTTGGATGGGCCTCGACGTCGGGCCCAGGACCGCCGAAGCGTTCGCGTCGGCGATCCGGGCCGCCGGCACCGTGGTCTGGAACGGGCCGATGGGCGTGTTCGAGATGCCGCCCTTCGACGCGGGGACCCGCCGAGTCGCCGAGGCGGTGGCCGCGGCGACCGAGGCCGGCGCGGTGACCATCGCCGGCGGCGGCGACACCGCGGCGGCGGTCGAGGTGTTCGGCGTCGCGAACCGCCTCAGTCACGTCTCGACGGGCGGGGGAGCGAGTCTCGAGATGCTCGAGGGCAAGGCGTTCGAGTCGCTCGCGATGCTCGACGACGCCTGACTCCCCTCTCCGCGCGGGGCGGGAACGTCCTGCATCGACCTCGCCCGCCGTTGGGGCGGTGCTAGACTTCGGGAGAAGGCGGTCGCAATGGCCGCTGCGAACGGCCGTTTTTGCGACTTCCGAGTCGCGAACCGCACAGGAACCCAGCCATGTCGATCCGCCGCCTGCTCGCCGCCACCACGCTCGCCGCCTGCGTCAGCACCGGGGCGTACGCCCAGCAGAAGACCCTCAAGGTTGGAGACGCGGCCCCTCCGCTCTCGGTGGCCGAGTGGGTGCAGGGCGACGTCGCCGGCCTTCAGTCGGGCAAGGTGAACCTCGTCGAGTTCTGGGCCACGTGGTGCGGTCCGTGCCGCAAGTCGATCCCCAAGCTCGACGAACTGCACGACGACCTCGCGGGGAAGGGCCTCGTGGTCATCGGCGTCAGCGACGAGAAGCCCGAGGTCGTCAAGCCGTTCGTGCGCAGTCGCGGTGGAGGCATGAGCTACCCCGTCGCCATCGATGAGAACAAGCAGACCAACCAGGCGTGGATGAAGGCCGCCGGTCGCAACGGCATCCCCGCGGCGTTCCTCGTGAGTCGCGACGGCAAGATCGCCTGGATTGGGCATCCGGCCGATCCGGCGATGCTCGAGATCATCCCCAAGCTGCTCGCAGGCAAGTACGACCCGGTGCTCGAGAAGCAGGCCGCGCCGCTGCTCGACGCCGCGAACAAGGCCGCCAGCCGGAGGAACTACCGGCAGGCCTACACCCATCTCGACAAGGTGATCGAGATGGATCCGAAGGTGTTCTCCTCGGTGGTGCTTCAGCGGTACGAGTTGATGCTGACCGGTGAGAAGGACACCGAGGCCGCCACCGCCTACCTGTCGACGAAGATCGAGGAGTACGGCCCGGATGCGGGCAGCCTGACCGAGTTCGCCACGGCGCTCGTGAACGATCCCGATCTGCGACCTCGCAACCTTGAACTCGCCGCCGCCGCCGCCGAGGCGGTCAACGCCGCGGCCCCCAATCAGCCCGACTCGCTCGCGGTTCTTGCGATGGTCCAGTTCGCGCAGGGCGACGCCACCGCGGCGATCGAGAACCAGCAGCGGGCCTGGATGATGGCGGATCCTTCGGTGAAGGCCGAGTTCAAGAAGGCCCTCGACCAGTACCGAACCACGGCCCGTCGATCCTCGTCCCGGTAGGCGGCGTCGGCTTCGTCCCGATGACCTCGCGTCACCGCGACCTTCTCGCCCATCCGCCCCACCGACCACTGGTGGCGGCGTCGATCCTGTCGGCGGACTTCTCGCGGCTCGGCGAGGAGTGCCACTCGGTCCTCGCCGCGGGCGCCGATCTGCTGCACGTCGACATCATGGACGGGCACTTCGTCCCCAACCTGTCGATGGGGCCGGCAGTCTGCGCCGCGGTCCGTCGGGCGTGCCCGGAGACGTTCCTCGACGTGCATCTGATGGTGACGGATCCGCTGGCGTTTCTCGATCCGTTCGCGAAGGCGGGCGCCGACCACCTGACGTTCCACGTCGAAGCGGTCGAGGACCCGGCGGCGGCGATCTCGAGGATCGCCTCGACCGGACTCTCGACCGGCCTCGCGTTCAATCCCGACACCCCGGTGGAGCGAGTGCTGCCTTGGATTGCCGAGGTCGATCTGGTTCTGGTGATGAGCATCCATCCGGGCTTCTCCGGACAGGCGTTCATGCCGGAGGTGCTGGAGAAGATGGCCGAGATCGCCCCTCGCCTCCGGCCGGAGCAGCGACTGGAGGTCGACGGTGGCGTCAACCCGACCACTGCGGCGGCCTGCCGCGAGGCCGGGGTGGACGTCCTCGTGAGCGCCTCGTCGATCTTCGGGAGCGAGGACTACCGCGGCCAGATCGAGGCGATCCGCGGGGCGGGCACGACCGCATCGACCTCGCAAGGCGCCTGATTTCGCAAGGTCGGTGGTACTCTTTGCCCACCGGTCCGGAGGACGATGCCCCTGAAGGGGTGATGGGACCGACCCCGTCTCAGGAGGAGCGTGTGGAACCGACTTCGCCACCCGTCAGCCCACCGGCCGCCGCCGAGCGCCCCGAGGCGACGCCACGCGTCGTCAAGAAGGGGGTTCCCGAGGGCCTCTGGCTGCGCTGTCCGGGGTGCGGAGAGACCATCTTCCGCAAGGCGTTCGACGCCGACCACAAGGTCTGCCCGAAGTGTCGTCATCACGGTCGTCTGACCGCCCGCGAGCGGGTGGCCCAGCTGATCGATCCGGGCACCTTCGAACCGCTCCACGCCGACATCGCCCCGGCGGATCCGCTCCAGTTCGTCGATCTGCTTCCCTACCGGGATCGAGTGGCGGCGAGTCAGCGGAAGACCGGCGAGAACGACGGCGTCCAGACCGGCACCGGCTTCATCAAGGGTCGCAAGGTGGTGCTGGCGGCTCTGGACTTCTCCTTCATGGGCGGGTCGATGGGATCGGTGATCGGAGAGAAGACGACGCTTGCGATCGAACTGGCCACCAACCGCGACTGGCCGCTCGTGATCGTGAGCTGCTCCGGCGGGGCTCGAATGCAGGAGTCGGGCTTCAGTCTGATGCAGATGGCCAAGACCTCCTCGGCGCTGGCCCGCTTCGACGAGTCCGGGGGTCTCTTCATCTCGGTGCTTGCCGACCCCACGACCGGCGGCGTCACCGCGAGCTTCGCGATGCTCGGCGACGTGATCATCGCAGAGCCTCGCGCCCTCATCGGGTTTGCGGGACCGCGGGTGATCGCCCAGACGATCCGGCAGGAGTTGCCCGCGGGATTCCAGACCTCGGAGTTCCTGCTCGAGTCGGGCTTCGTGGATCGGATCGTCGACCGCGCCGATCTCCGCAGCGAGATCAGCCGCCTCATCGACTACGCCGGCAAGTGAGCGCCGCCGCCGTCGCCGACGGATCCCATCGTCCGGCCCCCGGGGGCTTCGGCGCGATCGCGACGGTGCTGCTGCTCGTCGCGGCGGCGGGTGCCAAGTGGTTGGCCTTCATGCCGCCGGAGGTTCCCATCGCGACCGTCGCGTGGCTGGCGTTGTTCGCGATCGCGGCGGTGGGATCCTCTTCGCCGAGGACTCTCTGGCTGGGAGTGATCATCGTCGATCTGGCGTGGTGGCTGCTGGTGCAGCGATGGATCGCCGACGTCTCGGTCGCCGGCTATCCGTTCCTCTGCGGATACCTGTCGCTGTGGGCGCTGATGCTGGCTTGGCTGGTGCGGCGGTTCGCTGCGAGAGAGTCGACCGCCCGGTGGCCGCTCTGGATCGTGCTCCCGGTGCTTGTCGTGGCGCTCGATGTCCTTCGTGGCGAGTTCGTCCTCGGTGGGTATCCCTGGTACGAGGCGGGGCAGGGCGTCGTCACGGCAAGCGGCGGTTGGATCGAGGTCGCCCAGGCCGCGGACCTCTTCGGCGCGAGGGGCCTCACGCTGCTGGTGGCGCTCTCCGCGGGTGCGGTTGCAGAGGGGTTCCGCCCCCGCGCCGCGCACGTCTCTCTCGGGCGGCGCTTCGCCGGCGTCGTGGTGGCCGTGTCGATGTGGGCGGCGGCGTTCGGATACGGCCACTGGCGCCTGGGGCAGGCGGACCTCGCGCCTTCGCTGGGTCGGTTTCTCGCCATCCAGACGGCGCTTCCGATCGACAACAAGATCGGATGGTCGGCGGAGCGACAACTCGTCGACGTCCCGGCCTTCGCGGACGCCACGCAGCGAGCGCTCGACGAGGTTGGGCCCCCGGTCGATCTGGTCGCTTGGCCCGAGACCATGCTCCCGGGGTTCGGCCTCGATCCGACGACTCTCGACATGCTCGAGCGGGGCGGCTACTTCCCCGGATCGCTGTTCGCCGAGATCGCCCACGCCGTGGCGTGGCGGGCGGGAGCGCCGCTGCTGGTCGGCAGCCCGGTCTATGTCGGCCTCGCAGCCGAGGAGGGCCGCTGGACCTGGGACGCCCACTTCAACAGCGTGTATCTCGTGCCGCCGACGCCGACCCCCGGGGATCGCGAGCCTCCGAGGTACGACAAGATCGTGCTGACGCCCTTCGGAGAGACGATGCCCGGCATCTCCCGCTTCGAGTGGCTGGAGCAACTGCTCCTCGACATCGGAGCCCGGGGGATGACCTTCGACCTCGATGCCGGATCGGAACCGGTCCGGTTCGAGGTTGAGACCTCCGAAGGCGACCTCGTGCGCGTCGCGACGCCGATCTGCTTCGAGGCGACGGTGGCCTCGTTGTGCCGCCGTCTCGTCTGGGACGATGGAAGGCGTCGGGCCGATCTCCTCGTCAACGCCAGCAACGACGGCTGGCTCGGCGACGACCTCGCGGCGCGTCGGATGCACCTGCGCCTGGCGTCGATCCGGGCGATCGAGAACCGGACGCCCATGCTTCGAACGGTGAACACGGGGTTCAGTGCCGGCATCGATTCGAGCGGACGAATCGTGGCCGGACTGGATGGTCGTGGCGATCGGGTCGGCACCGCTGCGGGATGGGTCCTCGCGGAGTTGCCCAGGGACGACCGGCACCCGTTGTTCTCGGTGGTTGGCGACCGGTGGGCGCTGTTGGCGGTGCTTGCGACGGCGGTGGGGCTCTGGTGGAGTCGGATGCCGAAACGGGATTCGAGTCGAGGCCGCGGCTGAGGTCCGCCGATAACCCGAACTCGAGGGGAGACGATCCCCGACCGACCCCGCAGACCGGAGCGTTCCATGACCGAGACCTCGCGAGCGTGTTCGAATCCCGGATCCGGCCGAGGCCGATGTGGTCGCTCGACTTGGAGCGTGTGCGTGGCGGCGACAGGACTGCTGGTTGCGGCGTTCGGCCTGACGTCGGCGGGATGCTCGAGTTCCTCGTCCACTTCTTCGTCTCCGTCCTCTGCCTCGTCCCCGGCGGCCTCCGTGGCGTCGGATCCGTCGCCGAAGTTCGCGATCGGCGCCAGCGAATGGAGTCGGGGCGGCCGGCGACGCGACGTCGAGACGCCGCCGCCCGAGGCGCCGGCGCCAGCGGCGCCCACGGCCGCGGTCGCCGCGGCTGCCGAACCGGATGGGCCAGAGACCGACGAACGCGCAGCGCCTGATCGGGAGGGGGCGACCGGTTCCGAGACGACCAGCCTTGCCGCCGAACCCGACGTGACCGCGGTCGAGCGTGAGGAGATCCTGGCGACATCGGCACCCGCCCCAACCGAAGACCGGTCGTCTTCGATCGGGACCGCCACCACAGCCGGTGGCGCGGGGGCCGTGGCGACGACTCGTCGCGACGGTCCTCAGGCTCCGTCACCATCCGCCGATCGCGAGCCGGCGCCTGCCGTCGCCGTGGCGGCCGTCGTGGGTGGGGACGCCAGCGCCGCGGACTCGAATTCTCCGGAGCCGACGAGCCCGGACCCGACCCGGACGTCCAGTTCGGCGTCGGCGTCGGTCGCGGAACGCCCGAAGGCCGTCGAGCCGACCTCGACGCCGCCGAGCATCGGGACTCGAGAGACGGCCCGATCGAGCACCGCACCGAGCGGTCCGGAACGGCCGTTGTCCAACGACCCGATCGAGGCGGCGACGGCGATCCTCGCGGCGGGCGTTCGAAGCGCCGATCCGGTGGTCCGGGCGAACGCCCTCGAGGGCATGCTCGCGTGGCCGAGTCTTCTTCGCGAACACGTCGCCGGCGGACTCGTCGACGACAACCGTGGCGTTCGCTTCGTGGCGGCGATGTGCGTGGGCCGGGCCCGGCTCGACGATCTCTCCCATCTCGTCCAGCCGCTGGTTCGCGATCGGTCCGATTCGGTCCGGGCTGCGGCGATCTACGCGTTGCGTCGCTGCGGTCGCCCGGCGGATCCCTCGCCTTTGGCCGCGATGGTGCGGAGCGACGATCCGGAGGTCCGGTCGAACGCCTACATCGTGCTCGGCGAACTCGGCGACAGCAGTTCGATCGGCATGATTCGAGACTCCCTCGGTCGGGGCATGCGTCGGGTCCATCCGATCCGGGTCCGCATCGTCGAACTGCAGGGGGCCGAGACGCTGGTGAAGCTGGGAGACGACGACGAGCTCGAGGCGATTCGAGCCGCGTTGTTCGCCCCCGTGGAGCAGGGCGAGCTCAGCATCCTCGCCTGCCAGATCCTGGCCCGTCTCGGGGACCGATCCGCAGCCCCGATGCTCGAGCGGTTGGTACTGGCCTCGGGCACCTCGATCCGGCCGCCCGAGATTCGGATGGCCGCGACCCAGGCGTTGGCCGAATTGGGCCTTGCCACACAGGTCGATGCCGCAGCCATCGCCGCCAACGCTGTGCAGGCGCCGGACCCGCTGCTCCGAGCCCAAGGGTGTGCCGTCGCCGGAGCGGTGGGGGGCGGCACCTCGGTCGAGGCGTTGAGATCTCGTCTCTCGGATCCTGTGGAGTTCGTTCGGATCACGGCGGCGGGCAACCTCCTCAAGGTGGCCGGCGAATCCTCCTCGGTCGCCGATGCCACGGGCGTGCGTTGACACTCCCTTGACACCCGACTACAACCTCGAAATCGCCTGTCGGCGGTGGTCTCGACTGGTGGAGCGGGGTGTGGCGTGCTTCGGTGGTTCACCGGTCCCGCTCACCGACTCTTCCCGCTCTTTCCAAGGTTTCGAGCCTCGTCGTCGTTTCAAGCGACTCGCCGTTCCGGACTCCTGCAGCCCCCTCGAGAGATCTCTCAGTGCACATCCTGACCAAGATCCTGATCGTCGTCGTGACCCTGCTGGTGGTGATGCTGGTGCCGCTGGTCATGGTCAACGCGAGCAACGAAGGGTCGTACAAGGCGAGGTTCGAACGCCAGCAGAGCATGACTGCCGCCGCCAACCAGGCGCTCGAGGCCGCCCAGGCTTCGCAGGCCGCCAGCGAGGCGTCGATGCTCGCCGAGATCAAGGCCCTTCAGACCGAGGCGTCCTCGGTCGCCTCGCAGCTTCGCTCCGCGAGCGCCGAGAACCAGAGGCTGCAGGGCGAGCTCTCGCGGACCACCGCCAGCGTCGCGGGCGTCGAGGCGAAGCTCGAGCGTCTCGCTGCGATCGGTGAGGCGAGCCAGGAACTGACCAACAAGCTGGTTCAGGATGCCAAGCAGCTTCGCGAGAGCGAGGCCCGCCTGAATGCGAAGCTCGTGCAACTCGAGCAGCAGGTGGCAGACCTTCGTGACTCCGAAGAAGTGCTTCAGGCGGCGAACGCGTCCCTGCAGGAGCAGCTCAAGGGCGTCGAGCGCGAGCGGGATCGCGCCCAGTCGACGATCGCTCGCTACGAGGCCAGTGGAGGCTCGTTGAACCTCGCGGCCGCGGGTGAAGTTCGTCGAGTGGCGGATCGCAACCTTCGCGCGGTCGTCAGCAACGTGGTCCAGGATGCCGGGGACACCCTGGCCACCATCGATGCCGGGCAGCTCGACGGCGTCCAGGTGGGCTGGGTTCTCACGATCTCGGATGGCCCCGACTACGTGGCCAATCTCCGGGTCCTCGACGTGGATGTGAACCGATCGGTCGGCATCGTGGAACTGCAGGATCCCTCGCGGGGCCTCGTGGCCGTCGGTCATGTCGCCACCGCCCGTCAAGGCGAGTGAACCCGGCCTCGCCGGTCAGGCCACGTCGCCAAACACCGAATCAGGAGCGATGTCCATGAGTTCCAGTGGCCCGCGGGGTTCTTCCGGCGAAATGAACGTGTTCACGGCGATGCTCGGCGCTGCGGCGTTGGTGCTGTTCGCCGCAGTGATCTGGGTGATGCTTGCCAACATGGATCAGTCCGGATCCATGTTCGGCCTCGTCTCCTCCCGCTGATTCCGACCCGGTCGTCGGTCGCCCCGTCGGGACGACGACTTGCACCATGCTGCTATGATCGCGGACGGTCCGATCCGGTCGGGTGCGTGCCGCGTCCGGGTGCCTCGGGTCGTCGAACGGAGTGTCGCATTTCCATGTTGGGCTCGTTGATGGGGTGGTTCCGAGTCGACATGGGGATCGACCTCGGCACCTGCAACACCTTGGTGTGCGTCCGCGGCGAGGGCATCGTGCTCGACGAGCCTTCGGTCGTTGCGGTGCGCAAGGGGACCAATCAGGTTCTGAACGGGGGAACCGCGGTCGGCTTCGCCGCCAAGGCGATGCTCGGCAAGACGCCGGGCTCGATCAGCGCCGTCCGTCCGCTCAAGGACGGGGTGATCAGCGACTTCCAGATCACCGAGGCGATGCTCAGCTACTTCATCCGAAAGGTGAATGCCCGTCGCTGGCTGTTCGGTCCGCGGGTGGTGATCGCGGTTCCGTCCGGCATCACCGCGGTCGAGAAGCGAGCCGTCGTGGATTCGGCGGAGCGGGCGGGCGCGAGCCGCGTGTTTCTCGTCGAGGAGCCGATGGCGGCGGGGATCGGGGCCGGACTGCCGATCGCCGAGCCGCGAGCCAGCATGATCGTCGACATCGGCGGCGGGACCACCGAGGTCGCCATCATGAGCCTCGCGGACATCGCGACCTGCCAGTCGGTGCGGGTGGCCGGCGACGACTTCGACGAGGCGATCATCAACCACATGCGCAAGACCTACTCGCTGACGATCGGCGAGCAGACCGCCGAGCGGATCAAGATCGAGATCGGCTCCGCAGCGCCGGTCGGCGAGGAACGCACCCTCGAGGTTCGCGGTCAGGACGTCGTCACCGGCCTGCCGCGCAAGACCGTCGTCACCAGCGAGGAGATCCGCGAGGCCCTGCGGGAGCCGCTCAACTCGATCATCGAGACGGTGATGAAGACTCTCGAGGCCACCGAGCCGGAACTGTCTGCGGATCTCGTCGACAACGGCATCGTCATCGCCGGCGGCGGAGCGCTGCTGCGCGGGATCGATCTGGAGCTCTCGAACGCAACCGGCCTCGACGTGACCATCGCCGAGGATCCCCTGACCTGCGTGGCACGAGGCACGAGCATCTATCTCGAGAACCTCGAGCAGTATCAGGCGACCCTCGAGTCGGATCGCGACGACTTCTGATCGCCGCCGTCCTGCGACGCCTCGACGGCGGAGTGCTCCCGCCATGCTCGACGGACTTCGAACCCCGCTGATTCCCGCCCTGGCCGTCGCCTGCCTCGCGCTGGCACCGGCGCGATTTCTGGTCTGGACCAACGAGGCGTCCTCGGTGCTCTGGCTGCCTCTTCGCCCGCTGGCGCACTTCGGCGTGGCGGCCGCGTCGTGGCTGAGACCGCCGACCCCGACCCCACAGGCCGACGCGGTCACGCTCGCCGAGGAGCGGGACGAGTTGCTGGCGCTCGTGCAGCGACTTCGATCCGAACTCGAGTTCGCCCACGAGGCGATCGAGGTGCTGGAGGGCCTGCCGCGTCGTGCCGAGCCCTCGCCGCGACCGGCTGCGGCACGGGTGATCGCCGTCGATCCGAGTGGCATCGCCACCCTGAACGTCGGCCAACGACACGGCATCGCCGCAGGCGATCCGGTGGTGGCGTCCGGTGGACGGCTGGTCGGGAGGATCGGCGATCCTGTCGCCGTGAACGGAAGCGTGCTGGTTCCCGCCAGTCATGCGTCGGGCGTCGAGCTTCGGGTCCGCATTCTCGACGAGGGAGGCGGCCGCGAAGTCGGTGAGCAGGTGCTCTGCCTTCTCGAGCCCGACGGCGATGGATGGGTCGCCGAGGTCGACGCGCAACGGGTGGCGATCGGTGCGACGGTCCGACTCGACGATCCGGCCTGGCCGATGTCCGCGCAGGGACTCCGCCTCGGTCGAGTGGTCGAGCGCCGGGAGGTGCCCGAGCGTCCGCTGCGTGCAGCGATTCGTGTCGAGCCGGCATGGTCGATGGTCGATGGGCCGGTCCTGGTGGTGCAGCGGACCGGCACGGGCGATCTCCCGTGAACTGGCTCCTCTTCCTCGTCGTCGGTCTGCTGCTCGTCGTCGTCGATGCGAGTTTCATGCAGGCCTTGAGGCTCGGCGAGCTCTGGCCTCTCGCCACGCCGGGCCTCGTCGCGTTCGTGGCCTTGTGGGCGTCCCGTCCGGCGGTGCCTTGGGCGGCATTCCTGCTGGGACTGGTGCAGGACCTCTCGACGCCGGTCATCGTCGGCGATGGAGAGGTGATTCGTCTGCTGGGGCCAGCGACCTTGGGCTGGCTGTTCGGCACCGCTGCGCTGCTCCCCCTGCGACGGGTCTTGCTGCGTCGTCATCCCGTCGCGATCGGGGCCGCGACGGTGGTGTTGACGTTCCTTGCCGGACTGGTCTGGGGTGCGATCTGGGTGCTGCGCGGTCTTCTCCACGGAGAA
>Ga0075475_10000421_pt1 | contig 19680 bp, 19 predicted proteins | sample DEB08_DNA_10_FD_76342 | JGI IMG/M metagenome (GOLD analysis project Ga0075475, IMG submission 76342) | Aqueous microbial communities from the Delaware River and Bay under freshwater to marine salinity gradient to study organic matter... | ecosystem: Environmental > Aquatic > Marine > Coastal ... | reverse complement strand
GTCACTCCATTACCTAATCCTAGAGCATTTTTTAATGCCGAGAAATGTATTCCAGGATGGGCTTCTATAAATCCCAATATTCTCCCTCTAGTAAAAACCCCTCTCTCACCTCGGTTGGTTACTGCTAGTAAAGGACCCAATAGTGCTAGCAATATTGAGTAACGTGCTGATTCACTAATGATTATGGCAGTTGCAGTAGATGTAAGTAGAGCTACAGACATTATTGCCATCATGGTTAAGATTACAATCTGTGTTGCTGGAAAAATAATTTCGTCGATATCTGATTCCAGAACTGGTTCATTTGCCGGGGAACTGTCAGATACATCGGCTGACTCTTTATTGAATTCTGCGTCATTAGACTCGGCCTCGTCACCAGCAAGAGCACTTGCTTCAGGTTCCGAAGTTCCATTTTCATCCGATTGGGAACTAGTAGTTTGGGCAGAATCATTTACTCCATTCTTTTCAATATAATCATTCCATGAATCCTTAATCTCATCACTTTGGGAAATTGAAGGTATGGTTAGCAACAAAAGTAGGACTGCTAACAGTCTCCAACCTGTTACCTCATTGCCCAACATATACCGCCATCTCTGTTATACATTAGACACTCGTGGTAAATAGGTTTGACCATTGTCTGATACATGCATTCAATAACTATTACAATCCGAAAGTATTCGGAGAGATAGGATGTTACCGTTTGAGGAACCTGATATGACTGAGGATGAAGAAGAAATTGACCCTTTCAAGGAATTAGAAATTGGTAACAGTAATACACAACAAAGTTCAGTAGACCCATTAGCAGCATTTGAAGATAATAACCCGCTAGCTGCATTTGAGGAAGATGACCCTTTGTCAGCATTTGATGAACCAAAAGATTCGCAAGATGAAGACGTTGTTATCTCTTTTCACGATGAAGAAATACCTGAAATCAAAAACGACACTTCGGCAAAAGGAGATAAGGCCGAATCAACCTACAAACTACTCCTAGAAACAGTTTGGGTAGACGATATACTAGATCCATCTGAAGTAGAACTACTTGCAAGAAAGAGAAAGGAATTAGGATTATCATTCATGCGACATCTGCAATTGGTTCGAGAAATTATTGAGGGATAGATTTGGCTCCCACACCCTTCGAGCATGGACTTGCACTTGCATGGTCAGATGGTGCTTTATCGAGAGAAGGAGCAAAAATGTTGGAAGAATTACAAAAGAAACTCAAAATGAGCGACGATGAAAGAAGTATTCAAGAAGAGGCATGGCTTAACGAAATATCAAAAAATGACCGCAGGTCGTTCGGTGATGGAGACCAAATACTCAGGGAATGGCTTGATACTTTGAGTGATTATGAATCCATGGCTTCTGCAATAAAGTCCATGGGAAGGTCTGCGCTTGATGTTGGATTGTCTAAGCAAGGCTGGGTTGAGGCATACTCATTTGCAGAGGGGCTTGGGCTTGGAAATGATTTAGCCACAGGAGTCTGGTTGGAGGAAGAAGTTGAACCTATCAAAGAATGGCCTCCTGCATTGGACCCTCTAGCAATAATTCTTGGTTTAGCCGTTTCAATGACTGATTTCTTTCCAAAGAAGGAAGTAGAGTACATAGACGGGAACCCATCAATCATTGTATCATTAGAAAATACAAAACCTTCTCAGATTAATTGGATGAACGAACTATCCCCCTTGAATGGACACTCTTGCGCCTGGGGAATGAGTGATAGTGGTCAGATTTCAGGTTTTGAGGTTCCTCAAGGTGATTTGGTCTACCACAACACAATACTTTCTTCGTGGATAAGAAAGGTTATTTCGATGCGTAATAATCGTGGAGAAAATTCACTAAGTGGATTACCAAACAACTTTACCGTGATGCCGTCTTCTGCAAATTTATCAATTTCTGACAATAAAATAACTCTATCCGTGATTGTAGACTTAGGAGAAAGTGGTTTGGTAAAACCGTTTGCAAGCGTTACTATTTCCGATTCAGTAAACCCGGATAAAGCTCCAGAAAATTTACCGGCAAGTTGGATTGCAATTCATGACGGACTAGGTCAGTTACTAATGCACGCGATTGATACTCTTCCAAAACAGATACTCCTCGCCTCAGGTTTAAGCGATTTAGCAATAGAAAAAATCACCCTTTCCGATGGCTGGATTGTTGTTCAAACCGAATCGTGAATCACAGTTTCGTGTGTGATTTTGCAATCCTTGCGAATGCTTTGTGAAACACTACAGTATTTTTCATGAGATTTCTCAACAACTCTCTCTACTAGTTTCTTTGGAACATCTCCTACTACGTGATATACCATGTGAATAGTAGTAAAATATCTTGGTGGCTCGTTGTTTCTAGTAGATGACAATTCAACCCAAACCTTTGAAAAATTTCTGTCTTTCAAACCAATGACTACGTCAACGATAGAACAGGCACCTATCGATTGCAAGGCTATCTGCATAGGGCTAGGACCATTTTCCCAATCTATTTCGATAATTTGTTCGTTTGAATTCACTCCAATGAGATTTGTACCACCGGTCCACTCAACTCGCCCTTCCATGTACATGCCAAAGTGGAGTGTGAAATGAAACCACCGTCGACCGCTTTGTTGATGAAGGGGGTATAAGTCCCGCAACATGAGCAACATGTCAGGAACACCTATCACAATGGAAAATGGAGTGCTAAAAGTACCTAATGACCCAGTAGTTTACTACATCGAGGGTGATGGAATTGGTGTTGATATTACCCCTGTTATGATTGATGTTGTAGATGCTGCAGTTAGCAAAGCATACAACGGTGAAAAGAAAATACACTGGACTGAAACCTTAGCAGGAGAAAAGGCATTCCACCAAACTGGTGAATGGCTACCAAAAGAAACTCTTGACCTCATGCGAAGCGGTCTAGTTTCAATCAAAGGGCCTTTAACAACTCCTGTAGGAGGTGGAATTAGGTCACTTAATGTTGCTTTAAGGCAGGAATTGGATTTGTATGCCTGTGTAAGACCAGTAAGATGGTATGAAGGGACTCCATCACCAGTAAAATCTCCTCAAGATGTTGACATGATAATTTTCCGAGAAAACAGTGAAGATGTCTACGCAGGAATTGAATGGGAGGCTGGTTCTGATGGAGTTAAGAAAGTGATTGACTTCTTAGTAAATGAAATGGGTGTCTCTAAGATTAGATTCCCCGAAACCTCCGGGATCGGCATCAAACCAATTAGTAAAGAAGGCACTGCGAGGATTGTTCGAGCTGCAATTCAGTATGCGGTTGATAATGACAAAGATAGCGTAACATTAGTTCACAAAGGAAATATCATGAAATTTACAGAAGGTGGATTCAGAGACTGGGGCTATCAAATTGCAAAGGACGAATTTGGTGCTAAGGAATTAGATGGTGGCCCATGGTGTGTTTTGACAAATCCTCAAACTGGCAATACAATAACAATCAAAGATGTCATCGCTGATGCTATGCTACAGCAAATAATTACCAGGCCTGCAGAGTACGGAGTTCTAGCCACCATGAACCTGAATGGCGACTATATTTCCGATGCACTCGCAGCACAAGTTGGTGGAATTGGTATTGCTCCTGGTGCTAATATTAACTATGATACTGGTATATCGATTTTTGAGGCGACACACGGAACAGCACCAAAGTATGCTGGTCAAGACAAGGTGAATCCTGGTTCTCAAATTCTATCCGCTGAAATGATGCTAAGGCACATGGGATGGGCCGAGGCTGCAGACCTGATAGTCAAGGGAATGGAATCTGCAATTTCCGCAAAAACTGTGACATATGATTTTGAAAGACTAATGGATGATGCTACTCTATTATCCTGCTCAGAATTTGGGAATGCAATGATTTCACACATGTAATAAAGCCAAATCAATTATTGATATCACGGCTGTTAGCAATTACACCAAATCCAAACCTTTCCTCAACTGCACGTGCAACCAGTGTAAAGTCTGAATCTCTTGTTGCGACCAAAATACTGCCAATCTCATCGAGAGGTTGATCCGCCATTGCAGCCGCTATACACATAATCGATTGGTCTGGAGTTTCTGGATAAATATCCCTGTTTGCAATAACTGACCTCGCAGGCTCTCCATGCTGTCTCTTCATTGCTGTAATCTCGTCATAAACTTCAGAATGATCGAGTAAGAATTGCTTCAACTCTTTTCTGATTTCTTCATCATTAGCTTCATCTTCGATGTGAAGATCTAATGGTTTCCAAGTTGAGAAGTCTTTTACAACTTGGTTTGCCATAGATTCCAACTCATCCTTAGTGATAATCTCATCAAGTTTATTTTTGTCTACCAGCGTCTCAGAAAATCTTGATTTCATATTTTGTACATCTTGAGCAAGTCCTACAAGTTCTTTGCTCACAACCTTCGGAATCCAGAGATGTACCCTCTTTTCATCAGCTCTATGTTTGAGAATTCGATGGAAGCGCCCTCTTCCGCCTACGTCAAGTGAAACCTCAGAGGAGATACCCAATAAATTTGAGACTCGATACTGTAATTCATCCATCAAGATATTTGTATCAATAATTATCAATGGTGATAGTTTCAAATGTTTCAGATATGTTCTTTGTTTGACAGGAAGATTATTTCTATGAGTAGCAAATAATCCTTGTTCGGCTTGTGCAAGTCTCTTCCTGTCCATAAGAGACAGTTTTGGAGAACTTTGGGCTCTCTCAAGTAACATCAACCCATCGAGCGGTCTTTCAGCCGATGCTTCGCTTGCAATGTTGTAAATTTCTTCAGTTGAAGGTTCATGAATCATTACATTAGCATATCTGTTTTCATACGAATATCTATTTACTCTTCTTCTATCTCTCTGAATTGAATTCAGTGCCGCTTTAACTCTGCCTGTGAATGGTTCTGCAGGCAGAGATCTTGACTGAGCATAATTCCTTAGTATATCCAATTCTTCTTCAGAAAATTTAGATTTTTCAACCTGATTAATCTTTCCAAATTGGTCTTCTTCTTCAACCAACACGGTTTTCCTAACAAATGATTTCAACATTTTAGTAGCATCGTCTGTGCTTTTTCCAGTTGTAGCAATCTTTGAAACTTTAAGATAGAGCTGGAATCTCTTAGTTAGAGCAGTCTTCAGAGCAGGTTCTTTTTCTAACAGATCGACTGCTTCATTCCACTGTTCCGAATGTGCATAATGAATCAAAGCTTTTCTGTAAAGCAATATCTTGTGCTCATAATCGAAGTCTTTGTGGTCCCCTGCACGTTTGTAATCTCTTGCTGCATTCAATTCTTCTTTGTTTGATAGGTGTCTTGCAGCCCGTGCCAAAGTATGCCACGGAGATTGTGGGTCATTTTCTTGATACCATTTTACTAAGTTTGGAACTCCAATATCATATTCCAGGACCAAATGTTTGACGGCTTGCATCATTGGTAATGCCGTCTCAGAGGAGGATAGTAAACCATCCAACAGTTTTACGACATTATCCTTTTTGTAACCAGTTTGTAATAACCAAGATGCTCTATTTAGTCGGAGTGTATCTATAACGGCTCCAAATAATCGTGACTCTAAATTAGATAGTTTGCCTTCGTCAAGACTTGATGCAAGTATGTCTATGACTTTCGAGTCTGCTAATCCATCCCCTCCATCTTTCAGTGCTTGACGACAATTGTTGAACGCTTTGATCCCGTTTTTATCCAGAGTTGAGATTAACCAATTATCGTCGGATTGTGCAGCACCATCCAATAGTAGTATCAGTCCTCTACTAGCGTCTGAAATTGAATCGGGTGCTTCAGCATCTTCGACGGTGGAAAGAGCGTCCCTTCTTGCTTTTCTAACCGCTTGGAAATCTCCACCTTTGAAATTCGCAGGAAGTAAATGAGCAACCAATAATGTCGAGTATGGGTGGTCAGCACATCTTTCTTCATTTCCAAGTAGGATTTCAGAAAGTCTCTGCAAATCTAAATTTTCAGTAAACACATCTATTAGTTGATCTGATGAAACTTGACCACCTGACTCGTGAATTCTCTTTGCAACTACATACTTGAGGCCGTGGGAAAAATCATCATCTTCAATTATTTCTAATAGAGAATCTAGGGATAGTGAATCTAATTGCCCCTCCAACCATTTACCTGCTCCATCACCTAGTTGTTTAACCATGGAGATAAGTGCAGATATGTCAGCATCCGACTCTATTGATAGCGTGTCGAGTAAGGAAAGTGCCATTTCGGATTCTCCTTCTTTGACCAGTGCAGATAATTTCCACCAAGTCAATTTCTCTTTATTTTTGGAATCTGTGATGTAGGTAAGACCTGCATCCAATTCCTTACTGGACAATTTCTCCGCATCAGCCGGCAATAGATTCCATGCAGCCGTTTTTCTTGCTAGCGTTAATTCATCCTTGCCTGAGAGTTTCCTAGATTTATTCCAACTTTTTGACTCCCCGCTACGTAATTTGAGCAAGTCGTTCAATGCTTCAGATAATTTTGAATTTGATTTTTTTAGTTCCTTCAGGTTTTCAGAAGCATCATTCCCCATATGCATATTCAACAATGCACTAATTACGCTTAATTCGCCATCAAGGGATTCAAGGTCTTCAAAATCTCTAAGTCCTTTCTTACTGCTAAGTTGGTTCTTAGCTCTCTGCACTGCTATTTTCAATGGTGCGTTGTTAATTCCTTTTTCAAATGTTTCCAGCGTCTTTGCAAGACTTGCAGAATTCATTGGGTCGATGAAGGCCACTTTAGAATCCACTTCATCAGAAATTGCATCCTCATTTGCTAATTTTGGAAATGACATAAACTGAGCCAAAATTGGAGTACATTCCGCCATCTTATGCCAGACCTCATGAACACCTGAACTCGCACAACTTTCTCTTAGTTGCTCTATCAATTGGTCGTTACCTTCGTCCCAATCGTCTGAAAATAGTGATTTTCTTATTTGCAGAACTGCTAATCTGAAAGCTTCAGTTTCGGCGCCTGCGATAATTACTTCCTCCGTTTCAGGAAGCCACTGCAGGGGGCCAGTATTTTGAGAAACACCTCTTCTACTTCTTGAAGTGCTCCTTGCTCTAATCATCTGTGGTTGATTGGTATTATCATCTTCGTTTGGAATGTGTAACTCATAAAGACCAGACAACAGAAGGGATTTCCACGGTTTTTCAAGCATTTTCCATTCAGGTAATTTTAGTACCTTCCTTTGCCGTGCTTGAGGAGACAGATTATCTATCATAGCGGACTTGAGGCAAACGAGTAGATTCGATTCCTGTATCACGCTCACCCCTCCCTAGCCATTGCGAAAAGTTGACCTCTTTAGAGCCACCGCTGGTTAATACACTGCAAACAACCATGAGTAGTAACTCAACAGGCGTTATTCATGGGGGTAGCAAACACCATCATTTTGCTACTACATCCGATAACTGCAAGTTTGATTATCGCCTACATGTGGTGGCAGTATGGTTGGAAGGAAAAGTCAAGGACTTTGAAAGGAAAAGAAAGGATGGAAAATCTCGAGAGACATGAAAAAACTGGCGACAGAATCCTAATATTAGCTTCAATATCAGTTCTAATCGCTTTTTTTGCGAGATATTATACGGGACTTGGATTAATTCCTCAGAGTCTCCACGGATTTACTGGACCCATTGGGATAATATTGCTGTGGGTAATGACAAGATGGGGCAAGAAATCTCGCAAGGATAAAATTGCAAAAACAAAACATGGTAGGGCTGCAGACCTTCTAGTTATCTTGATGTTTTTACATTCATTCCTTGGCTTCCTCTACATTTTCGAAGTTGTTTGATTTTGGTGACAACCACTTTGGTGACCACCAATTCCATTTACCCATCAACCTCATTGTTGAGGGAACAACCAATGCCCTGACAATTGTTGCATCCAGTAGGATGGCAAGAGCAAGTCCTAGACCGATCTGTTTGAGAATAACTACCGAAGATAAGCCAAATGCCAAGAATACCACGACCATAATAGCCGCAGCACCAGTTATCAATCGTCCAGTTTTCTGAAGCCCATTGGCTACAGCTTGTGTGTTATCACCTGTTACTTCCCACTCTTCATGAATTCTAGACAACATTAGAACTTCATAGTCCATGGATAAACCAAAAACGATACAGAACATTATGACTGGATTTGTAGCTTCGATTGGCTGTGGTGTGAAATTAAGAAGTTCGGCGCCGTTACCCCATTGGAAAACAAAGACTAACATTCCAAAGGAAGCAGAAATGGATAGAATGTTCATCACAATCGCCTTTATTGGAATAATTACACTCCTTACTTGAATGTAAATCAGAATAATGGTTGAAGTGAAAATAAACGCAATAGCGATTGGAAGGCTTTCAACAATTGCATCGAGGACGTCGACACTGTATGCTGCGAAACCTGCTACCAGCAGTTTCCCGTCACTACCGACTAGAAGATTATCCATCAAAGACGACCGTTCATTCCGTACATCATTAACGAAATTTCTGCTGTCCTCGCCAGTGATTGGACCGTTCAACGAAAACACAACATAAGTTACGTTATCGGATAAGAATTGGCTTCTGATGTATTCCCTAGTTGCTACATCTTGTGCAGACAAACTTGAGTTTGGAGCTTGCCAGTACTCTACTGCCATCGATTCATTTACGCCTGGATAAGGTATTGCGTAACCAAAGGTTTCTATCACCCTTTCATCATCTAACTGAGCAGTCATCCATTTGTGCATTCCTCGTATATTTTGCTCAGACAGTGGGTCCTCTCCATCAAAATCTACAACTATTGTAGCGGAGTTTACTGCGCCTTCTGGCCACTTCTCATCCATGTGCTCAAAACCAACTCTAGTTTCATCATCAGGTGGCAATGCATCTCTTGAAGCAATAGAAAAATCTGCTTGTAGGAAAGGTAGGCCAGCGCCTAATAATATGATGAGAGTTGGGATTAAGACAGCCCAAGGTCTATCCATAACTGTGGTCGCAATCTTCGACCAAACTCCATCTCCGTCATCATTATCAGTGCTGAATGCGAATGGAATTTTCAACTTAAACAATCTATCACCAAGCATTGCTAAAACGGCTGGCAACACCACTATGGAGAATATCATAGCAACCGATACAGCAAGAGTTCCTCCAATTCCTAAACTCGGTAAGCCCGTATTTTCAAAGAAGAGCATCCCCATCAAACCAATTGCAACAGTCACACCACTGAAGAATACTGCCTTACCTGCAGTACCGACGGTCATTGCCGTAGATGTTCGAAGATCTCTCCCGCGATTGAGTTCTTCTCTGAAACGATTGACCATGAAAAGCGAATAATCAACAGATACACCAATGCCAATCAATGTAATGATATTCAATGCATATTGAGTTACATCTGTTGTATTTGAAAGCCAAATTGTAATCCCCATTGCCGATAACACTGTCAAAATTGCAACACCCAAAGGTAACAATGCTGCGATTAGTGTTCCAAATACAATACCCAATATTATCAAAGTTAAGGGGCCTGATACAAGTTCTGCTTTGATGAGGTCGTCCTGAATTCTTGTATCGAATGTAACATCAATTGCGATATTCCCCGTTCTCCACGAATCAAAATCTGAATCGATTTCAATGGATTCGTAATTATCTGCATAGAGTGCTTTCGCATCCTTTCTATCCAGATTAATAATTACTCGATTCTTTGCCCAAAAACCATCATCTTCTTGCTTGACAAACTCTTCACGTTCATCACCAGTTTGGTCCCAAGAATATTCAACCTCAACATCATCTAATTTAGCGAATGGAGCGAGTGCAGCAATAACCTCGTCCCTCCATTCTTGTGATGAATCATTCAAAGAATCATGGTGAACGAGAAATGTGAATCCTTGAACGTCTTCTTCCTCTCCAAAGAATGCATCTTCCAGTAAATCTCCCGCTTCAATTGACTCAAGGTCGCCTTCACCCCAGGATTCAGCCCAATTTGGACCCATCAAAACCAGAGAAGACATTAGAATGCAAGACAGCATTCCTATTACTAGCACTGATTTGCGGTAGTCGTAGGTAAATTCTCCTAATTTGAAGAAAATGCGGTCTTTGAGCATGTCTGGGTCTGTCACACTTTCCATAATTCACCGCCTGAAAATTAGTATATGAAATAATGTATCAACTCGGTCGAAATTTGTTACAAAAAACCTAGACTCAGCGAAGCATTTTGCTATCTCTATCACTCCAAAGTTCTAGCCATTTTTGCAAGTTGTTTTCTTTATCTGTTTCGATCAACTCACGACTAGATCCATCTGCAGGTTGTATGCGACATCCGCAGGCGTTTGCATGGCCTCCGCCAGTCTCATCAAGAAGTGTAGCCAACATAGACAAATCGTAGGGATTATCTTCTCCTCTGAATGAGTTCGCATAGAATGATGCACCCAGTGCTGGGTAATTTGGATCTGAAATACTACCGTCCATGTATCCATGGATTACGCAACATGCGATTGCCTCAGATCCTGCGATTGCCGTGACAAGGTATCCGTTACTTCTAATTCCAGTTTCACTCAAATCACATATTGCTAACCTGTTAACAATTCTGGTATTTTCTTTTACGGCCTTAATCTGAATTTCGCGCTCCCGCAATAAATCGTCGAGAAGTGATTTATGGCTTTCCAAAATCTCTGTTAACGAAATTCCTGAGGCAAACTGTTCCATCACAACCTCCATATGCCCGGGGTTCGAAAGAGATAATGAGCGAGATAAGCGAATAACAGGACCGTCCTGCATAAAATCTTCAAGAGAAATTCCGCCAGAATCCAACTGGTCAACGATTGGCATTACTTCTTCCAAGTGAGAAAGGTCTAGTTCATTTTTCATAAGGTCATATGCAGCTCTTGCAGCAGATGGCGTGTCTTTCCAGTGACAAATTCCTCCTCTCTTGACGAATGCAAGTTCCTCTTGTTCTGATGGTTTATTAGTGAGGTGATGGTCTAAATAAAGTCCACAATCCGGATGAAAGGGTAAATCACAAATTGCAGTATTTTCATCAATCAAATGGTCTACAATTCCTGCTCGAATAAGCGCTGGGTGTGCGAAATGAACCTGCAAACTAGGTTTGCTTGACTTGAGAACCGCTGCGGCCATCAAACCATCCAAGTCAGAATCCGCGACAACTCTTACGATATTATCGAGGACGGACATATTCTCGTCCAAAAATACCAGTTTCATGAATATGTTGTTAAAATCGGAGAGCATAAGAATAAGTGACAATCCGATTTGATTATGGAAACCTCATGCGGTGTTGTATTGGTAAACTTTGGTTCCATCCTACTTTTACAATACCCTCAAGGGCACTGGGATTTCCCCAAAGGTCATGTTGAGTCTTCAGATGAATCAAAAACTGCCACTGCCGCAAGAGAATTAAGGGAAGAAACAGGCATATCAGAAATTACTTTCATTCCAGAATTTGAATATAGAACCTCATATTCCTTTAGACACAAAGGAAAGATTGTGAACAAACAGGTGTTTTGGTTTATTGCTGAGACCGAAACATTGGCTGTAAATATTAGTAATGAACACCGAGAACACCTTTGGTTAGAATGGGAAAGCGCAATGTCCCAACTGACCCATGAAGAGAGTAAAGGTGTTCTTGCCGCAGTTATGCAACACATGTCAGGAATTGGAAAATTGGATTAAATGTTCCGACTTTGACGTTTCGTCATTTCAACTGTTCCTTTGCTCCTTTTTCCCTTTGGAATCCATAACGTTTCTTCTTCTCCTAATCTGTATGAAATCCAGCGTGTCATTACGAATATCCAATCCGACAAACGATTGACGTATTGTAGCGATAATGGACGGAGCTCACTCTTCATGCCAACCATTGATCTCTCCAATCTTCGAGCAACTGTTCTAACCAAGTGTAATGTTGCGATTGGCCCCGATCCTGTGGGAAGTATAAAACTCTCAATAGGACTTAATTCCTCATTCCAGGTGTCCATTTCTTCACATAATCTATCAGAATCCGCTTGGTCGAGTAATTCCATATATTCAGGTATATTCTCTAACGGACATGCTAGTTCAGCGCCTAAGTCAAATAATTCGCTTTGAATACGACCTAAGGCTGTCCTACAAACATCTTGAACCCGCCTTACTGTAATCCTTTGTCCACCATCGTTGTGCGTCGAGACCAGCCTATTCACTTCCATCAAAACCATTCCGACAGTAGCATTCAATTCGTCGGCTAAACCCACTATCTCAATTCGCGATGTGCTCTTTTCAACCCTGCTGCCATCGACGAGCGAGGTTTCTCCGCCGTCGCCGGCACCAGTATGTACCTTGGTAATTCGGACCATAGCTATCCGAACCTATGCTTCAACAAGAGGTCTGCGGCCGTTAATCCCCGTATCCATTGGATGCCACCACTCAATATCTTCCTCGCCTTGACACCAAGAATACATCACTAGATAACCATCGACAACGCCATGCCATTCCAATAATCCAGGTTCAAAACCAGCAATTCTTGCCCCAAAAGATTCCAGCCTGTCTCCAATTGACTGCCATTCTTTGACAATATTGCTCAATTGATTCGCTAACTCTTGAACATGTTCATGGAAAGGAGGTAGGGCTTCAACAATTACCTCTAATTCTTCGGTTAAATCATGAGCATAGTCCTGAAGTGATTGTAATTCAAAAAGTAACTTTTTCGCAATTGGTAATTCATTTCGAGCCTCCTCAATTGTTACAACTTTGCATCCTTCTGGAATTGCTAGCAATGCCATTTCATCTAACAATTCTGTTAGACTCATAGGTTGACCAGCAAGTGGAGGAAGTTGGAGATCGTCATCCATAGTAGTCCACTTTCAATGAGACTTATTCAATTATGTGGTTAAATCGTATCAGAAGGTATTGTTTTCTCTTCGATATTTGAAAAACGGTCTGACAATTTGAAAGCGACTAATACAAGAAGACTAACCCAGACTACAATCTCAATACCTATGACAATCCAAGCAAATATTCCCATAGAATCAAGAATAATGTTTGCGTCGTAAGGAATTCCATATTTCGCCATGTACACAGACTGTGAAAATAGCGATGCTCCAAACCACACGAAAATAGCATACCAACAGATAGTTGTTAGAGGCCAGTCTTCCACTTGCTCTTCCTTGTCCACAAGATTACATGGTCTTCAAGGATATTAAATGGTTCGTTTTATTGTATCAAGATGATAATATTTCGTAATCGAATACTTTTCATCCATTCAAATCGGATAACGCCGAGTCTATTGTCTGAATCCATTCTGGTGCTATTGCTTCCTCGCCACCGGATTCTTTCAATCGATTTTCGTAGTGTTTTGCTTCATCCGAGTTGTTCAAAAATTTGTGAATTTTGTGCAGAGCCAACCAAGCCATTGGATTCAGATGTTCTTCTTCGAGGTCCCAAGCTTTTTCAAAACACGCAATCGCTCCCCTTTCGTTTGTAACTTGCCCTTTTTGAAGTGCGAAAAGACCCGCTTTTGACCAAGCAAGTGGAAGCCTTCCTATCAGTAACCCTCTGAAAACCAGCCATACCTGGCAAAGACCAATTACAACTATCATTAGGAATGCAAAAATTTCCTCTACTGTAGATAAATTTGGCCATTGATTTGACATAAACGCCGTCACTGCTACAGAAAAAAGAACTCCTGCGAATGGAGCAACTATTACTTCCTCCCTAGTGACTAGCATATTTCTTACTCCTCTAAAAAGCCCAAAAGACCCAAGTGTCAACAAAACCGCAATGTGTGCGTTAACACTTGTGGGGCGAGGTGCTGTTTCACCGATTGCAAACAAAAATGCGATAATTATCAAAATGAAACCAAATCTTTTCGAAGGCCCAGGGAAAGGTTGTCGAGGACTTAGTAACAATAGGCAGACTGCAACGGAGAATTCCAAAAGTAAGAACCACCATGTCTCCATAACCATTCCTAACCATTTTAATTATTGATACTTTGTTAGTCCTTATGGTATGAACTGCCTTTCAAAATTTCAGATGCTCGGTATAATTGTTCTACTAAGATTACCGATGCTAACTCATGTGGAAATGTTAATTTTGATAGAGAAATTTTCTGATTTGGAAGTCTCTTTGGAAAACCGCTTGCAGGCCCAACTGCGAGATTAACGTCATCTGATGATAATTGCCAAGCGTTAAACTTTGTAGCAAAATTTCGAGAAGTCAAAAAGTCGCCACCCTCATCTAACAATATTGTGTTTTCACTTAGTTTTTTTAGATATTCAGTTGGTGTCAATTTCGAATTATGATACTCAATTTTTAATTTATTTCCAAGCCTTTTGGAATAGTCATCAATCAATTCTGACATTCTCTTGTCTGAAGGTTTGCCATGAAGATGAACGATTACGCGCCCCATGTCCCACCCAACACGTTCACCCCCAAGACTATTGACATCGACCCTTTAGAAGCGATAATGGGATGGTGGCCATTCGGGAGAAAATCTCACAGCAGGAAAATTCCTGATGTAATTAGACGAGATACGCGTACTTGGTTAACTGATTTGCAAGAACTTTGTGAAAAAAATTTCGACAACCCTGAAGAGGCACGGCGACAAATCAGACAAATGGCCAATGAATGGAAAGACGCTAATGCACAAGGAATAATGGATGATTCGTTATTTGAGGGGCTAAATATGCGGGCATACAGGTTACTGAATTGTAAAGATGATGAATTTAGCGAATGGTTGGATAACCTCAGTTTTTGGAAACCTGGCTGGCGGCCAGAAGGACTTAACAATACGGATGAATCATGAAGGAGACCTATTTGGCGTAATCCATGGGGAGCACTGGGAAGCTGCACATGTTGTACACTTGCCCCTTCTGTTGGAAGGTAAGAAGCCTCCTTGAGCACTTGGGCATAGAATATGAAGCGGTTCAGGTAAATCCGATGAAAAGCAAGAAATTACCAAGCGCACCAGAATGGAAAAAAGTTCCAGTTTGGGTTGATTCAAATGAAAATATTCACGTTGATTCTACACCAATAATGAAAGAAATTGATTCGGTACATAATGCAGGTCAACTATGGAAGAACGATGATGAAAGTCGCCGTGACAAGTGGATGAACTGGGTAGATACAAAGCTTTCAAAGGCCACAATACCAATATTATATGGTTCCATTGGATCTGCACTAATCACAACAAGAAAGGTTTCAAAATTAGAAAATTTTGGTTTCTTATCTAAGAGGATATACGCATGGGCAGGGTTCCCAATAATGTGGGGAATCATTGCGAGAAAGCGTGTCAAAAACGATGGTCGAACTCCAAAAAAATTGTGGCACGACCTGTTGACAGAATGGACAAATTCATTTGATGGAAAGACATTTTTTGGAGGAGATGCACCTAACTTAGTAGATATTGCGGCCTTTGGATATGTTCGCTCAATCTCTCCCTATCCACAATTTTCTCAAATTGAAGAACACAAAAATGGCATGGAGTGGTATAGAGCCGTCGAAAAGACAATGAGGGTTTGAAATGACGTCAAACAACGGGTCTCTTGACCTGAATTTGCTCCCAATCGACTCATGTAAAATATTCCTTGGAACAAACAAGGGCGGTTGGGTCTACGCAAATGAACGACCTAGGCATCAAGTATCTCTGCCGGCATTTCAAATCTCAGGCGACATAATCACCAAAAAACAATTCAACTCAGTTATGGGAATTGATGGCTCCGTAGAAGGTTATCAAGACATGGTTACAACGGATATGATAGCAGATTTCTGCAATAAATTGTCGACTGAATATCAACACGAAGTCAGATTACCATCACAATCTGAATGGGAAGCGGCTAAGCAGAATTTGCACCTACCTCCCGGCTGGACTGAACTATTAGCTGATGAGGCAACTGGCAATCACAGAGGAGCTACTTTGGACGGTAGGCCAAGAACTGGAGAAATGATTGGCCCACTATCAGGGCACAGGACCTCCCAATCGGCTCATCCGACAAAAAAAGGAATCTACGCGAAGGTCACAACTCCGGGAGATAGGCCTCTTCCAAAGGTTGGTTTCAGAGTCGTAGTTTCTCCAGTCCGTACAGGGGAAGTCAAGCGTGTTCCTGAAAATGCAAATCTTGTAACCAACATCAAAAGCGAAATTTTTTGGATTTCACTTATTGGAATTATTCCAAGTTTTTGTATCCCAATTATCAGGGGCTTTGGCTCGTATGCTATTGACGGTTGGGCAAACCTCCTATTCGGAGGGTTGTGTGTTGGTTTTGTTTCGGGAGCATTTTGGAGGCCAAAAAGACCCACGTGGTATCTTGACGAAAACGACCAAATCATTCAGATGAAAGATTAGCCCAATAAGATTCTTTTCTGATTGCGTCCAATGCACAGATAGCTGCCATGTTCAGTATATGCCTTACACCATCTGCCCTCGCCAATAGTTGAACTGGCCTATTCAATCCATCAAGAATGGGCCCAGTCATTTCAGCATCTCCCAATTTTTCTAATAATTTGTAAGCGATATTGGCTGAGACTAAATTTGGACAAATCAATACATTTGCCGGTCCATCAAATTCCATGAAAGGATATTCTGTTTGGACATCCATATCCAGAGCTGTGTCCGCCTGCATTGGTCCATCAATAATCAAGGATGGGTCCATTTCTCTAGCCAATTCAACAGCATCTTCAATTCTCTCCGAACGTTGACTTCTACTGCTACCAAAATTAGAGAATGATAACATCGCTACTTTGGGCTCAACGCCAAATCTTCTAGCCACCTTTGCTGTTTGGACTGCAATGTCAGCAAGAGCCCGGCTATCTGGGTATACGTTTACTGTAGCATCGCCTAAGAAAATCAATCTTCCCTTAACTACCATCATGTAACAACCTATTGCGCAGTGACTGTCTTCATCTGAACCGATGACTTCTAAACAAGGTCGCAGGACATCCGCATAATTTCTGCTTACCCCTCCCAAAAATCCATCAGCATCTCCAGATTCTACCATCTGCGCTGCGAAATATGACCTACTCTTGAGGAGTCTTTGGGCGTCGACAATTGTCATTCCCTTTCTCGATCTATTTTCAAATAAGGCGATATCATAATTTCCGATTCTTCGCTCGTCATATCTTGGGTTGATAATTTCGCAGTCAATCTCTATACCTAGTTCATCCATTTTTGTTTTGATACTGTCTATATTTCCAAGCAATATAGGTTCGCATATTTTTTGCTCCATACATTGGGCAGCTGCTCGAATGACTTTTTCGTTATCACCCTCTGGAAATACAATTTTCTTTCCCTTTCCTTTGACTTGATTGAATACTCCTCGCATCACTGAATATGACATTCCAAGTCTCGCTTCCAATGATTCCCTGTATCGTTGTTTGTCAAATTCTTCTGGAGTAAGGGCTGCTATCCCTTCATTAACCGCAGCCTCTGCAACATCTGCTGCTTCCCAAATCAGCACCCTTCTATCGAATGGTTTCGGAATAATGTATTCCGGACCATATTGCATTTCTTCACCAGCATAAGCGTGAGCTATGTAATCTGGAACTGGTTCTTTAGCAAGGGCTGCTAAAGCTTTGGTTGCAGCCATTTTCATACCTTGAGTAATGTCTCTAGCCCGTACATCCAATGCACCTCTAAATATGTAAGGAAACCCAAGAACATTATTTACCTGATTTGGGAAATCTGACCTGCCTGTTGCGATAATTGCGTCGTTGCGTACTGCAAGTACTTCATCAGGCATAATTTCTGGAGTTGGATTTGCTAGGGCAAATATTATTGGTTTGGGAGCCATTTTTGAGACCATTTCACCTGTAACTAATCCGCCTCTTGACAATCCAAGAAAAACGTCTGCGCTGTCTAGTGCATCTGCTAAATCTCCTTCAGGCCTGTCTGCAGCATAACGTGCTTTGTATTCATTTAACTCGCCTGCTTCTAATCGTTTTTTTGTCATGATACCTTGGGAATCACACATCAAAATATTATCTATATTCACTCCTAATGCCACATAGTGGTTTGCACAAGCTATTGCTGAAGCACCAGCACCAGCAACTACTACCTTGATTTGTGAAATGTCTTTTTCTTGTAGTTCTACAGAATTTAGTAATGCTGCTCCAGATATTATAGCTGTACCATGTTGGTCATCATGCATAACCGGGATATTGGTGGCTTCAGCGATACGTCTTTCGATTTCAAAACATTCTGGAGCCTTTACGTCCTCGAGATTAATACCGCCGAAAGTAGGGGCGATATTACAAACTGTTTTGATGAATTCTTCAGGGTCCTCGGTATCTACTTGAATGTCGAAAACATCGATATCTGCGAATGTCTTCAGAAGTAATCCTTTTCCTTCCATTACAGGTTTGGATGCCAACGCACCGATATTACCCAAACCTAACACTGCGGTGCCATTTGATATCACGGCAACTAAGTTCCCTTTTGATGTATAACGATAAGCGTCATCTGGATTTTCTGCAATTTCAAGACAAGGATAAGCAACTCCCGGAGAATATGCTAACGATAATTCTTGGGCTGTTGAATGAGGCTTTGTTGGAACTACCTTGATCTTCCCTCTCGGGTTAGATTCATGATAATCTAAGGATTCTTTTTTTAATGTATTTTCACGCCAATCTTGATCCATAGCGTTCCCTCAAACTCATACTCGGCATCATGAAGCGTTTGACCTTTGTGTGTTTTTTTGAAAAAATAATGCGATATGGATTATCAAAATACATCACCGTATCTCAAAATTTGATGATATTTTATCTCACAACCATGACACGAGTTCAAATACCATTGATTGTGGATAGGTCTCTATGAAAAAGCGTAGCAGGGTTTATTATGCCGGCCTCGCATCGTCAAAATCAATTTCACTTGTAGCTTTGATGTTGATTGCTTCATTATCTCCATTACTTACTGCTCCCATAGTAAAGGCTCATGAGGGACCGAATGAAACGATATGGCCCAAGGAGGGTTCAGATAACACTGGGTGGCATTACCTAAATGCAACGGGTGCCAATCCCTCCAATGGCTCTCAAGCCATCGCTGACTGGATGTTAAATTTCGCACCCGGCGCTCAATTAGAGAACGTCACCATGGAAATTCGAGTAGATGGTTCAGAAGATGTGACAGCGTATAACCCGATGTTGATTTCCCCAGATACCGGCCAAGTTCTATTCGATTGGAATGGTAATGGTTGGCTTGGACAAACCTTTGAGTTCGATACCAACAATCCCCATCAGGGCAGATTATCTCCAAATGCAGATGTTGGAGCCACTGTTACCCTTCCTTCAGGTTCCGAAATTACTGATTTCATCCTTGAAGTTCTGTCTCCTGCAGACCCATTTACCTCGCTAATGCCAGTTGATGTCGACATCTCTGATTATGCCATTCACCCAGGTGACGGCAGAATGTATCTGGCGATTGAAGATTACATTCTGATTCTCGATGCTAATTCTTCTCCAAATATCATTGATTTGTTTAGAATCAATAACGCTGATGCTGATTCGATAATTTATGACCTTGAGATTGATACAACCAATAACCGAATGTTAGTAGCAACTTCAAATGATGGTATTCAATCAGTTAATTTGTCCGATACCTCATTCAACAGTGAACTACCTGAAGAGCCCTCTGGGAATAGTTTCACAGAACTTCACATAACCTCAACGGGAGTGCTAATGGCAATTAGCGAATCTGGTATTTTTAGGATAAATACCGCTGGAACAGGATGGACTCTGGAACAAGCTGTAGACCCTGCAAACTGGCCGGCTGGAATCCC
>Ga0075475_10000413_pt1 | contig 19852 bp, 22 predicted proteins | sample DEB08_DNA_10_FD_76342 | JGI IMG/M metagenome (GOLD analysis project Ga0075475, IMG submission 76342) | Aqueous microbial communities from the Delaware River and Bay under freshwater to marine salinity gradient to study organic matter... | ecosystem: Environmental > Aquatic > Marine > Coastal ... | reverse complement strand
GATATGGCCACCAAGACCATGAGCAGCATCAGCGCACTCAATAACAGCGGAAAGCTGAGGGTGGCCAACACCAGTTTGGATCCGTGTTGTGCAAACACTTCCAGGGCCGATGCCCACTCCGTAAGAGTGTTCTCAATATTCTCTGCCCACTTGTGGATCTTAGGTACATCAAAACTCATAATTACTCCTCATAGATTGCTGAGTTAGCACCGTGCTCAGCACATTCACAACGTACACAATAACAACGATTATCTGTAATATCACGTACAAGCATGTCTGCAAATCTAAATGCGTGCTCTGCAAATTTTTCTGCACCTACACCATCAAAGATTCTAAGTTCAGCTAGACCTAACGCTTCTAGTTTTTGTAATTCTTCTAGAAAAGGATCTGCTTTATCTACAGCCACTTTATGATCAAAACTATCTTCTAACCATGCTTTTAAAGGTTTAAGTCCTCCAAAATCTACTGCCCAGTTCTTGTTGTCTAGTTCATCACAACCAAATGTAAATGTAAACGCTAGACTATAACCATGTAATAGATGGCAGTGAGAATGATCAGCATTAGGTTGACGAAATACTGCTGAAAGACCGATATTATGACCGTAATGTTTTGTACTATAAAATTTTGCCATTAATTATTTACCTATAATATTTTCCCAAAGATAAGCATGTACTCGAGCAGCTACACGCCAGCCACGTTTTAATGTCTCGTCAGCAATTTCGTGAGCTGGAATATGACCTTCAATTTCACCTTTCTGACCTTCTACAGTTCCACCGAGAGGCATAATCCAGATAGGATAGTGTACTCCAGCATCTCTAAACATTTTAACTACTTCATCAATCTCGTTCCAGCTTTCTTTTGTACCATTACAAACAAATTTAAGTTGACCGCTAGATGAAAGTTCATAATATTTTGCAACTACATCAGGTTTAATTGCTTTTTTACGTTGCTCTCCAGCAACTGTCCATAGCTTTGGACTTACTGAAAAGAATAACTCTTGGCGAGTTTCAATCTGTTTCCAATTCCAGTAATCAAAAAACTCATCGGTTAACTTTTGTGTACCGTTTGTTTCAAAAGTAACAGAAGGAATATTTTGACCTGTCTTTTGATAATAGTCCATAATTTCTACAGTTGCAAGCTGAGCATGACGCATCAAAGGCTCACCACCTGTAAAGCACATATGAATATTATTATCAAATGATCTATTAGGTATAGAGTCTAAAATGCGCTCTGCAATAACCGCAGGTGATGCTTTATGTTGTAAATGTTTAAACTTCTTAGACCACGAATAAGAAGAATCACAACCATATGCAAACACAGGAAGAGATTCTATTTTATCGTAATCTTCGACATTAATATCTTGATATGGAAGTTTATATGTTGATGGATCAGTCGGATCTTTTTGTCCAAAGCCATCACATTGTAGGTTGCAAAGAAAGAACCTTAACCATGCTGTAGGTTCACCAGTATATTTTCCTTCACCCTGCATAGAGTAAAAGATTTCAGAATAAGCATATTCTTTAGGGGACATTTAAAACTCCTAGTTTTGTTAGAGTAGTGGAAGGGCACTACTGTTATACTTTACTTAGCTTCTTTTTGTTAGCTGCTCTAATTTTATCTAACTTTTTTTTCTGCTTCTTAGCTAGCTCTCGATGATATGGATTAGCTCTTTGATGAAATGTAATACCATCCATATGATCATATTCATGTAATATAGCACGTGCTGGAATACCATCATATACTTGAGTATCAACAACTCCTCTTGGATCAGCAAATCTGATTCGACAGTTAGCTGGTCGTTTTACCTTCATAAACAAACCAGGGTAAGACAAGCACCCTTCTTCAATTAAAACATTTTCTTCTGCGACATCGACAATACGAGGATTAAAAAATACTTTTATATTATCAAAATCATTGGGATCACCAGCTACAAATACTCTCAAAGGTATTCCTACTTGACATGCTGATAAACCTATACCTTTATTATGCACCATAGTTTCTCGCAGATCTTCTGCGAGCTTCTGAGGATCCATTTGCGGATTTTGAAAATCAAAAGGTTCACTTTTATTTTTTAAAATAGGGTCAGTAGGTTTAACTAACTTATAAATCATGCTGCAATCCGACTAAAGTTTTTATGTTTCTCAAAACGAATAACACTATGAAACTTGTCATAGAGTTGATCACCTTTATGACTTATTATAAACACATTTGTGTCAGAAGTCAAGTCATTTAGTATCTTTAAAAACTCTTCAGTACCAGTATTATCGAGAGATGAATCAAATACCTCATCCATAATAAGAAGATTAGTACTTACAGAGTTTCGTAGCTTTGCTACTGCTCGCCAAGTAAATAATAATGATAAATCAATACGCATTTTTTCACCTTCAGAGAACGAAGCATATGCAAATGTATCTCTAAATCTAGATTTTATCGTCTCATTAAAATTTTCATCGAGCTCAAATTGTACAAAGAAGTCCATAGCTGCAAGATACTTGTTAATTAGTTTATTCATAACAGGCACGTATTGCTTAATGATACGAGTTTTAATACCAGAGTCTTTTAATATCATAGAAGCTACATCTAGTACAGAACGCTCATTAACTAATTCTTCTTTTAATGATTCTAATTTTATTAACGCTTTATTTAATGTATCTAACTTATTTTGTTCTTTTTCATCTGATCTATCAGTAGAATCTATTTTAGAGATATCTTCATTTATACTATCAATTAATTTATTTAATGCATTAATATTAGAATTATTATTACTAATTTCAATCTGCTTTTCTGACACTACTCTCTGTACTTCACTTATCTCTTCAATACGGTGGTTTACAGATGCCCATTCATCTCTTAACTGCTGAAAACCATCAGTAGTTTCTACTAAAGATGATTGTTTATCTTCTATTGTTTGATCTTTAAAAGCGTCTTCTATATCTTGTTTACATACTGGACAGTTATCATGGTCCTGATAGAACTCTATTTCATGTTCTAGTTTTTTAATTTTTTCTTGGAGCTTATACTCAAGTTTTTCTATCTTATTTTTCTTTTTAGTTATAGAGTCAAAATCTGAAATACTTTCTTGTAAAGTGTTTACTTCTTCCTGCAGTTCAGTAACAATATAATTATAATTATCTTTTTCTGATTCAGCTTTAGATATTTTTATTTTAGCTTCATTAATACGTTTATCTGCATTATTTTTTATATCAGTAATATACTGTTCTTGCATCTTAATCTTTTCTTGAGCAAGGTCTATATTATAATCATTATCTTTTATTGTTGTCTTATTTTCATTTACTTTGTCTTTAAGTAGAGTATTCATAGTAGAGAATATTTGAATATCTAATAAGTCTTCGATTACCTCTCTACGATTCATAGAAGATAATTGCATAAAAGGTACAAATGTACTACTACCTAATACTACAATTTGACTGAAAGATTTATGATTAAGCTTTAATATATTTTTCTCTAATACTTCTTGATAATCTCGTGCTGCAGCATCTTGATTCAATAAAGTATTATTTTCGTATATTTCAAACTTGTTTGGTTTGACACCTCTTATAATACTATATTCTTTTTTACCAACTCGAAATTCAACTTGTACTTCTAAACCTTTTTGGTTTATAGTATTCATAAGTTGAGGTTTGTTAATTTTTCGAAAAGGTTTACCGTATAAAGCAAAAGATAAAGCGTCAAGAATAGTACTTTTACCAGCACCATTCTCTCCTACGATAAGAGTAGATTTAGATTTATCTAGTTTTACTTCGGTGAAAGTATTGCCTGTCGAAAGAAAATTCTTCCAACGCAAATATTTAAAATATATCATGTATTAACTCACTGATAGAGCTTCAGAATATAAATCTTTTATTGTTGTTTCTAATTCTGATTTATTTACATTAACATCTAAAGCTTCAATATATTTGTGAAGTATAGTCATTGTATCTTCAGCTTCACTTACAATATCATCGTCAGATTCAAGATTTAAATTTAAATGATCTTCTACAACCTGTACGTGCAACGGATTGACTTTTTCAAGCTTATCCATAAACATATCAAACCAATAAGGGTTAGTTTTACTTTTAATTATTACTTTAACATAGCTTTCAGCTAATATGTCATAGTTTTGATTTACGACATATTCCATTGTCTGATTCTCATCATCGTAAAATACCTTGTTAAACATTGTATAAGGATTTTTAACGAATTCTATAGTTCTAGTATCAGTATCAAAAATGTGAAAGCCGCGAGGGTCATCAAAATCAGACCAAGTAATTTCGTAAGGTGCCCCAAGGTAGTTAATATTGCCCACGGTACTTTTATGATGGAAGTGACCAGAACATACAATGTCAAACTTATTAAAAAGAGAACTATCAAATCCATGATCATTTATTGCACCTTTATACATTTCGAAACCTTTTAACTCAAGGTGACCAAATAATACTTGAGCTGTAGTTTTATCTACTTCTTTAAGAAATGGTTCAACAGTCTCAGTACAAAGCCAAGGAAGTAGCATAATATCACAGCCGTCAAAATTAATTACGCAAGGCTTGTTATCATGCCATACTATTTTATCATAACCAATGGAGCCATATAACTGCTGCATTGAGTTAACAGTATTTGTATTTTTATAATAAGTATCATGATTACCTATTATAACATGCATACTATAATTGTTCTTAATGATAGGATCAATAAAAACATTATGCATATGAGCTTGTGTTTGATAATTTATATATTTGCGTCTATCAACAATATCACCAAGATGTATAATATTAGTAATATTATTTTCTTTAAGATAGGGAAAAAATATGTTGGTGTAAAACTTTCCAAAATATTCTGCAAACGCTGTATTATCATTACGGGCACCAAAGTGCGTATCAGTTACTAGCGCTATTTTCATTTAGTTTATTTTGCTCGCGTTTTTTTACTTTGCGACGTTTAGTCTCTTCAAAGTCATTAATAAAATTACTCATATACTCATTCGACCATTCGCTCATTTTTATAGAGTCATCATAATTAGCACCAATATCGTGGTCTTGTCGATCAGCTGTCATATGCATCATATTTACATTTTCTGTCAACTTGTATTTAACATAAAGCAATTTCTTTTCTTTTTGAATACGACGAAGAAAAGCAAACCAAATAATTTGTGTAAAATATGCAAACGGGTTGTTTGATTTATCTGGATTAAAATTATCAATATATTGTAGACAATTTTCTATACCATCCGAAATCATATCATCTTTAAAAGTATAATTAATAAAGTTCGGTTTACGAGCAAGATGAGTTGCAATCTTCATAATACACTCACCAATATAATTAGGAACTCTAGGGCGTGACTTACCGTCTGCTTCTGCTGCTCTCACATCATCACGATATTTTATAAGCGCAGCTAAAAAGTCCTTATTATTTACATATTCATTTTTTCTACGTTTAGCCATAAAATAACCTTATCTTAATAACAACTTTATTATAGTATAAAATAAATCAAAAGGCAACTAGTGAAATGTAATGTCGTCAAGTTCTAATAACTCAGATTCATCATCGTCTTCATAGGGCTCTGATAGATCAGCAAGACTATGTTGATAATAATCTTTTAGCATTTCATTAGGCTCTGCATGAGCTACAATTTGTTGTTTATGAATGGAAAAAGAAGTTTCTTCTGTCTCTAACCATTGTTGAGCTACTAAAGTACCTTCACCACCATGACCTTTATACATCATAGTAAACTGTACCGGATCATCTATTTGTACAAAAGGCGATCTTTCTCTAATGCTCATTTTACCTACTATAGTTTCACCTGAGGTTAATTTAATAACTCTGATGGCTTGCATTATAGTTACTCCAATTTTATTTTATAAATCTTATATTGGAACTGCTCTTCGTTATATATTTTTACTCTTTCATATAAATGTCTAAGTGTATAATTAACTTTTTTCTTATACTGTAAATCATCAGCTATATCATACAATGTCATAGCTTCTTTTGTTTCAGATTTTCGAAGACCTCTACCGATAGATTGTAAGTTTCGGATACGGGATTTAGAAGGTGACGCAAATATAACGTTGTGTAAATTTTTGATGTTGACGCCGGTACTAAACGTTCCATAAGATGCAATAATGACTGCATCGTTTTCACGCTCTGCGATTCGTCTAACACTCTCTCTTGACTCGGCATCAACACCACCAAAAACGAAAAATACCTTTCTTTTATTATTTAGGTTTTGCTCAATCTGAGCGTATAACTCTTTACCATGTTTCTCTACATACTGGAATAGAATTAATGTATTACCATCTAACGATTTAGCTAGGTTTGTTATAAATTTATTACGTTTATTATTACGAACAATAAAATCCATTTCATCTTGAAACTTATTATCTTTATTCATTTTAGCTGTTTCTTCAGCATATTTCAAGACTAATATTTTTATTTTTAAGTCTGCTACTGTACCTTGCTCAATTAAATCTTTTGTTTTTACAAAGCTTTTAACAGCGCCAAATAAACCTTCCAGTACTAGTTTGTGAGTTTCTGTACCGTCTAATGTACCAGTAAAACCAAAACGATACTTACAACCGGTTAGCTTAGTCATTATAGAGGTGAGAGATTTAGCTTTAAATAAATGAGCTTCATCACCAATAACAACATTAAACTGATCAAACCATTGTTTAGGCATTTTATAAATCGATTGCCAAGTTGTTACAGTTATACGCTCATCAATTACTTCTTTATCAACACCAGCGGTGATTAATTTACATTCTTCCTTATAACCATAATCTCTAAAATCTCCGTTCATTTGCTGAACAAGAGAGACGGTCGGTACTATAATTAATGTTTTTTGTTCTTGATAAAATTGAGTGAGTAAGTATATAATAAGAGACTTACCGGAAGCTGTAGGAGATAGAATCATAGACCGATTCTCACGTATACAATGAGCTACTGCTTCTACTTGATAATCTCTAGGTTCAAATGGTAAGTTTAGAGTACTAGCAAAATCTTTTACTTCTGATAAAGAGCACTCATTAGAGATTTCTAAGTTCTCATCAAACTCTAAATCATAATCTCTATCTTTGCAAAATGCTTTTATATAAGGAAGTAAGCCGAGATACGTAGTATTCTTATTACCATCAAACAGACGTATTTTACCGTCCCAGAACTTGTTACGATAAGCTGGCATGAATTTATATCCAGGGGCATAGAATGAGAAGAATTCGTTCAACTCACGTCTCACACCACCCGATCCATCTACCTTCAGGTATGTCTCATTCACTTTAGATAATGTAATCAATTCTCTATATACCGAAGTTGGTAAGCTTTCTCCACTCGATTGCATTTTTTATATGGAAGGTCCTATTATTAATATTCTTCATTATATCTTCCAATAACAAAACCACCTCCTCTTGATATGCAATCTTCGTAAGGAGCTTAATCATTTCTTCATCACTATCTACATAACTATTTATATCTTGCTTGAGAATGGTGCGAGACCATGGTTCTCGCTGGATCTCCTTAAGGTCCTCAGGGTTATTTAGATCACCCTTGTAGTACTCTGCGAGTACCTTCACTAAAGTTTTTCTTTGTATATTTAGTTTACGGAGCTTAAGTTTTTGTTGGTATAGTATCTTTAAATACTTAGCATGGAGGTTAGGAACACTGAGACTTTCTCGATCGAGATCAACATCATCAATCTTTGCATCTTGAGTCCACATATCCATAATCTCTTCAATATTCATAATATATATCCAGTCTTAAAAACACTACACGTTCATTATATACTTAAAGTACTGGCAGTGCAACTATATTTTAGTTATAGTATATACATAATATCTAAAAGTTACTGAAGCTTCTAGATACTCAATATCAGCTAATGAAGCATCAAAATTTAATTCTGTTAACGCGATAGGAAACATTCTTTTAAAATTAATTTGTAAGTTTACATTTTGATGACTTGATAAAACTAAAAGAGTTCCATCAGAATATATATCACCAGACCTATAAGCAGAAGCAGTTTTAGCAGCCGGGCCTTTATAGGCGGATTGATCAAATGATTCAGGATAGCCTAGAGATACGAGCCAGTCATGAATTTCCATATAGTTTTTTAGATCTTCATCTACTCGAAAACGAATAGTTAAAGGCTCATATCTAAGCTTATCACCTGCATACGGTAAACGTACTAACGGGTTTTCAGCATCGTATTCACCTAACGTTAAAGTTGGAATAGGAACGTTATATAGAAAATAATTTAAATTCGGGGTCCTAGATAAAGTAAATCTAAAACCTGTAGGTGAAAGTAAATTTTTATTTTCTGGTGTTGTGTCAATAGCCGACATAAATTCGTCCTTCGAAGTTATATCTTATATTTAGGCTACGCTCTATTAAATAAATCCGCAGCGTTACATTGTGGTTGGCTTCTACAATCTCTTACATTATGTTGCCATAATAGATCACTAGGCATCCAATCAAATTCTGGAAAGTTACTTATTACTTCACTAGAATTACAGCCGGTTAAAAATAAGCATAGAATAATTATTTTTTTCATATAGAATATCCTCATTAAACAAAAAAAAAGGGCCCCGTGAGGGGCCCGTGTGAAGGTAGGTTTTAATCCTACTCTTATTATTACATAAGGTTAGATACGTTAACCAGTCTGTAGTAAACGTTCTTATCAGCGAAGGCAATAGAACCGTTACCAGCTGTTGCACCCTTAGCAAATGGGTTAGCAACCATACCGTAACGAGTCTTAAAGCCAATTTTTGGCTGGAAGGTGTCTTCACCAACTGCACGTACCATCTGCAGAGGTACATATGGGCAATAGAACAGACCAGCGTCAAATGCGCTAGAACCTTTATAACCTACAGTCATGTACTGGTTACCAGATGCACTTGAGAAGTAAGGATCGATGTATACTCTAATACGACCGTTCAATACACCTGCAAATGTGTTACCAGTGTCATCAACGTTAAGGTTAGTAGAAAGTGCTGGTGTATAATCCAATACGCCTGCCATTTGAAGTGCTGATGCAACGTCAGAAGAACAGATCAGGATATTACCTTTCCCTCTACGAGTATCTTTTGCGATTTGGTTCGCTTCACGCTCGATTTGGAAGATCAATCCTTTGAAACGCTCAACCGACCAACGACCATTAGAATCAACATCAAGGTTAAATGTACCAGATGTTGCAACGTTATCTTGAGCACCTGCTGTAGCAGTGTAGTTAATAGTACGAACTACTTCACGGTTAATTTCAGCAAGAATCTCAGCTGACAAGATGTTTGCCAACTCAGTTTCAGCATCCAAGCCGTGTACTGCGCGAAGATCTTGAGCAAGTTCCATTGTGTACTCAGCTTTCAGAGCACGTGAAACCGCTGTTACAGATACCTTCTCAATGCTAAATGCCATTTCTTGGAATGCATTGTTTGACGCATCGCCAAGAGCTTCAGCTTGAGCAGTTGTCATACCAGTTGCTACTGTATAGCCGTTTGCAGAAGCGCGAGCTGTTGGATCAGTACCAGTATGGCCAGTTGTTACACCGTCAGTTGTTGATTCATCAATTGCGAATCCTGATAATGTGTTGCCAGCAGCTGATTTAGAGAAGTCAGTATCAGCTTCGTTGTACAATGCTTCAGCACCAGTCGACTGGTTGCTGTAGCGTGCACGCATCGCGAAGATAAGACCAGTTGGTCCAGTCATTGGCTGAACACCAGCAATATCATAAGCGATAAGGTTTGGCATTGAACGGCGTACTAATGAGATTAGTACTGGGTCAAAAATATCTACTGAGCCGTCTCCAGCAGTAGATGACGAAGCACCCATTGCGTTAGTAGGCGCAGCCTCGCCCAAGAGTGAAGGCATTGAATAACCGCCTGATCCTTGAGCTGCTTCTCTCGAAGCGTTTTGTTGGTTTTCGAGAAGTGTAGCGGTTACAGAACGACGATGAGCGTCTTTGATCTCAGGAAGATCATTATGCTCGAGAACTGGCTGCCACTTCTGCATTAGTTCTTCAGATACATATTGCATTTGATTTCTCCTTTAGGGTTTTCCAAAATCTAATATTATTTATAATTTTTACTTTTTCAATGTTCTTGAAATGGCATTGACATATGCTGACATCTCTGGCTCTATACGAGGCTCTTTTACTTCCTCTTCTAAAGGCTCAGAATCGTCAAAATCACTCACCGAAGTCGCGTTCTCTACAGATTCACTAAAATAGCTTTTCTTAAGAGTGTCAAGTTTCTCAACATACTTTTCTTCATTTACAAAATCGATTCCTTCAACAAGGGACTTAAATTTTTCTTTTTGAGTCTCTGTTAAAGATTCGCAGGCTTCTGCGAATAAGTCAGCTTTCAAGTGCTCAGATATTTCGGCTTTGAAAGCAGCATTCTTTTTAATCTCTTCATCTAGACGAGCTTCTAACTCTTCAGCACGAACAGCTAGCTCTTCTACTACATCCACTTTATCATCAGGAATTTCGATGTAGTGTTCATTGAACAGATCTTTAAGACCATTAATGAAATCGTCAACCAGCTCGGACTTAACTCCATGTTCTACAGCTAGCTTGTTTTCTTCCATCCAATTCTCAACTACATAGTCAAGATATTGGTCTAGCTTAGCAGACATTTCTTCTTCTAGACGAGCTTTTTCTTCGTTAAGTTCAGATTCAATATCAACCACGTATTTTTCTAACTGCTCATTTACTTTTGAAACAACAGCGGCTTCAAAAATAGTAGTAGCAGCTTCTTTAAACTCTTCTGAGAGCTCTTCATCATTAGCAAAAACTGCAGCGATATGTTCTTGAATATCAATATCCTCTGCACTAATCTTATGACCGGCTCTTACTACTTCAACAGTTTCTTCAACTGAATCATCATCTGTGTCTACATCTTCTTTTTGCATTGCAGCAGTCAGTTTACCATATGAAGCTTGAAGATCAGCTTTCTTCATACCATTCATACGATCAACCATAGCTTGAATCATACCCATTTTAGTTTTGGGTTCTTGACCTTTTTCAGGCTTGACTGCTGTAGGAGCATCAGCCGGGTCATCAGTAACATTTTTTGATTTGCCCGGAGCCTTGGCTTTAGAGCCTGTTGGCTCTGGCACCTCAGACGGGTCACCCATAGAAGCTTTGAACTCATCAAGTTGCTCTTCTTCTGCAACGACGAGGTCTTCTTCTCTCATTTCTAGATCTTGATCAGACATCGTTTTTCTCCTTTGATGGAATATTCTCTATTATTTATAATATTAAAGTTTTGAGATGAAGTCCTCAAAGATTCGCATTTTAGTTTCTGCTAAATCTTTAGATGAGGTCTTTTTAATAGTTTGTTCATAATCTGAGATAACTTTCTCACGTAAAATTCCGTTCTCCCAAATCCATTCCTTACCTTCCATAATACCTTCAACAAAAGCATTTGGAGCAGATGGGTCTGCGACAATATCAGCTGCTGTAGCGAGATAGAAGTCTTTCTGTACTTCAGCTACACCACCTCTTTCTTTTAATGATCCCATACCGCGCGATGAAACACCTATTGTAGCGCCTTCATTCATTAAATTCTTAACAATGTTGCCCATAGGTGTATCTAAAATTTTAGCTTCACCGATAATATTATCCCCGTCAGGGGTTAAACCGGTAATCATATGAGACACTCTATCTAGGTTAATAGTTGGGCCCTGGGGGTGACCCAACTCACCAAAAGCACGGTTTTTATCAATATATTCTTTTTGATACCGTTTTACTTCTTTGAGTAAAACATCCATAGGGTATCTTCTACCGTTACGATTGGTAATATTGCCTTGCATAAAAATACCTTTAATTTTATGCGTCTTACCTGCTTCGGCGTCTTCGGCAATATATTCTAATTCTTCGTTTATTTCGCAGATAAGTTTCATATTAGTATCTCGCTACTTTTGTTGCTTTTACTGCGGCTGTTGCAACAAGTGTATCTGTTGGCTCTTTTAAAACAATTTCTGTTTGACCAGCTTCTAAGACAAACGAGCCTGATGTACCACCACCATTTTCTGGTCCAACGGTATTAGCTACAGTGACTGTTTGTTCAGCAGAATCTGTATTAACAACACGAACAAAGGTAGCATTGCCCATATTATTAGCAACGCCTAGACTAGCTGAGTCACCTAATATCTTAATCGTCGCCATTATTATCAACCTTTACCCAGTTTGAGAAACTCTCTCTAACTTTAGATGTGCCCTGCATTACTGGTGTAGTTTCTCCACCAGCATGCTTTTTACCACCTTTATGACCATCAGGATTTCCTGCGTCGTTAGTGCCTTTAAACTGCGCTTGAGTAGCTACTGGATGACCAGCAACATCTACTGTATGCGATTTAGCAAAATCTTCTTCGCCTTTCGAGCGAGGTTTGTAACCTTTCACCTCTTGCTCATCATCCTTTTCGCGTTTATTATCTTGCGCAGGAGAGCCCGGAGCCTCCATAAGTTCCTTAAACCTCTTCATCTGATTCTCCGTCAATCTCTGTTTCTAGTTCTTCAGGAGCTTCATCAGCGTCTTCAGGCTCATTAAACATGTTTTGAGCAACTGAAACTTTCTCTACACCGATTCGTTCACGTAACTTGTCAGCAAGAATATCATTAATTGCATCTTGAAATGCTGCAGTATTATCATTAGATGCAGCATTAATTGCATCTCTTACTTCATATGGCATTATTATCTCCCAATATATTTATACATTATTTATAATATTTCTTAACTCATCTATCTGCTGTTTTTGTTCTTTAATAGCTTCTATTAATAGACCTATTACAGCCCCATAATTAACACCTTTTACCCCATTAGCCTCACTAACAACTTCAGGTATAATTTGCTCTATCTCTTGAGCGATAACACCCATTGCATACTCACCGTTTTCTTTCCAATTAAAATTTACACCTCTTAATGAGTCTACTTTACCAATTGGATCGTCAATAGTTTTTATATTTTCTTTTAAATTAATATCTGATGACGATACAAAGTCACCAGCATTAAGAGTTCCTGTAGACGGGTTATATGTAAGCGCCGTGTTATCTATACCAGCTAATGCTTGAATACCAGATGTCTCATTAGTGAAGACTATATTATAATTTACATTATCTGATTTATCTGTTACTGTTGCGCCCGCATTAAGCCCAGTTAGTTGAGATCCATCTACAGCAGGTAGTCTAGCAGATCCGTCTAATTGAACGATTTTATTTGCAGTAGTACCTACATCAACATTAAATGTTCTTGATGCAGCAATTGTACCGCCACCAGTAAGACCTGTACCAGCAGTAAAAGTAACACTGCTGTGATCAATATGTTCGTTGGCAACAAAACCAGATAAGTTGTCGTGTACAATTTGGCCATCATTGGTACTAATAGCATCTGCAGCTACTGTAATACCAGTACCTTGTCCAATATTAAGTGTTCTAGAAGCAGCAATAGTACCACCACCAGTTAAACCGCTACCAGCAGTAATACTTACTGTTGAGTGATCAATATGCTCGTTTGCAACAAAACCAGATAGATTATCATGAACAATAGCACTATCATTAGTACTAATTGCATTTTCGGCAACTGTAATACCAGTACCTTGTCCAATATTAAAAGTTCTATTAGATGCTAAAGTACCGCCACCTGTTAACCCGTTACCAGCAGTCATTTGTGTAGCTGCTGCCGCAACATATGTGTTCGCGGCTGCGTATGCTTTAGTTGCAAACGTAGCATTTACATATGTGTTAGCAGCTTTTGTTCCTAGAGATGTTGCTGTAGTTGTTGCGAAGTTAGCATCATCACCTAACGCTGCAGCTAATTCATTTAATGTGTTTAAAGTTTCAGGTGCTGAATCAACAACCCCGGCTACCTGCGTGTCGACATATGTTTTTGTAGCAGCATCTTGTGCAGCAGTTGGATCTCCTAGACCTGTGATTTTATTAGTACCCATAGCAAGAGCACCAGCCATTGTGTCACCTGACACATTTACAAATAATGAAGCTGCATTAGATACTTGTAGTCTATCTAATATTAAACTGTTCTGAGCATTATTTGATGATAGAGCAACCGCTTTAGTTTCATATGTTGTATCGGTATAATTTCTAATATTCGTATTAGAAGCGCCAATTTCTGCGTCAACATATAATCTAATATTTGTATTTGAAGCACCTATCTGTGCATTTACGTATGAGTTAGCAGCTGCATACTCTTGTGTTGCAATGACCCCGCTTGTTGTAGGCAGTGTTAAATCAATATTACCTGAATAATCTAAATGAGCAGCGGATTTTACACGAGCTCGATGTGTATTACCTCCCTCACAATAAAAATCTATATAAGCAGGAGTGCCGCTATTTGCAAATATAGTGACAGAACCATCCTTAACATGCGTTCCAGTAGTAGCATTAGTGCTGTTTATTCTTAATTCACCTGCTGTATTTTGTACTGATGAACTAGTTTTTTGAAGATAGTTAGCAACAATGTATGTATTTGTCGCTAGTGTACCACCTGCTTCTAAAACATTTAATCTACTGTTAGTATTAGCAAGAGCAGCTCTTTCTATAGCTATAGTTTGATATAAAGCTGCAGCATTAGCAACTTGTAATCTATCATTAATTAATCCTATCAAAGCATTATTAGAAGCAAGAGCTACTGCTTTTGTTTCATAAGTAGCGTCTGTATACGATCTTATATTAGTATTAGAGGAGCCTATTTCAGCATCAATATAATTTCTAATATTAGTATTAGAGGAGCCTATCTCTGCATCAATATAATTTCTAATATTAGTATTTGATGCACCTATTTCAGCATCAACGTATAATCTTATACTAGTGTTTGAAGCACCTATCTGTGCATTTACGTATGTATTAGATGCTTTAGTAGCTAAGCTAGTAGTAATGGTAGTAGCAAAATTAGCGTCATCTCCGATAGCTGCAGCCAACTCATTAAGAGTATCTAATGCTCCTGGAGCTCCATCTAATACAGTGTTAATTTGTGTAGTAACTAATGACTGTACATTAGCAACTTGCATTCTATCATTAATTAAATTAATTATTGCGTTATTAGTAGTAACAGCGGTAGACTTAGTTACATAGTTAATATTAGCATTAGATACGGTAATATAAGGATTTAAATTTACTGAGGTTTTATTACCCCACTCTAAACCATCTGCTCCTGAATTTACTTGAAGTACTTGACCTGCGCTTCCTAAAGCACCAAGACCGGTTCCGCCATGCGCATAACCTACCAGTTCACCAGATTGAAATTCAGACAAGCCTATAGCATTATTAGCTGCATCATAAACCGTTCTAATAGGTACTTTAATCGACATTAGTAATTACCTTAGAATAAAAATTGTGCTGTTTTACCAGTTTTAGTTAATTTGGTACCATTATTTAGGAAGAAACTATCAAACAGTCTCGCATTAGTATCTGCTTTCATAACGAAGGTATTTGCTGGGACTGTTAAACCAGTAGCTTGAGTATACAGTGGTACAAATTGTTCAACGACACCTTCTTCACTTACTGTAGCAAGAGTTTTTTCTAGTCCGGAAACTTGAACTCTCGAATTAGCTGGTAAAACAGCTCCTGCGCCAGAGATAGATATTTGTCCTGTACCATCTGATGAAATAGTAGCTCCGCCTAAATTAATAGTTTGACCAGATAAGTATAAATCTCTCCAGCGAAGCTCTGTTGTACCTATATCTAGATTATTATTTGATGTCGGTACAATATTAGTCGTTACAGCCGTGAGATCAATAGAACCTCCACCCGATTCTAATGATGTAAGTCTTGTGTTTGTATTTGAAACATAAGACTGAAATGCAGTGTTAGTAACAAAGTTTGATTGAAGGTAGGTGTTAGCAACATCACCAGAACCATCGCTTCCACCAGCTACAGTTGCGCCAACAAACTTCCCTGATGAAGAATCAAATTTAAGATATCTTCCATTTATTTTAGCAGTGTCTCTATCTACATCATCTAAAAACTCTAACCTTACTTCACCTGAACCAGCATTCCCACCACCGGTTCGCATTGTCTGTCTAATTTGAGCTTTAAATTTTTCTACATCATTAATAAGAGGTTTAATATCTGGTGTCTCACCATCATCACCTTTAGGTCCTTGAGGACCTTCATCTCCCTTTTCACCTTGTGGACCAGGTATACCTTGCGGACCAATAGGTCCGGTATCACCTTTTAAACCTTGAGGGCCAGCTTCTCCTTGGTCACCTTTATCACCCTTTGGACCGCTGGGGCCGGGTTCTCCAGAGTCACCTTTTGGTCCTTTTTCTCCTGGCAAACCTTGTTCACCGAGAAGACCTCTATCGCCCTGGGGCCCGATTTCACCTCGTGGACCTTCCGGACCTGTATCTCCTTGGTCACCTTTCTCTCCTTTTTCGCCTTGAAGACCGGCAGGGCCTTGTTCACCTACAACTTTACCTACTGGCAGCTGAACACCGTCATCGCGATAAAGAAGTAATGTACCATCTTCTGACAGTTGAACCTCTGATATAGATCGCCCTGACTCGCCAATATCTCCTTTATCACCTTTCGGACCTATCGGGCCTACAGGTCCTTGCTCACCGAGTAAGCCAGGTTCTCCGCGCGGACCGGTTTCACCTTGAGGACCGACTGGTCCTTCGACAAGTATAGGTTCTGGGGGCTCAAATTTTTGAAGTTCGGAATGAAGTTCTTCTAATAAAGCAGATTTTACTTTACTACTTTCTTTTTTAAGAACTCCTAAAAGAGCAGCAAGAAGCTTAGCGTGTTCAACCTGATCCATTATCTATGTCTTCCTGTGATGAGAAAGAGTCATAGAATTTAGTCATACTTTCCACAAGACGTTTTTCTTCCTCAGTCAACTCTTTGTCTGGTTTAAATTCAGGAAATATTTCTTCTTCTTGAGGTTGAGATTGTGGAATGTCAATGTCCTCATCTTCATTTTCATCTGATTCCATATCTATTTCTCTTTGCATGACGTCAATATCTTCTTCTGTCATACGAAGGACATTCTTACGCACCCAGGCTAAAGAGAAATATTTACCTACTAAAGGATCAACTTCACCTAATATTCTTAATCTTTCTGCCATGATTTCACCCTCTTTTAATTCTTCGAAGTGATTATCGTTGACAAAATTATATGTAAGACTATTTCGTACAGACTCCCACTCCGCTTTTGTCATTACGCCACGGAGCACTAATTGTGTTTCAAGCAAGTTATCAAAAAGAACAGCAAATTTATTTCTGATTCGATTAATAAATTTTTGGAATTTTAATTCATCTCTAGAAATTTCAGTAGAGCGGCCAATGTTAAAGTTTACTTCAGCTTCTAATCTACTGATAGGAACATTTAAAGCTTTATAAAGTTTTTTCTGAAAATACATAACATCATCAAGCTCGCCAAGATTTTGGCCTCCTGGTAGTGTTGTAATTTCAGTACCTCTACCACCCTCACGTCGAGGCAGCCAAAAATCTTCCAACATTGTCATATGACGCCTATCATCTCTAACCTCACCAGTATTAGCGTCATATACTAATTTATTTTTATGCTTTACCATCATATCACGGAGATATTGTTCAGCTTTTGCTTTAGGAAGATTACCTACATCGATATAAAATATTCGACGCTCTGGAGCTCTAGAGAGACGGTAAATAACTGTAGCGTCCTCTAGCATTCTAAGTTGATTTAATGGCTTGATTGCTTTGTGAAGATGTCCCAACGTTAATTTATTCATTGGGTCTATTAAACCAGACGTTACATGGCAAATACTATCTTTTGCAATTTTAATACCTTTATCCTGGCTAACCATGCCCTTTGGATTATAGTAATAAAATTCATCAGCAGGAAGAAAAAGAGTAGCCCCTGTTTTAGGGTCTTTTCTTTTATTTTGTTTACGGACTTTTTTAATTTTACGAGGGTCAATATAACGTAATTCTTTAATACCATCACGTATATTTTTTTCATCTATGACTACTTGATAATAAAGACGGCCGTCAACATACCAGCGCCTAAAAATTTCGTATCCTTTATTACCAAAATCTAAAATATACAGAAGCTTAGCAAATTCTTCTCTTACTATTTTTTTTACTCTGTTAGGTAGCTCTACCTCGTCTAATACTAATTCTACAGGATAAGCATTTTCATCCATAATAATAGCATCATTAATAATATCTTCAATAGCAAAATCACACTCTGGTTGAAGCGCCATCTCACGATATTTAGTAACTAGATCAGCCTCATCTTTAGCACGTCCTTCGATATCAACATATGTACCATATGTGCCGCCGAACGCGCCGGCAGCGTTAGATGAAACTTCTGTTGCACCATCTTCATGTGTCGCGGGAACTATTGCTTGAAGCTGCTCTTTTTCGGCTTGATCAGCTCTTTTGATTTCAAAACCAAATAATTGCATTTTTATCCTCGATATAGAAAAAGGGGTATACTATATTTATAGTACCCCCTCTCCTATGTTTCTACAAGCTCAATTAAAGAGCAAAGATTTTACTTGCACCAGTCGAGAATCGTACTGTAATATCACCACCGTTAGGTAAGATAGGAAGACCTGTAGCCGTGTCAATATAAGCAATTAATCTTGATGCTGTGTTACCGTTCTGCGAGTCTGCATGATATAAAACCAATGCTTCACAGTTAGCTCCAGTCACTGACTGAAATGTGGGGTCATCTGCATCAAAGACACCGCTTGTAATTGACAAACTTGTTAAGTTAGCTTCAGATATAACAGCTGAATTTGGTATGTCAGCTCTATCTTCATGTGAGGTACTAAATGTATAAACATCTGTATCAATCAACGCTATTGTAACAACATTGCTTGATAGATTCAAGTTACCTGCAAGAAAATCCTCTTTGGCTTTAGGATATAACTGGTTCGCCATAATATATTACCTCTTCTATAAACCCAATTAAGCGGTTGTGTTACCGGTGCCTGTAGAGCCGCCGGTTACTTGCCAATAATCATATTGGAAAGTTACAGTAAACTCTTCCACTCCTTCTGTCTCCCAGTTAAGATCAATTGCTTGAACATCTGAGCACCAAAGACCAACAAACTCGTATGTACGCAACGTCGCTCCATCTTTACCAAATTGAGTAACAGTAGCTGTGGATTTATAATCAGCAGGACCTGCTCCAGCTGATCGTATATTACCTCTATGATTGTTTATAGAGGCTGCCCACTCTTCCATTGCGTTACGAATCAAAAAGTCTTCATCGTTAATGATAGTTGGTGACCATTCTGCAAAAGTTCTATTACCGGCTATCTTTACCTGCCTACCAAAATAAGGCATGTTGATAGTCCCGACCGTTGAGGCCGGGAGTTGTGCTGAACGACACATAAATGGTGTTTTTAAATTACCAGCTGCGTTTATTGGATTGAAGATCTGTACCTCAAAGAGGGAAGGTCTTGCACCACCAAACGTTAACTGGCTACTGAAATCTGTGACTGAAAATGCCATAGCTTACGCTCCTTTGTTATTTTCTATTATTTATTAGAATTGGCCTACAACTTCTGAAAATTCTACACCAGTTCTAACTGCCACAAAGTTCAGCTGAATAAAGTTAATTGACCGAGCAGGTTTAATGTAAATATCACCTATAAACTCGTTTCTATCAATTACTTCGCCAGTATTATTAGTCTCATCACATACTACTCGGAAGTCAAAAATGCCTCGACGACCTTGTACGTCTCGTAAGAACGGCTCCACTAGATTTTTAAACTGTGCTCTTGTAAATGAATCGTTAAATTCAAACAGTGTAAAGTTAGCAGCAGTAGAAATAGCTTTCTCTAGTACGATGAACAAGCGACGTACATTAATACGATCAAATGCACTTGGCTTAGCAAGTAGCGTTTTATCACCGTACAATACTGT
>Ga0075475_10000410_pt1 | contig 19892 bp, 17 predicted proteins | sample DEB08_DNA_10_FD_76342 | JGI IMG/M metagenome (GOLD analysis project Ga0075475, IMG submission 76342) | Aqueous microbial communities from the Delaware River and Bay under freshwater to marine salinity gradient to study organic matter... | ecosystem: Environmental > Aquatic > Marine > Coastal ... | reverse complement strand
TACCGCCGCCACCGCCAAACATCTGCGACAGATTCTGTTGCAGCTTGCGGAATGCCTCGTCGAGGTCCGGTGGCCCTTCATCATCGCGATTGCCCCAGGGATCCTTGTCACCCCGGTTGCCACCTCCTGGTTCATTCCATGCCATCTGTATCTCCCGTCATTCGGCAAGCAGGAAACCTATTTTCCCACTAAAACGATAATTAATCTTCCAATGTTCAGAATAGTCAGCCGTATGTCGCGGCCTGCTTTTCCTGAGTGATCTTTCTCAAACTGCTCTCTTCTATCCTCAGGTGCATCTCAATTGACCCATCTTCACAGGTTGTCTCACCTATCACAGCCCCCAGCTTAAACAGTTGCGCCCGGATTCTGCCATCCGCGGGGCTGAGCGTAATACTGGTTTGGATCACGTCACTGGCAAGGCACTCGGCGATAGCTGTCAGCAGCTCCTCCTTACCCTGGCCCGTCAGGCTGGAAACCCAGACCTTTATCGGCAAACCCTCTCTGTTTCTCTCGATACGCGGGGTTTCACCCAGCAGATCAACCTTGTTATAGACCATCAGCTGCGGAATATCTTCTGCACCAATCTCACGCAGCACGGCATTCACCTCATAGATGCGCTCGTCCCGCAGCGGCGCGGCGGCATCAACAACATGCAGTATCAGGTCAGCCTGGCTGACTTCCTCCAGTGTCGCGCGAAACGCATCGACCAGGGTGTGAGGCAACTGGCGGATGAACCCGACGGTGTCAGCCAGCACCGCTTCACCGACAACCGGCAGTTCCAACCGGCGCAGCGTTGGATCCAGGGTCGCAAACAACTGGTCTTCGGCATGCACAGCCGCGGCACAGACCTGGTTAAACAAAGTCGACTTGCCGGCATTGGTGTACCCCGCAAGCGAGATGGACCTTGTATCGGAGCGCGATCGACTGCGCCGGTTGTGGGCCCGCTGCTGCCTGACCTTGCCAAGCCGGCCATGGATACGCTTGATACGGTCACCGATCATGCGCTGGTCCGCTTCCAGCTGGGTTTCACCCGCACCGCCCAGACCCGCAGCACCACCGGCACTGCGGCCTGATCCGCCGCGCTGCCGGTCAAGGTGCGTCCAGCCCCGTACCAGGCGAGAGGACGCATGTTCAAGCTGGGCCAGCTCAACCTGGAGCTTACCCTCATGAGTGCGGGCTCGACGGGCAAAGATCTCAAGGATCAGTCCGGTCCGGCCCAGCACGCGTTTCTCAAGCGCCGCCTCCAGGTTACGTTCCTGGGTCGGCGACAGGTCATCGCCAAAAATGACGAGTTCGCAGGCGTTATCCGCCAGCCAGGTTTTGATTTCATCCACCTTACCACCTCCGATGAAAGTACCGGGATGTGGAAAGCGTCGACTGCTGGCAATACAGCCCACCGGCTCGAGTCCGGCGGAGCGAACGAGTTCGGTCAGCTCTTCCGGCGTGGCAAGCTCGGTGTCGTGCTGTTGGATATGAATCAGCAGCGCGCGGCTGCCGGATTCAGGTCGATCAAAGAACAATAGCGTTTCCGGACAAGATTACACGCAAGGTGAATCCGAACTAGTCCTGGTCATCTGCAGACGGCATCTTCACGTTCCTTGACGGAACGACAGTTGAAATCGCCGACTTGTAGATCATCTGGCTGACCGTGTTGCGCAGCAGGATGACAAACTGATCGAACGATTCGATCTGGCCCTGCAGTTTGATACCGTTGACCAGGAAGATAGACACAGGAATACGATCCTTGCGTAAGGCATTAAGGAAAGGGTCTTGTAGTGATTGCCCTTTTGACATGTTGCTCTCCTCGAACAGGCGCGACTGTCTGGCCGCCACCTCTGCGGATCACAGTTTCGCTTTCTTTGTTAGACACTTATGAGCAAATGCTCACTGTCTCCAGCCGCTCTCAAAATAGCGATTGAAGGTTCGACCTGGCTCTAAGTCGAACGATCCTCCTGCAGATGCAGAGGGTCGGCAAGTGAGCGACTAAGGTAATATGGTGCCACGCCGCAGTATTTTCAAGGCCCGGGCCTTATCTGGTGTTTCCAGCACCTGCAGGTCAGGCCAGCCGCGGAGCCAGGTATACTGACGTTTCGCCAGCTGACGGGTGGCAACGATGCCTTTTTCCACCATGGTCGGGTGGTCGTATTTACCCTCGAGATAGGCCCAGACCTGGCGGTAGCCTACGGCACGCATGGAAGGCAGGGTCGGATTCAGAGCAGGGTCAGCTTTCAGGCGCGCAACTTCTTCAACCAGTCCAGCAGCAATCATCTGCTCAAACCGCTCCCTGATGACGGTGTGCAGCTGCGCCCTGTCTGGCGGCATGATCGCCAGCTCGACCAGTGGGAACGGGCAGGGTTCAGTCTCAAGTTCGTGGAAGGCGGTCAACGACATGCCCGTCACGCGGAACACCTCAATCGCCCGCTGCAACCGCTGCGTATCCGTGGGTCTGATACGTGCCGCCGAAGCCGGGTCAATCCGCGCCAGCTCGGCATGCAGCGCTGTCCAGCCTGATTCGGCAGCCTCCGCGAGAATTGCCTCGCGAACCTCGGGGGCGGCCTCCGGCATGTTCGCAAGCCCTTCTTTCAGTGCTTTCAGGTACAACATGGTGCCACCGACAATCAGTGGCAGCCTGCCCCGGGCCAGGATCTGCGGCACCAGCGTCACCACGTCGTCGCGAAACGCCGCTGCAGAGTAGGGATCCGCGGGGTCGCGGATATCGATCAGGTGATGCGGAATGCGGGCCTGGGTGTCCGCATCAGGCTTCGCGGTACCGATATCCATGCCCCGATAAACCTGGGCCGAATCAGCACTGATGATTTCAACATCCAGTTCATCCGCGAGCTCGATGGCGAGACCGGATTTACCACTTGCCGTCGGGCCGGCAATCACCAGGGCACCGCCGAAGGGCATCAGCGACCACGCAGGAACAGGCCGTCCAGCTCAGCCAGGCTCATCTCGCACCAGGTGGGCCTGCCGTGGTTGCACTGGCCGCTGCGTTCAGTTTCTTCCATGTCACGCAGGAGCGCGTTCATTTCGGCAATCGTCAACCGTCGATTCGCCCGGACTGAGCCATGACAGGCCATGGTCGACAGCAGCTCATCACGGGACTGCTCGATCCGTCGGCTCTCCCCATACTCGGCAAGATCAGAAATGACGTCGCGAATCAGGGACTCGACGTCCGTTTTCGCCAGCAGCGTCGGTACTGCTCGAACAATGATCGAGTCTTCACTGGCATGATTGATCTCAATACCGAGCTCGGCCAGCTGGTCGGACTTCTCTGCCAGCATCTCCGCCTCGGACTCACTCACGGTCACCGCGAGCGGCACCAGCAGCGGCTGGCTCTTGATGCCCTCGGTATCGCAGGATGTCTTCAGGCGCTCATAGGTAATGCGTTCGTGGGCCGCGTGCATGTCGACCAGGATCAGGCCGTTGGCGTTTTCCGCGAGGATATAGACACCATGCAGCTGGGCCAGCGCAAACCCGAGCGGCGGCATTTCGCCCTCAGTCTGCTCCGGCAGCGGTTGCGCACCGGCATCTCGGCCAAACATTTCACGATAGACGGAGACCTGCTCACCGACTGCGGGGCGGGCGAACCCTGAGCCCGATCCTCCATAGCTGAACGGCATGGGCGACTGTGTGGGTGCCGGCTCTGCTGCCATCGAGCCCATTGACAGGTCCTGGCCGACGGCTTCCTGGCCATGGTCCGCGGGGCGCAGCTCTGCCAGCACGCGGTGGATCGTGCGGAAGATAAAGTCATGCACATCCCGGCTTTCCCGGAATCGAACCTCATGCTTGGTCGGGTGCACATTGACGTCGACCAGCGTCGGGTTAACAGAAAGAAACAGGCTGTAGACCGGATTACGACCGTGATAGAGCACATCAGCATAGCCCTGCTTCACCGCGTGGGTAATGACCTTGTCCCTGATGACCCGGCCATTGACGAAAAAGAACTGCTGATCAGCCTGGCTGCGGGAATAGGTCGGCAGGCCGATCCAGCCCCGCAGTTCCATACCGTGGCGTTCTTCTGAAAAATAAATGGCATTGTCCATGAAGGCGCGGCCGAAAATACTCGCGATCCGTTCGGATTCTTCCCGGCCTGAATACTGCCGGACCTGCTTGCCGTTGTGACTGAGAAAGAAACTCACCTCGGGGTGGCTGAGGCTGATCTTCCTGACTACTTCCTCCACCTTGAGGAACTCGGTGCGTTCGGTGCGCAGGAATTTACGCCGCGCCGGTGTGTTGAAGAAGAGGTCCCTGACTTCCACTGTGGTACCGCGCGGATGGGGCGCCGGTGTGACTTCAGGGATCATGTCGGAACCACTGGCCTGGACCATCCAGCCCTCGCGACTGTCGTCGCTGGCGTTAGTGGTCAACTTGAGTTTTGATACCGAGGCAATACTCGCCAGCGCCTCACCCCTGAATCCCAGGGTCTCAATGCCCGTCAGGTCACTTTCATTCCTGATCTTGCTGGTCGCATGCCGCGCCAGCGCGAGCGGCAGGTCCTCGGCGTGAATACCAGCGCCGTCATCAGCAACTCGAATCATGCGTGCACCACCGGCATCGACATCTACCGTGACCCGGCACGCCCCGGCATCCAGTGCGTTTTCCAGCAGCTCCTTGACGACAGAGGCGGGTCGCTCAACGACTTCACCAGCAGCAATCTGGTTGGCGAGCCGCTGGTCCAGCAGGGCGATTCTATTCAGGTCCATCTTCAGGAGGGCGGGATTTTCAGTTTCTGGCCAATCCGAATGGTATCACTTCGAAGACCGTTGAACTCTTTCAATCGCTTGAAACTGACCCGGTACTGCGAGGCTATTTCGGACAGTGTATCGCCTCGCTCGATCACGTGCGTCACCATGGCGTCATCGAGGCCCTGTTTCTTCCAGGCGATGAACGAACCGCTGGGTGGATTGCTGTGAACCGATTGGCGGACGCCATTGAAGATGGCTCGCGCCAGTTTTCGCTGGTGGGCCCGCGTATTGAGCTTCTTCGCCTCACCGGGGTTCGAGATGAAACCCAGCTCGATCAGCAGCGAGGGGATATCCGGTGACTTCAAGACAGCAAAAGCGGCCTGCTCCACCTGCTTCTTATGCAGTTTGTTGACCTTACCGAGTTGCCTCAGCACGTCCTCGCCCATCTCGAGACTGGCCGCGAGGCTGGCGGTCATGGATAGATCAAGCAGTACACCTGCCAGCAGATCGTCTTTGTCATCCAGGGACACGCTGCCGACACCGCCAATCAGGTCACTGCGATTCTCTTTCTCTGCCAGCCAGCGCGCGGCTTCACTGGTGGCTCCTCGCTGTGAAATTGCGTAGACCGAGGCACCGCTGACTTTCGGGGTCTTGAACGCATCGGCATGAATAGAAAGAAAAATATCAGCCTGGCTCGAACGAGCCAGCTGTGTCCGTTTGCGCAAAGCGAGGAAGTAGTCATCGGTCCGAACCAGAACCGGTCGGAAACCTGGCTCCTGTTCGAACAGCTCGGCAAGGTATCGCGCTATGGCAAGAACGACATCCTTTTCATAGATTCGACCTGGACCAACAGCCCCGGGGTCATCACCGCCGTGACCGGCATCTATTGCCACCACGATATCGCGCATACCCATCAGCGCCTTCTCGGATTTCTGGACCTCAACTTTCTTGGGTCGATCCTTGTCATAGAGATCTATCACCAGGCGATCGCCATACTGCATGATCGGCTTCAGGACAAAGCTGCGGGGCTGGACTTCCTTCGCGAGATCGAGAACAACCCGGATATCTCTGCCATTATTGCGACTCGAGGTGCGGATATTGTCGAGGCGGGTGCCCTTGAGGTTGAGTTTCCTGAGGTCGACACCCAGTTCAGCCGACTCGATGTCGATGACCAGCCGGTGAGGATCGGTCAGTGTGAAAATCTTGTGGTCAACAGGCTGGCCCAGGTCGAAAACAATCCTGGTACGCTCCGGCGAGGGTCGGACACGAACCCCATCAATTTTGGCAACAGCGGCCAGCAGCTCACCCGCCTGCAGCAGCAGGAGTGCGATCAGCAGTGTTTTCCAGCGTCGAAATGCTAGCTTTTCAGCGACTCGCAAATTCTGGTGCCATGTTGTGAATTCGCTTTGATACGTATGTTCCGTTTTTCACCCGCAACATCAATAGCTAGCTCAAGGTCATGGGCAGGCAGGCTGCCCTCGGCTTTTTCTGGCCATTCGACAAGACACAGGGTGTCATCACAGAAGTACTCATCGATCCCGACATAGTCGAGTTCATCAGGATGACTCAAGCGGTAAAGGTCAAAGTGATAAACGCAGGCACCATTAATCTCATAGGGTTCGACCAGCGTGAAGGTGGGACTCTTAACCGAGCCCTCATGCCCCATGTGCTGCAGGAGTCCACGACAGAGCGTTGTCTTGCCGGCACCGAGATCACCGCTGATCAGGACTGCTCCCCTGCCACCCATTGCATCGGCGAGCTGTGCCCCGAATCGCAGCATCGCGGCTTCATCGTCTATCTCGATTTCCAACATCACAGGTGGTTAAGCAGTCGTCTAATCTCGGGCAGAAGTTCCGTTGCCAGCAGCCCTATCTCGCCCTGCCGGGCAACCACAATGTCAGCCGCTAGGGAATGCACGACGGCGCCAAGGCAGGTCGCCTCACGCGGGCCAAGTCCCTGTGCCAGGAGGCCGCCAATGGTCCCGGATAAAAGGTCACCCATGCCGGCGACTGACATACCAGGGTTGCCATACGGGCAAAGCCAGGTTCCTGCAGCATCGGCAATCAATGTGCCTGCCCCCTTCAGCAGCAGTGTGCCCTGGTAACGGGTATGAAGAGCGTGCAGGGCGGCGAGTCTGTCGGATTGGACGGCAGGTGTCTCAGTTTCAGGATCAGTCAGCAACCGGGTTGCCTCGCCCGGATGCGGCGTCAGTATCCAGTTACTTCGGCTGAACGGCGACCTGGCCAGCAGGTTGAGACCATCGGCATCCAGCACCAGCGGCAGGTCCGTTGCCAGCACGGCCTCGAACATCATCTCGCTCCAATCGCTGCGGCCGAGACCGGGTCCCATGACGACAACGCTGGCGCGGGCCAGCAGGGGGGCGAGCGCTGACTGTGATTCAATGCCACGAGCCATCACCTCCGGCCTGCGGCTGACGATGGCAGTGACATTGTCTGGTTGTGTCGCCACGGTTACCATCCCGGCACCGCTGTATATCGCGGCTTCCGCGGCAAGGGCGGCTGCACCGGGCATGCCATGATCGCCACCAACGACAAGCACATGACCGTGACTCAGCTTGTGAGCATTGCGATGCCTTGGCTGCAATCGGGCAACGAGGGCATCATAGTCCAGCATCTCTGCCGTCGACTGCACCTCATCAAAGACGTCAGCAGGGACATCCAGATCAGCGAAAACCACCTCGCCAGCCTGCTCAGGTCCATCCGCCGTAAACAGCCCGAACTTCCTGCCGATGAAGGTCACCGTCATGTCCGCGTGGATCGCGGGACCTGCAGCAACGCCCGTGTCAGCAGACAGCCCCGAAGGCAGGTCAACCGCCAGCACCGGCGGGCCTGCCGTGTTTGCCTGTTCAATGACATCCGCATAGTTGGGACGAACCGGTCCATTGACACCCGTACCCACGAGCGCATCAACAATGACTTCGGCATCAGCAAGCGCGGTATCCAGCTCGACAAAACCAGCGCCGTTCTCCTGACAGAAACGGTAAGCAGCACCGGCATCGGATTCCGCAACCGGCGCTTTACCGACCATGACAACCTGCGCAGGCACCTGGCGGGTCTGCAGCAGACCGGCGATGATGTAACCGTCGCCGGCATTGTTGCCAGACCCACAAAGCACGCATACTTTCTTCGGTGCGGGCCAACGTGCAAGCAGAGCCTCGACGCAGGCTTCCCCTGCGCGTTTCATCAGGACAATGCCGGGTATACCACGCTCCTCAATCGCGATGCGATCGAGCTCCCTGACCTGGGCAGCGCTATAGAGTTGATTCACAGACTTGTTCGATAACAGCGTTAGCCTGATTATAAGCTATTCACAGATTCCACAACGACGATGAGCATACCCGACTGGCAGGGCCTGGCAGACGACATCAGGGAATGGGCGACCTCACTCGGCTTTGCCGCCGTGGGATTCAGCGACATTGATCTGCCGCACCATCAGGCCCACCTCGATGCCTGGCTTGAAAACCACTATCACGGTGACATGGACTACATGGCGCGCCATGGAGATATGCGCAGCCGTCCCGACAAGCTGCATCCGGGCACCGCGACCGTGATTTCAGTCAGGATGGACTATCTTGAACCGGAGCCACCGCCCGCAGAGATCCTCGCCAGCGACAGCCAGGCCTATGTCTCGCGCTATGCTCTGGGGCGTGACTACCACAAGGTGATCCGATCGCGGCTGAAGAAGCTGGTGGCAAAAATCGAGGGGCGATTGTCTGAAGGTCATTTTGACTTTCACGCCCGTGTTTTTACCGACAGCGCACCGCTACTCGAGAAAGCTTTCGCCGAGAAGGCCGGACTGGGCTGGATTGGCAAGAATACGCTGTTGATCAATGAGAAAGCCGGCTCCTGGTACTTTCTGGGTGAGATCCTGACCAATCTGCCGTTGCCACCCACTGACGATCCGCAACCCAACCGCTGCGGCACCTGTTCGGCCTGCATTGATGTCTGCCCTACTGACGCCATCGTCGCGCCGTACCAGCTCGATGCCAGGCTTTGCATTTCCTACCTGACGATCGAGCATCGCGGGGCAATACCGGAGAGACTGCGCAGCAAAATGGGCAACCGCATCTTTGGCTGCGATGACTGCCAGATGGTCTGCCCGTGGAACCGCTACGCAGCACATAATGGTGAAGCAGACTTCAAGCCCAGGCACGGTCTGGACACGGCCCAGCTGGTCACACTGATGAACTGGCGCGAAGATGAATTCCTGTCACGCACCGAGGGATCGGCGATCCGCCGGACTGGCTACCAGGGCTGGCGCCGGAATCTGGCAGTGGCGCTCGGCAACAGCAGCGGCGGCAGCCCGGCCATAGACGCCCTTGAAAACGCCAGAGGCCACTCAGACCTCGTTGACGAGCACATAAACTGGGCCTTATCCCGGCTTTCTAAACGTTGAAGAAGTTTTCCCGGTAGTGCTTCAACTCTTCAATCGATTCCTTGATATCGTCCAGCGCCCGATGGACGCTGTTCTTGACGACACCATCGAGCACTTCTGGTCGCCAGCGCGCAGCCAGCTCCTTGATGGTCGAAACATCGACATTGCGGTAATGCAGGTAGTGCTCCAGTTCTGGCATATAGCGCACGAGAAAGCGACGATCCTGGCCAATACTGTTGCCACACAGCGGTGAGGCACGCTCGCTCACATGTTCCTTCAAGAACGCCAGCGTACCTTCCTCCGCTTCGCGTTCGCTCACACCCTCGGTGCGACAGAGTTCGATCAGGCCGGATTCCGTGTGGTGACGCGTATTCCAGTCATCCATGCCGGCAATCAGCGCTTCGGACTGTCGCACATAGTAGACCGGACCTTCGGCTATGAGGTTCAACTGAGCATCCGTGACCAGGGTGGCCACTTCAAGAATTCTGTCGGTTTCGGGATCAAGGCCGGTCATCTCCAGGTCCATCCAGACCAGGTGTTGATTAGCCGAATTGCTGCTCATGCGTATCTCTCGTTCTGTTCTCGCCAACCACCGCCGGCGGCGGGAAGGCTATGTTAATGGATTTCCACGCGCAGAACGACTGCCGGCCAGTGTAGAATAGCCGCTTTCAGATTCAGGGCCCCGCCATGCTGCCAATACTCATCGAACCGGAAACGCTGCAAACAGCGCTGGGCCAGGACGACCTTTTGCTGATAGACCTGTGCCGGGACGAGGTCTACGCCCAGTCACACCTGCCTGGCGCCGTTCATGTTTCTCCGTCGGAGCTGGTGTGCGGCATCCAGCCTGCGGTCGGCAAGCTGCCATCGAAAGCACAGCTGGAAGCCCTGTTCAGTCGAATCGGCTACTCGCGTGACAAGCACATCGTTGCCTATGACGATGAGGGCGGCGGCTGGGCCGGTCGGTTTATCTGGACCCTGGATGTCATTGGTCATACCGGTTATTCCGTGCTCGACGGCGGCCTGATTGCCTGGGCATCAGAGGGTCGCCCGGTGACGGCAGAGGTACCCGCGGTCACCCCGACTGACGTATCCCTGACCATCAATAACGGGCCTATCGCCGAGAAGTCGGACGTCCTGGCGAGTATCGATGATGACAAGACGCTGGTCTGGGACGCACGCTCTGCTGAAGAATGGGCCGGGACTCGCGTGGTTGCCGCGCGGGGTGGTCACGTACCGGGGGCAATCAATCTCGACTGGCTTGAGCTGATGGACCGAGACAACGCACTCCGGTTGCGCCAGGATCTCAAGGAACTCGTCGACGCACGCGGGCTCGGCCAGGCAGACCAGATTATTACCCACTGCCAGACCCACCATCGTTCGGGCCTCACCTACTTTGCCGGCAAGCTGCTCGGCCTGAATATCCGGGCCTATCATGGTTCCTGGTCAGAGTGGGGCAACGATCCTGATACCCCCGTCGAGAACCCTGCGGCCAGTTAAGCCTTGCCATGTTTGTCCTGATTCAGCGGCTGCTGCCAAAACACCTGCTCAGCCGGATCGTCGGCTGGCTCGCAGCCACAGACAATGTTGTCATCAAGACCGCATTCATCAACATCATCTGCTTTTTCTTTCCCGTCGATCTATCAGAAGCGGAACGGGAAGAGAAACAAGCCTACAAGACGTTCAATGATTTCTTTACACGACAGTTGAAGCCCGGCGCCAGGAGAATTGAGGGTCGCATCAGCAGCCCAGCCGACGGCAAGGTCGCCGCGCTGGGGCCAATTACCGGTAACACGATCATCCAGTCGAAGAATCACAACTATACCGTGAATGCGCTCCTGGCGGAGGAGACTGATGAATTTGAAGGTGGCTCCTTCATTACTATTTACCTCGCGCCTCACAACTATCATCGCGTGCATGTGCCTCGCACGTCCGAGCTGCACAGTGCTCGCTATATTCCGGGCGAGCTGTTCTCGGTGAACCTGAATACGGCAGAGAACCTGCCGGACCTGTTTGCCCGCAATGAACGTCTGGCCTGCCGCTTCCGCACGGGCGATGGACCCATGGCAGAAGTCCTGGTCGGCGCGATGCTGGTGGCAGGAATCAAGCCCGTCTGGCTGCCACAGGCCTACAAACCGAAACTTGAGATCGCCACTGAAATGAAACGCATTTTTCAGCAGGGTGAAGAACTCGGTCAGTTCGAGATGGGATCGACTGTCATCCTGCTGTTCAGCAAACCCATGGAATTCAGCGTCAAGGAAGGTGACCTGGTGCAGATGGGACAGTCACTCACGGTATAACTGCACTGATCTCCCGTTCGCCGAGCAGCACCATGGCAAGGCGGTCCATCCCAAGTGCAATGCCGGTACAGGCAGGCATCCTGGAGGTTGCTTCGATCAGCTCCTCATCGGCCGGCACCTCGGGCTTGTCAGTCTGCGCCCGCTGGCGATTGTTCTCATCGAAGCGGGCACGCAGTTCTTCTGCATCCGTGAGCTCCTGGTAGGCGTTAGCGAGTTCAAGGCCACCGGCAAATAACTCGAAACGACGGCTGACCCTGTCACCCTGTTCGCCCTCACCGACCTCGGCCAGCGCTGACTGAAAGGCCGGGTAGTCAAAAACCAGGGTCGGTGCAGCTAGTTCGGGCTCGATCACCCTGCTGAACAATGCATCCAGGCAGTCGGCCACGCTTGCATCAGAACCGATGTGATCAAGGCCCACACTGCTCGCTACCTGTACCAGGGATTCCCGGGGTGCGTCATGCGGATTCAGCCCGAACGACTGCTCGAACAGTTCACGGTAGGTCACCCGGCGGAAACGGCCTGCAGAGAGCACAAGCGGAAAGTCTGCTGCCAGGTCAGCGATGACGCTGTTAACCAGTGATTCCAGGTCATCCATCAGCCCGACCAGGCTGAGACCGCAGCGGTACCACTCAAGCATCTGGAACTCCGTCAGGTGACGGTTGCCGCTCTCGCCGCCGCGGAATGCAGGACAGATCTGGTAGATATCCTCACGGTAATCTGCAAGGAGTATTTTCATGGCGTATTCGGGCGAGGTCTGCAGGTAGCCGGTCGCGCCTGGGAGTTCAACTGTCAGGTTCTGCAGATGTAAATCACTCGCACCGGCAGCTCGCAACGCGGGCGTCGTGACTTCCAGGGCCCCGGTTTCATGGAAGTGGTGGCGCGTTGCCGCCAGCAGCCGACTCCTGAATGCGAGCCTTGAAGCGGGTGAAATACCTATTGTTTCACCCTGTTCTGATATTCGCCCGTTCGCGTATCGACGCGAACCACATCACCGATATTGAGGAAGAGCGGCACCTTAACGACAGCGCCGGTGCTCAGTGTGGCGGGCTTACTGCCACCCTGGGCGGTATCCCCTTTCAGCCCCGGGTCCGTCTCGATGATTTCCAGTTCGACAAAATTAGGTGGTGCTACCGCAATAGGCACTTCGTTCCAAAGCGTCACTGTGACCTTCTCGGTTTCCTTCAGCCAGGGAATGGACTCTTCGACCGCGGCCTTGTCTGCCGCGAGCTGCTCGTAGCTGCCGTCGGTTTTCATGAAATGCCAGTACTCGCCATCGGTATAGAGGTATTCCATGTCGTGCTCCATCACGTCGGCAGCCTCGAGAGATTCACCGGATTTAAACGTTCTCTCCCAGACCCGTCCCGTTTTCAGGTTCTTAAGCTTGACCCGATTAAAGGCCTGACCCTTGCCCGGTTTGACGAACTCATTTTCAACAATGCTGCAGGGGTCGCCCTCAAGCATCACCTTAAGACCGGATTTGAATTCGTTGGTAGAATAGCTCGCCATTGATCCATGAGTCCTTACATTCGCGGGATGCCAATCATAACCCCAAGCGATGCAAGATTGCAGGCCAGCAAGGCCCCGGCAGTCGACCAACGAGCACACTGCTGCAATGGCCCTGTGATATAGTCGATAGTACGAACCGAGGTATTCATGAGCGACCAGGAACCCATTCGCCTGCTGATTCTGGAGGAATCCCAGAACCGGGCCGAAGAGCTTATTGTGCTGCTGCGCACAGCAGGCAGGGCAACGCGTGCTCATCAGATAGAGTCCGAAGGGGATTTTGTCGAGAAGGTCTCTGAGCAGCACTGGGATCTGATACTCGCCGCGCCTGAAGCTGGCGGTTTTACGGCTGAGGCACTGCTGTCGCAGATCCAGACCATGGACAAGGATATTCCTGTCATACTGCTGGCCGACAATCGCGACCCGACCTCGATCACTGAGGGCCTGAAGCAGGGTGCAGCCGATGTTGCACTGGATGACGACGATGAAAGGCTCGTTCTCATCATTGCGCGGGAACTGAAGAATCTTGAAAACCGTCGCCTGCGACGCAAGGCTGAAGTTGAACTGCGGGAGACAGACCGGCGCAACAATCTGCTGCTGGATTCGTCTACCACCGCCATCGCCTACGTCCACGAGGGCATGCATATCTACGCCAACCAGGCCTACGCCGACCTGTTCGGCTATGGCGACGCCGATGAGTATGCGGGCATTCCCATCATCGATCTGATTGCCGGTGAAGACCAGGCCAAGTTCAAGACTTTCCTGAAGTCATTTGATGAAGATGAAGCCAGCGAGGAAGAGTTCAGCTGCGTTGACAGTGACGGCTCGACCATCCTGACTACCATGATCATGTCCAATGCCACTTACGATGGGGAAGCCTGTACCCAGGTCATCTTCAAGTCGCTGGTCGATGACTCGGCACTGGAAGACCGCATCAAGGAAATCTCCAGCCAGGATCTGCTCACCGGTTTGTTTAACCGCCAGTACTTTACTGAACAGCTTGAGCATATCGTCGATGCTGCCAGCGAAGGTAAACAGACGGCGATCCTGCTCTACATCTCGATAGATCATTTCTCCCGCATCCGCTCTGAGGCCGGTATCTCGAACGCCGACCTGGTTCTCGGTGATCTGGCCTCACTGATTCGCGGCAAGGTCGACAGCAGTTACATGATGGCGCGTTTCGGCGACGATGTGTTCACCGTGCTGGTACCGGGCAATGACAAGGCAGCGGCGGAAGAGCTGGCTGAAGCAGTACGCGCGCTGGTGGAAGGACATATGTCAGAGGTCTCCGGCAAGAGCTACGACGCCACGGTCAGCATTGGCATCTCGATGATCGGCGAGAACACGTCCACCGTCGAGGAAGCCGTTTCGCGGGCGCACAAGGCATCGGAGTCGGTCGAAGATGGCAATGCGTGGGCGTTCTACGAGCCCGCCAAGATCACTGTTGGTGAGGAAGGTCAGTCCGTTTCTGCTGATGCAATGAAGGACCTGGTCAGCCACGCACTGTCAGCGAATGAATTCCAGCTGCACTACCAGCCCATCGTCAGTCTGCACGGTGATGACGAAGAGCAGTTCGAGGTTCTGCTGCGACTGCCCGATGCCGAGGGCAACCTGCTCCGACCCGGTCAGTTTATGGCTGCCGCTGAAGATGCGGGACTGCTCGGCAAGATCGATCGCTGGGTAGTGCTGCAGGCAGTCAAGCAACTTGCCGAGCAGCGGGAAGCTGGCGGCAAAGGCCGGCTCTTTATCAACATCAGCCACAAGACGCTGTCGGATGACGAGTTCCTGCCCTGGATGAGCGTCGCCCTGAAAGCAGCCCGGCTGCCGAGCGACGCAATTACATTCCAGCTTCACGAGAATGATGCGACGTCGTACATCAAGCAGGCAGCAAAGTTCACCCGCGGGCTGCAGGAGCTGCATCTCAAGTCATCCATCAATCATTTCGGCTGCTCATTGAACCCCTTCAACCTGCTGAAACACCTGACACCGGACTTCGTCAAGCTCGACGGCTCTTTTGCAGCGCAGATTGAGAACAACAACGAGAAGCAGCAGGAACTGATAGAGATGGTGCAGTCGCTGCAGGCAACGGGCGTCCTGACAGCGATCTCGGGCGTGGAAAACCCCAACGTTTTGCCGACGCTCTTTATGACCGGTATCAACTATATTCAGGGGAACTACATCTCCGAGCCGCTCGAAGACCTGGATTACGACTTCTCTGCCGAGGACCTATAGGTCGTCCCGGTCACGAATGCCCATCAGGTAAAGAATACTGTCGAGGCCCAGTGTGGAAATGGCGTGACCGGCGCTTTCCCGCACGAGCGGTTTGGCATGGAAGGCAATGCCCATTCCTGCCGCATCCAGCATCGCAAGATCGTTCGCACCATCACCCACCGCAATCGTCTGTTTCAGCGAGATTCCCTCGCGGTCCGCAATGGAACGGAGCAACTCTGCTTTGCGGGCGGCATCAACGACAGGCGGGATAACCCTGCCCGTCAGGCGGCCGTCGGCAATTTCCAGTTCGTTGGCGTAGACATAGTCGATCCCCAGTTTCTGCTGCAGCACTTCACCAAAATAGGTAAAACCACCAGACAGGATCGCCGTCTTGTAGCCGAGTGTGTTCAGCACTTTAAACAGGTGTTCCGCACCCTCCATGAGCGGCAGGCGTTCGGCAACTTCGGTCAGCGCACTAACTGGCAACCCCTCCAGCAGGCTGACACGCCGCGCGAGGCTGGTGGCAAAATCAATTTCGCCGGCCATGGCACTTGCCGTGATCGCCGAGACTTCATCACCCGCCCCAGCCAGCATCGCCAGTTCGTCAATGACTTCTGTCTTGATCAGCGTTGAGTCCATGTCAAACGCAATCAGGCGGCGGGTACGCCGGTAGATGCCGTCCTCCTGGACTGCCACATCAATATCGAGATCTGCACACATGGCCAGCAGCTGTTCTCGAAATGAATCGGTTGGCGTGCCGCGCAGGGAGAACTCAACGCAGGCCTTATCAGAAGCATCAGGCTGATCCAGTGGAACACGACCCGAGAGCCGGGTGATGTTGTCGATGTTCAGGCCATTGGCCGCAATCACCCGGGTGACCTCAGCGATGTGCGAGGCCCTGATCCGCCGTGCCAGCAGTGTCAGGATATAACGCGAGGCACCCTGCAGCCCGACCCAGCTCGCGTAACTTTCCCGCGTCACCGGCGTCATCGATACTTCCACATCCAGCGCCTCGGCTGCCTCGGCGATCGCCACGCGGATGCTGTCCGTGGTTCCAGGCAGATTGGCCAGGATGCCCAGCGACAGGTGATCGTGGATAACGGACTGACCGACGTCGAGCACATCGACGTCATAGTGCGCCAGCAGGCTGGCCATTCGCGATGTGATACCCGGCTTGTCGGTACCACTGACACTGATGAGTACAAGTTCGGTCATAAACAACCCCTGCGGGACCCGCGTATTATGCGGTAATCAATCCACCAGGCAACGTTATCCGCTATACTTGCGTCGTCCCGGGCACGGTTGCCCGGCACTTTACCTGTCTATTACCGACTTCAGCAGAGACTGAACTCGACGCCAGCATCCGACACGCAATACGGAGGAGTCATGCAGCACCAGGCACCAGCAGTTGTTCGGCTGATTGCGCTGTTGACCCTGCCGGCAGTGATTACCGGTGCCCTGGTTTTCACCACGCTGTTTTCCGAGTTCAGCTATCGCAGCAGCACCCAGCAGGATCACTTCGGTAAGGCCACCGCCAGTCAATTCGCTCACTACATTGCACCTTACGTTGTTGAGAACAACCTTTTGTCACTCAATATCGTTGCCAGCGAACTCACCAGTGATGAGTACATTCAGTTCGTTGCCATCTACGATGAATCGGACCGGCTGATCGCCCAGGCCGGTCGGGAAACCAGCCGTACCGCCAGCTATTCCAGTGAGATCACGTTCCAGGATTCAGTGGTTGGCTTTGCCCGGGTAGCCGTGATCACGGAGGCACCGCCGAACGGCAGCTGGGTACTGATTCTGGCTGCCGTAATCGTTCCCCTGATGCTGCTGGCCTGGCGTCAGCCCACGGCCTTTGTCCGGTGGTTATATCCAGAAGACAAACCTCTTCGCGTCGAACTCGCAGGCGATGAGAGCGATGAAAGCGATACGCTGCCACCGCTCAATGAAGATGCCGCAGAAGCCTCGGAGTGTATTCTCGTCACCCGTGTGCGACCCGCGCACCACATGGAGCGACAGTTCGATCGTCTCTTTCTTGCCGCCGAAATCTATGGCGGTATCGTTGAACAGACCACACCCGAGGAACTGGTTGTGCATTTCGATGGTGCCGATGCCATGTACCGGGCAGCCTCGACCGGTCTGCTGATCAGGGAGTTGTGCGACCTGCTGCCGGGGAATATCAAGTTTGGTGGAACGCTGGACGTGCTGACCGAGGAAGCCGAGAAAATTCGCAAGTCAGCCAGCTACCTGGCCTCGATCGCTAACGGCGACCTGCTTATCGCCCGGGGCGAGGACCTGGTTGGCGACCGGGTCCTGCTGCAGACTTTCCATCACTCCCTTGTCGATTCAAAGGATCTATGCCGAGTCACCAGCCTGGCCAACCAGGAGCTGATCGACGGTCAGGCGAAGCAGCTGCTCTAGTCGCCCTTCATCACTGTGACGGCGTCCACTTTCTGGAACCCCCGCGGCAGCTTCATGCCGCGTCGCGCCCGCTCACCGCGGTAGTGTTCCAGTTCATCAATCTTGAGACTGAGGGTGCGTTTACCTGAGGTGATGACCAGGGTATCGACTTCGGTGAACACCCGCACGTAAGACATGAACTCGACCCGCTCTTCAACGCGCGCCTTGGGAATATTCATGATCTTGACGCCCTTGCCCCGCCCCAGTTTGGGCAGCTCGGCCACAGGGAAGATCAACAGGCGGCCTTCATTACTGAAAGCGGCAATAAACTCATTCTTTTCATCGGCAACCGGCGCCGGCTGGTTAACCACGCCGCCTTTCGGGACCGACAGGACTGACTTGCCGGCCTTGTTCTTGGTTGTCATATCACCCAGTGTGACGATGAAACCGTAGCCGGCATCGGAGGAGACAACGAACTGCGCCTCTTTGTCCGCCAGCGCCACGCCGGTAAAGACCGCCCCTGTCGGTGGATTGAACCGACCTGTCAGCGGCTCGCCCTGTCCCCTGGCGGAGGGCAGCGTGTGCATGGCCGCGGTGTAGGCGCGCCCAGTGGAATCGAGAAAAACCGCATCCTGGTTTGAACGACCGGGCATCGCCTGCAGGAACTTGTCGCCGGAACGGTAACTGAGCTCTTCTGCGTTAATGTCATGCCCCTTGGCCGCCCTGATCCAGCCTTTTTCCGAGAGCACCACCGTCACCGGTTCAGTCGAAATCAGGTCTTTTTCCTTGAAAGCCTGCGCCTCTTCGCGCTCGATCAGGGCCGAACGTCGCTCATCGCCATAGGTCTCGGCATCGGCCATCAGTTCTTTCTTAATCAGTGTTTTCAGTCGCGCCTTGGAACCAATGGTCTTCTCAATGTCGACCCGTTCCGCATCCAGTTCTTCCTGTTCACCCTTGATCCTGGTTTCTTCAAGCCGGGCCAGCTGACGCAGGCGCAGGTCGAGGATCGCATCAGCCTGCAGATCAGACAGCTTGAATTTCTTGATCAGCACCGCTTTTGGCTTGTCTTCCGTGCGGATAATCCTGATCACCTCATCAATATTGAGATAGGCGATGAGCAGGCCTTCGAGGATATGGAGCCGATCGAGGATCTTATCGAGGCGGAACTGCAGGCGTCGCAGCACAGTATCCTGGCGGAACTTGAGCCACTCATTGAGCAGTTCAACCAGCGGCCGCACCCGCGGCCGGCCATCGATGCCAATCATGTTGAAGTTGACCCGGTAGGTACGCTCCAGGTCAGTCGTGGCGAAGAGGTGCGCCATCAGCTGCTCGATATCCACGCGGTTCGACTTTGGCACCACGACGATGCGGGTGGGTGATTCGTGATCAGACTCATCACGCAAGTCGACCACCATCGGCAGTTTCTTCGCCTGCATCTGGGCGGCAATCTGTTCCAGCACTTTGGTTCCGGAAACCTGGAAAGGCAGTGCCGTGATGACAATGTCCCCCTCTTCCCGGTGGTAAATAGCCCGGGCGCGGATCGCCCCCCGTCCGGTCTCGTAGATCTGCTCGATTTCCTGCTGCGGCGAGATGATTTCAGCACCGGTGGGGAAGTCTGGCCCCCTGATGTGTTCCATGACATCACGCAGGGATGATTTCGGCTTGTCGAGCAGCCGGATGCAGGCGCTGACCACCTCATTCAGATTATGCGGCAGGATGTCTGTCGCCATGCCGACAGCAATACCGCTGCCACCATTCAGGAGGATGTTAGGCAACCGGGCCGGCAGGTTCAGCGGCTCGGTCAGCGTACCATCGAAGTTGGTGACCCAGTCGACCGTACCCTGCTTCAGCTCTCCCAGGAGCACCTCGGCATAGGCCGTGAGTTTGGATTCTGTGTAGCGCATGGCCGCATAGGACTTGGGGTCGTCGGGCGAACCCCAGTTACCCTGGCCGTCTACCAGCGGGTAACGGTAGGTAAAAGGTTGCGCCATCAACACCATGGCCTCATAGCAGGCAGAATCGCCATGCGGGTGAAACTTGCCGATGACATCACCGATAGTTCGCGCGGATTTCGCATACTTGGCGTCGGCACCGAGACGCAGCTCATTCATGGCGTGGATAATCCGGCGCTGAACCGGCTTCAGGCCATCGCCAATATGCGGCAGTGCCCGGTCATTGATGACATACATCGCGTAATTCAGGTACGCGCTCTCGGTGTATTCAGTCAGTGATATCTGTTCGATATCGCCGTTCAAGTGGGAATTACTCATAGTGTTCTCTAGTTCAGCTCAGCCAGGTCGCCTTTCTTTTCCAGCCAAGTCTTGCGGTCCGGAGCGCGCTTCTTTGACAAAAGCATGTCGAGCAGATCGTTGACCTGCTTCGGCTTCTCAAC
>Ga0075475_10000402_pt1 | contig 20116 bp, 13 predicted proteins | sample DEB08_DNA_10_FD_76342 | JGI IMG/M metagenome (GOLD analysis project Ga0075475, IMG submission 76342) | Aqueous microbial communities from the Delaware River and Bay under freshwater to marine salinity gradient to study organic matter... | ecosystem: Environmental > Aquatic > Marine > Coastal ... | reverse complement strand
GCCGTGGGCGCCTCTTCGGCGATCGCCATCGGGACGGCAACTCCCCGATCGTCCCCCCGGACCACCGCCAATGGCATGGCCTCGCGATCTCCGCGAGGGTCCAGCACCCGATCTCGCCCTCCCGCCGGAGGAACGACCTCGAGAGTCGCTCGCTCGCCGAGCGGCGCGACTTCCGGTCCGGTCCACACGTAGTAGCTGCCGACGAGGACGAAGGCGAGAAACACCATCGCCAACAAGGTTCGGGCGCCACGGGTCAACGGCGGGTCCTCCTGCAACCTTTCATGGATCCGCGGATCCGCGACATCGAGTCACGCTGGAACGATCTCGCCGCCTTCCGATCGGCCACCGTCGTCGTCGACGCGGCGGCCGCTGGACTGCCTGCGATCCCAGACGAGCGGCGCCGCGATCGCGACGGAGCTGTAGGTCGCCACGATCAGACCGATCAGGAACGTGAAGGCGAAGGGTCGGATGCCGGTGCCGCCGAGCCAGAACAGGATGCCGGCGGTGACGATGGTGGTGCCGCTGGTCAGGATCGTTCGGCTGAAGGTCTGGTTGATCGCGAGATTCACGGCGCTTCGAGACGCATAGCTGAGCTTGCCGCGGTTCTCGCGAATCCGGTCGAGGATGACGATGGTGTCGTTGAGGCTGTATCCGATGATCGTGAGCAGGCCCGCGACCACGTTCAGGTCGATCCGAAACTCCTCGATGTGCAGGGCCTGGCCGAACATCGTCGGGGCGACCCGAAGCGAGAGAGCAAGTGCTCCAAGACAGATGCACACGTTGAAGCAGAGCGCCGCGATCGCCGCCGCGGAGTACCGGAGGCTTCCGAATCGGGCCCAGATGTAGACCAGCATGCCCAGAAGGCTCAACACCACCGCCACGACGGCGCTTGCAGCGAGGTTCTCCGCCACCTTCGGGGAAAAGCTGCTGACCTGATCGAGGCTCGGGGGACGCGTCAGCGCCGCATCGATCAACGCCCACTCGGCCGCGGCGAGTTCGCGATCCCAGGTCTCGAACTCGATGTCGAGCGCGTTGATCTCGGGATCGTCCACGAGGATCGCCAAGGCGCGATGCCCCGAGTCGGGATCGGCGGGGTTCGCGGGATCGAGGCCCACGACCTCGACGCGTCGGCCCGCCGCCGCGGAGTAGTCGGGCTGGGTCCGCATCCGTTCGATCCGCTGCGCGGCGTCGTCCGGCGTGATGGGTGGCTCGATCCCCTCGACGAGGACCGCCACACCACCTCGGAAGTCGTCGACGTTTCGATCCGGAACCCCGTCGCGCCGCAGGACCTCGTCGAGGCCGGATCGTTCGATCACGAAGGTGCGCGTGGCATGGGCGTCCTCGCCGGATCCCTCGAACGCGACCGGGCGCACGACGTCGAGCTCGTCGCCGAACTCCTCGACCACGGCAGCCACCACCGCGGCGGTGATGGCGTCGTCGTCGCCCGCCCCCGGTGGATTGCCGACCTTGATCGTGAAGCTCGACGCCTCGAAGTCGGCGGTGGCCTCGCCGACGGTCAAGACCTTCGCCTGGGCCAGTTCGGAGAGCGGGCCGTCGTCGGTGTTGCGTCCGACTTCCCGCAGGCGATCCTCCACGTCGGCGCGGGCCAGCAGGCTTCGCGTGCCGTCGGGCCGCTCGCGGGTGGTCATCGTCAGGCTGACACCGCCGCGGAACTCCGTCTCCAGCATGTCACGGCCGGTCGAGAAGAAGACGACCAGACCCAGCACCGCCGCCACGACGCTGCCCGGCACGAGGATGCCTCGCCAGCGAACCCAGTCGATGCGAGGTTCGAGCAGACGGTGGATCGCCGGCACGACGGTCGGCAGCATGGGCAGCGACTTCGCCTTCAGGACCTCGACGTAGAAGTCGAGGATCGCCCGTGCGGCGAAGAGCGTCGTGAACAGCGTGGCGAGCACGCCGATCGAAAGCGTCAGCGCGAAGCCCTTCACCTCGGTCGCGGCGGTCTGATAGAGCACGAAGCAGACGATCAGGTTGGTGATGTTGCCGTCGAGGATGGCGCTCAGCGCCTTTCCGAAGCCCAGACGGACCGCATCCCTCAACTTCTCGCCGTGGTTGACGATCTCCTCGCGGATCCGCTCGTAGATCAGCACGTTGGCGTCGACCGCCATGCCGATCGTCAAGGCGATGCCAGCAAGCCCCGGCAGCGTGAAGGTTCCGTCGATCATCGCCATCACCCCGAAGATGACGATGCCGTTGAGCAGCAGCGAGATGTCGGCGACCAGACCGGCGAGGAAGTAGTACCCCAGCATGATCACGGCCACCACGATCACCGAGAGCGCGACCGCCTCGAGACCGATGACGAGATTCTCCTTGCCGATCGAGGGGCCCAGCACGTTGACCGCGATCGGCTCCGGGCTGAGTCGGGCCTCGAGGGCGCCTGCGGCAAGCACGCGGATCAGGTAGTTGATCTCCTCGTCGCTGAAGCTGCCGGTGATCTGGCCGTTGCTCGAGATCCGACTGTTCAGGGTCGGAGCCCCGTAGACCTTGCCGTCGAGGATGATCGCCATCGGCTGACCGACCGCGGGGCCGGTGAGGCGTCCGAGCTGGGCCGCACCGCCCTGATCCATCGCGAAGGCGACCGCGGTCCGCCCGAGTTCGTCCCGGGTCCGGCCGGCGCTGCGGATCGACCACGGTCGTTCGCCGCCGTGGGTGAGGCTCTTCTGAGGCGTGGTGTACAGCAGCAGGTAGTAGCGGCCGTCCCGTTCCGCGGCGGCGAGGCCGCGTCGGGCGAAGAACGACGCCGGATCGGCCTCGAGCGCCGCCAGCTGCTCGTCGTCGGAGTACCACTGCTTCAGGTCGTGGATCTCGAACCAGCGGGCCACCAGGCTGTCGGTGTTGCGGGGGCCGCGCTCCGCGAGCTGCTGCCGCATCAGATCGACGTTGACGCCTTCGGGCGTCTGGTTGTCGACGGCGATGCGGAACTCGAGGACGCCTGCGCCACGCAGGAGGCGCTTCAGGTCCTCCGGGTCGTCGAGGCCGGTGCGCTGCGCCGCGTAGGCGTCGTACGCCTCGACGAGGGCATCGAGCCGCTCCCGTTGACCGGGGTACTCCGCCGCGAGTCCCAGCAGGGCTTCGGCCCGCGGCGACGGATCCCGCATCACGTTGCCGTCGGGACCCGCCATCGGATTGCCCTGGGAATCGAGGCTCACCGGCCCCTGGGTTTCCAGGGCGAGGATCCGGAGGACTCGGGCTTCGGCAAGCGGACGCAGCACCCGGGCCCGAAGTCGATCGAATCGGATCTCCGCGTCGACGATCCGATCTTCGATCGCCGAGACCGTCTCCGGATCCGCCTGATTGATGGAGGCCTCCTGCAACTCGAGGCGAGCCTGCCGGACCGCATCGTGCTCGACCTGAAGGCGCTCCAGCGTGGTGGCATCGGCGAGGCAGGCGAGGCGTGTGGCGAGGGTCCCCGAGAGCAGCGCCGCGTCCAGTTCGCCGGGACGGATGTTGGTGCAGTCGAGCAGGTCGGCGAGACGGTCTCGGAAGGCGGTCTGCAGCTCCCGGACCGCCGGGTTCGGCAGGGGCATGACCACTTCGATGCGATCGCCGCCCTGCGGCTCCATCGAGATGTCGAGCACGCCGCGGGGGTTGACCCGCTGCTTGAGCACGTCGATCACCTGCGCCAGCACCTCGTCGCTGGTGGCGCCTTCCGGAACCCGGACCGAATAGGTGAGGCTCACGCCGCCGCGTAGATCCTTGCCGAGGCGGATCTGCCGCTCGACGGGGAAGATCTGCAGGAGGCAGATGGCGGCGACCGCGACGATCAGGGCGAACTTGAGGGCAAGCTTGGGCATGTCGATGGGTTGGGGGGAAGGCGTTGCCGGCGGCGGGTCACTCTCCGCTGCCCGACGCCTCCTTGAGGATCTGCTGGATCGCCGACCGGGAGAAGGTCATGCGGACGTTCGAGTTCTCGTCCACCTTCAGAACGACGGTGTCAGAGGAGGTCTCGACGACCGATCCGATGACCCCGCCGCTGGTGAGCACCCGATCGTGCTTCTTCACCGCGGAGAGCAAGGCCTCCCGCTTCTTCTTCTCCTTGCGCTGGGCGACGGCGGAGAACACCACCATCAGCACGAGGATGGGAAGGATGAGCAGGAGGATGTTGAAGCCGGGATCGACCGGCGCGGCGGGCCCTGCGGGGGTGCCGGTGGCGGTGGTGTTGGCCGCTCCGGGAGCGTCGGGACCGCCGATGGGCGGCGTCGAGAGCATGGTGGTGGGAATCATCGGCGGCATCCCGGTCGTGGGGTCAGTCCGAACTCGGATCGGCAGGTCGGTCTGCGGAACCCTCCGAGGCGGCGGCCAGCACCGGCCAGGCCGTCTCGAGGCAAGACCACGCATCTTGCTTGATCGCCTGTCGGATGTCCAGCAACAGGCGTTGGTAGTGCCGCAGGTTGTGGACGCTGGCGATCGTCGGTCCGAGCATCTCCCCGGCGGCGAACAGATGCCGGAGGTAGGCCCGAGAGAAGCCGCCGGCACAACCCGGGCAATCGCAGCCCTCCTCGATCGGCCGGGAATCCCGGGCGTGGATCGCATTGCGCAGGTTCAAGGCACCGGCCCGGGTGAAGACTCGGGCATTTCGGCCGCTGCGCGTCGGCAGCACGCAGTCGAACAGGTCCACCCCCGCCGCCACCGCCGCGACGATGTCCCGCTCGTACCCGACGCCCATCAGGTAACGCGGACGATCCGCCGGCAGCTGGGGGGCGGTCTCGGCGACCGTTCGGTGGATCTCCGCGGTGCCCTCCCCGACCGCGACCCCGCCGATCGCGTACCCGGGCAGGTCGAAGGCGACCACCTCGGCGAGGGACCGGGCCCGAAGCTCGGGGTGGGTGCCGCCCTGCACGATGCCGAAGAGCGCCTGATCCTCACGTCGCGCGTGGGATTCGACGCAGGCGGCGAGCCAACGCCGGGTCCGTTCGAGCGCCAGTTCCACCCGGGGGCGATCCGCTCCCGCCGGCGGACAGTCGTCGAGCGGCATGGCCACGTCGGCGCCAAGCTGGTTCTGAACCCGCATGCAGGAGACCGGATCGAGTCGGATCCTTCGTCCATCGACGATCGAGCGGAAGGTGAATCCGTCGTCGTCGATCTTCAGGAGGTTCGACATCGAGAACGCCTGATACCCACCCGAGTCGGTGAGGATCGGTCCGTCCCAGCGCATGAAGCGGTGCAGGCCGCCGAGTTCCGCCACGCGCTCGGCGCCGGGCCTGAGCATCAGGTGGTAGGCGTTGCCCAGAATCATCTGCGAGCCGACCTGCCGCACCTGCTCCGGCCAGACTCCCTTCACCGAACCTGCGGTCGCGACAGGCATGAACGCCGGCGTCTCGACGACGCCATGGGGCGTGTGAAGTCGCCCGAGGCGGGCCTCGTTGGTGGTGCTCCGGGCGATGATCTCGAGGCGCACGGCCATCGGCAGCGAGAGTCCCTCAACGTCCGCGGGAGGCGTTTCGAAGGGTGCGACGTTCCCGCTCGGTGAGGCCGCCGAGGCCTTCCCGACCGATCTTCTCCAGGATCCGATCGATCTCCCTCTGGTCGCTCGGCCGCGTCGAGGCGCGCTTGCCGAAGGTGCTGCTCGTGGGATCGACCTTGCCCAGCATGTCGAAGAACCCGTGAAGGTGATGCGGCCGCCTGATGAAGTAGAAGCCCGCGATGGCGCCCCCGAGGTGGGCGGCCTCGCCACCGGCGTTGCGACCCTCCATGAGGATCGTGAAGAGCGCCACCGCCACCAGCGCGTACGCCAGCGTCGACAGACGCATCGGCAGGACGAAGAACACCAGCACCGTGGCGTTGGGGATCAAGAAGGCGCCGGCCATCAGGACGCCGAACACGCCCGCGGATGCGCCCACCAGCGGTGTCATCGGATTGTGGAAGAGCAGGCCCGGGATGCGGAACTCCGGACCGAACATGGCCGACGCCGCCACGCCCCCGGCGTTGAGCAGGAGATACAGGAACGCTCCGCAGACGCCGCAGAGCAGGTAGAAGGCGAGGAACCGCTTGCCGCCGAGATACCGCTCGACCACCGGGCCGAAGAAGTAGAGGCCCAACATGTTGAACAGCAGGTGCGTCAGATCGGCATGGAGGAACTGGAACCCGATGAACCTCCAGACCTCCCCGCCTCCGAGTCCGGTGCTCGGCGAGTAGTAGACGATCGCCTGCGCGGTGGTGAACTGCAGCCACTTCTGCAGCGGCGGAACGAGGCGGAACACCTGCACTCCGACCGCCTGCCCGGTCTGCTTCAGCACCACGATTCGTCGAGCCTCGACCTGGTTCAGTCGCTCCAGAGGTCCGAACGCGAAGTTCTCCGGCCGCAGGTCCCGGAGGCCCTCCTGCTCGAGATCGTTGCGGACCATCACCTGCGACTTCGGCAGGCACCCGTCGAGCACGAACACCGAAACGCAGAGGACGATCAGCCAGGTGGTGACGCTCCAACCGGGCCCTCTCCGGCCTCCGGGCGCAGCGGGACCGCTTCGGCTGGCGTCGCGGAGATAGTCGCGGTCGGCGAGTCCCATCGGGAGTGCGATCGGAGGGAACGTGTCGGCGTCGGGGAATCGAGCGTGAGGAATCGAGGAGTGTATCCGCGTCGCGCGGCGATCACGTTTCGCGGCGTCGACGGGTCACCTTCTTGAGGAACCGCCTTTCGAACGGGCTCAGGCCGTCCATGCCGCCGCGTTGGATCTTCTCGAGAATGCGGTCGAGTTCGGCCTGTTCCCGTTCCCGCGCGGCCTCCTCTCGCGCCGCCTCTCGCTCGGCTCGAATCTCGCTGCGAGAGATCCGATCGGGCCCCGGATCGCGCCACGCTTCCGCATCGGTCTCGAAGGCGTTCGCTTCGGAGCCTTCGTCTCGCTCGGCCGCCAGTCGCCGGGATGTGCGATGGCACCACACGCCGCCCACCACGGCCAGGCCGACCAGCAGCAGCTGGTTCGTCAGCATGCCGACGATGGCCAGCGCCACGGCGGCGATGTAGCCGATGCGAACCGCACCGCGCGTCGCCTCGGACTCGCCACGCTTCCGCCTCTGCAGCGCCTGCACGATCGCGCCACCATCGAGTGGCGGCATCGGCACGAGGTTCAACATGAGCAGAACCACGTTGATCCAGGCCAGCAGGAAGATCGCCCCCTGGGCGGTGCCGCCGCCGACCATGACCAGTCCTGCGACCGGATCGAGCGGGTTGGGAATCGCCACGCCCATGATGGGCGCTCCCATCGCAGTCAGGGTCGCGCAGGCGACCGCGGCGAGGGCGAGGTTCACGATCGGTCCGCCGACCGCCGTGGCCAGTTCCCCGGCCCAGCCCTCCCGCGGGCGGCAGGCGGCGAGACCGCCCAACGGCCAGAGGACGACCTCGTCGGCCTCTCCACCGAAGCGTCGGCAAGCGAAGCAGTGGCCGAGTTCGTGCAGCAGCACCGAGAACAGCAGCCACGCCAGCAGCACCGCCGTCGGTCCGGTCCCCAGCGCGGAGTGCCCCAGTGCCGACCGGCCGAGTTCCACCGCGGCGAAGAGTGGCAGCAGGAGATGCATGCGCACGTCGATGCCCGCCAGCCGGCCCAGCGGAATCGACCACGACATGGGGTCCTCCAGGCGAGGTCCACGCCGGTCGGTCGGCTCCCATCGCCCCCCCATCGAGAGGTTCACGGTTCGCCCTCCGGACGGGAGTCCCCCTCCTCCGCCGCCCCCGTCTCCCTTCGACGTTCCCGCCACAGGTGAAACGCCGCGATGGTCTTGCCGTCGCGGATCTCCCCCGAACGGATCGCGACGGCGACGGCCTCCGGCGTCATCGGAAGGACCTCGATCCGCTCGTCGGGTTCGAGACTTGGCGGCCCGGGTTCGAGTTGCGTCGCGACGAACACCTGCATCAACTCGTCGGAGAATCCCGGTGTCGTCACGAACGCGGCGAGCGACTCGATCCGGCCCGCCACGTAGCCGGTCTCCTCGGCGAGTTCGCGTCGGGCCGCGACCACCGGCGCTTCGCCCGGCCCAATGCCGCCGGCGCAGAACTCGACCAGCCAGTCGTCGAGGGTCGCGCGATGGTTGCGGATGAGCACCAGGCGTCCGTCGGGAAGTTCCGGGATCACGGCGACGGCACCGCGGTGTCGGACCGCGATCTTCTCGACGGGCGCCCCTTCACGGCCCGTCCAGGTGATCAGATCCACATCGAAGGCGGCGCCTCGGTAGAGCGTCTGGATTTGCCTCCGCTGGTCCACCGCGGCGATGATAGGAGGATGGACGGAGGTCCCCACGCCAGACGCGATCCGGGTGCCCCCCCATCGGGGGCGATCGTCGACCTCCGAGGCGTGAAGAAGGCCTTCGGGACCCTCCAGGTCCTGCGTGGGGTCGATCTGGCCTTCATGAGAGGCCAGACGACGGTCGTCCTCGGTCCGAGCGGAACCGGCAAGAGCGTCATGCTCAAGCTGATCGTCGGCCTGCTCAGACCCGACGCCGGCGAGATCCGGTTCGAAGGCCAGCGAGTCGACACCCTCGGGGAGTCCTCGCTCGGGCCGATTCGGCGTCGGATCGGGTACCTCTTCCAGCAGGGGGCGCTCTTCGACAGTCTCGACGTCTTCGGCAACGTCGCATTCCCCCTGCGCGAAGCTGGAATCAGGAACTCCGACGAGATCGCCAGTCGCGTCGATCGGTCGCTTCGTCTGGTCGGCCTTTCGGACCTCGGCGCACGCATGCCGAGTCGGCTGTCCGGCGGCCAGCAGAAGAGGATCGCCCTGGCCCGCGCGATCGTGCTCGACCCCGATGTGATCCTGTACGACGAGCCGACCACCGGTCTCGATCCGATTCGTGCGGATCTCATCAACGAACTCATCATCCGCCTGCAGCGGACCCTCGACGTCACCAGCATCGTGGTGACCCACGACCTGGCGAGCGCCTTTCGGGTCGCCGATCGGATGGTGATGCTGCACGAGGGCGAGGTGGTGCTGGATGCCGCTCCCGAGGAGTTCCGGATGAGCGAGCATCCGGTGGTCGCGAAGTTCCTTCGGGGCGAGGCGTCGGAGGAGGAACTGGCCCAACTCGACACCGGCACCACCGGCAACGGGTAATCTCTTGCGAGCAACGGATCACCCATGCGCAGCGGACTCAAGGATCTTCTGACCGGACTTGCCAGCATCGTCGCCCTCGTCGGGATGGCGGTTCTGCTGATGCGGTATGGAGAACTTGCCGGGGTGGCCGATCGGGGTTGGCCGTTGGACGTCCGGCTCGACGACGGCGGCGGTCTGCGCCCGGGCAGCAAGGTGACCTTGAACGGCGTGGGAATCGGCGAGATCGCGGAGGTGCGCCTCGACGAGACCTCCTCGCATCCCGACCATCCCGTGCTGGTGGAGGCTCGCATCGAGAAGGGGCGACGGATTCCCGGCACGGCCACCGCGACGGTCGAGACCAGTCTCCTGGGAGGCGGTGCGAGTCTGTCGCTTCGCATGCCGCTTCCGCTCCCTCCGGACGTCGAGTACCTCACGGAGAGCTCGACGTCGCCGCAGATCACCGGCCGCGTCGGGGGCCTCGCGGCGATGTTCGAGCAGGCTCTGGAACCACGCCTCGCCGGCCTCGACGCGGGCATCGAGGATCTGCGGGCCATGGCCCAGACCTACACCCGCCTCGGCAGGAATCTGGACGATCTCGTGAGGCCGGTCGATCCCGACGATCCCGCTGCGGAGCAGAACCTCCGCACGACCGTGATCAGGGTCAACGCCACGCTCTCGGAGGCTCGTGCTGCGGTCGCCTTCGCCGGCGAGTGGCTCGGCGACGAACAGTTGCGGCAGGATGTTCGCAACGTCGTCTGGCGAGCTGGGGTGATGCTCGAGCACACCGTAGAGGCCGTCGACTCCGTGGCCGCCCTCGCGGGCTCGCTCGAGACCGACGCCGACGAGGTGGTGGCGCTCCTCGATCGCCGAACCTCGGAGGTCCTCGCGGCGATCGTCCCGGTGGCCGAGCAGTCGAGCGTCCTGCTCGAACGCCTCGGCGAACTCGCCCGCCTCGCCGCCGAGGGCGACGGCACCGTGGGAAGGCTGCTCCGCGATCCCGACCTGCATGAGAGTCTGCGAGAAAGCGCCCGTCGGTTGGAGGAGACGCTCCGCAAAGCGGGCCTGCTGCTCGACAAGATTCGCGAAGAGGGACTGGGCGTCTCCCTCGACTGACCATGCCCGGTTCCGCCTCCGGCCCTGGACGCCTGACCTCGCTGGATCTGCTTCGCGGGGTCGCGATCCTCGGCATCCTTCCGATGAACATCCTGGCCTTCGGTCTGCCGATGGCGGCGTACCAGAACCCGCTCGCCCTCGGCCCGATCGCCGAGGGCGAATGGTGGTCCTGGCGAGCGACGCATCTGCTGTTCGACCAGCGGTTCATGACGATCTTCGCGGTCATGTTCGGTGCGGGCATCTGCCTGCTCGAATCGCGTCCGGCCGGACCCGGGACCACGCCGAGGGGGCGGTTCTACCGGCGCATGGCCTGGTTGCTTCCGCTTGGCCTGCTGCATGCCCACCTGCTGTGGTACGGCGACATTCTGGTGGCGTACGCCCTCTGCGGGATGCTCGTCTTCCCCCTCAGGCGATTGGCTTCGCCATGGCTCGTGGCGATCGCGACTCTGCTTCTTGCCGTACCACCCCTGCTCATGATCGCCCTGCACGCGGCGACGATCCATGCACCGCCGGAGATCCTGTCGGGCATGAGGGAGGCCTGGGCACCGTCCCCCGAGGCGATCGCTCGGACGATCGCGGCCTACCGCGGAGATTGGCTCGAGCAGATGCCGGAGCGAACGACCGAAGCGGCCTTCATGCAGACCGGCGCCTTCTTCATGTGGAGTCTCTGGCGAGCGAGCGGACTCATGTTGCTGGGCATCGTGTCGTTGCGAATCGGATTCCTGTCGGGCCGCTGGTCGACGAAGGCGTACATCGCCGGTTCGATCGCCGGCTTCGCGGGAGGCCTGGCGATCACCGGCTTCGGTCTTCATCGCAACGAGGCGATCGCCTACGAGATGATCGACGCGATGACGCTCGGGAGTCTCCCCAACTACTTCGGCAGCGTGTTCGGCGCGTTCGGATGGGCGTCGGCGGCGCTCGCGATCTGGAGGGTCCTCGGGAACTTCCCCCTGCTCGGAGCGCTCGAGGCGGTCGGGCGCACCAGTCTCAGCAACTACCTGCTGCAGACGGCGATCTGCACCTGGCTGTTCTATGGCCACGGCCTGGGCTGGTTCGGCCTGATCGACCGCGTCCATCTCTGGCTCGTGGTGCTGACCGTCTGGGTCGTGCAGGTCGTCGCGACCAACCTGTGGACCCGGTGGTTCGCGGTCGGGCCGGTCGAGTGGGCCTGGCGGAGCCTGGCGTCATGGCAGCTTCTGCCCCTCCGCAAGACGATGGGGTGACCGCGCCGTCGTGCAAGGCCTCGAGTCCCCCCGATCAAGCCGTCGCTTCGGCAAGGATCTGCCGTTCGGCCTCGAGCCAGTTGGAACGCTCGTCGCCGCCACGGGACTGCCAGATCTCGTAGGCCCGCTCGGCGATCCGCTCGGTCAGGGGCCGAGCGGCGGCCGGTGCCTGGCGATCGACCTCGATCTCCGTCACGCGACGCGGTTCCAGCGTCTTGGCAACCGATCCCTTTCGGGGCGGACTCTTCGAAGTGGACTTCGAGGTCGCCGTGCGCTTGCCTCGTGGCGATGACGAGGACGTTGTCTTTCGGGACGACCCCGCGGAAGACTCGAGGGCGGTTCCTGTGGAACGCCCCGCCGAACCCTTGACGGTCCGAGTTGCGGCCTTGGCGTTCGTCCCGCTCTTGGCCTTGCTCTTGGCCTTGCTCTTGGCCTTGCTCTTGGCCTTGCTGCTGGACGTGCTTCTGGAATTGCTTCTGGACGTGCTGTTCGGGTCGGCATCACGCGCGTCGCCGCCGGTCGTCGAACGGGCGGCGGTGCGGGCCGCGGTTCGCATGGCGACGAGTCCGGCGACGCCCGCGCGCGAGCCGCTCGACGTCCTGGCCGTCGCCGTGCGTCCTTCGCCCTTGGGCGTGCTCGATCCCTTCCGCCGACTCGAGGTCTTCGCCTTCGAAGTTCGCGTGCTGGTCTTCTTCTTCGCCACGGAGATCTCCTCGATCTTGCAGGGCCCTCGCAACGGCCGCGTCGGCAGGGTATCGCCATCACCACGGAACCCGCGACCCTAGGCGCCTCCTCGGCTCGAAGAGTGGGACGGCCTGTTCGACGACGCCGAGACGTGGTCTCGGCGATTCGGGGGCCTCACATCCGACCGGAGCCCCCGACGGCCGATGTCGCATCGGCGACGAACTCCGAGCGTGGAGCGCCTCGTGGCGTGGGATGGCCGCCCGCCCAATTCGCGGCACGAAACAGGTGATATCCCGCCGAATCGATGCCCCGACTCGCATCGAGATCGCCGAGGATCGCTTCGGGATCGCCATCGCCTTCGGCGCCGGCTCCAAGTCTTGCGATGCGGTACTCCTTGCGAAGAGCGGCCAGTTCCGCGGAGAGGGCCCCGAGCGTCTGCGGATCCTGCGCAGCGATGCGCCCTTCCTGCCATGCGGCGGCGCGTTCGAGTCCGCGGCGCAACGTCCGGACCTGGGGCGAGAGCGTCTCCGAGCGATCGATCAAGCGACAGCGTTCGGGATCGGCAAGCGAGTCGAGGAGCCGCCCCGCGTGATCGAGGATGTGCAACGTGGCGAGGTGCTCGACCTGATCCATCTCGGACTGGCGCCCCACCGAGACGCGGGCGGCGAATGCGGCCGCATTCCGCAGACCTGCACGCGCCTCGTCGAATCGAACCCTCGCCATCCGTTCGTCCCCGTCGAGAGCGGCAAGGACGCCGGCGGCGACGCGGGCCACGATCGCCACCGACGTCAACCTGAGGGCCTCGTTGGCGACGGGTCCCACCGCCGCCACGCTGCGATCGAGACGCTTGGACAGGTCGTCGCGCGGCTGGGGGACGATCGCGATCAGCAGTCGGGCGATGAGAGGGGTGCCCGGCAACAGCAGCAGCGCACCGCCGAGGTTGATCGAGGTGTGGAACATCGCCACCGCGAGCGGCCCCGGCGCCGACTCGAATGGCGAGACCGCCCATGCCGACCACCTCGCGAGATGCTCGAGGCCGAGCATGGCCGCCGCGCCGACCACGACGTTGAACGCGATGTGCGCGATGGCGGTCCGGCGAGCCGCGGGCGAGGCCCCCAACATGGCGATCGCCGCGGTCGTGGTGGTTCCGATGTTGGCGCCCACCACCGCCGCCGTCGCCTGTTCGAAGTCGATGCCTCCCCCGTCGAGTGCCACCAGCACGATGGCGATCGAGGCGCTCGAACTCTGAAACAGAATCGTCAGCAAGGCTCCTGCGGCCAGCAGCACGAGTCGGCCATGCCAGCCCTCGCCGCTCGGCAGGTCCGCCGGTCCGAGTCCCCCGAGGACTCCACCCATGCCCGAACGCAGCAGATCGAGGCCGGCGAACAGCAGACCGAATCCGGCGATGGCGAGGCCCAGAGAGGTCAGACGTCCACGGCCTCCGATGCGCAGAGCCGCCCCCAGCGCGATGGCGGGCAGGGCGAGGATCTTGATCGAGAACTTGAAGCCCAGAGTCGCGACCAGCCACCCGGTGCTCGTGGTTCCGACGTTCGACCCCAGTACGACGCCGAGCGACTGGGGAAACGTCATCAGTCCCGCACTGACGAATCCGATCGTGGCGACGATGGTGGCACTGGAACTCTGGACCAGCGTGGTGGTCGCCGCACCGACGGCCGCACCGGACGCCGGACCTCGCACCACCGTCGTCAGGGTGCGTCGCAGGGTCGCTCCCGCGGCGAGCCGCAGCCCGTCGACAAGCAGGTTGAGACCCAGGAGAAAGAGACCCAGACCACCGACGAGTTCGAGAATCACGCCGGACCCTAGCACGCGGATGGCGACGGGGAGCCCCGTGGATCTCCCTATACTCCGACGATGCGGAGCGCGGAGGCCGAAGTCGCACAGGTCCGGCGTCGCCGCGAGATCGGCGTCGTCCTCGTGTTCGCTGGGCTGCTCGCCGGACCGCTCGCCGCCGCGATGGCGGTCCCGCAGACGAGTTCCCGGCCAGATGCTCCTCCAGCCCCTGTGGGGACCCCAACGACGACGGGGGGTTCGTCGCAGGTCGGTCTCCCGTCCATTCCGTCCATCGAGGAACTGCAGCTCAGAGTCGCCGAACTCGAGGGCCGCGGCGGTGCAGGCACCGAGACGGAACTCGATCAGTACCGAACCGCGATCTCTCGGCTGCGCCAGTTGATCGAACTCGAGACTCGAATCGCGGCGATCGACGAGGAGATTCGCGGCACGCCCGAAGAACTGGTGCGACGACGATCGCTGCTGGGCTCGATTCGGGGCCAACCTCCGCCGATCGACGATGCACTGGAATCGGCTCGAAGCGATTCCACCGAACGCCTGTCCGTTCGAGTGGACGAGGCGAAGGTCGCGATGGATGCGGCTCGTCGTGAGGTCACGGCCCGACGCGAGGAGAGTCTTCGCCGCACCCAGCAGATGCGCGAGGCGGCCGAGACCCTCGAGGGCGTGCGCATCCGCCAGGCGCGGGAGACCGGCGTCCTGCAGGCGGCGTTGACCGAGGATCCGGCCGCCACTCGACCCTCGACGATCCTCGCGATCGCGAGGGCCCGACGCACCGAGGCCGAGCGGAGGCTGCTGCGCCTGCAGCCGGATCTCCATGCGGCCACGACCGAGCTGGCGGCCGTGGAGCTCGAGATCGCGCTCGATCGAGCCCGCATGGCCGAGGAAGCATGGCGCAAGTGGACTCGGCTCCTCGCCAACCGGATCGAGGCGAGCGTCACGGGGGAGCGGTCCCGGGCCGAAGCCGCGATCGAGGGCCTCGGCGTCGACATCGAGATCGTGCGACGGGTCGCGATGCGCAATCGGGATCTCGCCATCGTGTCCCTGGGAATGCTCGATGCGGTCGAGGCCTCGACGAGGCGGACCCCGCGTCGCCTCGAGCGCACCGGCCTGATCGAACGCCTGCTGACCCTCGAAGAGCAGAGGCTGTCGCTTGGCGGAAGTCGCGAGATCGGCCTTCGCCTCCGTCAGGAGCTTGCGGGGCTCGGGCAGATGGACCTGCTCCGTTCCGAACTCCGAACGCTGCAGGCCGATCTTCTGGAGGACTACCTGCTGGAGATCGAGCTCGGCGGCGAGATCGGCGAACTGCAGGACCCGCGGGGCCGCGCCGCGGAGCTGGTGGCCGAGGCCCAGGCCGCCCCCGAGGATCCCGGGCCGGTGATCGACGAGGTCGCGACGCTGCTGGAGCGTCGACGGGACGGTCTGGTCCGACCTCTCCTCTCGCAGCTTCGGCAGACCATCTCGGTGCGGCAGGAGGAGGCGAGGGCGACGGAACGCCTTCTCGCCGTGCTCGAGGAGTATCGGTTGTTCATCGCCGAGCACCTCCTCTCGATTCGGACCGGAGCGGCGCTCACGCCCGCCACGATCCTCGAGGTTCGATCTTGGCAGCTTCCCCCGTCGTTCGAGCGCGAGTCCTCGATCGGCGCCCAGTTCGCCGAGGCGGCCGCGAAGCGTCCGGCGCTCTGGTTCGGGGGCCTCCTGCTGGCGGTCGCACTTGTCCTCCTGCATTCGCGATGGACCCGGCTGGTTCGATCGAGCGCCGAAGCGGTCCGAAGAATCGCCACGGATCGGTTCTCGCTGAGCATCGCCGCCTCGATCAGGACGCTGCTGCTGGCCGCCCCGCTGCCGGTGCTGTTGTGGACGGTCGCGAATGGCCTGAAGGATCCGAGCGCTCCCGATGCGCTCATGGTCTTCGGCAGCGTCTTCGGTCTGTTGGTGGTTCCGGCCTTCACGGCCTGCCTGCTGTGGGCGTGTGCGATCCGAGGCGGTCTCGGCGAAGCCCACTTCCGGTGGGACTCGTCGTTGACCACGCGTCTTCGCAAGGCATGCGCCATCCTGGTGCTGCTGGTGTTGCCGGTCTACGGGGCCTCGATGGCGGCGCTGGTGGGATTCGGAGATCGCACCACCACGGCCGACGAGATCCTCGGACGGATCGGCTTCGTGCTGGTCGGTGCAGCCATGACCGGACTCCTGCTGTGGATCGCGAGGCCGCGAGCGCTGGCGGAGACGTTGAGAAGTTCCGGGAACGACCGTCGCTCGGGCAGGTCCGGGCGGGCTCGGAGACGGGTGCTGAACTCCGGCCTGGTGCTCGCAGGGATCGCCGTCGCCCTCGTCGCCACGGGGCTTTCATGGTTCGGCTTCAGCTTCGCCACGCTGCAGATCCTGATCCTGCTGTACCGGACGGCGTGCCTGGTGATCTGCCTTCATCTGCTCCGCGAACTGCTCGAGCGATGGCTGAGCGCTTCGAGTCGTCAAATCGCCTTCGAGCAGGCCCGTCGACGACGGGCCGAGGCGGCGGAGTCGCGAAAGTCCTCCACCGGGAGCCCGCCGGACGTCGGTGAGACGACGGACGTCGCGGGTCTCCCCGAGTCGCCGATGGTCGACCTCGAGAAGGTCAATCAGCAGGCCTACAGCCTGGTCAACGGCGCATACTTCGCCGGGGTCGGCATCGGCCTCGTGGCCATCTGGAGCCAACTGCTCCCGGCCTTCGGATTCATTCAGAGTCTCGTCCTCTGGAGCAGCATCGCCGAGGTGCCCGACGTCGATGGAGGCACCATCACGGAACTGGTGCCGATCTCGCTGTTCGACGTGTTCGCGGCGGTGTTGGCGATCACTCTGACCGTCCTGCTGACGCGCAACATTCCCGGGATCCTCCAGCTGCTGGTGCTGCCGAAGCTCCCCATCAGCGCGGGCGTGGGCTACGCCGTGGTCAGCTTCACCCGATACGGCATCGGTGTGGTGGGCATCCTGGTGGCGGTGAGTCTGGTGGGTCTGCGCTGGACCCAGATCCAGTGGCTCGCGAGCGCCGCGGTGCTGGGCCTCTCCTTCGGTCTGCAGGAGATCTTTTCGAACTTCGTGAGCGGTGTGCTCATGCTCGTCGAGCAGCCGGTCCGGGTCGGCGACGTCGTGACGGTCAACGGCGTGACCGGTCGCGTCAGCCGCATCCAGATCCGCGCGACGACCATCACCGACTGGGATCGCCACGAACTGGTGATCCCCAACAAGGCGTTCATCACCGGGCAGTTCAGCAACTGGACCCTCTCGGACACCCGGACCCGGCAGGTGATCCAGATCGGCGTCGCCTACGGAAGCGACTACCGACTCGTCGAACGTCTCCTCGTCGAGGTCGCGGAGAGGGATCCCGACGTCTCGGACGATCCGGCGCCGAGCGTCGTGCTGCAGACCTTCGGAGAGAGCAGCGTCGACTTCGACCTGCGGGTCGTGGTGTCCGACGTCGCCGCCCTGCCCGCTCCGCTTCATCGGATCCGGCTCGCCATCGCCGAGGCCTTCGCCGAGCACGGCGTGCAGATCCCATTCCCGCAACGGGATCTGCACCTGAAGTCGATCGCGGACGAGGCGTCGGCGCGGCTTCGCCCGCAGTCCTGAACCCGCCCGACGGGACCGGGGAGAGTTCGAATCGCGAGTCCAGGCCCGCGGCGAGCCGATATCTTTTCCGGCATGGAAGATCTTCACATCTACGACGAGGACGGCGACCTCCTGATGGACGCCTCCAAGGTGGGGTCCAAGGTGGTCGTGGTGCCCTCGGGCGATCCTCGATCCGCCGCCGCCTCCGACCGCATGCGCATCCTCTGGGGCCAGCATCTGCTGTCGGATCTGCTCGACGGCCGCTACCGCACCGTCGTCTGCGGCATCAACGACGACGACAACACCCGCGGGGTGCTCGGTGAGCTGCTGAAGCTGATTCCCACGAGCCAGTGGACCCTCGAGTCGGCGACGAGCTACGCGAAGATGTTCCGCAGCGCCGTCTCCGTGCACGCGGCCGAGGATCGCGAGCCGTACGTCCTCAAGTTCGACCTCGACCGGCTGTTGATCCTCGCGGTGTTGCGCCCGGCGGGCCGGGACCACTTCACCCTCGAGGACCTCTTCCGCGGATTCCGGACCATCTCGAAGATGCTGCAGGGACGGCGCGACCGCACGCCGACCGCCACGGTGTCGTTCCTCGGTGCCAAGAGCAACCGTCTCGTCGACCACCGCGGGAACACTCCGAGCTTCGAAGCGGTCCTCGACGCGATGTTCAAGGGCGGATTCACCGGCGACGTCTATCCGCCGCCGGGACTGTGGGAGATGGGCGAGACCGGGGTCTACGCGACGTTCCCCTTCCCGGAGTCGCTCGACCGGATGCGTCAGGGCTCCTGCTGAGTCGTCCTCCAGCCGGAGCCCTGGGTCGGGCATGGCGCCGAAGCGATCCGGACGACTCCGCCCCAAGACGTTCGACCGGCCTCTCGACCGGCGAGGCTCATCCTGTCCAGTCCGCCAGAAGAATGGCGAGATCGCTCGCACCGACGAGGCCGTCGCCGTCGAGATCTCCCGTCGGTCCGACATCGCCCCATCGGCTCAGCAGCATGGCCAGATCTGTGGCGTTGACCATGCCGTTGCGGTCCAGATCGCCCGGGTGTCGGGCCGCATCCACGACGAGATCGGCCTGCGGCAGACCCCAGCCATGACTTGGATCCCAGCCGACCTGTCCGAGATCGCGGGTCGAGTTGCGCAGGATCGACACCAACTGCCCCCGAGAGAGGGCCGGATCCACCGACAGCGCCAGCGCGGCGATGCCGGCGACGAACGGCGATGCGAACGAGGTTCCGTTCAGACACACGAAGTCCCCGGGGTGGTAGCCCGACGGGCCGGGCCGATCCGGGCACAGCACGATCTGCCCCGGCGCCACGAACTCCAGGGCCTCGCCGCGATTGCTGAAGGATGCGACGGAGCCCCATCGCGTGACCGCTCCGACGGCGAGGACCTGCGAGAGCGAGGCCGGGAAGTCCACCGTGTCTGCGCCGGCGTTTCCGGCGGCGGCGATGTGCAGCACACCTGCCGAGGCGGTCTGGGCGTACGCCTCCGCCACCAGCAACGACTCGGCGAATCGCCACGACGTGTTGGTGATCCGCGCGTCGATCGACGTCGCCCATGCGAGTGCCGCGGCGATCCACGTCGAGTCCGCCGTCCAGGTCGCGCAGTCCGCCGACGCCATCGCGATTCGGGCCGATGCCACCGTCGTCTCCGGTGCAATGCCCGCGACCCCATGGGCGTCGTCGTTCGCGGCGATGCACCCCGCCACCGGGGTGCCGTGGTTGTCGCATGGTGACACTGGCCATCCCCCGCCGTCGGCACCGGTCGCGTCGAAGCCCGGGCCGGCCGAGGTCGCGAGATCGGGATGGTCGAAGGCGATGCCGGTGTCGAGCACCGCGATCAAGATCGAAGGTTCGCCTCGCGTGGTCGTCCACGCCGCCGACGCCTCGAGATCGATGCCGACGACGCCCCCGGTCTCGCCGCAGAAGGCCAGGTCGTCGCCGGTGTTCTCGAGACCCCAGCAGTCCCCAAGCAGCGATTCCCCGCCTCCACCGAGCGGTGTCGCCGAGAGCAGGCACCGGGGTTCCGCGAACCGTACCCGAGGCCACGCTGCGAGCGCACGCGCGAGTTCCCAGATGGACGCGCCGTCGCGAAGTCCAGTCTCGAACAGCACGACGCCATCGAGTCCGAACAGGTCGGTCGCCAGCACCTCGCCGGCGCCGGCGAGGGCCATTCGCTCGATCTCCTCCTCGAACGGCCGCGAGCGATCGATTCCGACCACCAGTTGGGAGGTCGCGGCCCGAACGCCGCCTGCGGCGTCCACCAGAATCGGAGAGGCGAACCTCGAGTCTCCTCCTCCGCCGAGCCTTTCTCGCCACCAGTCGGCATCGCGAAGGCCTTCGCGATCGGTGTCGACGGCCTTGATCGTCACCCATCCGCCGCCGGAAAGGCCCGCCGGGTCGATCTCGACCGCGGAGCCGTGGTCGGCCAGATCTTCGAGGCGAACGAGGGCTCTTCCGGCCTGGAGACGCCACGATGGAGCGGGCGCGACGGAAGCCGGCGGCTCCGCTGGTTCGACCGCCTCGGCGATCCGTGTGGATGACCCCTGATCGATCTGCGTGGCCGCGGTGGCGGCGCACATGGCGATCGTCAACAGCGTGCAGGTCGGGTCCATGATCACGGCGACCACCTCGCTTCCGTCGGCCGGCCGCGGGCGTCCCT
>Ga0075475_10000399_pt1 | contig 20168 bp, 9 predicted proteins | sample DEB08_DNA_10_FD_76342 | JGI IMG/M metagenome (GOLD analysis project Ga0075475, IMG submission 76342) | Aqueous microbial communities from the Delaware River and Bay under freshwater to marine salinity gradient to study organic matter... | ecosystem: Environmental > Aquatic > Marine > Coastal ... | reverse complement strand
CTCGACGCACCGGAGGAAGGTGCCGACCTCGATCTCGACGCGATCCTCACCATCGAACCGCCCGCGCACCCCGACGGGGTTCCCGCCCAGGTGCTGGCGACCGGTCCGAACTACCAGGTCGATGCGGTCAGCCAGCTGGTGCAGGGCCTCGTCCAGTCGGCCCACCACGAACTGGTCCTGACGACGCCCTACTTCGTGCCGGATCAGGCGACGCTGACCAACTTCACCGTCACCGCCCGCCGCGGCATCGACGTGCATCTGGTGCTTCCGGCCCGCAACGACAGTCGCCTGGTGGGGCTCGCCAGTCGGAGCCTGTTCGGGCCGCTGCTCGACGCGGGCGTCTCGATCGAGGAGTACCACGGAGGCCTGCTGCACGCCAAGACCATCACCGTCGACGAGAGAATCGGCGTGGTCATGAGCGCCAACCTCGACCTGCGAAGCTACGAACTCAACTTCGAGTGCGGGGTGCTGGTCTACGACGCCGACTTCGCCGGCCGGCTGCGCGACCTGCAGCGGCACTACCAGTCCAGATCGACCCCGGCCCGCTGCGATCGCGAGCGTCGATCGCTGCGCCTTCGCCTCGCCCAGGGCGCGGCGTCGATGCTGAGTCCGCTGCTCTGAGTCCGCCGGTCCTTCAGTCGAGGCGTTCGATCTCGAGCACCTGCCCCGGTTGGACCGATGTCTCCCGCTGCTCGCGACCGTCGGGCCAGCGGACGAGGATCTCGATCGGCTCCGGCGACGCCTCGAACCCGAAGTGGGCTTCCTGGACGGTGTTGGACTGGAACGGCCCACCCGACCAGATCCAGCGACGCTGCACCTGCCCGCCACGCCGCCATTCGACGATGGATCCGCGGCCGTCGCGGTTGGCGACGCCAGGCCGGCGGTCCCGCAGTCGCACTCGAAGCCACCGATCGGCATCCGGTTCGGCGAGGTTCTCGATGATCCGAACCGGGCCGTTCAGCTCTCCGATGGCGACGTCGATGTCGCCATCCCCGTCGAGATCCGCGAACACCGCGGTGCGATCGACCCGCGGCTCCATGGCCCACGGTCCCGCGTCGCCACGAAGTTCGAACCGGTCTCCGACCCGTTCGAAGAGCTGGGGCCGCTGTCGGTACGACGAGTCCATGCCTTCGACCGTCGCCTGCGGATAGACGTGGCCGTTGACCACGAGCAGGTCCTCGTCGCCGTCGTGGTCGAAGTCGAAGAGGCCGGCCGCCCAACCGAGGGAGCTCCGGCTCGGCACGCCGAGGCCGTACGCGGCGGTGCGGTCGTCGAAGACTCGGCCGTCGAGATCGAGATGCAGGGTGTTGGTGTCGCTCGAGAAGTTGGTGGTGAACAGGTCCGGCAGGCCGTTGCCGTCGACGTCGCCGAGCGCGATCCCCATCGTGGCCTGCGACGTGCCTTCGAAGTTGACCGCGACCCCCGAGGCGAGCCCCCGCTCGACGAACCTCCATGGTCCCTCCTGAACGAAGAGGCGATTGGGTTGGCTGTCGTTGCCGACGTAGACGTCCGGCCGGCCGTCGCCGGAGAAGTCCGCCACCGCGAGGTTCAGGCCGAAGCCGGCTTCGACGGCGAAGCCCGCCTCGGCGGTGCGATCGCGAAAGGTTCCGTCCCCGAGGTTCTCGAACACCCGATCCGCCGCAGGTGTGAATCCGCGGGGTCCTGCAAGCACGGGCATGCCCTTGAACCTCGCGTCCGCAGGCGGCGCCGTCGGATCGAACTCGAGGTAGTTGACCGAGTAGACGTCGAGATCGCCGTCGAGATCGAGATCCGCCAGCGCCACCGATGTCGTCCACGCCGGATCGTCGAGTCCGGTGGCCGCGGAGACGTCCTCGAAGGTGCCGTCCTCGCGCTGCCGCAGCACCACATTGGGCCCGAAGCAGCCGATGTAGAGGTCCTCGAGGCCGTCGCCGTCGAGATCTCCGGCCGCGCCTCCGAAACTCCAGCGCCGATGGGCGATGCCACGCTCGGCGGTCGCGTCGCGGAAGCGAAGGCCGCCCTCGTTCAGGAACAGGCGTCCGCCCGGTCCTCGCTCGGGATCCTCGAGGGTCGCGCCGTTGGGCACGAAGAGGTCGACTCGGCCGTCGTCGTCGACGTCGGCAAGCACCAGACCGCCGCCCTTGACCTCGAGGATGCGTCGGCTCGGGGTCGACCCCGACGTCGTGGTCATCTCGATGCCGGAGACGGCGGTCGCATCCCGAAACCGAATCGACGGTCCCGCGTCCCCTTCCCCACGACTCGCCCGGCCCGAAGCGTCGCGTTCGCCCGACGCCGTGACGGGTGCGGCAGGCGATGAGCCGTCGTCGCCGCACCCGGCTCCGGTCGTCAGGACGCTCACGAAGAGCGCCGAGACGCCGATGACGCCGCAGATGTCGCTGGCATCGTTCATGGGGATCCCCCCGATGCCGCGCCTTCGAGCGGCCGACCGATGCGCTCCAGCGCCAGTTCCCACTGGCGGGTGGCGAGCGCGGCTTCGGCGTCGCGACCGAGTCGGGCGTGGCCGCGGGCCAACTTGCTCCACGCCTCGTGGTGATCGGGCCACCGCGCGACGCAGCGCTGCCAGAGTTCGATCGCCTCCTCCACGCGATCCTCGCGGTACCGCAGGTCGCCGAGCCGCGCCTCGGCCTTGGCGACCTCGCGGGCGAGCGTCGGATCGTTCTCCTGTCGCCGAATCGCCTCCTCGAGCCATCGCTCCGCCTCCGGGCGATCGTCCGCGTCGAGCGCGATCAGGCCGATCGCGAAGGCGGAGTCGCCGTCGCCAGGCACCGCCTCGGCGTGGGCGAGAAAGTGGACGCGGGCCGCCTCCGGCTCCCCGAGGTAGTAGAGCGCCCAACCCAGAAAGTGCTCGGCGTGGATTCGTTCGGGGAACGTCTGCCTCGACGCAAGGACCGCTTCGTAGAGCACCCGGGCCTCGCCGTAGCGCTTCTGCTTGCCCACCGCCACGGCGAGAAAGAAGCGGGCCCGATCGGAATCGATCTGCTCCGCGAGCACCGTCCGGAGCGCGGCTTCGGCGAGATCGAACCGCCCCTGCCTCATGAGGGCCCGCGCCGCATCGATCCGAAAGTCGTCCGGGGATGGCGTCGCGGGCTCTTCAACCCGCGTCGCCGCTCGAGGTTGAGGCTCCGCCGGGGGGGCGGAGCGGTCGCTGCAGGCCACCAGCAGGGTCAGCATGGAGGCAGCGAGGCCGCAGGGACCAGGCGAGCGTGTCGAGGGCATCGGACGAGGATACCCCGCGCGGCCGTCACCTCGGCCCGTGGGGAGAACCCTCGTCTGTTCGATAATCATTGAAACTTCCGGCGACCAGGTCCCGTAGCCACCCTATTTTTGGGAGAGGTGTCTCGTCCGCAGCGACTCGCCGGGATCCGGTTCCCGGCACCGGTCATTCGAGCGCATGCTGAAGCCAGCATCCTGAATCCAGCAGACCAGCGTGCTGATGTCAGGGTGTTGCGTCGTCCGGTTCTTCACCAGCGGCATTCCCCGCCCCCCGGTCCGCTGGATTCTTCCCCGGGCCACCGCCCCGCCCCACCGTCCCCGCCGCCAAGTCCGACGCACCAGACACCGGATCCTTCGTGACGAATCACTCCATGAATCACCTCCCCTTTCCGGCCGCGACGCGAAGAGGATCGATGACGGCCGTCGCGATGCTCATCGCCTCGACCGCGATCGCAGCGTCGGCTCGCGCCGACGGATCGGATTCGTTCGGATTGGCGACGCAGCCGCCGATGGGCAGGCCCCTCCCGGGGCTGACCGCGAGCGAGCGTGAGCTCTTCGACATCGGTCGCTCGCTCTACGTGACCCCGCTTCTCCCCGAAGACGGCCTTGGGCCGATCTTCAACAAGAGCAACTGCCAGAGCTGCCACTCGACTCCGGCTCCGGGCGGATGGGGCAACATCGCCGTCACCCACTTCGGCTACGACGACAAGGGCAAGTTCGAGAGTCTCGAGAACCTCGGCGGACCGTTGCTGCAGACGCAAGCGATCGCGCCCGGCTGCGGAGAGTTCGTTCCCGACGCGGCCAACACCGTGATCGTGCGTGTCACCAACAGCTCGATGGCGTTCGGCCTGATCGAGGCGATCCCCGACGCGGCGATCGCCGCGAACGAGGATCCCGCCGACGGCGACGGCGACGGCGTTTCGGGTCGGGTGCACTGGGTCGCCCCCCTGGAGGACCCGATGGGCTCGCCGCTGCGCGCCGGAAGGTTCGGATGGAAGGCCCAGGTGGCGACGGTGCTGTCGTTCTCCGCCGATGCGTCCCGCAACGAGATGGGACTGACCAACCGTCTGATCCCCACCGAAAACGCTCCCAACGGGGACTTCGATCTGCTCTCCGAATGCGATCCGGTCCCCGATCCCGAAGACATCCCCGATGGCGACGGCTTCGACTTCATCGACCGGGTGACCCACTTCCAGCGCTACCTCGGTCCGCCGCCGCAGACGCCGCGTTCGGGCATGACCGGCGAGACCGTCTTCGCCGCGGTCGGATGCACCGCGTGCCACGTGTCGGAGTGGACCACCGCCGACGACCCCTCGCTCGAGGCGGCGATCCGAAACCGGACGATCCGCCCCTACTCCGACTTCCTCCTGCACGACATGGGTCTGCTCGCCGACGGCTTCCCCGATGGCGACGCATCCGGCCAGGAGATGCGGACCCCGGTGCTGTGGGGCCTTCGAACTCGCGATCCGATGCTGCACGACGGATCGGCCGCCGGCGGCACCTTCGAGGATCGCGCCGCCGCCGCCATCGCCGCCCACGGCCCCTTCGGCGAGGGCGCCGCGAGCGCCGCCGCCTTCGCAGCGCTCCCCCAGGCCGAGAAGGACCAGTTGCTGGCATTCCTCGGCTCGCTCGGCCGCCTCGAGTTCGACCACGACGGCGACGGCGATGTCGACCTGCTCGACTTCACCCCATTCGAGGCGTGCTTCCACATCGACTCGACCATCTCTCCCGACGACCCGTGCGCGGTCTCGGACATCGATCAGGACGGCGACGTGGATCTCGACGACTTCCAGTTGTTCAAGACCGCCTACCTCCGCGATGGCGGCGAGATCGGCGACTGCGACGACGACGGCATCGACGATCTCGAGGCGATCCTCACGGGTCTCGCCACCGATCGGGACGGCGACGGCGTCCCCGACGACTGCGCGGCCTGCTCGGGCGACCTCGACGCCAGCGGCGCCGTCGATGGCGGCGACCTGACGATCATCCTCGCCAACTGGGGCGGCAAGGGCACCGGCGATCTCGACGGAAGCGGTACCGTGGACGGCGGAGATCTCACCATCGTGCTCGCCAACTGGGGAACCTGCCCGTAGCCCTCCCGGCTTGCCCTATCCTCGAACTCGCGGGTCCAAGCGACCGTTCGACCCGACTCCCGAACATGCTGCAGACCAAGATCCCGACTCCTCGGAACCGAACCATGACGCCACGCACGGTCCTCGCCACGAGCCTCCTTGCCGCCGCCTGCAGCTCGCTCGCCGCAGCGCAATGGGTGGTCTACGAGAACCAGACGGCCGACCGACTGATCGCGCCTCAGGAGGTGATCGTCAACGACAACCTCGAGAAGGTCTTCACCTGGGACGACTACGACCAGGACGGCGACGTCGACCTGGTCATGTGCCGCAAGTTCCCCGGCTCGATCACGGGAGGCTTCTCGAACTTCATCTTCATGAACGAGAACGGCCTTCTCGTCGACCGGACCGATGAGTACGGCACCTGCTCCGACTCGCCGGGCCATCAGGGCTTCCCCGACCCGACCAACGATCGCCGCATCCACACCATGGACGTCGATCTGGACGGATGGATGGATCTGGTCACCTGCACCACCATGAGCGACGGTCTGGACTGGCAGATCGGTCAGCCTCGCGTCTACCGCAATCTCGGCAACGACGCCTCCGGCAACTGGCAGGGCTTCTGCTACGAGCACATGCGGTTCCCCGAGATGTTCGCCGCCAACGGCAACGCCGCGAACCCCCGGTTCTGCGACTTCGCCTTCGGCGACTTCAACGGCGACGGGTATCCCGACCTCTTCATGGCCGACTACGACACGCCCGAGACCAGCGGGACGCAGTGCATCGACCTCAACCAGGACGGCGACACCAACGATCCCGGCGAGTGCCAGCAGAGTCCCGCCGAGAACTCCTCGCAGGACTACAACAATCGCCTCTACTACAACTGGGGCGACGATCCCGCCGGCCCGGGACCCGGCCATTTCTACGACACCGCCTACACGAAGATGACCTCGGCGCAGCTCGCGTCGGGATTCGGCAACGCCGCGAAGGCCGCCGACTTCAACGGCGACGGCCATCTCGACATCGTCCGCGTCAACACGCTGACCGGCGGGCAGGACGTCGCCATCCTCTACGCCAAGCCCGAGGATCTCGGCGAGAGCTACACCGGCCCGGTCAGCATCTCCTCCGGCGCCCCCTACAACCTCGAACACGGCGACCTCAACGGCGACGGCATGATGGACCTCGTCGTCATCGACGACGGCAAGGACAAGTACCTGATCAACCAGGGCAACAACGCCGCCGGCCAAGCCCAGTTCATCAGCTACACCATCGCCGACAGCTTCAGCGAGTTCGGCAACCGCACCCGGATCGCCGACCTCGACAACGACGGACGCCCCGACGTCCTGATCGCCGACGTCGACGCGGACCTCCCGCAGTTCTGCCCCTCCAGCGGTCGGCGGATGCACATCTATCGCAACACCGGCAACGTCTCCGCGCTGCTCGACGAAGACGGAGAGGTCCTCCCCAACAGCCAGATCGCCAACACCTACGACACCGCGCCGATCGACATCGACGGCGACGGCTGGCTCGACCTGGTGGTGGCTCGGTGCCAGGGCGTCTTCGTCTGGATGAATCAGCCGCCGATCGGCCTCGACTTCGACTACCCCGACGGACGGCCGTCCAACGTGCTGCCCGGCGAGACGACCTCCTTTCCCGTCGCGATCCAGATCGCCGGAGGAGGCGAGGTCGTCGATGGCACCGCCCTGCTGTTCGCCTCGATCGATGGCGGCGCCTGGTCTTCGAGCCCGCTGATTCCGGATGGCGACCAGTGGCTCGCCAGCCTGCCCGCCGTCGCCTGCGGGCAGACGCTTCGCTACTACCTGTCTGCGGATCTCTCCAACGGCGGCGTGACCACCGACCCGCCGACGGCTCCGGGCAGCACGTTCTCGCCGACGGTCTCGACCGGCGTCGAGGTCGCCTACGAGGAGAGCTTCGAGATCGACGACGCGGGATGGACCGTCGTGAACGACGCCGGCATGATCACCCCCGGTTGGGAGCGGGCCGATCCGATCCCGACCGTCACCGGCGGCCAGCAGGCGGCGCCCGACGTCGCCGGCGACGGCGAGATGGCCTGGGTCACCTACAACGGCATGCCGGGAGGCACCGCCGGAAGCAGCGACCTCGACCTGGGTCCGACGGTGCTGACCTCGACCGCGATTCTGCTCGCAGGCGAGGACGCGACGGTCTCCTACCGCTGCTGGTTCTTCTGCAACGACGCCGGCGATCCGGTGCAGGCGGACACGCTCCAGATCGAGATCTCGACCGATGACGGCGCGTCCTGGCACCTCGCGGACGAGGTGTCCGCGAGCGCCGCGGCGTGGACCGAACGGAGCTTCTCGGTGTCCTCCGCGGCAACGCCCGGCGAGACCCTGATCATCCGCTTCATCGCCCAGGATCGCCCGAACAACTCGATCACCGAGGTCGGCATCGATCTCGTCAAGGTCGAGCGGGTGGTCTGCGAGGATGCGGGCAACCCCGCGGATCTCGACGGCGACGGCACCGTCGGGGGCGCGGACCTCGCGGTCCTGCTCGCTGCGTGGGGCCAGCCCGGGCCCGCCGATCTCGACGGCGACGGCACCGTCGGAGGCGCAGACCTCGCCCTCCTTCTCGCGGCGTGGGGCAAGTGAGTTCACGGCGGCCCGGTCGCACAGGCGACCGGACCGCAACGGCCCCTGCGACCCACGACTCCTGAACGGAACACGAGCCCGGCCTTGGCCGGGCTCGTGGTTCATTGCAGATCCATTCGTCGGGCCGCCCCGGAATCGACTGGAATCGACCGAGGTTCCAGGCCAGCGAACTCACTCCTCCACGGAAGATTCCGGGCTGGCGCCCGCGACGGTGTCGCGAGAGGCCATCAAGGCCTCGGTGCCACCAGCGAGTTCGAGAGCCGCTGCCGGGGAGATCCGCATGCCGGGCACGCGGCGGCCTTCGTTGATCATTCGCACCGTGAAGTCGGTCAACGCCCACGGGTCGAATCCTGCTGCAGCAGACAGAGCGACGCCTCGAAGATCGATGGCCACCGGGTCGTCGTCGATCTCGTCGGCGAACCAGGCGAGCGGGGTCTGCGACTCGGCGGCGAGCGCCATCGCCTGCTCGGCATCCGACCAGCGGTCGGCGTCCCCCCGGGCATCGCCCCCGTCGAGGGCGAATCGTCGCAGCCGATCGGCGCGGCGTTGGAGTCCTTCGCCCATCGCGCGCATCGATTCCGAACGCTCCACCCTCGCCACTTCGCGGCCGAGCAACGCCGAGAGTTCGGCGTCGGAAACGGCCTCGACAAGGCCTGAGGTGACGAAGACGAAGCCACCCGGCAGCGCGAACGCATCGACGACCTCCGGCGCTTCGAGCACGATCCAGATCCAATCGGCATAGGGGCGAGGCAGGCGACTCTCGCGAGCCACCGCAGCGCCGATCGTCGCCACTCGGACGGCCATGTCGCCCGCCGAATCCGCCGCCGGCACGACCGCGAGGATCCGGCCCGCGAGCTCTCGGCCAAGGAAGAACCGGTCCGCCGGCGAGGGATCGTCGAAGGACGTCTCCAGCGCCGATGCGGCCTCGAGCGTCGGGAACGCGCGTGGCTCCGCGGCGAGGATGAACCCATCGACGGCGTCACGGTCGGGGCGAGTCGCGAACACCTGCATCCACGGCAACCCCCCACCCCCGACCGAGGAGGGGGATCCGAAGGTCCCGAAGGCGATGTCCTGAAGATCCGATTCGGCGCCAAGCATCACGTCGGCGGGAGGCCTCGCCTCGTACCGGCTCGGCGTGACCAGACAGGACCAGGGCACGTACCCCACGACGTCGCCGACGCGGAACTTCGCCCAGGTCGGCGTCCACGATCGGTCGTCCCCCGCGTTCGGGGAGTCCATCTGCGGCGTCGCGCGAGCCCACAGCAGCTTCTCCTCGACGACGATCTCGCCGCTCTGCTTCAAGGTGCCGAGCAGACGCGAACTCGTCGTGGGCAGCGTGTGGACGGGCGCTCTCGCCGTCGCGACGACCATGGGTTCGGAGACCGGACTCGGCCAGACGGTGTCGTCGATGCCGGCCCAGCGAGCGGCACGACTCGCATCGGCATCGAGGCCGGCGGAGTCGATGGCTCCGGCCCTCGTGGACAGCGACGTCGAAGCGGAACGCTCCGGCGTCGCGGCGCATCCGGCGAGCAACCCCGCGACAAGGGCTCCGGCGATCGTGCATCTGGACATGTTCGAGGGCTCCGGGGGGGTGTGCGTGACGGCCGATTCATCCTCGGCGAGAAAGACTACTCGCCTTGCAAAGTGGCGGCGGCACCGCGTCAGGCGTCGATCGATCGTCCAAGGGGGCGTCAGGCGGACTCCCGGGTCGACTTCCGTCGTTCACACTCCGGGAATCACGAACGCCGTGGGCTGGGCACGCCCCCGCCCGCCGGCTCCCGGCCGTCGTCTGCCGCATGCCGAGCGCCTTTGGATGCCGCGATCGACGGCGAGGTCAGCCTCGAGAGCGCTACGAGGAGGTCACGATGGTGGTCGAATCCTCTCCTCGCACCCGGAGCGACGGGGGAGGCTCGCCCTCGATCCTCGGCAGGGCCCGCGATCGTGCGGCATCCGCATCGAGGCCCGGCAACTCGACGACGCCACCACGCTCGAGACCGACGGTCGCCCCGTTCAAGGGCAGGTGCGCACCGGTCAGACGCAGCGTGGCGCCCGAGGAGACGGTGCCTCGACTCTGCGCCAGGAACTGCCGCTCGAGCAGGCCTCCGCGGACCTCGACGAAGCCGCCCCGCAGGCCCGCCCTCGCGCCTTCGATGCGACCCGACTGCAGCACGAGACCGCCGTCGCCGGCGAAGTCGATCGTCGGCCACGCGACGGCGCCGTCCGGGCCGAGATCGACCACCAGCACGGACTCGATCGGTGAGCTTCCCACGACCGCCGCCTCGATGTCGACGCCTTCCTCGGCAGCCCAGTTGGCCGGATCGCGAGGATCCGAGGAACCCCCGTCGCCGGTCCACTTCAGAGCCGTCGACGGGATCTCGGCGTTCGCAGCCCCACCGTCCTCCACCGGCGGCGGCGGCGGCTCGTAGGTGGGGTTCCAACGAGGTTCCCGGCTCGGGGTGCGCTTGGCGAAGATCGCCTCCGCCTCGGCGACGAGATCCGGTCGCGATGGCGCGAGATCGGTGGTCTCGTTGGGATCGACCGCGAGGTCGTAGATCTCGATCGGTGGGTCCTCGACCGTTCGAATGTTCTGACGAATCGCCTTGTGGTTCCCGAACCTCGCCGCCACCGACGCACGCCCGGAGGGCTGCTCCCAGTAGAGCGGCGGCCGCTTCGATGGTGCGTCGCCCTCGAACGCGGAGACCAGCGCGATCCCCGAGGGCTCGGTCGCGGACTCGGCGCCGGCGATCTCGAGAATCGTCGGGAAGAGGTCGTAGCCCACGACCGGAAGATCGCACTCGGATCCAGCCTCGATCCGACCGGGCCAGGTCGCGATGAAGGGCACCCGAAGACCACCCTCGTAGAGTTGGGTCTTGTGTCCGCGGAGTTCGCGATTGCTCTGGAAGAAGTCCGGATCGAATCCGCCGATGTCCCAGGTCGCTCCGTTGTCGCTGGTCACGATGTAGACGGTGTCCTCGGCGAGCCCCATCGCCTCGATCCGATCGACGACCGCGCCGAAGTCCGCGTCGGCGCGGGAGATCATCGCCGCGTAGGTCGCGCGGGGCTCCTCGCACGGCAGGTACCAGCGCTTGCCGTCGTAGGCGAAGTCCTCGAACTCGCCTCGGTACTCCGCGACGGACTCCTCGGGCGCCTGCAGCGCCAGGTGGGGCACGATCGTCGCGTAGTAGATGAAGAAGGGCCGATCCGGATGCGGCGCGATCTCCGTGTCGAGCCAGTCCAGCACCGCCTCCCGCATCAGGTCCGGTGCGTACTGCTCGCCGGAGAGGCCGCGGTCGTTGCCTTCCAGCGGAACCTGCTCGCGATCGTCGAACAGGTACCGCGGATAGAAGTTGTGGGCGTTCCGCTGGCAGAGGTATCCGTACCAGCGGTCGAAGCCGAACTCGAGCGGATGTCCGTCCATCTCGCCGGGCCCGCCGAGGCCCCACTTTCCGGTGGCCATCGTCGCGTAGCCTCGCCGCCTCAAGGCCGTCGCGATCGTCTCGGTCCCCGGTTCCAGGGCCGGCTGCCCGCCGTAGGTCCCGTCGTCGAGGTTCGCGACCTCCTTGTTGTCGCGGATCTGGCAACGGCCGAGATCGAGACCGGTCAAGAGGCTCGCCCGGCTCGGCGCGCACACCGAAGCCGCGGAGTACGCCTGCGTGAACATCATGCCCTCGCGGGCGATCGCGTCGATTCGCGGCGTGCGGATGACCGGGCTGCCGGTGCATCCGAGATCACCGACGCCGAGATCGTCGAAGAACAAGAGGACCACGTTGGGCGGCCGATCCGCGGTGGGTTGCGCGTCCCTCCCCGCCGTCGACGCCGCGCTCCCCTGCGAAGCCTTGGCCGAGACGCATCCGCCGCAAAGCGCGATCGCCGGAAGCACGGCGAAGAGCGAAACGAGGATCCGAGTGGTGGCGGGCATGGTCTGGCTCCTGCGACCTCGGTCGGCGGTGTCCGTCGCCGATCCATGAACGCAGCCCCATCTTGGGCTTCGGAACCGGTTCGTCCAGCGCTCGGGTCGCGACAGCGACGTTCCGAGTCGGCTCGCACGCCGACCCGGTCGGGCGAGGAACGCGCCACGCCTGCCGGTCGCTTGCACCAATCGACCCGAGCGAGGACGCTCGAAGGATGATGCTTCAGCAGATCACCATCGGTGTCGCCCTACTCCACGCGCTCGTCGATCCGGTCGCCGACTCGCACGATGGCGAGCGACCCGGCGCCCCGAACATCGTGATCATGTTCGTCGACGACCTCGGCTACGGCGATCTCGGGTGCTACGGGGGAACGGTCGCACCGACACCTCGACTCGATGCGCTCGCCGGCGAAGGCCTCCGAGCCACGGACTTCTCGGTGGCCCAACCGGTCTGCTCGGCGTCGCGGGCGGCGTTGCTGACCGGCCGCTATCCGCACCGAATCGGAATCACCGGGGCGCTGGGTCCGCGGGCGAAGCGTGGCCTCGACGAGAACGTCGTCACGCTCGCGGAACTCTGCCGCGACCGCGGATACGCCACCGCGCTCTTCGGCAAGTGGCATCTGGGGGATCACGAGCCGCATCTCCCGACGCAGCACGGCTTCGACGAATGGTGGGGCATCCCCTACTCCAACGACATGTGGCCCCGGCACCCCGAAAGCCCCCAGCACTACCCGCCGCTTCCGCTTCGCGAGGGCGATGCCGAGGGCGAACGCCTCGTCGAGGAGAACCCCGACCAGCGTCGCTTCACCACCGAGGCCGTCGCTCGCGGCGCGGACTTCATTCGAAGAAGCGTCGCGGCGGATCGCCCCTTCCTGCTGTACGTGCCGCACCCCATGCCGCACGTTCCCCTCTTCGTCAGCGAGAGCGGCGCCGGCCGCAGCGGGACCGGTCTCTACGGCGACGTCGTCGCCGAGATCGATGCGTCGATGGGCACGATCCTCGACACGCTCGAGGCCAACGGCGTCGCCGAGAACACCATCGTCGTCTTCACCAGCGACAACGGTCCGTGGCTCTCCTACGGCGACCGCGCGGGCACCACCGGCCCGCTTCGCGAGGGCAAGGGCACCACCTTCGAAGGCGGCGTCCGGGTGCCCTGGATCGCCCGCTGGCCCGGGCGATTCCCAGCAGGCGAGACCATCGAGGCGCCATTCAACGCGATCGACATGCTGCCGACGCTCGCCGACGCGATCGGGGCGCCGACGCCCGTCGAGGTCGAGGGCCGAAGCGTGCTCGCCTCGCTCGAGGATCCCGAGGGCACCCCCCTCGATCGAGGACCCATCCTCTACTGGTATCACGCACCCGGCGGCGGGCAGGAGGTGCAGGCGGTCCGCGAAGGACGCTGGAAGTTGCATCTGCCCCACCGCTACCGATCGATGCAGGGCCGCGAGGTCGGGTCGGGCGGTCGGCCCGGCAAGTACGACTACGGGCGGACCATCGGACTCGAACTGTTCGATCTCGAGGCCGAGATCGGCGAGGTCACCGACGTCTCCGCGGCGCATCCCGAGGTCGTCGCGCGGCTTCGCGGCATCGCCCGGCGCGAACACGCTCGGGATGTCGCCGCCGCCGGCATGACGTGGCTCGGACCGCACTGGCAGCCCAATCGCCTTCAGGACTGGCGACGGACCGCCGACGCCATCGAGTGCGTGAACGCCCGCGACGCGGTCCGCACGGCGCATCGCCTCGGCACGGCGGTCGATCCCCAGCTCGAGCCCCGGCCGGGACCGATCGGCTTCGTCGAGGTCTCGATCAGGCCCCGAACCGCCGCCGACGGCGAGCTCGCGACGATGGGCGATCTCGCCTTCGCAGGGGTGCTTCTCGGTGCGGGTGGTCGAGAGGTCGACCCCCGACTGACCGCCCTCGTCCAACAGAGCCCCGGACCCGACGGTGGCATGATCATCGCCGTCGACGGGCAACGACGGCTGCACGCGCTCGACTTCTCGCAGCCCCGCGACGGAGGCTTCCGCTGGACGCTCCCCAACGACGCGAGCCTGGCGAGTCTGCCGAGACTCGGAGCGGCGATCGATGGCGGAGTCGCAGATGGCGCCTGGACCTCGGCGGAGTCGGTGCGACTGCGGATCGAGCTGATTCGCGATCGCGACGGCGACGAGGCGGACGATCGCTTCACGCTGGTGGCGACGCTGCGGGAGGAGGACGGAGGCGGGCCGGGCAGCGTGCTCGTCCTCGAGGGCCTGGATGCGGCCGCGATCGACGGTGGTCTCGCCCTCGTCTCCCATCGCAGTCCGAACGGCTTCGCCTTCGCCGACTTCGACGCGGCGGGTCCCGCGGTCGCCTCCGCGCCGGAGCGGCTCGACGAGCCGGTGCTGGCGACGATGTACTCTCTGAGTCGCCGCGGGGGCGATCCTTCGGACAGCCGCATGGGGCACGACCTGCGCCTCACGGCGCAGTTCCAACCGGTTCCCGCCCACACCGTCGTCGAGTGCCGCCTTCAGCTCGAGGACGCCCGCGGGCGTTTCCGGGACGTCGCCGATGCGAACGTCGATGCGACGTCGTTCACCGCGACCTTCGAGGCGCCGGGCGTGATGGTCCCGCAGGGCGGCGACCTGCGCTACCGCGTCGTCGGGATGCTGGCCGAACCCGACGGCACCTTTCGCCCGTTCGCCCGCGACGGAACGCTGCGCGGGGAGCCGCTCGATCGACCATCTCGAATCGCCTCGCTGAGCTGCATCAAGCACTGGACCGGCGGTGCGACATGGAATCACGACGGCATCTGGTACCCCCACGCCGATCTTGCGGAGTCGCTCGAGGCGTTCGATCCGGATCTGCTCTTCTTCGCAGGCGATCAGCTGTACGAAGGCGATCTGACGGGGGTCGACCGCGATCCCCTCGACTACCACACGAAGTGGCAGAGGTTCCTCAGGAGTTTCGGCCATCTGCTGCGCGATCGACCCGCGGTGCTGATCACCGACGACCACGACGTCTACCACGGCAATCTGTGGGGTGCCGGAGGCATCGAGGCGAAGGCCCGCGACGGCCTCACCGCCCAGGACGCCGGTGGCTACCGGATGCCCATCGAGTGGGTGAACATGGTCCACCGCACCCAGACCTCGCACTTGCCGCCGACGCGGGTGGAAGGACCGATCGGCGCCGGCGTCGAGCCGTACACCACGCGGCTGGTCTGGGGGCCGTTCGACATGGCGATCCTCGCCGACCGCATGTGGAAGGACTCCGCCAGCGTGAAGGTGCCCGGGGGCGGCGTGAAGAACGGGTTCTTCACCACGGAGGGATTCGATCCGCGGGATGCCGCGGTCGAGGACGCGTCACTGCTCGGCAAGGCCCAGGAGACGTTTCTCGCCGAGTGGGCGAGCGATCCCCGGCCGGACGCGCCGCGGCGACTGGTCCTGTCGCAGAGCCCCTTCGTCGCGGTCCATGCCCTGCCGGAGGGCCGCACCGATGCGGTCGTGCCGTCGCTCGAGGTGCTCGATCTCGCCGAGGGCGACTGGCCTCCGAACGATGCACCGGTCGCCGACACGGACACCAACGGTTGGCCGCAGCCCGCTCGCGCCCGGGCGGTGCGGTCGATCGCGGACGCCGATGCGTTGCATCTCGCCGGCGACCAGCACCTCGCGACGCTGGTCCAGTACGGCCTCGATGGATTCCGCGACGGGCCGTTCGTCCTGACCTCGCCGGCGATCGCCAACACCTGGCCGCGTCGCTGGATGCCTCGAGTCCCGGGCGGCGCACCGGTTTCCGGCATGCCCCGCGGAGGCGGCGACTTCGAAGACGCGTTCGGGAATCCCATGACGGTGTGGCGGGTGGCGAATCCGACCCGGCGCGGAATCTCACCGGCTCGCCTGCACGACCTTTCGCCGGGCTTCGCGACCGTCGAGTTCGATCCCACGACCGGCGAGACCCGCGTCGCCGCGAGACCTCGCCTTCTCGAGCAGCCGCCCTACTTCCAGTTCACCCTGCCCCACTGACCGCAGTGCATGACGACGGCCCGGCACGGATCCCATGCCGCTCGGGATCCTCCGGGCGGGGGTCAGCAGTTCTTCACCGCCCGACGGATCGCCTCGAACTTCACCTGGTTCTTGGGATCGTTGGTCACCCACCGGTAGACCACGTCGCCGGAGGCGTCGACCACGAAGGCGGCCCGCTTGGAGAAGCCCTTCATGCCGAACAGCTCCCGGTGCAGGCATCCATAGGCACGGGAGACGGTCTTGTTGAAGTCCGAGAGCACCGGGAAGGGAATGCCCTCGAGTTCGCGGAACTTCGCCGTGACGAACGGACTGTCGACGGAGATGCCGTAGATGTCGCAGCCCAGTTCCTCCCACTTGCCCCAGTTGTCTCGAAAGGTGCACATCTCCTCGGTGCAGACGGGACTGAAGGCGAGCGGGAAGAAGAGGATCACCGCCTTCCGCTTTCCAAACACCTCCCCAAGGTCGACCATGTGGCCGGGGGCGTCGGGAAGGGCGATCGGTGGGGCGGGTTCTCCCTTTCGGGCGGGCATTGGCGGACTCCTGGAGAGGTGTGATGTGGCAATCGCGCGGCGAGCGGTTCCATGCCGCGAGGGTCCGAGAGGGTAGGCGATTTCAGAATCCGGGAACCTCGCGGGCGAGCACGGCCGAATTCGGAATCATCGGCGAATGTCCAATCCGGGACTTTGACCGGGTTCGGTCTGGGTTATCTTCGATGATTGGAGGGCGGAATGGATCCGCCCGGGGTCAGGCATGGATGTTCGCCCAATCGCCCCAAGTGACGGGGCGCGACCCTTCCGAGCAGGTCTTGGTGTGGCACGCCGATACGACGACCGGCGTCCTCGTGTCACTTGAGATGTGCCGGACGAACCTTGGTGTGGGACATCACTCGCCGCGACGCGTGGCGGAAGGCAGATCAGGAGACTCGTTCATGAAGCTCACTCGCGGACTTGTCGGGGCCCGAATGGCGTTCATCGCCACGTTCGGCTTCCTCGCCCTCGTCTTCTCGACCTCGTCCGTGCATGCCCAGTCCTGTGGCGATCCCGCCACCGGCGACTGCTGCGAGGCGAACGGCTCGGCCTTCTGCGACGACCAGACCTGCTGCGAGCTCGTGTGCGGTCTCGACGCGTTCTGCTGCGACGTCGAGTGGGACGACGTCTGTGCGGCGACCGCCAACGATCAGTGCGATCTCTGCGGTGGCGGCGGCGGCGGCCCCTGCGAGTTCGAGACCTGCGGCACCGGCGGCGACTGCTTCACCGTGAGCACCGACCCGGGCTGCAGCGATGCGGACTGCTGCTGCGTCGTCTGCGAATTCAACCCCTTCTGCTGCGACGTCGAGTGGGACGCGACCTGCGTCGACGACGCCAACGCCCTCTGCGGCGGCAGCGGCGGATGCGGCGACCCGAACTCCGGCGGCTGCGACGTCGCCAACGGCACGCCCTTCTGCGACGACCTGGGCTGCTGCAACACGATCTGCGCCGCCGACCCGTTCTGCTGCGACACGGCGTGGGATCAGATCTGCGCCGACGCCGCCCTGCAGCTCTGCTACGGCGAGCCCTGCCCCGACGGCGAGTGCACCGGCAACGAGGACGTCAACGAGAACGAGCCCTGCGGCGAGGACACCAACGGCGGCTGCAACAGCGCCACCCCGGTCTACACCGAGCTCGGCTCGGTCGGCGTCGGCGACAGCGTCTCGGTCTGCGGCAACGCCTGGGCCGACTTCGACACCCGCGACACCGACTGGTACCGCTTCACTCTGACCGACTTCGCCGAGGTCAGTTGGACCGTGAACGGCAGCGGTCTCGACAACGACTCCCCCGGCGCCCCGATGGTGGCGTTCGTCATCACCGGCACCTGCCCGGCGGCGGTCATCGAGGCCGGCGGCGGACAGTGCCCGACGACCGTGTCGGCCTGCCTCCCGGCGGGCACCTACGTGGTCTTCGCAGGCCTCAACGCGTTCAACGGATTCGCCTGCCCCGGCATCTCCTACACGGCCGAGTTGACCGTGAACGACCCGAAGGCCGCCGGATGCCCCGTGCCGCCTGAGAACGACGACTGCGCCGGCGCCATCGAGATCTTCGAGGGCGACACCGACTTCAGCACCATCGGCGCGTTCACGAGCCAGCCCCCGCTCGGTGCGGCCTGCGAAAGCTTTGGAAGCACCCAGATCTTCAACGACATCTGGTTCCAGTGGACCCCGACCTGCGACACCCTCGCCCAGGTCTCGACCTGCAACCAGGCCGACTTCGACACCCGCCTCGCGGTCTACGCCGAGGTCTGCCCGGAGCTGCCCGGCGAGGAGATCGCCTGCAACGACGACGGCACCGGGTGCACCGGGTTCACCTCGCAGCTTCAGTTCGAGGCGTTCGAAGGCGTGACCTACTACATCCGCGTCGGATCCTTCGGCGCCACCGCCTCGGGCACCGGCATCCTGTCGCTCTGCGGTTGCGACATCGAGTGCCCGGAACTCCCCGCCTGCGGCGTGCCGGGCACCGGCAGCTGCAGCGAAGCCAACGGCACCCCCTACTGCGAGGACGCGGAGTGCTGCGAACTCGTCTGTGCCGGCGACCCGTTCTGCTGCGACACCGCGTGGGACCAGATCTGCGCCGACACCGCCCTGGCCCTCTGCTTCGCGGAGCCCTGCGAGGCCGGCCAGAACTGCCCGCCCGACGCCGTCGAGGAGGGTGAGCCCTGCGGCAGCGACACCAACGGCGGCTGCAATTCCGGCGATCCCGGACCGACGACCCCGCTGTCGATCGGCGACACCGTCTGCGGCACGTTCTGGGCCGACGACAACACCCGCGACACGGACTGGTACGAGTTCACCGTCGACGTCGACAGCGACGTGACCTGGGCCGTCAACGCCGACATCGACGTCGTGGCGTTCCTCATCTCGGCGTCCTGCCCGCCGGCGATCATCGCCAGCGACGACGCCGGAACCTGCCCGACGACCGTCGAGGCGTGTCTCCCGGCCGGCACCTACCGGGCGTTCGTCGCCCTGCCGGTCTTCGGCGGCATCCCCTGCGGTTCGGATTCCACCAACTACACCGCGACGCTGACCGCGGTCGAGACCGATCAGTGCGGTCTGGACAACGACGTCTGCGCCGGAGCCATCGAGGTCGAGACCGGAGACACGCCGTTCTCGAACGTCGGTTCGTTCACCGAGGGCGACAATCTCCCCGCGGAGTGCGAGAGCTTCGGCAGCGTCACGATGTTCAACGACATCTGGTTCAAGTGGGTTTCGGACCAGACCGGCGACATCACCGTCTCGACCTGCAACCAGGCCTCCTTCGACACCCGTCTCGCCGCCTACGTCGGCGAGTGCGAGTCGCTCGAGCTGGTCGCCTGCAACGACGACGGCGACGGCTGCTCCGGCTTCACCTCGTCGATGCCGATGTCGGTCGAGGAGGGCGTCACCTACTACATCCGCCTGGGTTCCTACGGGGCCGCGGGTCAGGGTGACGGCGTCCTGTCGATCGGCGAAGGCGGCGGCGGCGGCACGCCGGAGAACGACGAGTGCGAGGGCGCCATCGAGGTGTTCGACGGCGTCACCGGCGTCAACAACTTCAACGCCACCAACAGCCCGATCCAGCCGCCCGAGGACCTGTGCACGTTCTTCGGCTCGGCGACCGTCAACAACGACGTCTGGTACTCCTACTCGACGACCTGCGACGGCACCGTGACGATCTCGTTCTGCGAGGCCAACGGCGGATCGGCCAGCTTCGACACCAAGTTGGCCGTCTGGAGCGGTCCGGACTGCGACAGCCTCACCATCGTGGCCTGCAACGACGACACCTGCGGCCTTCGAAGCGAGGTGACGTTCGATGCGGTCTGCGGCGAGGCGTACTACATCCAGTTCGGTGCCTACAGCACCGCCGGCAGCGGTTCGGGACAGATGGCCATCAGTTGTGCCGGTGATGCCTGCGACGACCCCACCGACCCGGGCGACCTCAACGGCGACGGCGTGGTCAACGCCGCGGACCTCAACATCCTGCTCGCCGCATGGGGCACCGACAACGCGATCGCCGACATCAACGGCGACGGCATCGTGAACGCCGCGGACCTCAACATCCTGCTCGCCGGCTGGACCGGCAGCTGATCAGGACGAGCCTCTCAGGACCCCCACCCCCGGGCTTCGGCCCGGGGGTTTTTCGTGAGACCCCCTCGGGTCCCCCCGAAGTCCGCCGATCCTCGACGCGGCGAGAGGTTCGGGGAACCTCGGATCTCGCGGCCTCGTAGGCACCGGCGCACCGATTCAACCTTGGCGACCGTGATTCATCACCTCCACATCCGAGCTCTCGCCTCCGCGATCGCCCTCGTCTTGGGGCCGTGGCTCCATGCCCAGTCGTGCGGG
>Ga0075475_10000394_pt1 | contig 20283 bp, 14 predicted proteins | sample DEB08_DNA_10_FD_76342 | JGI IMG/M metagenome (GOLD analysis project Ga0075475, IMG submission 76342) | Aqueous microbial communities from the Delaware River and Bay under freshwater to marine salinity gradient to study organic matter... | ecosystem: Environmental > Aquatic > Marine > Coastal ... | reverse complement strand
AAAGACTAGGCTTCACCGATTTAATCGATGGTGCTACATCTAAGTGGGCATTTGCGTACAAAGGAGCTTAATATTAGGCTTATGGTTTTGGTGGGTTGCCTTAAACCCACCACTTTTTAACTATGGCAGATTTAATAACATTAAGAGAATACAAAAACTTTGCGGGACTTACTGGAGAAAGTGAGAATGCAAAAATTAACGTAATTATTCCTGCTATTAGCCAAGCGGTAAAAACATACTGCGGCACAAGTTTTATAGACTATTATAGCACAGATAAAACAGAGTACTATGATATAAAAGATAAGTACACTAACGCTATAATACTTGATGAGAGTCCAATTGTGAGCATCACCTCTGTAGAAGAAAGAGAAAGTCAGTCAGACTCATATACGACTCTAATATTTGAAAATTCAGACTCAAGCGGAAAATACGACTACGTAGTAGATTATAATGCAGATACTATATTTAGAACTACTGCAACAGGAGACAAAATGTTTCCACAAGGAAGAAGAGCAGTAAAGGTAGTTTATAAGTCAGGATATTCAGCAACACCTGAAGATTTAAAATTAGCATGTTTTGATTTAGTTAAGTACTATTTAAAAGATGAAAGAAAAGCAAACTTATCTATATCAGGTGCACAGATACAAAATCCTGTATCAACAAGTTTAAGGGAAAATATAGGATTTCCTGATCATATTAAACGTATACTGGATTTTTATAAAATACATAAGTAATGCCTGTCAAGTTTAATCATAAGAAAGGCTCACAAGGAAGTCTTTTTGATTTTGTAAGTTATTCTAAAGAAAGAGGAGGAATAACAGGAGAAGTAATAGCACAAGAGTTTAGTAATGACTTAAGTACTGCTTCTAATACTTTAAGGGACCAAGTAGATAACATAATGATAGGTCAATTACTTGTACCAAATCAGTTTCTTACTAAATTAAATGCTGCCGCAGCAAAATTACTAAAAAGTAAAATAAGTTCAGGAAATATACTAACTAAGAGAACTCAAAGCGGGTTAAGAAATGCTCTAAATGGCCTTATACAAGCATTACAAGGCTCAACTGCAGGAGGTATGGGATGGCAAGTAGACCACGAAGAGCTTAATATTGTAGGAATTAGACTCGTTTATGTTTTAGAGTATTTAAGATATATAAGAGGAGAGATACAGCAAAATACAAAACAAAGAAAAAATGCAAGAGGTTTATCTGGACTAGGCGACACAGAAGTAGGAAGTTTAGAAATAGGAGGAGTGTCCAATACAGTAACTGCAGCAGAGTTTGACACATTAATAGCAGACTTTAAATGGTTGGTAGCTTCTTGTGCATCTTTAGAGAACGCATATAAAAGTAGTATATCTGTAAGTCCAAAAGATATGATGAAACTAACTAAAGATTGGTTAAAAGCAAATAAATATAATTTAGAAGTTTATAAAGATAAAGTTTTTAATGTAAATTCAAAAACAGACTTTAAGTTTAGATTAACAACAGAAGAGTTTAATACAGACATCAAAGGAAGAATTGAAAGAATATTAGGAAGACAAGCATCTAGATTACTTTTACAACCCATTAAGTCTTGGTGGGGTAGTTGGAGAACTCAAGAAGATGCATTTAAAAAAGACTTCTTTCCAGGCAGACCAAAAGATTTAATGAAAATAAAAGGTTCTAAGCAAATGGGACCTGAAATAGAAAATCAATTATTAGATTCATTCGATGGAAAAAACAGAACATATTCATCTAGTACAAAAGGTTCTTCAAAAGTTATAGAAAAACCACAGAATAAAACTAGAACAGAACTAAAAAAGGTAGCTAGAAATCAGGCACAAGCAGTTAAAACATTACAAGCCGCAAGTGCAAAAATAGCAAGAGCAAAAGTAGCTGAAGAAAAACCGAATGAAGGCATCAGTTTACTAAAACTTAAAAGACAAATTAATAGAAGTCTTGGAGCAGAAGTACGAAGAAATATGGGAAGACCTGCTTTAAGAAATCAAACAGGACAATTTTCTAATAGTGTAGAATTATTGAGCTTAAGAGATACAGGAAAAAATATAACAGGTGAATATACTTACACTTTAACAGGGGGAGGTCAAAGTAAAAATAAGACAGGAGTATATTCAACTTTTGAGAATTTAGGTAAGAAAAGGTGGCCAAGAGGATATAATCCAAAACCTTTAATAGCAAAAAGTATAAGAAACTTAGCTATGAAATATACAGAAAGAAAATTTACACTTAGGAGAGTATAATGGCGTATAGAACACAAAGAAAGAAGATAGCCGAAGCTCTTGTAAGTAAGTTAAAAGAAATTGATGGAAATTATCCATATAATTCAAATATATTTAATAATGCTGATTCACATTTAGTATTTTTAGATGAAATACAACAATATCCAAAAATATGTGTTGTTGCAGGAGACGAAGAAAGACTTTATCAACCTGGAGGATTTAAATGGAGATTTTTAACAGTAACAATCAGGGCATATGTAGATGATGCAAATGACCCTCAAGAAGTTTTGTCACTATTGCTCGAAGATATCGAAAGAGTAGTCGATGATAATGACATACTAGTGTATGACGATACAGTTTCACCAAATTTATCCACTGCATCTATGACTATTCAACAGATTAGTACAGATGAAGGGGTAATCGCTCCTTTAGGGATAGGTGAAATGATAATTGAAGTACGATATTAGGAAACAGGTAAAGCAGAAAATTCTAGCTGAACCCTTTCCAAAGTAAATATAGGAGATAAGCAAAATGGCTTTAAATCTATCAAGAAATACCTCGGTATTTGTCTCAACAGGTAATGGAGTACACGCAAGTGGTGGTTCAGTACTAAACTTAGACGATTTTACCAAAGGTACAGGATTCGTTGTCGGTGATGTAATTACTATGGGTACAACAAGTGGTAGTGGTTCAGGATTAAAAGTAATAGTTACTGCTATTGGAGTCAGCGGAGCTGTTGACGCTGTAGCAATTCCTAATAACTTTAGAGGAACAGGATATGAAGACAATGATACAGTAACTGCAACTCTTACCAATGGTGGAGCACTTGCTGGAACTGCATTTGAGGCAGTAGTACAAGGAGTTTCCGCTACTACGGCTCAAGGAAGTAGAACTGCAACAGGTCTTTTTAAAGGAAATGGAACAAATGCAAATACATTCAAAATTGGTGTATTAGATGGTTATAGCTTCTCACAAGGAAGTGACGCTACTGATATAACAATTAGTGAAGCAGGTTCAGCGCCAAGTAGAGGCTCAAAAAGATTTAATGACTCTTTACCACCAGCAGAATGGTCTTTCGGTACTTACGTAAGACCTTATAAGCATGGTACAAGCAGTCATAGATCAAGTGACACCCATGATATGTGTGAAAACATTTTATGGGCAGCTATTGCAGGTAAAGATATTACTGGAGGCGCCTTAACAGGAAATTCAGAAACTGCTATAAGTGTTGATTCAACAGAAGCAGTGGTATCTTTTGTAAGGTCAGACCATCACGAACTATTAAAAATGTCTATTTTCTTTGCATTAGAAAATACAACTTACAGACTAAATGAATGTCAAGTAAACCAAGCAGAAATTGACTTTTCAATTGATGGTATTGCTACTATCACATGGTCAGGCAATGCTACAACTATTGACCAAGTATCAACAGTTATAGAAGACCCTTCTAAAGCTTTGATCAGTACAAATGGAACTCAAACAACAAGTGACGCTGCAACTTACACAGAAGGATATAACTATGTAGATACAACTGCACCGGGAGATGCTGATTATTTAAGAAATAAATTATCAACATTAAGTCTGAGTCACGGAAGAAACAGTGGTAATATATTAGAAGTTGGTGCAACAGGTAATGATGTTAACTATGATATAAATATTACAGGCGGTTCAATAACTATTGCCAATAATATTACTTACGTAACACCAGAAACTTTAGGTCTTGTGGATGTACCAATAGGTTCTTTTACAGGTGCTAGACAAATCAGTGGTTCTTTAACAATGTATTTAGATACTAAACCAGATGGATCAAATAAGTTATTGTCTGACTTAACAGCAGCTACTGACTTAGTTAATAATGCATTTAATATGAGTCTATTTATGGGCGGCGGTTCTTCTTCAACTCCAGTAGTTAAATTTGCTTTACCAAAAGCTCACTTACAGATACCTACTATTGAAACAGCAGATATTATATCAACAACCGTTGAATTTGCTGGTCAAGGTACAAACCTGTTAACAGGGAATGAAATGACAGTTACATATAAAGGTTCAACTATTCATTCAGACTCTGCTTATGCAACAGACTATACTGTATAACAATGACAGCGTACAATCTACTTCGAGAAAGTAGTGTACACATCGTACACAACGGGAGTCGTTACTTATTAAAGACGACTCCTGAAGTGTCGTTCTCACAAACATTTGCGGAAGATGCATACGAAGTTAAGACTTTGCACGATCAAACAAAGATGTTTCAGGGAACAAGCGTAACAAAAGCAAATCCTGCGAACTTTAGTTTTGCAGTTCATCTAACTCAAGAGAAAGATGAATCAATCGTAAAAAGTCTTCTAACAGATTACGACACAAGTAATGGAGAACAATTATTAAAATCGTTTGACTTATATATCGTAACTGGAGAAAGCACCTTCAAATTAGAAGGTTGCGTAATTACTCAAGGAGAGTTTAATTTAGCAAAAGGCTCACCACTTATATTAAATGTAAGTGGAAATGCCAAAAAGCTAAGTAGAGTGGGAAATGCCAGCTATTCGCTTCCAGGTTCACTGGTAGGCGCCAGTTCGACTAGAACTCCCACCTTATCTTTGTTAGATGTAGAGGTAGATTCAACAGATGTACCTAATCTAGCAACCGCCACTTTACAAGTGCAAAACAATATCAATTGGACTCCTTTTGAGACTTTACAAAATAGTTTGTCAGTTACTTCAGCAAGTAATGCAATGTACCCGACAACTTATACATTAGGAGATAGAGTAGTAAGCGGAAATATTACACAATATTTAACAAGTAATAATTCTAGTACTTTTCAATCTTTTGATACTTCAGCAAACGTAGCAGTAAAAACCATAGTAAATGGTAGTACTTTTTTAAATGCCAATCTTACAGGTTGTATGTTTACAAAAAGAAGTGATGTTGCTGAAGCTTACACGCAGACTTTTGACTTTCGATTAGTTACTAGTCCTGCAAATTTAGGAACCATTATAACATATTAGGAGAAAATAAATGGATTTAAAATCATTACTGGTAGACAGTAAAACAACTTGGGTAGAATTCCCAGGCTTAGATGGGTTTGAAGTAGAACTTGCGAATTTATCTAGAAAAGAATTAGTAAACTTAAGAAAAAAGTGTACTACAAATAAGTTCAATAGAAAAACTAGAGCATTTGAGGAATCCTTAGATGACGAAAAGTTTGTAAAAGAATTTACAGAAGCAACTATAAAAGGTTGGAAAGGCTTAAAACTTAAGTATTTAGAAGATTTAGTTCTTGTTGATTTACAAAATAATGATGTAGAATCAGAATTAACTTATACTTTAGAAAATGCACAACACTTAGTAGAAAGCTCTTCTGAGTTTGATAACTGGCTCAATGAGGTAGTCTTTGACTTAGAAAACTTTCGTACTAGAGAACCAGGAAAAACTGTTAAAAAGTCTGGAGACGTATCTAAATAATTCAGACATAGGCATGACTAAAGACCAGTATCTCATGATGTGTGAGCAAACTGGAGAAGAAATAGAGTGGGAAAAATGTCCTCCTGCTTGGGAAGACTTTCCAGACTTAGTAATTGATATACTAAATATCTTCAACAGCTTAGGAGATAGAATATTTCCAGATATAGGTTATATAGGAAAAGATTTTACTAATTTAAAATTTTTAATAAAACATTACAATATACAAACTCAACATATAGATTTTGTATTTAATACAATACTGTGGTTAGACAGCAGAGCTATCGAAAAGTCTCAGAAAAAAATAAAAGCTGAGTATGATAGAATAAAAAGAAAATAAATGGCAGACGGAAAAGTAGATTTTACAGTAAACGCAACCGATAAAGGAAACTCCCTTAAAAAAACTGCGGATAAAACAAAAAAACTAGGTAAAGAAGTCAAAAATACTGGTAAAAATTATCAACAAGCAAGTAGAAATGCAGATTCGTATCATAAAACTGAAAAGTCTATGTATACTACAACGCTTAACAGTACTAAAGCGTTTTCTAAACAAGCTCAATCTATCGGAGGAGGTTCTTCAGGTCTTGTTGGTGCTTATGCTACTTTGGCTGCTAACGTTTTTGCTGCAAGTGCTGCTTTTCAATTTCTAAAAAATGCTGCAAGATTCGATATATTATCTGAGGGTTTAGAAGAGTTAGGAAATCAATCTGGAAGAACTCTAAGTATAGTTGCTAATAGTTTAAGAGAAGTTACTGGAAATGCAATTTCTGCAGAAGAAAGCCTAAGGTCAGCAGCTTTAGGTATTTCAGGTGGATTCGGACAGACCGAATTAGAAGGCCTAGCAAAAATAGCAAAAGGAGCATCCATAGCTCTAGGAAGAGATTTAGGAGATGCATTTGATAGGCTAACAAGGGGTGCAATTAAACTTGAACCAGAAATTTTAGATGAATTAGGTATTATGGTTCGTCTTGATGACGCGGTAGAAAACTATGCTGTTGTTTTAGGAAAGTCTGCTTCTCAATTAACTCAACTAGAAAGAAGACAAGCTTTTATGAATGCTATCCTTGAGCAAGGTTCAATTAAATTTGGAAACATAGCAGAAAAAGTAGATAATAATCCATACGATAGATTAGCAGCAGCTTTTAGAGATTTAACAAAAGATATAGGTAAATTTGCCAATATAACAATTATACCTTTTATAGAGTTACTAGCAGAAAATACTGGAATACTTATAGCTTCTTCACTACTTTTAGCAAGTACTTTTGCAAAACAAATGATTCCAAGTCTTTTAAAAGGAGGAGAAGCCGCAGAAACCGCCTCTCTTAGATTAGGAGCTTTAGCAGACCAGCAAAGAAGAGCAGCTGGAGAAGCAGTTAAAAGAACTGTTTCATCTTTGACAGGTACAATAGGGCCAAAAGATGCACAGAATCAAATTAAGTTAATTAAAGAAAGTAATGGACAACTTAGAGTACAAAACGATTTAATAAAACAACTTCAAAGAAGTCAAAGAGCTTACCAAGTACAAATTGATAAGGGTGCTGCTTTTGGTAAAGATTTAACTAATAAAGAGATACAACAAAAAAGAGAAAAACTAGCACTACTGGATGCAGAAATACTTAAACTTAAACAACTTCAAGTAGCTCAAAATATCGGGTTCACTTCTTCAGTAGCAGCAAATACAGCGGATATTCGAGGATTATTATCAGGTAGTATAGGAGATATTTTAACAGACCAATCAGGAAGAACTCCTATGGACTCTATAAAAGGATTGCCAGATGATTTTAAAAGATTAAGTGGAGAAGCAGGAGCAGCTTTTTCTTTATTTAAAGAAGGAAATGATGTTATTGAAAAAAATGGTGGAAAGGTTGGAAAGTTAAGCAAGCTTTTTGGCAATCTAAAATTAGGAGTAACAGCTGCAGCAGGTGGAATGAGATTATTTGGTGCTGCCCTTTTAAATGCTATACCTATTATTGGACAAATAATTTTTGGAATTAGTTTATTAGTACAATTCTATAAAAAGATTACATTTGATGAAAAGCAAGAAGAAATAAATAAAAAATTAGAAGATTATGAAACAATTTTAGATGCAGTAGCAGGGAAAACCGAAGAATATAATAGAGTATTAGCAAAAGTTGAGGACCCCTTTTTAAGAATTACACAAAGTTTTACTATCGCTTCTGGTTTAATTGATGAAACTGTTACTCAATTAGAAGAACTTATAAAATTACAAAATCAATATGGTAAAGAAGAAAAAAACGCTGCTAACTCAGAAGGAACTTTTAATTTTAATACAATCGATGCGAATTTAGAATTATATAGGCAAGCCAATGAAAATGCTATAAAAGAACAAGAGCGATTTGCAAGAGCAATGAACACAGCAAATCTAGAAGCATTTACTTTTGTAAAAAGACAAGATTTAATGAAAAGTCCTATTATGCAACAGTTACTCACATTAAGAGAAGAAGGGCCAAAAATAGTAAATGATATATTAAACAATACATTAGATTTAGATGATTTAATTGAAGCAGGAGATAATGAAGCTTTAATGAACGGAGTTTTAGAGGCTTTAAAGAAAACTAAAGAAGCGTTAAAAGATACTGGCCCAGCTTTAAAAGATTTGGAAGCAGCTTTCAAAGAGTCTGAAAAAGTATTTAGTGGATTTTTAAATGCTGCTTTTCCTAAAACTAAATGGGACCAAACTACAGAATCTATAAAAGCAACAACTAATTCTCTTGCTTCTGCTATACAAAATGTAGCAAAAAGCTATGGACAAGAGTTAGGTAATATAGATTTATCTAATTTAGATTTTAGTAATTTTTCTGATGAATTAATATCACAAGTAGGAGCGACTTTAGAAGGAGTTGGACCAACTCTTGAAAAATTTATCCCTACTAAGTTTGCAGACGCAGGAACGAAATTAAATCAATCATTAGAACGTAGAGATACTTTAGCTGCGTCTATAACAGAAAAAGAAGAAAACTTAAGTACTTTAACTGGTGTCGCTCTCGAAAGGGCTCAAAAAGAACTTATATTTTTAGAAGCTAAATTAAAAACTGAAAATAAAATCGTTGATGCAAATAAAAACTTAGTACAAGCTAGAGCAGCTGCAATTAAAAAAATAGAAACTGACTTAACACAATTACAAGAATCTGCAAGAACTTTAAAAAGTTCAAATGATATAATTGCTAATAGAATTAAACTACTAAGTAAAGCAGTAAAATTCGGAGACGCTTTAGAGTACAGTTTAAAGCAACAAAATTCAATACACGAAGCAAACGCCAATCAGTTAATAAAAGAAATTGAAATATTTGAAGGATTATATAACGCTTCAGTAAAAAATGGGGAAGCAGATATAGAAATTGCTCAATATTTATTTAAATTAAGAGCTGACTTGAAAAAGCAACAAGATAGTATATTGACTGTTGAACAGATAGAGCTAAAAATTAAACAAGCAAAGATTAAACTCGCACAAGAAGAACTTAAATATGAGAAAGAAAGAAGAGAAGCAACAGCAACAGTCTTAGAAAATGAAACCAAGTTACGAAACTTTAGAACAGGAGCGGCCTTAGAACTTAATACCCAACAAACTTTTGAACAAGAACTTCAAGCAGCAAAAGATAAAAGAGATTTAGCACTAGAAGAAGCAAAGATTAAATTTGAACTTCTAGATATTGAAAAGGAAGTAACAGCAGCAAGACTTACATTACTGGCAGCACAACTAAGAGAAGCAGGTAAAGAAGATGATGCAGTAAAGTTAGAAGCAGCAGCAGCAAGAGCAAATACTAATATAACAAGAGCTCAAACATCAATGCAAGCAACTATTAATGCAATTCGTTCAACTTTTGAAGTAGAAATAACTTCAGCATTTGCAAATTCTCTTTCAAGTACAAATATGGGGTATGTTTTTGAAAACTTAGCACAAGTAGTTGCAGAAAGAAGCTCAAATGCTTTTGAAGCCGCAAGGAATAAAGTTTTAGCGGAAGGGGGAACCCAAGAAGAAGCAAACAAAGCAGGAGAGACAGCCAAGAAGGAAGCAGAAAAATTAACTTTAGGAGACTTCAAATCAGTAGCTAGTCCTATGATAGAAGAACTTAAAAAGCTAGGACCTGAAGGGGAATATGTTGCAGCGGCAACAGAAGGAATATTTTCAATAGCAAGCGCTTTTGCAAGTTTAAATGATGGAGCGATTACAGCAGGAGATGCTGTAAATGCTGCTATGACTATAATGAGCTCAGTAAATAATGTTATGCAATCATATAGTAAAGCAAGAATTGCAGAAATAGATAAACAAATAGAAGCAGAACAAAAAAGAGACGGCAAATCAAAAGAATCTCTACAAAGAATACAACAAATGCAAAAGAAAAAAGATGAGATAGGTAGAAAAGCATTTGAAATGGATAAAAAGATGAAGATTGCTACTACAATTATGAATACTGCAACAGGTATTATGCAAGCTTATGCAAATTATGAACCTATTACTGCAACTATATTAGCTGCAATGATTGGTGCTTTAGGTATGGCCCAAATTGGAATTATTAAAAAGACTCAATATCAATCAACAGCATCAGATACTGGCCCTTCAGCGAATACAGCACTTACTATAGGTAAACGTTCAAATGCAGTAGACGTATCTAAACAAACTACAGGTGGAGAACTTAACTACTTAAGAGGAGGCTCTACAAGCGGAACTAATCTCGGCGGGGCCGGAGCAGCTATGGGTAGAAAAGGCTACGCAAATGGTGGAGAAGGTGTTGTAGTTGGAGAAAGAGGCCCTGAGATTATTACTCCTGCAGACCCAGTAGACATAACACCAAACTTTGCACTTGGCGGAGAAACAAATGTAAACTTTACAATCAATGCAGTTGATGCAGCCGGAGTAGAAGACTTATTAGTAAATCAAAGAGGAAACATTATAAGAATGATAAGAGAAGCAGCCAACGAAAATGGAGAAGACTTTTTAACACAAGTAGACCCAATGGCTTATGGGAGTAAAAGCTAATGGCAACATTTACTAGTTTTGCAAACAGATTACCTGACCCTAACTATGGTATAGCAGAGGATGGTTCTACTTCCAATACAACTGTAGCAGGTCCTGGATTTAAAAGTGTCAAGTTTACAAGTGAGCAACCAACTGCAATCAGTAGAACAAACAGCGGAAGAGTAATTACAAGAGCAATCGTAGCTCATAGATGGAAAGTACAAATAACTTATAATCCTATGACTCGTGACCAATTTGAACCTGTATATAATTTTTTATTGGAAAAAAGAGGGCGTTTAAAACCTTTCTTTGTTGCACTACCACAGTACGCGTCACCGAGAACGGCAACGAGTGGAACAATTTCAGTTTCGGGTAGTATAACATCAGGGGATACAAATTTTTTAATAGATGGAATGGACAGTGTCACTGGAGGATTACGTCCTGGGGATATGATAAATTTCTTAGATTCTGGAAATTCAAATCATAAAAAAGCATATCAAATTGTAAGAGTTCATACAAATGCGAACAAATTATCCAGTGATTCAGCTTTAGATTCTAGTGATGAGAGAAGACTCTATGTCGTTCCACCAGTCGAAAAAGATGTTACAGATAACTCTGCAATTACATATACAAATCCATTAATTCGAGTTGTACAAACTTCAGATGTTCAAGAGTATTCTCTTGGAGTAAATAACTTATATACATTTAGTCTTAACTTAGAGGAGGCTCAACCGTAATGGCAAAGAAAAGTGTCAATACAGCTATAGAAGAAATACTAGTCAGTAATTCTGATTTTGAATATGCTCATCTTGTAAAATTTGAGAGACCTTTTGCGCCTGACTCAGAAACAGATAAATTTAGAACAAATGCAAATAGGTATGCATACTATACAGATGGGCCTCGTGATATTTCTTTTGATGACGGTTCAACTGACCAAGACGGAAACTCAAATGGCTCACAAGTTTATAGAGCAAATAGAATACTAAACGTAGGTAGCTATTCAGAAACAACTACACCAAGAGCTACAAATATGTCTCTTACTCTTGCAGGAGAGCATTTAGGAACTTCCATTGTTTTACAAGGAACATTTACAAATGCTACTTTTACAGCAACAACAGAAATTTATAAAGGAGAGCCTGTAGACTTTGTAGAAGAAGGATTTAGAGAAGGCGATAAAATAAAGTTTACAAAAAGTTCAGGTAATTTTTCTACTGGAGTTTCTACACTTACTTATATCATCACAGGTTTTACAACAAACAATACAGTCATAACATTAGCTACTACAGGTAATGACACAGACGATACCACTACTTATCCAACAGATTCAAACACTCAAGTAACAATTTCTTTAGAATCAGATGAATTAAGTGCAATCACAAATGAGAGATTAGTTTCTACACTTACAAATCCTTCTTTTTTAAATAGAGAAGTATTTATTCATAAAGTATTCATTAACCCTGAGACAGGAGACCTTGCAGGAAACTCAAGTATACTTATTTTTAGAGGTATAATTGCAAAATGTAACTTAAATGAGAGAGAAACATCTTCAAGAGTTCAATGGTCACTTTCAAGTCATTGGGCAGACTTCAACCAAATTAATGGAAGAATAACAAGTGACGATATACATAGAGCGCTAGACGGAAAATCCAAACCTCAGCCAAATATGGCAATAAGACCAGAGTATGCAACAGATTTAGGGTTTATGCACTCGGAAACAACATTAAATCAAATTGCAATTTATCAAACAACAGAAACTCGTTCTAAACTGAAATCTAAGAGAAGAGGCGGCGTTGCAGGTTGGTTTGGTGGAAGAAAATATTATACTGTAGAAGAAAAATATCAAGTTGATAATGAAGTTGATTTAAGTGTTAATTTACAAGGAAAGCATTTACCTATTGTATATGGTGTTCAAAGAATAAATGGTATACCAATTTTTGCTGACACAGATAAAAATGATTCCAAAAAAGTATATGTGGCTTATGCAATATCAGAAGGAGAAATTCACGGAATTTATAATATTTATATAGAGGGTGCTCCTTTAATTTGTACAGATAAAGCAGATTTTGATTTGAGAAATGCGTCTACAGGCAATGATAAAGACAATTCACAATTGCAGTGTTATGGAAGAGCTGACAAAGGAGATACTTTAGGTGGGGCAGGAACCTCTTATCCTGGAGGAGCATCTGCACTATTAGCTCAAATTAATGGACTTAATAAAGCAATAAGTTTACTAAGAAGTAGTGACAATGCCAACGCATCAGAACAAATTCTGGAACTCAAAGCTGAGTTATATGAGCTAAATCAAATATATAACGAAATCACAGAAGGAGACGCAGGATTAGTTTCAGGAACAAGAGATGCTAGAGGTCTTTATCACGAGCAAATGGGAAGTATTCAGCATCCCTATAATATGGAGTTTCATTTTTACTCTGGAAAACCAGACCAAAGAGCAGCAAATTTATTAGTTACTAAAGCACAGGCAAACGGATTTAAAAGACAAAATGATTATTATGAAGGAACTTTACCTTACTGGTCAACAAACCATAGATTATTAGATACTGCATATATAGTTACTCTTACTACTATCAATGAAGACCAAACAACTGTGCCTGAATTAGAGTATGTCGTCAAAGGAAAACTAGTAGAATGTTATAACTATGATAATACTTATGAACCTGCATTAAGTAGCAGTGACTTACATACTAATTTTTTACAAGGAGACATTGTAACTGTAGAAAGAAGTACAAATGGCTCAAGTTATAGTACTGCTACTTCAGTAGGAAGTTCAAATACTTCTTTTAGAATACTAGATAAATATGTTTGGACAGGTGCAGATGGTAGCCAATTCTATAGATTTAGATTAGATAAAAGACCTGACTTAGGATATAATGATGGAGTACCTTCTTATCCTTATTTAAGATTAAAACAAGCAAATACTTCTAACTACTGGCATATGAGAACATATAATGCAAAAGTAGTAGAAAATGCGTCGCTAAATTTAAATAAAGTTAGTCCCACAAGCGTAAGTGATAGTAGCGGAACTTTAACAATGACTTTTAGCACTAGTGACGCTTACACACTAAAAGCTGGTTTTTCTTATTCTGCTACTTCTGGTCTTATGAATTACCAAGTATTTCTTAATAATGCAACACATTTAGATGGATTAGAGCAACAAGTCATTTCAGGAACTTGGAATGGAAATACAATCACTTTTACAGGACTTACAGGGTATTCAGGAATAGGAAGCACTGGAGCTAATTTAACAAGTATAGAAGTACTTAGAGCAACTGTATTTACATTAACTGACTCAACTATACAGGGTTTATCAAATTCTAGTGATTTAGTCGGAGAAACAATAACTTTAAATGAAACAGGAGAATCTAGAGTTATTTCTGACTTTACTCCTGCTACAGACACAATAGTATTGGATACTGCTTTCTTTACCCTAACAGAGCAAGCTTTCGATGATGGATTAACTTATACTATAAGCAGTACAAAAGGAGACAGAAGAGCTTCCAATAATCCAGCAATGCAGTTACTTGATTATATTTCTAATAAAGGATATGGAAAAGACTTAGACCTTGATAACGATATAAATTTAGAAAGTTTTATAGCTTCAGCTAGACTTTGTGATACTCGTTCAGATGTAACAATAACTTTAGTAGGAAGTAGTCAAGCTGTTACTGTAGGGGATGAGTATTACATCACAGTAGACGGTAATAGCGGTTCAGCAACAACAGTATCAGGAATAGTAGCATCAAAAGAAGTTATAGATGGAAATACTAAAGTAACTTTTACTGATGTATCTGGAAAGTTTTCAAGAAAATATGAAAACTATATTGATTATAAAGAAGGAGATATAGTTTATACTGTTCTTGGAGAGTTCTATAGAGTTACAGATGCTTCTACAGCTAATAGTAGCAATTTTGCTTCCCCAGGATATCCTACACATACAACATACAATACAGAGATAGGCGGCTTTACATATATTACAAACCAATCTTTACCGATATATAAAAGAGACGATGCTTATGGAAGCATTACTTGGGATGTAAGTAAAGAAGTAGAGTATAGTTTATATGATGCAGATTTTATAAAGTACTGGAGATATTTAGGCTGGGAAAGCCACGACCAAATGTGGGTAACACGTCATCAAACCAATTTCATAATTGATAGCACTAAATCTGTATTTCAAAATGTAAATGCTTTTCTAACTCATTTTAATGGAATATTAAGTTATGCAAATGGTAAATATACTTTAGATGTTGAAACCCAAACAGCAACTCCACAAATTGAAAATACATTCAATTCTGTAACTTATAATGAAAATGTAAACCCAGAGTATATAGATAACACAGATATTATTGGGGCAATTAGTTTAAATGATGACTCTGCAAGAAATAGTAAAAATACAATAAAAGCTAGTATATTCGACCCTCAAAATAATTGGAGTACTCGAGCAGTTAGTTTTTTTAATTCAGACTTTGTAAAAGCAGATAGAGGTTTAGTAAAAACCGCAAGTTATACTGTTTCAGGAATAACAAACTATTACAATGCTCGAATAGGTGTAGAGAAAGAGTTAATTCAGTCAAGATTTAGTAAAGAGATTTCATTTACTGTAGGTCAAAAAGGTTTATTACTTAAAGCGGGAGCTGTTATTGCTGTAACTTATGACCCATTTAAATTTGATAAAAAATTATTTAGAATAGAAAATGCAACTTTTAATCCTAATTGTACCGTCAGTATAAAAGCAAGAGAATACGACGACAGCATATATGTTATATCTAAACAGAGAGCTTCAAGAATAAGACAAGAAGCTTCTACTCAAACAGCTGCTCTTGCTGCACCAGGTGCACCAACAAATTTATCAGCAACTTCCGATAAACCAGGAGTAGTAATACTTTCTTGGAATAATGCGAGTAATTTTAATGAGCCTACTGACAGTACTCAAATATGGGTAAGTGATGATAATAATAGAGCAAATGCAGAAAAAGTTGCTACTCTTGATGACACAGTATCTTTTAGATACTCTATAGCAGAAGCAGGAAGTAAGTTCTTTTGGATTCGACATGTAAGAAGAAGTACTTCAACTACAGATAACTCAATTAGACAATTAGTAAGTGCATACCATCCAACAGATGCAACATCAGGAGTAACAGGTACATCAACTTTACCTCAATCTGCCTTGTTTACAAGTGTAACAAGTGGTATAATAAAATTTGATAAAGATGATGCCTTATCTCCTTCAGGGACTGCACAAAATATAGCTATAACAGCAAGTTTACAGAATTTATCGGGAACTCCTACATTTAGTCTACTAGATGCAGATGGGACTTCACAAAATGATGTGCAATTTACTACAGGCTCAGAAACAGGAAACGGTACAACTTTTACAGTAGATGCAAGTACTTTTAGTGTAAACACTACTCCAAAAATATGTAAAATAAGCTTAACTTCAGACGGACAAACCTTTGAGTTAGAAATACCTATTAACGTAGTAAAGGACGGTCCAACAGGACTAACAGGTCCAACAGGCCCGGACGGTCCTCCAGGTGTTGCAGGTCCAGTAGGACCAACAGGTAATCCAGGTCCAACAGGCCCAGACGGTCCTCCAGGTGTTGAAGGCCCAACAGGCCCAACAGGTAATCCAGGCCCAACAGGTCCAGATGGTCCTCAAGGTGTTGCAGGTCCAACAGGTCCAACAGGTAATCCAGGCCCAACAGGTCCAGACGGTCCTCAAGGTGTTGCAGGTCCAACAGGTCCAACAGGTAATCCAGGCCCAACAGGTCCAGACGGGCCTCCAGGTGTTGAAGGTCCAACAGGTCCAACAGGTAATCCAGGCCCAACAGGTCCAAACGGTCCAACAGGTAATCCAGGCCCAAGTGGCCCAACAGGCGCAGCGGGTTCAGCAGGTTCTCCTGGTCCAGATGGATTAAGTACTTTCTTGTTCTATTCTGCAGCAGATAAAGACATTCTTGATAGTTCTCCAAGTATAAGTGCTTGGTCTTCAGGAGCTTCTTATGCTATTGGTAATGTAAGAAGTTTTAATAGTAAAGTTTTTGCAGCTACAACTGCTCACTCTGGAATTACTACAAATCCTGAGTCCGATACATCAAGATGGGTGCAAGTATTTGCGGATGGCTCTTCTGCTATAGCAGATATGACGAAATTAACACCAACTTTTTATAATACAGGAAGTAATTACTGGTATGTTGTAGACCACTCAACTGCTAACAGATTTCATGCAAATGCTACTCAAGTAAGCGGAGGAGTACAAGGAGTAACGCATACAATTATAGGAACAGGAAGTGCAGCAAATAGTTTAACTTCAGGAAGTATGGGCTCTCCTTTATTAACTTTAGGACAAACAGGTGCTACTGGAGCAACAGGTCCAACAGGTCCACAAGGTGCTCCAGGCCCTCAGGGAGCACAAGGTCCTGCAGGCCCAACAGGTAATCCAGGACCAACAGGTCCAGACGGCCCAACAGGTGCTACAGGTCCAGGTGGTCCAGCAGGTAATCCAGGTCCAACAGGTCCAGATGGTCCAGATGGTCCAGCAGGTCCAGGCGGTCCAGCAGGCCCTCCAGGGCCAACAGGGGGTCCAGGTCCTACAGGTGCAGACGGTCCAGGTGGTCCAGCAGGCCCTCCGGGTCCAACAGGGGGTCCAGGTCCTACAGGTGCAGACGGTCCAGGTGGTCCAGCAGGTCCTCCGGGTCCAACAGGTCCAGATGGTCCAATAGGTAGTCCAGGCCCAGGTGGTCCAGCAGGTAATCCAGGTCCAACAGGTCCAGACGGTCCTCCAGGTACAGCAGGTCCTCCAGGAGGAACAGGCGGTCCAGGTCCAACAGGTCCAGCAGGCGCTGCAGGTGCTGTAATTGCTTTTGATACGAATGGAAGTGCATCAAGTATTCCTGCAGATAGCACAAAAGTAAGTGCTATACAATCTGTATCAAGTGACAACACGGCAAGAAGTGGAGACATATTCTTTCATATACTTTCAAATAGAGTATTTAAGTATAGCGGAAGTGGTACTACATTTACAGAATTAGCGACTGTATCAAGTTCAGGAAATATAGTACTTGATGGTCCAAATAATAGAATAATAATATCAGATTAAGGAAAATATAATGAGACAAAATTGGCAATTATGGGAAGGTATTCTTTCCAAAGAAACGTGTGAAAAGTATTTAACAGCTTGTTCATACTTAAATTTACAAGATGCAACAGTATTTAAGTCAGTAGACCACAAACCTGACCACAGTATTAGAACTACACAAATAGCTTTTGTAAATAATGAAGAAATTCAAAAAACTATGCGTTGGTATTTAGAAGAAGCAAATAGAAATGCTTTCAATGTAGAAGCAAATTATTTACCTTCTACTCAATATGGAGAGTATTCAGAAGGTAGTTTTTATGACTGGCACTATGATGTTAATTGGAAAGGAGAAAATGCCTACGATAGAAAACTATCAATATGTATTCAACTTTGTGACCCTTCTGAATATGAAGGTGGAAACTTTGAATTTAAAGAAGTAGAACAACCAACTGGCTTCAAAACTCAAGGTTCGATATTAGTATTTCCAAGTTACCTAACTCATAGAGTTACAAAAATAACAAAAGGAACAAGAAAATCATTAGTTAATTGGATGGAAGGTCCGAGGTGGAGATAAATGGCAAATAGAGTATTATTAGGAAATTTAGGAAGTAGTAACTATGGACTAAAAATATCTAAAGAAGGAGAAGATGTACTTACAACTGCAGCAAAGAATTTGGTCTTTGACTCTACAAAACCAAGAACAGGACAAATTTATGCAGGTGGTTCGAGTTCTTCTACTTCAAGTACAATTACTTGGACAAGTGGTTCAAAACCTACTCTTACTTATATTCCAATGTATCTTATTTTTGAACAAGGAGTAAAAGTATATCACTTAGATAGAGTAGTCGGAAATCAAGTATATGATTTAGACCTATATAATGTTAATAATCAAGGTTTTGCTTGGGAGCTTACAAATACTTCTATTACTCCAAAAGAAACAAATGAAGGAGGGTGGATTACTGAACAAACTGCGGGGGCGGGACATCTAAGTAGTACAGACTTTCAACTTTTTCATCAAAATAGAACAAGCAACGCTACAACTTTTGTAGTATTACGAATACCTTCTGCTTATGGATTTATGGGAAGCAGTTATATAGACGCAAGTGGGTCAAGTCAAACATTTGGAAGTACAAATCATCCAACTTTTGGAAATTCACAAGGATTATGGACATAAATTATGGCAAATAGAGTTTTATTAGGACAAAGAGGAAGTCAATATGGGTTATACGTTAGTCGCTCTGGAAGTGATGTTCTTACTTGCCCAGATGATGAATTAACTTTTTCTACAGATAGTGCAGATCAAGTAGACCATGCAATTGTATTGCAAGAAATTACAAGCACAAATCAGGCAGCAGGAACTACAGTTAATAATAGCATTTCTGTAGCTACAGCAACAGGAGAAACTTCTTTTGCATTAGTAGAAGGAACAGATACACTAACAACAAGTTTTACTTCGGGTTCAACATTTTCAACAACACTTGATTCAAGTTATTCTGATCCAGACGGGACGGGCACTGTAAATGTAGGCACACAAACAATTAATGTATTTCTTTTTAAAGGAATACCAAGTACGAGTTTATTTTAAAATGGCAAATAGAGTATTATTAGGAAAAAGAGGAAGTTCAGATTTTGGTTTATATGTAAGTAGAGCAACTGAAGATGTTACTTCTACAAGTTCAGGTCTTATATTTAACTCTGATAGCGCAGTAAAAGGATTTAATGTTGCAGCTCATGGGCAAGGAATATTAAATGGCGGAGCATCAAGAACAATTAGTCATGGATTAGGTTTTCGACCTTTTGTAGAAGTAACATATACAAATGAAACAAATATGATAGGTGCGCCACCCACTACAGCAGCGACTTTTAGTGTTACAGCTACTTATAATTATTTTTTTAATTGGTGGCAAGTAACAAGTGTAAGCGTAACAAGTGGAGGTTCAGGATATACAACAGCCCCTCTTGTAGTTTTCTCTCCTGGAGGAGCAACTGCAACAGCGACTATTAGTGGAGGCTCTGTAACAAGCGTAACTGTAACCTCTGGAGGTTTTTATGCAAACAGTTCCGTGACTGCTGCGCCAAGTGGTGGAGGGCCTCCTGCATACGCAAGTAAAGTCTATAAAGCTTATAACGCAGATATAAATCCTTATACTGGAGGTAATCTTGCATCTGGAGTGAATATATTCTACGATGTTTTTCAATTAGTTAACCAGGGCCAAAATGACGAATGGGACTTAGACTATGATGAAGGCGCTTATTACGAAACAACAACAACAAACTTAACAATAACAAATCAGTGTTCAGGAGGCAGATATCAGCAGTATTCTAACGGAAGTCGAATAATTAACGAGTTTTATGCTTCTCAACCAATTTATTATTCGTATGTTATATTTAACTGCGAATCACCATTCATATAGGAGAAAAAATGGAATATCATATATTTTACAATTCAGATAAAAAAATAATTTGGGGAACAATTAATGATACTCCTCAAAGCGTAATTGACAATCAAGCAGAAGATGGATTATCTCA